>ENA-UESE01000339-UESE01000339.1-human-gut-metagenome-genome-assembly--contig:-NODE-339-length-64820-cov-5.468360_pt1 | contig 64820 bp, 70 predicted proteins | sample MGYA00242995_ERZ507996 | MGnify/ENA primary metagenome ERZ507996 (study PRJEB26167, sample SAMN06115489) | human gut metagenome | host: Homo sapiens | place: China:Sichuan | collected 2015-04-15...
GTTTTCGTCTTTCATGCTTAGCATCAAAGCAGTTTCAGCATCATAATTGTCTGAATATATGCTTGCTGATTTTTGTACACCGGCATCAGAAGCGTTTAACAATGGCTGTGTTTCTTTGGGTATGTACACACCTCTTGTCTTGCTTACATAATTGTATTTGGCAAACGGATTGTAATAGTTTGCGGGATTTATCATATTGTTATTGCTCATATTTTTTTTATAAGAAATATTTTTCACAAATCAACATTTCTTTTCTATTAATTTCATATGTTTACAAAACTTAAAATAACAATTATAATTTAACTCATGGAAGAACTGAATTTAAAATGTTATGCTCACCTCGGTGATGCGGTTTATGAATTGTTTGTGAGAGAAAAAGTTATTTTGCTGACATCAAATCTTGCTCGTATGCACAAAATTAACACATCTCTTGTGCGTGCATCGTTTCAGTGTGAGCTTTTAAATGTAATAGGACCTTATTTGACTGAAAAAGAAGCAGACCTGATAAGAAGAGGCAGAAATCTTCCATCACCTTCCTCCAGAAAGACAAACCAGGCTTTGCATAGAATAGCAACAGGGTTTGAAGTGCTTATCGGATACCTGCATTTACATGACAGAGAACGCCTTTTAAAAATCTTTAAATTAATTTCAGATTATATTGACTCAAAAGATCACATTGTAACTGATTAAGATTTTCTTTTATAGAATTCTATCTGTGGTTTTTTATTAAATTTCAAATCTGTTTTAAAAGAAATGTCCGTAACTTTTTTATTAAGAAGCCATGACGGATAATTATCAAAAGGTATCAAAACTTTATTGTTTTTACTTTCAAAAAACAGTGTAGAGTTACTGTCATTTACCTGCATAATGTATTTAGCAGGTTTGTTTGTATAAAAATTTAAATAGATTAACTCCAAATCTTTTCCATTTATTGGTTGAACAAAATGAATATTAAAAATAGTGGAATCATCTAATGCCATCATCTGAAATACAAATGGAATCTCAATCCCTATTAAAGGCAATGTCTTTACTGAATTACCCCAGGTATCAGGCAGGTATTTCAATTGTGACGAAGCAAGGTATCTATCGAGCAACGCCTTTTCTTCATCAGAAAACTCGTGTTTTGCTTTATACAAAAGCGCATTATCATTATGGTCTTTAGCAAGTTTGTAATTGCCGCTTAACAAAATAGCTCTATAAATAGCATTTATTCTCAAAGATGGATAAACATTATCGATTCTTTCGCTGGAATCATTGATGAATATCACATCTGGTGTGTTGTTTTTCCAGTTTTTTACAACATTTTGAGCCTGTGAAGAGGCGACCATATTGTAATAAGAAACATAAGGCATTAGCATTTTGGTATCCAGAATATAATACAAAAGCCCTTTATTTGTCATATCAAGGAACGTATCTTCCGGCTTTTTATATTTATTGATAAAAGATGTGATAACCTCAAGAGCATATTTCTCATCATTTCTTATATCCAGCTTGCCAGTATTTTTAAGCTGAGAGGAAACTGTCTGAGGCCGTGTATTTATAAAGAAACCGGATTTCAAAGTAAAACAAAATTTATACATAACCCCGGCAATGAGCCCCAGAAAAGAAAGCAAAATCAGGTAATTTATAAACACTGATGATATTTTTTTGTAATTTACAAACAAAAGCCCTGGAACAACTATAAAAATAAATACATATGAAACATAAGAAAGTCTTACAAAAGAATCTCCATCAATTCGTCCAAGTGTATAAGTTAAAGAACAAAGCACAAAAATTAATGAAAAAATTATGATAAACATTGTTTTTTTATCTAGAGATTCTCTATTCATAAATTGCTTAATTCCCAATATTGCAAGCACAGGGAAAGCAATAAACGCAAATAGCTTAATAAAAAATTCAATGTAATTGGAATTAATCTGCGGCATAATCGTACCAAAAGAAAAAAGGTTCGCCTTGGCATAGATGAAAGCCTGTGCCACAAAATACGGCAATGTCGGATAACAAAACGCAAGGCAGATTAACAGCAATAAAGCCATTAATACAATATTTTTACACGCGTTTTTTTGCCTCAAGATTTCATAAAATGCATACACTGCTGCAGGTAAAGCAGAAATCACCCAGACCATCCCCATTGTTGTCCAAAAGGCACCAAAACAAAAGGATAAGACAATATAAAGGCCTAAAAATAACAACGGCTTTTTAAATAAAAAATCTTTTACCAAAAAAAGAAAAGCTAATACATAGCAGCCAAGCAAAATAAATAAATTATCATGAATACATAAGCCTGCAAGCGGTATTAAAAAGAATAACCCGTCTGTAAACACAGAAATACAGAGTAAAAAATAGATACAAATGAGCAAATTATAAAAAATAGCATTTGCGCAATAATAATTATAAAGATTATCTGCACCTAGAATATTTGCACCTATCCAACCGGCAGCAATGTCCCTGCCGCCATGAACAAGCATTATATCTTTATAATATTCCATATTAAATTTTTTATGCATAAAAAAAGTATTTAAATGCTCTGCCTGATGGTGAGGGTCAACAAACACCTGATTGTTGCAAAACAACTCACCAAACGCGATTATCACCAATATGAAGATAAAGGCAATGAACAAATTACGCGAAACATGATTTTTGATGGTTGAAAAATCAAAAATATATTTTTTTAACATTTTGTATAAAGGTATAAATATTAAATAGATTAATAAATACAAAAAGAAAAACGCAACGTCTAATTGTTTGTTGTAGTTTTCAAAAACAGCTATACCTGTATAAAAATCTTTCAGCTGTCCGACTGTAAAAAAAACGGACACAAAATTAAAAATCAGTATCGCAATAGCGATACTGAAAATTGAATTTATTAATAAGTCATATATATTTAAATCTTTAAAAAATATATTTGAAAATTTCATTATTTAATTATAAGAATAAAGATTATTTTGTTCAAGGCTTTGTTAGTTAAGCTTTGGATTAGTTACCGTATTTGAAAGTTTTTTCGATGTTTGAAGTTGTGTTCTTTTCCCATCCGTCAACTTGAGAAGAATACATTTTTTGTTTTGTTTCAATTTGTTGTTTTTGGATGTCTAAAGCTTGTTCTTTAACTTGAATTTGTTGAAGCATTGCGTTGTATTTAGCGTTGAAAGCAGAGCTGTTAACATATTCGATAGCACTTTGATCTACTGCACCATCTTCGTCTTTATGTTGTTCCATATAGATTTGACCGGCTTGCATTTGTTCTTCAACGATAGATTGCTGTTTCATTGCCAAAGAGTGAAGAGTATTCATTATTTGTGTCAACTGAAATTCACAATCAGATTGAACGTTTTTAACCATCATTGTTGTTAATTGTGAAATTGCAAAGCCCATCTTTTTATCCTCATTTCTTACTTATCTCTTGTATATATATAAAGTAAAAAAGTATATAAAAATTGCTTTTTTGTATATACTTTGCGTTACATTTCTTTACAATAATTAAGAATAATTAGCCTCAATTGCAGCTATATCTTAAAAATATGTTTTTTAAAAGAAGTATATACTCAACATAATTTTCAGGTTTGTTTTATAATTTAACAGTAAAAGGTCTACTGGGGGATATATAATGGAAAACACAATTGTTATCGGCGCACAATGGGGAGACGAAGGCAAAGCCAAAATTACAGACATACTTGCTCAAAATGCGGACTTGATTATTAGATATCAAGGGGGCTGCAACGCCGGTCATACAGTTGTAAACGAAGGAAAAACATATAAATTCCATCTTATACCTTCAGGAATTCTGTATAAAAACAAGCTATGTTTCATTGGTGCGGGCACAGTAATTTATCCTGATGTGCTGAAGGAAGAAATTGAAAACCTGAAAAAAGAAAATATCGACCTTACAGGGCTCAAAATTTCTCCACTTGCATCTATAACCATGCCCTACCATATAGATATTGACGGATACAGTGAAGACACAGCAAAAGGTGCTGCTAAAATAGGTACAACAAAAAAAGGCATAGGACCAACATATACAGATAAAATTTCACGCCATGGAATAAAAGTTCAAGATTTATTCGATACAGACGGTTTATCAAAAAAACTAGACAATATTCTACCTTTGAAAAATAAAGAATTAGAGCATGTATACAACTTGCAGCCATACAACAAAGAAGACATCATGGCTTTATGCAAACAGTATGCAGATATACTAAAACCTTATGTTTGCGACAATTGGCAGGAAATATTCCATGACGCATTAAAAAACAAATCTATCCTTTTCGAAGGAGCTCAAGGTGTAATGCTTGATATTGATTGGGGCACATACCCTTATGTCACAAGCTCCAACCCGGTTGCAGGCGGTGCCTGCACAGGCAGCGGATTTGGGCCAAATGCGGTTAAGGAAATAATCGGGGTATCAAAAGCTTACATAACAAGAGTTGGAGAAGGCCCTTTTGCTACAGAGCTGAATAATGAAACAGGAGAAAAAATTAGAAATATCGGCCATGAGTTTGGCACAACAACAGGAAGACCAAGAAGAACAGGCTGGTTTGATGCAGTTGTAGCAAAATACGGAGTGCTGGTAAGCGGTTTGACATCCATGGCTTTAACAAAGCTGGATGTGTTTGATACATTTGAACAAATCAAAGTATGCACAGCGTACAAAGACAAAAGAACAGGGCAAGTGTACAATTACTATCCAACTAACGTAAATATACATGAATATCTTGAGCCTGTTTACGAAACGCATGCCGGATGGATGCAAGATATTACAAAAATAACCCGTTACGAAGACCTTCCACAGAATGCGAAAAAATATATTGCCCGTCTTGAAGAGCTTATGGGAGTAAGAATTTCTATTATCAGTGTAGGGCCAGACAGAGCTCAAACAATATTTCGCTAATCAGGTAATTGAAAAATTTAAAAAAAGTGTTGACTGAAAATTTTGTTCTTGTTACATTAAATAAGCAAACCGAAACAGATTGAAAATTTAATAAAAAATGCGTCACTAGCTCAGCAGGTAGAGCACTCCCCTTTTAAGGGATAGGTCCCGCGTTCGAATCGCGGGTGACGCATTTTTTTATTGCCCTTTTTTCAGGGGGTTATGTGTTTTGCAATTTTAGTCTTGGCACGGAAATAATATTCTTGGACACTTCTTGGACACTTTTTTTAATTTCTTGTTTTGTTATGATTTTTCTTATCCGTTCACTATTCAGGTTTATTACTTCTTGTGTACGTTTTACACCCTGGTTTAGATAGTTGTTCAGCACTACGTTTGTTGTATTTCCGAGTACATCTTTTATTGTTGATGCTTCCACTCCGTTTTGTTCGAGATTGGCTGCAGTTGTATGTCTGAATATGTGGTATCCTACTCCGAGTTTTTTAACCCCGACTTTTTTTAAAATATTATTCAATTTTTTATAGCGATTGGTATATTTTGTACCTGTTTTTGGATTTTTAAAGGTGAATCTCAATTCGTAATTTTTTGTGTCAGTATTAAAATAGATACCTTTATCAACTCTTTTTAACATTTTTCTTCCTCATGCCGCATCTATAGCTTTTTGTGCATATCAAAATACCATTTAAAAAATTTAAACTTGTTCCATTTATAATGTTCTTTTTTGTTTATTTTAGGTTCATAGAGCCCGTCAAACTCGCCGTTATCAATTTTTTTGCGAAGATTTGAAGTTGACGAGATATTGAGCTCTTTCATGATATCTTTATTGTCCAGATAAATTTTGTTCTCGTATTGTTTTAGTTTGTTTTGAATTTTTTCTCTCAACTCTTCTTCAAATATTTTATTAATATCCATGGCTTACCTCCAATTTTTCATTTTTCAAGCCCTCAAACTTGTACTCAATATAGCGCTTTGTTACGTTAACCATGTTGCCTTTTGAGTCAACAAGCTTTTTTGACTTCATTTTAGATTCTTCTGTGACTTTCGCAATCTTTTTAAAATCCCTCAAAACGCTGTAAGGACAGTTGCAGTTTGTGACATTAACAATGTCCTTATAGGTAAAGTACACGTGATTTTTCACCCAGTCTAAAAGCAACAGGTGATACGGTTTGTAAATTTCCATAATCCGATACTCCTCATTTCTCTTCTTTTCGTTGTTTCAATAGGTCTGTATATTTCATTCCTTTTTCTTTTAGCTGTTTACATAAACTTACCCACTCTTCGAAGTCTGTTTTTAAAACATGTGAAGCAAGGTAGGGTTCAACGCGGATCCCTTCTAAAACTAACAAATCATATACACAGCGGTGTACTCCATTGCTGGGGTTGAGTTCATTTTTATACTGCCAGTAAAGGAAGTTAGGAATAAATATTTTATTGTCTGACAGGAACATAAACTTTGTCGCAAAATTTTCTTGAATCTCTTTGAGAGTGTTTTTTCCTTTTGTGTGCCAGTTTACACTTTCTATATCAAGCTCCAAAATACCTGCGTGATCGCATTTGCAAAGGCAATAATCAAACACGCATTTTAAGTCAGGTGATAAGTTTCTGAACCATGAATCATCATATTTATTGCTGTCGTAAAATCTTTTTGCCATAAATTTTTCCTTGTAAAAAAAGGGGGCGTACTGCATCATAAAACGCCCCGCCAAAACCGTTGTTGAGGAAGAAACAATCTGGACAGAGCCGGAGGTTGTTTACGCGGATGTGCCGTGCCATCTCTCTGTCAAGTCTGTTAACCCTGTTGAGCAGTCAGAAAGTACGCGGACATTAAATATAGCTTTAAGCTGTTTACGGATGCGTCAGCAGGGGTTGATATCAAAGCAAACGACATTGTCGAAGTAACAACAGCGCAGGGGCAGGTGTTTTCGCTCAAGGCAGGAGAGAGCATTCGCTACAAAATGACAACACAAACTTCTTGCGAGGATGTAAAGATTGTATGAATACGATAAATTTAATTACAATTTTGTTAATATAATAAAATAATGAAGAAAATCTTATTAATAATTGCGACGATTGGCCAGAATTGTGAACAGGGTCAATGAACTTAAGCCTGATATTGTGCTGCTCGGAGGAGATTATGTACAGTGGGATGTTTCGGATTCTATCCCGCTTGAGGCGTTGAGTGCGGGGTTGGCGCGTTTGAAAGCCAAGGATGGAGTTTTTGCGGTCAAGGGGAATCATGATAACTATTACGAAAACTATGCGTCTTGCGACGGGTTGGCTCAAAAATGCAAGGCTGACAATGCTGTCACAGACAGTTTAAAATCAGCAGGGATACGGGTTCTGGATAACGAAAATGTCAACACAGGCGGGATATTTATTGCCGGCGCGGCTGATGTCAAAACAGGGCTGCCTGATCTCAAGAAAGCGTTCAGGGATGCTGTTGCTCAAAAAACGTTATTGTTGTCGCATTCGCCTTATATAGTTGAATGGATTAACGGCAAATTGAAGCCAGATGTTAAGGATATTGAAGATATACCGCTTGTTCTTGCGGGGCACACACACGGCGGGCAGGTGAGAATCCCTTTTGTCGGGGCGATTGCAACTCCTGACGGGTGGGGCGATGATATTTCTTACGGCACATACCGGTTTGATAAAACGCTGATGATTGTCACAAGCGGGTTGGGCACGACATTTTTGCCAGTACGGTTTAACTGCTTGCCCGAGATTGTTGTTGTAAATTTGAGATAAAAATGTAGTTTTTTTACTTTACTGATGTAGATAACTGTATAATTATATAATTATTTAATTATACAATTACTGCATTTATGGCATTTGTTGTGTAAATAATTGTATCTATTTGTGTAGATAATTACACTAATGTGTGCAGATAATTGTTATAATAAATTACCAATGAAGAGGTAAAAATGAAACTAAATCTGGATATTCCACAGCCGTCTTTTGACAGCAACCTTGTTGCTCTTTTAATAGAACTCGAAGCAATGCGACGTAACCGTTTTGCAATAGAGTATAACTCCGGTCTTTTCTATCAATTAAAAAATATTTTTTCAATGCTCGAAAGTTTGCAATCCGCACGTATTGAGGGAAACAGGACAACAATCAGCGATTATGTAAGTTCAAAATTTGAGCCGGAAACAAAAAATGAAAGCATTAGAGAAATTTATAACCTTGAAAAATCAATCAATTATATTCTTGAAAACTACATCAATGACGAGAACTTCAAAATTTCAACACGGCTGCTTAAGGAGCTGCATTCTATAATTACAAAGGATTTAATACAGGAAGGCAGTAATACACCCGGGGCGTTCAGAAGCGGAAATGTAATAATAAAAAACTCCGCTCATATTCCACCTGAATCCATAATGGTGCAAGAATATATGGACAAACTTGTTGCGTGGATTAACAAGGAAGACAAAATCCAGCATCTGTTGTTAAAAGTAGCTCTGGCACATCATGCTTTTGCGTGGATTCACCCTTTTGACAACGGCAATGGCAGAATGGCAAGGCTTCTCACTTATACTATGCTGCTTCAATACGGTTTTAGAATGTCTCATTTGTTTAACCCTTCGGCTATTTTTTGTATAAAAAAACAAAAATATTTTGATATGCTTCAACTTGCAGACCAAAACACATCAGAGTCAAAGCTCAAATGGTGTGAATATGTTTTATCCGGTTTGAAGTCTGAAATGGAAAAAATGATGAAACTCTTAGACAAAGGTTTCCTTTGTTCCAGAATTATTATCCCTGCCATAAACAGGGCTCAAAGTTTGCATTACATAAGTGATGAGCAAAAAAAGATTCTTGAGCTTTCTTTGAAAAAGTCTGACAACCTTATTAAAGCAAAAGATGTAAGCGAAATTTTTGAAGACAAAACCCCCCGTCAGATTAATCATATACTTTCAAAAATGCTCGAATCAGGTCTTTTAACGAGAAAAGAACCTAACAGCAGGATATATTTTATTAACCTTGAGTCAAGAGATTTGAGCCATGGAATAATTGACTCTTTATACAAAGAGAAGTTGATTGATATAAGAGATTAATTAATAATGCCCGATTTATCGTGAAAGATAATAGGGTTATGAACATAGCGCAGGAAATCAAAAATTCTATACGTGCAGCTGTTCACAAGGCAGCTGAGGATGTAAACTTCAATTTCAATGAGATTAAGACGGTTACTTATCCGTATGTGTTTTTGTCTTTGCAAAACCTTGAGCTCGAGGCGGTAATAGACACTTATTTCCGGCGGGTGAGAGTGCTCTGTCTTTTGGAATACGGATATTCCGACGAGCCTAAAAACGAGGATTTGTTTGCGTTTCAGGATGTTTTGAGCGGAGCTTTGTTTTCGCTTGATTTTTTGAACACAAAAATCTCTGCGCTCAATCAGCAGTTTTCGATTGTTGAAAAAACGCTCAAGATGTCGTTTGAGCTGGATTTTTACGTAAGGCTCGAGGACGAAGGAGAGATGATGAAAGAACTTAATATTACAATAGGGGAGAACTAATAATGGTAGCAAACCAACCGAATTTTATTATTACGTTTAAAGAGCTTGCAGTTGCGGCAATTCAAAAACAGAAGCTCGGCAAGGTCATTATGATACTTGATGACGAAACGGCAGAGATTGACAGAGTGTCTTACAAAACACTGGGCGATGTAAAAAAGGCTGACTGGAGCGCAGACAATTACAACCTCATTATGCTTGCATTCTTAGGCAATCCGTCCGAGGTTATCTGTATCAAGAAAGAGACAGAATTTGCAGATATTCAAAAGAAACTCAACTACTACAGCGGGTATGTGCTTGTTTACCCTGAAGGGCAAGACGCTGACTTTACGGCAATCAAAAACTATCTCAAAGACCAGAGACAAAAGAACAACTACTCAATTGCAATGCTCGGCAACCCGACAACAGCTCCCGATGCGCAGTATATTGTTAACTTTGCAACAACAAGCATAAAGGCAAACTTAAACGGCGCACAAAAGACATTGACACCCGGTGATTTTACGGCACGTGTTGCAGGGGCTTTTTCAGGGCTGCCCAACAGCCGTTCGCTTACGTATTACGAACTGCCCGAAGTGTTTGATTGTGATTTGCAAGAAGACCCTGACGAGGCTGCAGCTGACGGAAAGCTTGTTATCTTGCAGCAAGACGGGTCTTTCAAACTCGGACGTGCGGTCAACTCATTGACTACGCTCACTGACGGGGTTACAGAGGCATTCCAAAAAATCCGTATTGTTAACATTATGGATATGATTGCAAACGACATTATCACAACTTTCAGAACAACTTATGTGGGCAAGTATGTGAACAACTACTCGAACAAGCTGCGTTTTGTCGGTGCAATTAACGCTTATTTAAACGACTTAGCGAGAAACGGCCTGTTAGACGCCGCAAACCAAAACGAGGTAAGGATTTCTTATGACAAGAACAAGGCATATCTTGAGTCTAAAGGCAAAGACACAAGCAATATGACTTATCAGGAAATCATACAGGCAAATACAGGCTCCAATGTTTTCCTAGACGGTGTATGCTCACCTACTGATACTATGGAAGATTTGGACCTTGGTATGTACCTGTACGAGACATTTGAAGATTAGGCATAATACAGGGACAAAATAAAACCGGATTCTGTATCCGGTTTTATTTTTATTATGCTATTTTCTTGACTTTTTCAATTTCTTCTTTTTGTTTTTCATAAGCTGTATAAAGGTCATAGGCACTCTGTGCGTTCATCCAAAACTCGGGAGTTGTGCCGAAAAGGTTTGCGAGCTTGTGAGCCATAACAGGTGTAATGCTGCGTTTTTGATTGTAAATTTCGCTTATTGTTTTTATACCGACATTCAAAAGCGTGCACAAACGTTTTTGTGTCAAACCGTAGGGTTTTACAAATTCTTCCAGTAGAATTTCACCGGGGTGAGTGTATGGTCTGTTCATAGCTTTGCCTTTCTAGTGATAGTCCACAATTTGTACATCGTAGGCACAACCATTTTCAAACTTAAATATTATACGAAACTGGTCATTTATTCTGATTGAACAATAATCGTTTAAATTGCCTTTGAGATGTTCAAACCTGTTAGATGGAGGGACGATTAAATCCTGTTCTTTGTATGCGTAGTGAAGCATATCCAGTTTTCTTTTAGCAACTTTTTGAATATTTGCAAATTTTTTTGAAAGTTTCCCGTCAAATATTTTTTGAGTTTCTTTATCTTTAAAAGATTTAATCATGTTATCACAACACGATAAGCTTGTCAAGAGATAAGAAACCTGTCTAAAAGATAAAGCCCGATTTTAGGACTACTACAATAGTTATAATAAGCCAAATATAGGAGATAAATTATGGCAGCACAAGCACAAGATGTATTAACAGGCACCGACGTTGTCATCTGGTTGGAAGGCGAAGAAATCGGTGTTTGGGCTTCTTTGGAAGCAAACATAACAATGAACTACGAAGACGTGAACATAGGCTCTGACGTTGATAGAAAATTTGTATCAATGCAGGGTGACGGCAACCTCAAATATCAGGCCACAAACTCTATGACCGTTGAGATGTTCAACAGAATCAAAGCAAACCCCGATGTCAGATTCACAATAGAAGGCGAACTCACAAGACGCTCAACAGGCGAAAAAGAGGCGTATTCAATCCCCGGGGTGACTTTTGACACTATTCCTCTTGCTACGTGGAGCAAAAACGAGCTTGTTGAAAAAGACATGGCTTTCAGATTCCCGCCGTCACAGATTGTTACAACTTCGACAATAGATTAACCCTTCACACACTGGAGAATGTTCCGCCTGTGCAATCGAAGATTGCTTCGTTCACTGCGTTACACTTCGTTCACAACGGCGGTTTAGAACGGTTACGGCTTTACGGTCTTTCAGTCCTGAAAGCCCTGCAAGCCTTCACACACTGGAGAATGTTTTATGAATTTAGAGAGGTTATTAAAAAAAATCGAACGCAACAAACAGTCCGAGAATGAGCAGAAGACATTTCCTCTCACTGTCGGCGATGAAACCTACGAGATAAAGACGCTTACCCGTGCGAAAAAACGCGAGTTTCTTTACATGAACGAAATCGGACGGGGGAATCTGACTATCGGTGATTTTGTCAAAAAATCGATTCCGTACATATATCAGTCTGTTGTCGGGCTGAAAGAGCTTGCTCAAAAAGCAAAGTTTAACAATCTTATTGTTAAGTATCACGATGTTGTTGAGTACCTTTTTGAGCCTGACGAGATTATTCAGATTGTGGCGTTTATGACTGAAATTAACAATATTTCACCAAAGCAGGTTGAGGAGGATGTTGAACAGCTAAAAAAGCCATAGATTCCGATATGGAGCTTATGCTTTGTTCTTATTATCTGGAGAGAGGCATTACACCTGATTATGTGCTGTCTCTCTCTTTTAGAGAAAAGCTGTTTTTGCTTGCGTCCATTAAGTGGCATAATGAACGCCTAAACGGAAAATATGATAGCTAAAATGCACAGGCATGTGGCATAATTCCCAAAAGGAGTTGTACTATGGAAAATCAGCAGCAGGTTGTGGTTAGAAATTATGTTCTAAAAGGCGGGGGGAATGAATAGTCTTCAAAAAAATATTATTCCGATTTTAATTCAGTTGTGTTTTTTAGGATTGATTTTTATTCATTCTTTACAGCACCATGAATATTTTTTAATAATTTTGAGTACTCTGTTTTTTATCTGGGTTTGTTTAAAACACAAAAACGAGTATGCTGCGCTGGATGATACTTGTATTACATTAAGGCAGGGTGTGTGTTTCCCTGTTTTGGAAAAACTTTCTCTTCATCTTGTTGAATCCGTATATACAAAAACCACTTTCTGGGGCAAAATACTCGGGTATTCTACTGTTTGTTTTAAATTTGCGAGTGAGGATGAAATAGAATTCAGTTTTATAAAAAATGCAGGTTCTTTTATTACTGTTTTTAATGAAAGGTTTAATAAGGTTTAAAATGTGGGATTTTCTAAGATACATTTTTTTCAAGTTTGTTTCGTTTGAAATTGTAGAAGGACCTGAATCTAATCATACAAAATTATCCTCCGTACCGGAGGGCGGCACAATTACACTGGATTTGTGCAATTTTTCGGAGCTTACCTTTAATGTCAATTCAAATCCTGTTTTTTATATACCTTTAAGCAGTATTGAACATGTCGGCATTATGAAAGAATCGGAAGAAGAACTGCAAAACTATATGACATTTTTTACATTTGGAACACAGCTTGTATCTGTTATGAAGTACTCTTTTGTTATCAATTATGACGGGGGGCAACAAATTGTTTTAAAAATAGGGAAGTTTTATACACCTTTGCTATTGTGCGTTAAATCAGTGATTTGCAGTGCAAAGTATAATCCGGATTTTTTGATAAAATTGCCCCAAAAACGTAAAAAATTCTTTTCGGTTGTTGTGATTCTTATACTTTTATTTCTCTTATACTGCTTTGTAAAGGCAGTAAGTGATGTTTCTTTTAATGATTACACAAGACAACAGATTATGCAAAAGCTGAAATAGTTTTGGCGGATTATATTTTTTTTAAAATATAATTATGAGTCAAAAAAATAAAAATAAAAAAAGCAACAATAACGTATCAAAAACAAAGAGTTTAAACATCGGAGTTGCAGATGCGCAGAAGTGGGATTTTGTTGCGAAGCAAAGCGGGGTTTCAACAGAAGCAATCGGGGATGCGCTCAGGCTTTCGGGCGGGAGTGAAAATTTTGAGCGCGCTGTTGTTGCGCTTCAGGAGATTACTGATCCGTACAAGAGGATTGCCGAGGCGCAGAAGGTTTTTGGTGAACAGACAAAGGCCCTTTTGCCGCTGATTAACAGGGAACAGGGTTCATTGAAACAGATTGAAAATACATTTGACAACATGAATATCGCTATAGGAGAGGAGGGCTTTTCTGCTTTAAGTGAGATGAATTCGCAGTTGAAGACTTTTTCTGCAATTTTTAATGCAATGCTTGCTAACTTTGCTGCACAGCTTTTGCCTTCTTTCAAACAGTTTAATCAATATCTTGAACAAAATTCGCAAGGCGTGCAGATGTTTGCACAGCTTGCAGGTAGTGCATTAAACCTAATTTTACAGGGATTTCTGGCTGTATCAGGTATTATTTCCTCTATTTCAGGAACAATCGGGACAATAACCGGCAAGATTTTGAGCATTGGTACAACGCTGCAGACAGTAGTTTTAAATTTGCAAACATCTTTTTTAAAGGCATTCAATTTTATCCGCGACAGCTGGAGCAGCCTGTGTGAAGGGTTGACAAGCGGCATTTTGAAAGCTGTTGAAGTGATTGTATCTGTTTTAAATCCGGTACTGGGCATTATCAACACGATTGTTTCTACTGTGAACACAATCACGGGCAATGGTGGCGGCGGGATTGCATCGGCTGTAAAGAACACTGTCTCAAACATCAACCAGGGTAATACTTTTAACAACAACAGCTCAAGGTCTGTTACGACCACAAACAACAACCGAACCGTCAATTTTTACGGAAACATAGGTTCCCCAACAGGCAACAGGCTGCTTGATGACCTGTTAAAAACCAGCGGCAATGTGGCTTTGTAGTTTAAATTTGGATTCGCTTTGCTCAAGCCGGCTCATTCTGCTCGCTCCCCGGACTCGCTGCACTCCGTCCGTACGGAAATACGCTTCCTTCACTTCGTTCAGTCAGCCTGGCCGGAATCCGCTATTTCACGCAGTCCATGATGTTATCCACGTTTGTATAGCGCGCTGTTTGCCTGCCGTTTTCATAAATGCTGTCATTAAAATAAGTATCAGGATTTTTTTTATCAAAAGATTTCTCTCTGCATTTCCGGAAGCTTAGAAATTCCACGTTGTTGACCAGTCTTTTATCAGTTTCATATCTTCGTAGGACATGTTTATTTTACCTTTTTGCTGAAGCTCTGCCGGTTTGCCCTGTTCATCGACAATCGCTGTCATATCATTGATTTTTACCGGTATATGCGCTATGACAAATTTGTTTTCATCATAGAGCTGTATGTCAAATCCTTTGTTTATACTTTCATAGTAGGAGCCTTCTCTTACTTTTTTAAGGCTGCCATTATATGGTGAGGCAGAGAAGGTATAATACAGGTTATCATTTCTCCACAGGATTTCCAATTTGCAATTCAGGTTGTTTTTGGGCAGGGTAATCTCTTCCATTGTTCTCAATTGAGATGAGCCTGAGCCTTTGCTCATTTTGTCTATATCTACAAATCTCGTACCTTTGATTAGCTTAACATCGCCTGTTATTTGATTGATTCTGTAAACATTGTTGTCTGTTGAAACCATTTTATACTTGAAACTGAACAGGAAAACAACAATTAACGCAAGCAAAAAGCAGATTGCGTATTTTATACATTTTGAGTTCTTTAAAAGAAAATTTTTGACAGTCTCTTTTTCTGTTTGTTCAACGTTTTTGACTTCTTCACACATATTCAACACTCCTTATTAAACACATGTAAGTTATATTACAAATCGCAGTGTTTGTAAACAAGGCCGTTTTTTCCGCATACACAGACGGCTATAATCGTATAAACAGAAAACTTTTAGAAGCTTGGCAAAATTAGTTTATACTTGATAAAACTCAAAAACAAGGTATAATAAAAATATAGGGAAAGAGTCTTAAGAGGCGCTAATCTCTTAAGACTCTGCTTAACTTCCCTATTTTGTGAAATAAAGTGCTATGATTATCAACAAGATAAGCCATAGCGCTTTTTCTGTTATACAGAATTTCACGACATCACCTCCTTTAACCGTCAATACTGCTTAACAAGTCTGTGCCGGTGGAGGCAGCGGGAAGCTTACCCTTTATTTATTTTATATTAAACAAAGCCTGATTTTAAAACCCGTACAATAATTATATACCTCCACACACTGAAAGGCTTTTATGGGCAAACGTTTAGAAATACAACTTTATTGTGCAAAAACAGGCGAAAGTATCACGCTGCCGTTAAACCCCGAAACAACGGATATACCAACAGAGAAAGATATAAAAACTTATGATATTTTAGACTACGGCGAGATTTCTGTTAATGGGATCAAACGGCTTAAACGGATAAATTTAACGAACCTACTGCCCGACAGTACTTCGTCTCTGGGGGTTCTTGCCTCGCTCGTGCTCAGGCTCAAATACAGGCCTTATTCTCTGCAAGAAACAATCGATATGATTAACCGATGGATTAAAAATGACGAGATTGTCAGGGTTATTATTGGCGACAAACTCAATGCCGAGTTTAGGGTACAAAAACTTGTGGAATCTGTTCATGAGTCGGTCAGCGATGTTCATTACAGCATTGATTTGATTGAGTATATTAATTTAAACAAAACTAAAGAAGAGTCAGAAAAACGAAAAGAACTGGAAACTGAAAAAGTCACACCCAAAATTGTAAAACTAAAAAAACGTGCGATAAATAAATTTATCCCAAACGAAGTGGTTGCAAAAAAGGAATGACTATTTACAAACTTGCAAAAATTACCTATGGCGGAAGATTTCAGGAACTCGCCAACCTCAATGCTATATACAGCAAAAATCAAGATTTGACCGGCGAATTAATTGAAATGCGACCACTCTAAACCCTGTCTATAATCCTCAATTCTTCTATAGATTGATTTGCGTTCACCGTTTTTGTAATTTTCTCTCCATTGCAAATACGGAATGTAACTGGTCAAATGTTTTGTTTTTAATTTTCCGTCAGGTGTGTACTCGTTAATCTGATTCAATATGTTTTTTCTGTATATTGCAGTAACATTACCCTGCATATCATATTCTTTTATTTCTGAAAATTTCTTTGGCCCATAGTAGACCTCACGACCGTTTTTATCATACTTAAAACCTTCGTTTTTTATATCATCACCGACAACTGTCTGTTTATAAACAGCAACGGGTTCGTAATATTCTTCTTCAAAAATTAAGAGCCAGGGTTTTTTATTTATTTTATATTTAACAACATTGCCCTGTTCATCTGCGGCATATACAAACAATCGCTCTATCATTAATATTGTTCTAAAATCATACTCTACTTTTGTGCCGAAACAGTCACTATTCCAAGCTCTGGTAGAGTTAAATGACTTGCCGTCTTTGACTCTTGTTCCGTCTGCGTAAACTTTACCTGTAGCGGACATTACTGTATAAGGATATGAAAGAACTATTTGCCTTCTTTCATAATAAGGTGTGGATCCACTGTGGTAGATTCGTATTCACAGATCTCATCGGAGTATTCGATTTCATCAGGGTGAAACCACAGCTTCACCGAAGCCCCCCGGCTTGAGGAATATTTATAATTGGCTTTAATTCTTTTGCAAAGACCAAATTACAAGTTAATGCTAAAAACAGGAATGCAATAAATAATTTTTTCATAAAGCTATTATTGCATATTGCAACAGCTGTTTCAATGCCCGAATATCAAAATATTAATATATATACATGATAAAAATAAATGACCGTATAATTGAACTTGTGCAAGACGGTATCCAATGGGCAGGTGCAAAAGATACCGTGGCAAGAACCTTGGATTTTTCAATAGTTTACCAGCCTCTTGATAAGACATTGCCAAATTATCAAGCAGCAGTTGGAGACAAAGTTGCTTATATACAAAACAACAAAACATTTTTTTACGGGTATATAGAAAATTTAAAATACAATACTGATGACAATTTGCTAAATATTCATTGTTGCGATCTTATGAAAAGACTGTTAAATTCAAAATGCATAGGACGCTTCAAAGGCACACTCAACCAGCTTGCAGATAATATATGCGGCATTTTCAGCTTAAAAAACGGAATCGAATCAGACAGCACACATATTCACAATATTATTTCCACAGGAGATTTGAGCTATTATGATGTACTAAAAACCGCCTGTGATGTTATGTTTGAGCGCTACTGCCCGTATCTTGACGGCACAACTTTAAAAATTGCCGAGCATACCATACAAGATACCTTTGAAATAAGAAAAAATATCCGTGCCTCCAGCTTTGAACAAAATATGAAAGAAATTGTAAACAAAGTGCTCATTATTGATAACAAAGGTAATCTCATCAATACTGTTGAGGACAAAGAAAGCATAAATAAATACGGTTTATTCCAGGAAGTCTTCAAATATGATAAAGACAGTAAAAATAATCTGGCAGATGCTCAAAAAATAATTCAATCCGTACAAAACGAGGCCATAATAACAGTCGAGAACAACAACGAATGTATTGCAGGACGGTACATAATGGTCTATGAGCCCGTTAACAACTTCAAAGGAATATTTGAAATTACTTCTGATAGCCATAATATCTGTGCAAACTCTAATATGACTTTAGAAATAGAATTTGTGGGGGTAGACAATGAGTCAAACGGGTAAATTCTGGAAGCAGGTACAAAAGCAATCAAAGTCGCTAAACTCTGATATGCTCGCAATCTGTACTGTAAAAAGCCTGTCGCCCTTTGTTTTTGAATATTGCGGCATTGAAATAAGCGCACAAAACGGTGACAACATCTATGTTGACCCGCTTATGCTTCAGGCAAATATCAACCTTGATGTTGCTTCTTTGGACAATGCACAGGATATTGCAGGCATGTCTCCGGCTCCGTGGATTGGAAACAACAGCCCGAACACGGATTACACAGCACAAATTTCGGGCACGCAAAAGCAGTTTTTGACAGACTTTTACAACTTTTTTAAATTGTGGCAAGGTACGTATATTCTTTCCCCGGGCGATTTTGTAACCGTGCAAAAGCTCGGGTTCAACACTTATCTTGTCATAAGAAAGGTCACACAGGTGAAAAACAATGAGCAGTAACTATGCATTTATACCTTCCACATTAACAAATCAGCAGGAGATTAAAACAGATATAGAGCTTCCCGTATTCAAAGAGCTTGCCTTTGACTTTGACACAAAACAGCTCAAAACAAAAGGCGGTCAGTATTATTATGTTGAAAAAAACGAAGCACTGAAGGTTTGGATTTATTTTGCGCTGCTCATCCCGCGCTTTACCTGGGTTGCGTATTCAACGGACTACGGGCAGGAGATTTATACGCTCATCGGACGCTATTTGTCGGGAGAACTTTTAAAATCAGAGCTCAAACGTTTTATTGAAGAGGCTTTATTGTGCAACCCTTATATAACCAGCCTTTCAGACTTTGACATACAAAGACAAGGCGCAAAAGTGCTCTGCTATTTCAACGTAAACACAGTCTACGGCAACGTTGCACAGTATTATGAATATTTAGAGACTGCATAAAATTTTTGTATAAATTGTAATATAATGTTTATTAAGAACATTGAAATTTGAATAAAGGGTAAACATCCACGCCTCCGCTGACACAGACAATATGTGAAGATTGGTCAGAAAGGAGGTGATTAAATGAAAAGACAAATAATAAAAAATGCCCTAGCCACACTAGGACATCTTTTACAAATTATTTCGATTTTTATTTAGGGGTGTGAAGCGGTTGTCCTGGTTGTACCAGCAATCGGGGCAACCCCCCTTTATTTTATTATAACCTATTTTAAATAAAATTCAAGGCAACAGCGGATAAAAAAACATAAAATCTTCCCGATTTTCAAAGTGTCATACTTAAAGTATGACAAACACACAAGAAACAATCCAACAACGTATAAATGACAGAATCAATATGCCGCCGAACTTGCTTGAGGGCGGGTTTTCACAACAGATTATCAGCTCTGTCGCATATGAGCTTGCCAATATTGAAGACACCCGATTAAACGATATTGCCGACAACTGCTTTGTAAAAAACAGCCACGGGCGATTATCTTGACCTTGTGGGCGCAGACTACGGGCTGCCAAGGCGTGAAGATGTTGCGGCTGTCGTTTATCTACAGATTTCCGGCACACAGGGCGCTGTCATAAACCAGAACGTCAAGGCAATTTACAACAACCTTGTATACACTGTGCAAGAATACAAGGTAATAAACTCATCAGGCATCGCCACAGCAAAAGCAAAATGTGAAACAACCGGCACAATCGGTAACGTCGCTGCAAACACTATAAAAGAGTTTGTCACAGACTACGAAGGGCTCACAGCAGTAAACAATCCGGAGGCTGCTTATGACGGTTTTGACCGTGAAGACGACGAAACTTACAGACAGAGGATTCTGGACTACCTTGCAGAAGACGCAACAAACGCTAACGCAGCACAGTACGAAAAATGGGCAAGAGAAGTAGAAGGCGTGCAAAAAGCTGTTATAAAGTCAGCAGAAGATATGGGCGCGGGTAATGTCGGGGTGTACATTTCGGCAATCGGCGATGTGCCTGTTTCAGAGGATTTGAAGCAGTCTGTTTTTAAACATATAGACTCCGTGCAGCCAATCAATGCTACTGTGATAGTTAACTCGCTTGATTATACGGATATAAATGTTACGGCAAACGTTGTGCTCAAAGACGGCTACGAGACAACAGATGTCAAAGACGAACTCACGCAAAAGCTGAGAATCTACCTGCCTACAGTAGACAACACGGTTTCTTACTTCAACATAAACAACCTGATATTTGACTGCGCCGGAGTTGAGGATGTAACAAGTTACACTCTAAACGGTGGTACAGTGTCGATTGACATAGAGGATACGGATTATCCCGTAACAGGTGAGGTAATCGTAAATGAGTCTGCTTGAGAATGTTGACCCTATTATTTCTAAAATCGATGGACTTAAAGAGGTAATGCTTGCCATTGACCCCGAGATACAACTCGTCAGGACAGATATTTCAAACCTGATAAAAGAGCTTTACATAAAAACAACAGAGCAATTTATCCGCCGATGGGAAGAGGACTTCTCGCTTTCTTACGACCCCGCTTTGAGCTTGCAGCAGCGTAGACAAAGGATTTTGAACAAACTTGCGCGTAAAAAAACACTCACCTGGACAAACCTGAGCAATTTGATACAAAACAACATCGACCACCCGCAGTACTATATCTCAAACCATTCTGGCGAGTACAGGTTTACAATTATTGTGCAAACAAACAACACATCAGAACTCTTTAAAGCTGTGAAAGAAGCCAAACCGGCTTATATCACCTTTGATATAGTTGTGACACAGTACTTTAGACGCTGCGGAACATTTAACAGCGGAGCCGAACCCATATAATTTATAATTCCCCTGTGCCCGATTAAAAAAATCTCATAATAAAATTAAAGGAGATTTTTAAATGGCATACTTACCAAACACCTGGGTTGACCAGAACGTACAAAGACCAAAAACATATAATTTTACACAAAACGATGACGGCTCAACAACGCTTATTGATGCGTTCGGCAACGTTACAGAGCTTGGAACGCCCGTAAACGCGGACTACATGAACCATATTGAAAACGGGATTGCGGGCTGCGCTATCCGTAAATACTCAACAACAGAAACATTTATCAAAGGGGAATGGGTACAAGCCGACCTCGACGGAGTACAAGGTTTGTATGAATCCCTTACAAACAGCAACCTTGGCAATCCTCTTTCCGATGAGACAAAGTGGAAAAAAGTAGACCTGGGCGGCGGAAGCGGTACAGGAGGCGGCTTCTCCCTCTTCGACGTGGTAGAAAAAGACCACATCTTGAGCTTTGAGGAGTCAATGGGCTTCGGGCTTTTAGGCTCGTACGTGTACAAGGAACCTGTTGCCGGTTCTCGCTACGGCTACCCTGATTTTTACAACGAGTGCGTGGCGCAAAAAGAGGCTGGAACAGAAGAAACAATCACTGTAGGCGATGTATCGTTTATAGTCAAAAAGAACCCTAACGGACACATCTTCTACGACATTGCAGACAAAGCCACTGTTGATGAAATCTTTTCTCAACGCGGTGAGGCGTGGTTTTACGGCGTAGATACAGAAAATGAAAGAGTATTTTTACCCAGAGGCACACGTTCACAATACACTGTAAACACTGACGAAACAGGCGATTATGTAGAAGCCGGGCTGCCGAATATTAAAAGTAGCCGTGGACTTGGATATTCAGATGACAACCCTACTTCTGATGTACCACCATTTGTTTATGTAGGTTCATTTGGAAATGTTGGGGGAGGTTCATCAATAGAAAAAGCTTACAGTTTTGATGCCTCTACAGCCAACCCCATCTATGGCAAATCCGACACAGTACAGCCTTATGCAACAAAGAAACTTTTGTACATTGTAGTCGGCAATGTAAAAGTGCAAAGTGCGGCTTCTGATGTTGTGGATGTTACTACAACTGAAAATGACACTGTGCCGTTGTTTACAGGACAGTATTTCAATTTTAAGCCGAACAACCCCAGCTGGCTCAAAGCCGGTGAACAACAAGACAGCGGAGGCATATACACTTCTTGCTATAACAAACTTGTACAAGCCTTAACCGATAATATCTGGGAAATAAAAGTAATAGACTCCACTGCTATGGAAGAGGGTACAGACTACTCCGAGTATTGGATTGTTTATCAAGACGCAATGAGGTTTAGGACTCCGTTAAGGCTTTCCGCTGCTCTTTTGGTGAACAATGATGTGCAGCTGTACTTCAAGGTGGCAAATGCAGTAGAAAACCTGGATTTATTGGACGCAGGCGAAGTGTTGGAAGTATTAGCCACAAAAGTTGACAAAACAGAAATTGATTCATTTATAAACGATAATGCACTTAATATTACTAACACTGGGGTACCTGATAATGCCAAAAGATATAATATCTCCGCAGGATATACGGCGCCGACTTCTGGTTGGGTATTCTTGAGAGACCTTGAAGAAAGCCGCTGTCACATAATTATAGATGGTATTGATTATGATTACGCCAACGACTGGGGAGATGGCGGTTCCGAAAACTCTATAATTTGGAAAGTTGGGAAAGGACAAGTTATTTCTTGGAGTGGACGTATAAGTGCAGCTTTGTTTATACCGGATAAGTTAATAGGAGTAGAATAATGTATTTACAAATTGAAGAAGGTGTATTAAAGGCTTGGGGTGATTATCCAATCCCTAACTGGAATAAACAAGTTGATATAGATTACAAAGATTATACTAAAAATCCAGACAAGTATATCTTTAATGGTGAAACGATAGTTTTAAATCCAAATTATGAAGCGGAACAAGAAGCCAAAGAACAAGCCCGTATACAAGAGTTATCTATGACACGTTCAGATTTCTTTGACGGTACAATTAAAGCTTTTGGTGTTGGAGAAAATGAATTATTAGCCGCTATTCAAGCAATATTGGTTAATATGGCTATAACTGATATTGACAAAAAAATAGCTCTAAATAATTATCAAAACGCTTTAAACTTTTATAGAAAACACCCGTTATTCACGATGTTGTCAGGAGTCAAAATACCGATTTCAGAAACTGCGTCCATCCTCGTGACAAGCGAACAGTGGGATAAATTTTTTGATGAAACTGACAAAGGTAATGAGGAAGCTTACAAAGCGTTGTTGCCTGTTATAGAAAATAAGGAAACAGAAAATGTTAAAAAAGATAATTCAAACAATAGTGAGGTGGTTAAAGATGACATTTAATTTTAATGTGGGTGGCTTGACCCCGCAAGACGCATTACCGGGCGGCGGTGGAGGCTCTACTACAGTGATTGAGGGGTTCTGTGCCAAAAATACCGCGGGTTTATACGTATGGTTGGACGCTGAAATTAACTCCCGTGCCGGCGTTCATGATGAGACAGTAAACGGTATGCAAAACCTTGTTTACACGCCTTACGTGAAAAAAACAGAAACCGTAGGTTGCTTAGAAAAACTAAACGGGACGCCTACTTTTACAGGTAAAGCGTGCAAATTAGGCGGCACAATGTTTGTTCCATCTTACGAGCAAACAGCCTTGACATTTGAATTCGTCGGCAGTTTTGAATCAAATGTTTTTGACAACGTCATATCAAAGCAATTGATTATTAACAATATAATCAGCGGCGGTTTCCAGACGATGTTCACATCAAATGCTTATCATTATCAGGTGTACAATGCTTCATCTGCCAGGACAAAACAACTTCAATATGCTCTTAATATTGAACCCGGCAAGGTTTATCACATAGCTGTGACAGATGTACTGGGCAAAACGGGCACAACAAAGCTCTACATCGACGGAGAGTTTGTAGAAACAACCCTTCTCACGGACAGTGACGGCGGCGTGTGCCCTACTGCAACTGATATAAGGAACATGGGAATTATGGGTGTTAACAGCACCTCCACAACAAGCATTTACCCCGTAGAGAAAAATACACAGGGCGCGTTTTATGGCGAATATACAAACATAAACACATTGCGTTTATGGAACAGGGCTTTAAGTGCAGAAGAGATTAAACAAAATTACAACAACGACAAAAGGAGGTTTGGCTAATGGGGCATTTGGGACAATTTATTATAAACACTAACGGAGAATACAAAAAACTATCAGAAATCACAGGATTAACATTTGAAGACGGTAAACAATATACTTTCCAAATACAAAACAGTGCGTTTGTTTTGAGCTCGGCAACTGTGCCAAAAGACGGGGGGTTCTAAATAGCAGCGCCAACGCTTAATTTGTTTACAAAAACACCAGGCGAGGACTTCTATATAAAAACAACGTGTATTGAAGCAATGATAAATCTGGCGCAGTGAACATGAAAATACAACCGACAAAACCACACCCTAAGCCTGTGTTCAAGCGGTTCACAAAGACGATTCACGAGAGACTTAATAATGACAGAAGTAATACTGTATGCACCAATAGTAATTGTAGTTATAGGATTTATAATTCAACACAAAATCTTTATGACACCCGCGGATTTTCAGCGTGAAAGAGCTGATTTCATTCAGTACATCGCAGAGCATTATGTTTCAGACAAAACCTACCGCGAAGGCCATAGAGAGGTGCAAGAGCAGCTCCACTTGTTGAGAGACGACATAAGCGATATCAAAACATTATTAATCAAAAAGGTGTGATTTATGAACAAAATAATCATCCACTGGACAGCCGGAACCTATCAACCAAACACAACAGACCTTGAACACTACCACTTTTTAATTGACGGTGAAGGTAAAAAACACAATGGAAAATACAAACCCGAAGATAACGAAAATTGCTCTGACGGCAAGTATGCAGCACACACCGGTGGAGGAAACACGGGAGCAATCGGTGTCGCTATGTGCGCTATGGCTGGCTTCAAGTCTGCTGCTGATTGCGGCAAGTATCCTATAACACCCGTTCAACTTGAAGCCTGTTTCAAACTCTGTGCCGAGCTTTGCAAAAAATACAACATACCCGTTGAAAACGTTTGGACACACTACGAGTTTGGAATAAACCACCCCGACACTACCTCTCACGGAAAGATAGACATTATCTATCTACCCCCGTACCCTCTCGTAAAACGCAACGAAGTCGGCGGGTTTATAAGAAGCAAAATCAGATGGTATTTGAACAAGTTATAAAAAGAAAGAGGCTTGTAGACAGACAATGACAATTGAAATAAAATAATTTCAGGGTAAGTACCACACTCCCGCCGGCACACGCGATTTTATGGAGAAATCGGCTGGAAAGGGGGTGAGAATATGACCAAAACAATAATAAAAACCGCTATAACGGTGATTATAACGGTTTTACAAATTGTTATTTATTGGTTATAGGGTATGAAGTGAAGCTCTAAGGAACAGCCATTCTTTAGGGCTTCCCCCTACATGAATATTATTTATCCCATTATGTCGTTTGTCAAGCCTTGCAAAATTAGAAAGGCGGAAAAAATGGACGAAAAAATGAAAAAAGCATTACTTGACTGCTGCGAAAGAAACTGCAAAGTGATTTCACCCGATGTGGTTGCATTCGCAAAAGACCTTGTAAACACAGCTATTTCAACCTCTGAAAACAAAATCGATGATATGTTTACACCAATCATTAACAAAGGCTTTGAGGTTCTTGATGAATATCTCTTAAAACAGATTGATAAAATAGACGGAGCAACAGCATAATGTTTGATATCCCAAAAGCTGTTGAGTCTGTATCAAACGCAATAAAAGGCATATTTGACTACGCCTCAACATCTAAAGAACACCAGTCAGAAACGCAGATTATCAAAGATAAAAAGAGGCTAAAGAAAGCCACAGATATTGCAGAAGATGCTTTCAAGCTTATGTTTAAAAACTTTGAAAAGCTCTCGGAATTTGACCAAAAACGTCTTAACAATCTTTACGATAAATTTCAAGAATACAACTAAACATATACTTGATGCAGCAACGCCCTCTACATTTCGTAGGGGGCTTTTTATATCTTTTCAAAATTATATAAAACTTTTGGACATTTTTTGGACAATTTATAAAAAAGAAACTATAAAACTGTCCGATAGAACATATTATTTTATGAGAATTTACAATGTAAAAAAGCTGAAAACTTAAGTATTTTCTCAATTTTTCCTATAAACTCTTGTAAAATAATTCCGGAGCACTCCCCTTTTAAGGGATAGGCCCCGCGTTCGAATCGCGGGTGACGCATTTTTTTATTGCTAATTTTTATAATTTTTAATCAACTTAATAATACAACCAAACTATTTTGCGTAGTAGTCTACAAAACGATAAATAAAATCTATTTTATTATCCGGCAGGTGAGAAAGTGCATTGATTATTTCGCACAACTTTTCATCTTTTGATTTAGATGAGGAATATTCAAATAGTGTTTTTAACTCAACACCTAGTGTTTTAGATATTTTTTCGAGTGTCGGTAAAGAGGGAAAATGACGACCTATCTCAATTGCGCTCAATGAACAAGGCTCTATATCAATTAATTCAGCCAGTTTTTCCTGAGTAAAGTTTCGGTATTTGCGAAGCTCTTTTATTCTTTTTCCCAAAAGTTTTTTGTTATCCATAAATATCCCTCTAATAAGATATTAAAGGATTTTAAGGCAAAATATAATTGTAAATAAAACATAATTTTATATAAAATTATGTAAATAAAACAAAGTTATATTTGTATTACACATAGTTTTATAATAAAATAAGTTTTGTGCACATAGTATGTGCATATATGGAACACAGGAAAAGCCGACCAAATCTATATATAGCTTTTCCAAAGTATTGATTCTACTCAAAGGATTTGGTCATTTTTTTATGGGGAGTATGTTCTTATGAACTATAAACTAATCAATATGCAAATATTCGGGGATGAAAGAGGAAAACTCGTCTCACTTGAAGGATGCAAAAATATTCCATTTGATATTAAGAGAGTTTATTACATTTTTGATACTCTTCCTAACCAAAATAGAGGCATGCATGCACACAAAAACATGGAACAAATCATTATTGCTATGGACGGTGCCTGCCAATTTATTCTTGATGACGGTAAAAACAAAGAATCAGTCTGGCTTAACAGACCTGATGTTGGATTGTATATTGGTAAAAATATGTGGCGAGAGATGAGACATTTTTCTTACGGCTGTAAGCTTATGGTTCTCGCCAGTGATTATTATGACGAAAAAGAGTACATCAGAGATTATGAGGAATTTTTGAAAGAGGTCGCGTTGTGATACACAAATTATCTGATGTTCAGAGTCAAAATATCGGTGAAGGCACAAATATTTGGCAGTATTGTGTGGTTTTGCCGGGTGCTATTATTGGAGATAATTGCAACATTTGTTCTCATTGTTTTATAGAAAATGATGTAAAAATTGGCAATAACGTTACTGTTAAGTGCGGTGTTCAGTTGTGGGACGGAGTGGAGATTGAAGACGATGTTTTTATCGGACCCAATGTTACTTTTTGCAATGACAGGTATCCAAAATCCGGAAACAAAAATTTCAAGCTTGAAAAAGTAATAGTAAAAAAAGGCGCATCTATTGGCGCAAATGCAACCATTCTACCCGGCGTGACTATTGGAGAGAATGCGATGGTAGGTGCGGGTGCTGTGGTTGTAAAGGATGTAACGCCCAACATTACATATAAAAAAGGAGAAAATAAATGAATAATAAAATAAAATTAGCTATTACAGCTCTTGTCGGTGGTACATCTTGTAATTTAGATTGTGAATATTGTTACAGAAAGGGTCAGGGAATAAAGGACAGAAATACCCCTGCTAAATTTAATTATTCAGTTGAACATATGTTGAAAGCATTATCAAAAGAACGACTCGGGGGCAATGCAATAATTTGTATTTGCGGAGGAGGAGAAACTCTTTTACCCAAAGAAGTTGTTCCTCTTATCAAGGGATTGTTAAAAGAAGGTCACATTGTTGATTTAGTAAGTAATTTAACTTTAAACAATAGAATTGATGAATTGCTTGAAACACCCAAAGAAGATTTGGAAAGACTTATTCTAAAAGCTTCATTTCATTATCTTGAATTAAAAAGACTAAACAAGCTTGACGATTATTTTAATAATTTTAACAGATTAATAAAAGCAGGAGCTTCTGGCAGCCCGATTCTTACAATTTGTGAGGAATATATACCTTTATTAGATGAAATAAAACAAGTCTGTCTTGAAAGAATAAATGATTTACCACATGTAACTTGTGCAATTGATAACTTTAATACAACAATGAATCCGCGTGAATTTTATAAACCAGATTTTGTGGAAATGGTTAAAGAAAAGTTTGACTCAAATATTTTCAAAACATTCGATGAATTATTGAAAGATACTCCTCAAAAGCATTTTTGTTATACAGGAGAATGGAATTTTATATTAAACCTTGAAAACGGTGATGTACAAAAATGTTTTTATGCTCCTGTTGAACAAAATATATTTAAAAATTTAAACTCAAAAATAAAATATGAACCAATAGGGTATAATTGTCCAAAACCAAATTGCGCACTTAATTACAATTGGCATGGAATGGGAATTATTCCAGAACTCAATATAATGACCTATTCAAAAATGTTGGCAAGAAAAAACACCTATAGCCCAGAAATTTTAGAAATGCTGGATTTTAAATTTAGTGATTTTGAAAAAACGTATAATGAAGTAGAAAAAATTAAAATATCGCAATGTGTAAAAGACCGATATTCTCAGAAAAAAACTCTTACATTAAAAAACAGATTACGACTAAAAATATATAATCACTTAAAGAAAAAGTTAGAAAAAAAAGGATTATTATAAATGGTTTTGAGAAAGTTATTTAAGTTATTAAATAAAAAAAATGATACATTACCTATAAAAAAAGAAAAAAATAGAGAAGTATGGATTATAACAGGATGTTCTTCCGGATTTGGTAAAGAATTATGTATCGAACTGCTAAAAAAGGGGTACAAAGTAGGTATTGGCTTAAGGAATAAAAATCGTCTTCAATATCTCAAAGAGCAATTTCCATCATCTGCTTTACTCTTAGAAATGGATGTAACAAATGAATCACAAATAAGAGAAGCCGTACAAAAAACAATTGATACATTTGGGAAAATAGATGTTCTTGTTAATAACGCTGGAATTAGTTATTTTTCTTCTATAGAAGAATCTGATGATGATGAAGCAAAAAAACTTTTTGATGTTAATGTATGGGGATATGTCAAAACTACAAAAGCAGTTTTATCGCATATGAGAAAACGTGCAGAAGGTTTAATAATCAATATTTCTTCTGTTACAGGAATTGAAGCGTTTCCTGGTGTTACATTTTATAGTGCCACTAAATTTGCAATAGAGGGATTCTCGCAAGCGTTAAAAAAGGAAGTATCACCATTAGGTATAGATGTTTTATCTATAAATCCTTCTGCTGCAAGAACACCAATTTCAACAAAATTAAAAATTGATTATCCACAAATTCCAGAATATAAAGAAATACTCAAAGAAGGAATTCATACATTAGAAAATCAACTTGAGTTTAAATATTCAAAAATATCTCCACAAAAAGTCGCGTTAGAAATAATAGAAATATCGAAATATGAATCTATGCCAACAAATATTTTTCTTGGCACTGATTGTTTAAATATTGTAAACAATAAAGTAAAAACATATTGTTATGATATCAAAACCAGTAAAGATTTTGCCACTCGCGTAGAATATGAGGAAGGGATATAAAATGGCAAAAATATTCATTGCTTTTTTTAATGGCATAGATGATCCTAATGATGTATATGGAGTCCCTTGTTTTTTTGACGCATTTTTCCAAGGATTAATAAATCTAGGAAATGAGCTACTTGTGTTTCAGTCAAAGAAATTTTTTTTTAATTTTGAAAAACATGATGACCTACTAAAAGCAAAGATTAAAGAAATTAAAGCATTTAACCCCGATCTCATATTATTATTCAATAATAGTTTTTGCGATATATCACAAGAATTTGATTGTCCAATTATTATATATGAAGTTGATTCACCGCTTTATTATCAAAATAAAAAATCACTTTTGAAAAATAAAGACCGATATAAATTTTTCGTACCACAAACTGATACAATAAAATTTTTACAAGATGAATGGAAAATAAATAAAAAAAATATTTTGTATACACCGTTTTTTTCTTCTGTTAATGCCGTTGACATACCTTTTAGAACGAACATTTCCTTCATTGGAACAAAATTTACGCAAGGATGTCATCAATTTACAATAAATACATTTATGTCATCAACACCTAATGAAGCAGAAATTGAAGAATTTAAAAAGGTTCTTGAGTATTATGCCAAGCAACCATTTTTAACAAAAGAAGAAATAATACAAAATCTATGTATAAAATCAAATAAAGTAATAAGATACATCAATCCTGATATTTTAATTTGGGAACTCTCAGACACAAAAAGAGTACGTACTCTTGCCACAGTTGCTGATTTAGGTTTAAAAATATATGGCACACCAAATTGGTATAAAGATTTGCCATATGAGCCAGAGCTTACACTAAGTTATATCAATAAATATGTATACTCATTAAAACATAACCAAGATATATATAATTCATCAAAAATTGGCATTAATATTAACCATCTACAAGCAAAAAGTGGCTTTGCATGGAGGGTCTGCGATATTATGGCGTCAAATGCTTGCCTTGTTACAGAGTATAAACCAGACATAGAAAAACTTTTTCCTAAAATACCAATACCTTTTTTTACAAACAGATTCGAGGCAAGAGAACAATGTATAAAATTATTAAAAAATGAAAATTTAAGAAGAGATATTGTTTTGTCTTGTCAAAGTGTTATCAATGAAAAATATAGATTCAAACATTTGATAGCTAATATAGAAGATTATCTCAATATAAGCTTACATAAAGAGCAAGTGGGTACGATAAAATACTTAGATGTACCACTGTTTAACAAAAGTCCTGACTATAATCCACAATGTTCATCTAAAAATAAAATGCGTCTAAAAATTTATAAATATTTAAAAAGAAGACTTGAAGATGATAACGTAATTTAAATTTAATAAAAAATTGTTAGATTATAAGGACAAACCAATGATTAACTTCCTAAACCTACACAAAATAAACGAACGATTTCGTGATGAAATTAATGACAGAATCAAACAGGTACTTGACTCAGGATGGTATATTCTCGGCGAACAGGTGAGCTTATTTGAAAAAAACTTCGCTGACTTTTGCGGTGTTAAGCACTGTATTGGCTGTGCTAACGGGCTTGATGCGCTGAATTTAATTATCAAAGCTTATGGTTTTTCGACAGGAGATGAAATTATTGTTCCTGCTAACACTTACATTGCTTCTATTTTAGCTATTTCTCAAAATGACTGTACGCCTGTTCTTGTTGAGCCTGACATTGAAACATACAATATTAATCCTGATTTAATTGAAGAAAAGATTACTGAAAAGACAAAGGCTATTATGGTTGTTCATCTTTACGGGCAGGCTGTTGAGATGGAGAAGATTTGGCAGCTTGCCAAAAAGTATAATTTAAAAGTCATTGAAGATGCAGCGCAGGCTCATGGTTCATTGTATAACGGCAAGAGGGTTGGGGCTCTTTCTGATGCAGCAGGGTTTTCTTTTTATCCAGGCAAGAATCTTGGCTGTTTGGGGGATGGGGGTTGTATTACAACGAATGATGACGAGCTGGCTTTTAAGGTCAGAGCTATTGCTAATTACGGTTCTGATTACAAATATCATCATATTTTTAAGGGAATTAATTCAAGGCTTGATGAAATTCAGGCTGGAGTTTTAGATGTTAAGTTAAACTATTTAGACCGTGACAATGACAGAAGAAGACAGATTGCAAAATTTTATTTAGAGAATATCAAGAACCCCAACATTATTTTGCCGAAAGTAAAAAGTGAAGACTCTCATGTTTGGCATATATTTGCGATTAGGACAAGGGATAGAGATAGGCTCATAAAACATCTGAAAGGTAATGGAATAGAGACTAATATTCATTATCCGACAGCTCCGCACAAGCAAGAATGTTATAAAGAGTGGCAAAATGAATCATTTCCAATATCAGAAATGATTCATCAGCAGGTTTTGTCTTTACCGATTAGTCCCGTTATGACGGATGAAGAAGTTACTAAAATTATAAAGGTTATAAATGATTATGAGTAATAAACTACTGTCTGTATGCTGTCTATCATACAATCACGAACAATATATAGAAAAATGTATAAAAAGTATTTGGAATCAAAATTATGATAACATCGAAATTTTAGCGCTTGATGATGGCTCAACTGATAATAGTATTAATGTTTTAAATAGTTTAAAAGATATAAGCCCTATACCTATGAAAGTTTTTACTCAAGAAAATAGCGGGAATATCGGTAAGAATTTCAATAAACTTTTTAATGAGGCAAAAGGTGAATTAATTGCTGTAATATCTTGTGATGACGAATTTATACCAAATACATTTCACAAAAAGGTTTCATTAATGTCAGATAATAAGAATTTGGCATTTATTTGTGACTCTCAAATTATAGCAATAGATGAAAATAACAATATTATTGATAATTACCCTACTTTAAAACTTGAAACGATGAATAATCCCACAATAAAGGATTTATTGGAATTAGAATATTCAGAATTGAATTCATACTATATGCAAGGTGCTATATATAGAAAATCAATAGTTAATAAAATATCTGGATTTGACGAAGACATGATATGTGATGACATTGTATTTAGAACAAAATATGCACGATATATATTAAATTACCCTCAATATTCTTGTAAAGTATTTAACGAACCCGGTGTATATTATAGAAGGCACAGTTCAAATATAAGCAGTAACTCGTGCAGACAAATTAAAGGTGTCATAGAATACCTAAACAAATACTGGCCAGAGAAAGAACCTCCTGAAACTTTATTCAAATGGATTTTTTCATTAGAAGATAAAGAGCAGATAAATGACTTATTCTTTGCAAATAACTATATTCCTAAAATATTAAAGCACATCAACGTTAATGATTTATTAGATGAAAATGGTATTTGCTATTATAAAATAGGAATACCGGGAATAATTATGTATAGCAAACACAGAAAGCCTAATGAAAAAATAAAAGTTATAAAATTATTTAATAAAACTATATTAAAATTAGTCAAAAAGCATAAGTAATTACAAATACCCCTTCAAATACTGTCCGGTATATGATTCTTTGCATTTTATAATTTCTTCTGGTGTTCCTTCAAAAATCACCTGTCCGCCGCCGTTGCCGCCTTCGGGACCCAGATCTATTATATGATCTGCGATTTTTATCAAATCCATATTGTGTTCAATAATCAAAATTGTGTTACCGGCATCAGCCAGCTTGTTGATAATTTTAATAAGTTTATCCAGATCATACCAGTGCAGTCCGACTGAGGGTTCATCCAGAAGATACAGGGTTTTTCCTGTTGCTTTTTTATTGAGCTCCGAAGCAAGTTTTATTCTCTGGGCTTCTCCGCCTGAGAGAGTTGTGGCACTCTGGCCGAGTTTTATATAACCAAGACCTACATCATACAATGTTTTTAAGCGGCTTTTTATCTTAGGAATATTTTCAAAGAATACATAAGCTTCGGCAACAGTCATATTTAGGACATCGGCTATTGTTGCACCTTTATATTTTACTTCTAGAGTTTCTCTGTTGTAGCGCTGGCCTTTACAAACATCGCATTTTACATAAACATCCGACAAAAAGTTCATCTCAATTTTGAGCAAACCATCACCTTTACAGGCCTCACACCTTCCGCCTTTTACATTGAAGCTGAACCGGCCAGGTTTGTAGCCTCTTACTTTTGCTTCATTTGTCATAGCATACAAGTCTCTGATGTGAGTAAAGACATCAGTATAAGTTGCAGGGTTGGAACGGGGTGTTCTACCTATTGGTGATTGGTCAATATCAATAATTTTGTCAATATGTTCAAATCCTAAAATTTCATCAACACCTATTGGTTTAGGTTTATTGCCTCTAAGTTTGTGAATTGCATATTCATGTATCAAATCCTGCATTAATGTAGATTTTCCTGATCCGGATACACCGGTCAAGGCAACGATTTTTCCTAAAGGAATATCAACATCGATATTTTTAAGGTTGTTAAGATGAGCATTTTTTACTCTTAAAAATTCGCCATTGCCATCACGTCTTTTAGATGGAACCGGAATTTTTTTAGCACCGCTTAAATATTGACCGGTGATAGAATCTTTGACCTGTTTGATTTCATCCAGTGTACCTTTTGCAACAACTTTACCTCCGTGCACACCGGCTCTTGGGCCGATATCAACAATGTAATCCGCATTTTTCATTGTATCTTCATCATGTTCAACAACAATAAGAGTGTTGCCAAGGTTACGCAAACGCAGAAGTGTTTTAATCAACATATCATTGTCACGCTGGTGAAGCCCTATTGAAGGCTCATCAAGAACATACAACACGCCTGAAAGTCCGCTGCCAATTTGCGTTGCAAGCCTAATACGCTGAGCTTCGCCGCCTGAAAGAGTTAAAGACAGTCTGCTCAAATTCAAATACCCGAGCCCCACATCCAGTAAAAATTTTAAACGGGCACGGACTTCTTCCAGTACCTGTTTTGCTATTTTCATTTGAAAATCATTGAGCTCAAGAAACAGGTCTGAAAAGAATTTAAAACTTTCTGTTATAGGCATATTGGTAACTTCAAAAATATTTTTGCCGCCTACTGTAACAGCTAGAGCAAAAGGAGTGAGCCTTGCGCCATGACAATCCTTGCAGGGCGTCATCTTCATATATTTTTGAATTTCTTCTCTCCAGTATTCACCGCCTGCTTCGTTATATCTTTTCTCAAGAAAAGGAATAACACCCCAGAATTTCATCTTTTGAGTAGTGTAACGATGTGTACCAAACTGTTTTACGCGGAAGTTTACAACCTCTTTTCCACCGTATAAAATCAAATCCTGTTCTTCTTTTTTTAGTTCTTCAAAAGGTTTTTCCAAATCAATACCGTAATGATCTGATACGGATTGCAAAATATCAGTGTAATAAGACGTAGTAGTTTTACTCCATGGATAAATTGCCCCTTGTTTGATAGACTTTTTTCTATCGGGTACAACAAGGTCAGGGTCAATAACAAAGTCATAACCGAGCCCCGAACATGTAGGACAGGCACCATATGGATTGTTAAAACTAAATGTACGGGGAGCAAGCTCTTCAAAACTCAAACCGCATTTAGGACAGGCAAGTTTTTCGGAGAAAATTAGTTCTTTATCGCCTATTACATCAACTGTCATCAAGCCGTTAGCTTTTTTTAGCGCAATTTGAGCACTATCAGCAAGTCTTGATTTTGCAGAATCTTTAATAACAATTCTGTCCACAACAACGTCAATGTCGTGTTTTTTGTTTTTTTCAAGCTTTATATCTTCAATGTCTGTATCATCAAGATTGTATAGCTCTCCATCTATTTTTAAGCGGATGAATCCTTCCTGTTTTAAATCGTTAATAAGAGATGCAAATTCGCCTTTTTTTCCTCTGGCAACAGGGGCAATAACCTGGATTTTTGTGCCTTCCTCCAGCTGCATAATTTTATCAACAATTTCATCAATGGATTGCGGTTTTATTACATCGCCGCACTTTGGACAATGCGGTGTGCCTATACGAGCGTATAAAAGACGCAGGTAATCATAAATTTCCGTTACGGTCCCGACAGTAGAACGCGGGTTGTTAGAGGTGGATTTTTGGTCAATAGAAATAGCCGGAGACAGACCGTCTATACTCTCCACATCAGGTTTATCCATCTGGCCGAGAAACTGACGTGCGTATGTAGACAAACTTTCTACATAGCGTCTTTGTCCTTCTGCAAAAATTGTATCAAAAGCCAGTGAACTTTTACCCGAACCCGAGACACCAGTAAAAACAATCAATTCATTTTTTGGCAACTCTAGGTCTACATTTCTTAAATTATGCTGATTAGCACCTTTAACTACAATTTTATCGTTCATAATTTTATCTCAATCTAACCCTAAAAATATTATTCCACAAGACGGTTTGTTATTCAATTTATGTTTCTTGTATAATATAAACACCCATAAACACTCATATAAAGTGAAAGGTTTTTATGTTTGAACACATACACGCATTTTTAGGATATTTTTCAAAGCTATTTGTAACACTGGACGGGATAGGCTTGGCGCCTGTATTTATTGCATTAACAGCAAATTCCAAAGAAAAATGGCGTAATATAATGATGAACAAAGCCATTGTTATAGCATTTTTTATTCTTTTATTTTTTGCATATACAGGTTCTGTCGTACTTGATTTGCTTGGTATAAGCCTTACTGCGTTAAAGATTGCAGGCGGTATTTTGTTATTGATTATGGCAATTGACCTTGTTCTTGGCAATCCTGAACCGGCAATGAATAACGAAAATAAAGAAGAACGTAAAGAATCAATGAAAAGAACAGATATATCTGTTTTCCCTCTTGCAATACCTCTTTTATCAGGACCTGCAACAATTACTATGCTTACAATATGCATGAAAAACTCTCAAGGCGATGTACTTGACCGTTCTTTAATTATTGCGGCATTATTTTTCAACCTTGTAGTGTGCTGGCTGATTTTAAAATTCTCTTCAAAAGTCAGTAAAATTTTAGGCAAAACAGGTGTGAGTGTTATAAACAGAATTGTCGGAATTTTACTTGCAGCAATGTCTTGTGAATTCCTTATGAACGGTTTAGTTGAGATTATTAAAAGTGCCAGGTAATTAAAATGGAACAAAAAGAATTAATAGAAAAAATTAATACATTAAAAAAAGAAAAAAATGCAATAATACTCGCCCATACGTACCAGAATGTAGAAATTGACGAAGTAGCTGATTTTACAGGCGATTCATTGTATCTAAGCCAGCAGGCGGCTAAAACCGATGCAGATATTATTATTTTTGCCGGAGTGTATTTTATGGCAGAAACAGCAAAAATCCTCTCGCCTGACAAAAAAGTCTTACTCCCAAATATGAATTCAGGCTGTCTTATGGCTGATATGATTAATTTACAGCAATTAAGAGAATTTAAAGCTAAAAATCCAGATATTCCTGTTGTGTGCTATGTAAATTCCACTGCAGAAGTAAAATCAGAATGCGACATCTGCTGCACAAGTGCAAATGCTGTCAATGTAGTACGTTCTTTAGGGGTCAAGGAAGTGTTGTTTGCTCCTGATACATATCTTGGAACACATGTTGCAGCTATGCTGCCGGATGTTAATGTTATCACATATCCCGGATATTGCCCAACTCATTTAAGAATTAAACCTGAGGACATAATTGAAAAGAAAAAAGTATATCCGCAGGCAATGGTGCTGGCTCATCCCGAATGCCACAGAGAGGTCACAAAACTTGCAGATTTTGTGGGATCAACAACAGCTATTATAAATGAAGCAAAAAAAGCCGATAAAAAAGAGTTTATTATCGTAACAGAGCAGGGTGTAGTAGACAGACTCAAACGTGATTGCCCTGAAAAAGAGTTTATTCTCGTAAGTAAAAAAGCAATTTGTCCCAACATGAAATGGAACACACTTGAAGATATTCTTCATGTTCTGGAAACAGAAGAAAATGAAATTAATGTTGATGCTCAAATAGCTAAAAAAGCTGTCAGCACAATTGACCGTATGATAAAAATCAACGGTTAATTAAGAAATAAGTATTTAAATACTTATTTCTTCTAACAGAACAACCGCATCAACAGCAAGGCATTTAGCTTCACCAATTGGTCCCATCCATTCCATGGATTTTGCTTTGACTGATACCTGATTGAGCTCAAGATTTAAAACATCAGCAAGATTCTTTTGAATAGCTTTTATAAAAGGCCCCAATCTCGGCTGCTGGGTTTTAATTGTTGCATCAATGTTGTTGATTTTATAACCTTCTTTTAATACAAGATACATTGCTTGAGCAAGCAGCTCTGTACTATCACAACCATAATATTGAGGGTCTGTATCAGGAAAGTGCTGACCTATATCACCAAGAGCAAGTGCTCCAAACAAAGCATCAATAATCGCATGGCACAATGCATCAGCATCAGAGTGTCCCAAAAGTCCCTTGTTATGGTCAATTTTCACCCCTCCGAGTATCAAATCTCTTTCTTCTGCAAACTGGTGTAAGTCAAATCCTTGTCCTATTCTAAATTGCATATTTTTCCCCTATAAACTTTGCAACAGCACAGGCAACTCCATCGTTGTCCACTGTTTCCGTCACATAATCCGCTATCTTCTTTAAATCTACAGTTGCATTGCCCATTGCAACCTTTACGCCTGCTGCAAGAAGCATTTCTATATCATTATCCTGATCACCGCAGGCCATTATTTCATCTTTATTGATACGCCATTTTTCAGCAAGGAATCGCAATGCATTTCCTTTTGTGGCAGACGGGCTTGAAAACTCACAAAATCTCGGCGTTGAACGTATAACATAAAGCTTTCCTTCATATTTTTTTGCCAGTTCTTTTTGCAACTCCTCTATCAAAGTTGTATTATCATCAATTGCAAGAATTTTATTGACACCTTTTAAGTCAAGATTATCACAGTTTCCTACAACTTTATAAGCAATATTTCTTGCATCCACATACTGGCGAATAAGCTCGTGGTCTTCTTCCACCATTAAAACGTCGTTGATATATAGGTTAAAAAACAATTTTCGTTTTTTAAGCTCATTGATTACATCACGTGCAAGCTCAACATCCATGGTGTCTTCAAGAAGAGTTGTATCGTTGTTAATAAAATCCTTAACAAGTCCGCCCTGATAGCAAATAACCGGTGTTGTAAGCCCCAGTTCCTGAGCAATGCACTTTGTGGCAGCATACATTCTTCCTGTGCAAAGAACAACTTTTATGCCGTCATCAGAAAGTCTTTGCAGGGTATTTTTTACCCTGTCTGAAGCCGTATAATCTTTTTTGAATATCGTTCCATCAATATCAAGAACTAGCATTTTAATTTTTGACATCCGGTTAAATGCTTTCTAATCCTAATCTTGCTAAAGCACAAATTGTCTTTGCGTCATTAATTGTACCATTTTTTACAAGATTGTGCACATCGCTTAACGGAAGTTCAAAATAGTCCAAAATTTCACCCTCATCAGGGTCAGGCTTATCAAATGCCAGACCTGTTGCTTTAAAAAGATAGAGCTTTTCATCGCAAATTCCGAAGGTTGTAAAGATATAACCCAACGACTCCCAATTTTTGGCAATATATCCAGTTTCTTCTCTCAATTCTCTTTGTGCAGCAAGAAGCGGATCTTCGCCTTTTTCAAGGCGTCCGGCAGGAAGCTCTGTTTGCACGGATTTGACAGCATATCTGTATTGTTTTACAAGCAGGATATTACCGTCATCTTTTAAAGCAAGTATCACAACACCGCCCGGATGATGAATAATTTCTCTGTTTCTTTTGAGTCCGTCAGACAAAACAATTTCATCGCTCGTAATATCAAAAATCCGCCCTTTATAGACGGTTTTTGATGATAAAGTTTTTTCTGTGAATTTATCCATTATACCTTTTGTTCTCTTTTTACAGTTGAGCGCAGGTGCAACTCCATTAGTTGTTCTTCTGACGCGTATGTCGGAGCGTCTGTCATAAGACATTTAGCAGCAGAGTTTTTCGGGAATGCAATAACCTCTCTGATAGAAGTGTTGTGTGTCAATAATGCAACCAATCTGTCCAAACCGATTGCAAGACCGGCATGCGGAGGTGTTCCGTATTGGAAAGCCTGAAGCATAAATCCGAATTTTTGCTGAACTTCTTCTTCTGTCAAGCCGAGCGCTTCAAACACTTTTCTTTGTACATCTGTAGAGTGAATTCTGACAGAACCGCCGCCAAGCTCTGTTCCGTTATAGACTATGTCATAAGCAATCGAACGGACATTCATAGGCTCTGTTTTCATCTTATCAACATCTTCAAGGTTAGGAGATGTGAACGGATGGTGCATAGCCATTACTCTGTCGAATTCTTTGCTGTATTCAAACATCGGGAAGTCAACAACCCACAAAAGCGCGTGTTTGTTTTCGTCAATAAGTCCGAGTTTTTCACCGAAGAATAATCTGAATCTGCCCATAACATCATAAGTTGTTTTCTTGTCATCAGCTACAAAGAATACGATGTCACCGGGTTTCGCATCAGCTTTAACCTTCAATGCTTCGATTTGTTCTTCTGTTAAGAATTTCAAAATCGGTGATTTTACTGTACCGTCTTCCATGTATGTAATCCAGGCAATACCTTTTGCACCGAAAGAAATAGCCAGTGAACGAACATCGTCCATTTCTTTTCTTGAGTATCCTGCAATGCCGGGGATTTTAATAGCTTTTGCAATACCGCCTTTTTTCAAGGTTTCTTTAACAGGCTCAAATGTTGATTTCATCATAATGTCAGAGATATCAAACAACTCTAAGCCAAAACGTGCATCAGGTTTGTCAGAGCCGAATCTGTCCATTGCTTCCTGCCAGCTGATTCTTGTGAAAGGAGGTTTAATATCAACGCCTGCTGCCTTAAATGCTTCTACAATCAAGCCTTCTGTCAGCTCGATAACATCGTCTTGAGTAGCAAAAGACATTTCCATATCCACCTGTGTAAACTCGGGCTGTCTGTCAGCTCTCAAGTCTTCGTCACGGAAGCATTTTGCAATTTGATAATATTTTTCAATACCGCCAACCATCAACAACTGCTTAAAGATTTGCGGTGATTGAGGAAGAGCATAGAATTTACCTTCTTGAACACGGCTCGGTACAAGGTAGTCTCTTGCACCTTCTGGAGTTGTATTAATAAGGATAGGTGTTTCAACTTCCATAAACTGTGCGTTGTTAAGATAACTTCTGATAGCAGTAACAATATCATGTCTCAATTTGAGGTTTGAAGTCATTTGAGGACGGCGTATGTCAAGATATCTGTATTTTAAGCGCAAGTCTTCTTTTGTATCATCAGAAGAAAGCTCAAACGGGAGAAGTTTTGCTTCTGAAAAGATTTTAACTTCAGAAGGATACATTTCAATTTCGCCTGTTTTTAATTCTGCGTTATAAGTTTCAGGCGGTCTTTTTGAAACTTTGCCTTTAACCTGAATAACATATTCGTCTTTTAATTTTGAAAACACTGCGTGAACATCAGGATTTATCTGCGGGTCGGCAACAACCTGAAAGAATCCTGTTTTGTCTCTCAATTCAATAAAGATAATACCGCCGAGGTCACGTACAGCTGAAACCCAGCCTGATAAAGTTACTTCTTTATCAATATCTTGTATTGTCAAATCTTCGTTATAGTGTGATTTCATGTGCGAAAATGTTTTCATTTTTATAATTCCCTATCCTTTAATATTAAATGTTTTATTAGTGTTTCGTACAACAAATTTATAACAAACAAAGCACAGAATCAATTTTATATTCTCTCAAGGTATTGAAGCCTTATAAAAAAAATCAATTTTATGGTAAAATGCGAGTAAAACATTATGGGAAACAAAATGATAAAATACGCTGTTAATTTAATTAAGAATACTTTTCACCCTTTACAAATTGCCGAATCCGCTCATGTTGAGCACGGCCAGCTTGTTCTTGTAAGAACAGAAAAAGGCGAAGAAGTTGCAAAGGTTTTTGTTGTAAACCCTCTTATTGCAAAAGCATGGGAATCAAAAATGCCGGAATCAGTTCCTCTTATAAGAGTGCTGGGACAAAAGGATTTAGAAACCCTTGAAGAATTAAAAATAGCGGAAGCAGAAGCTTTTAAAACCTGCAAAGAGCTCGTAGCACAACACAATCTGCACATGAATCTTGTACAGACAAAATACACTTTTGACAGACGTAAAATTACATTTTATTACACAGCACCCGAGCGTGTTGATTTTAGAGGGCTGTTAAAAGATCTTACACAGGTTTTTAAACGGGTAAGAATTGACCTTAGACATATTGGAGTAAGAGACGAGACCTCATTGCTTGAAGGCAACGGACTGTGCGGCAGACCGTTTTGCTGCTGTACGTTTTTGAGAAAATTTGACTCAATCAATATTAAGCTTGCAAAAGATCAGGGAATGCCTATTACACCCGGCAAAATCTCCGGTACCTGCGGAAGACTTTTGTGCTGCCTTAACTATGAATACAAAAACTACATTGACGCAGCTAAAGACATGCCTCCAATCGGTTCCGGCGTTATGACTCCGGACGGCCTTGGCAGAGTCTGCTCACTTCATTTCTTAAGCAATGAAATTGCAGTTAAAACAGAAGACGGCAAAATTAAAAACTTCAAAAAAGAAGAAATTGAAATGGTTGACGGTGATGTAAATATTGAAATAGACATTCAAGATACTACTGTTTATCAAGAACAGTCTGATTACAATGTTGATATAAAACAGCTTGAAGACGACAGAAACAGCTCAACAGGCAATGTATAGCGGATTTTTGATATAACTGAATAAATAATTAAAAACGGGGAATTATAGAATTATGAAATCAACGAGAATGCAATACTGCATCAAAGCAGTGCCCAGTGACGATACTTTTCAGATGGAAGCTCTTTTAAATGAGATGTCTTCTCTTGGCTGGGAGCTTTATACAATGCATGAAGTTGAAGCAGATGAAGGTTATAACTATAATTGCATTTTTGTAAAAGAGTGTGATGCGACACAGGAAAACGAAGACGATGACGAAAGCATTTTTGGCTACCAGTCACAAATGCAAAAAATGATTCAGTCTCAAAACGAGCCTTACGAGCTATGTGTAGAAATACAGAGAAAAATTAAAGACAAAAGAAAAAAAATAAACAGCATAAAATCACTCATTGATGAAACCAACGAAACTCAAAGACAAGAGCTCAACAATGAAATGTACAAATCAATTGAAGAGCTAAAAGAGTTAAAAAAGCAGCTTCAAGATACAATTTCGCCGGAGATTATGCTGGACAAAATCGGCGAAGACAAAATAAAAATTAAATTGAGTGAAGAAAATATAGAGCTTGTTAACCCGGATATGGATGCAAATCTTGTGGCACAAACAGTAAAGGTAAGACAAACTCTTGTTGAAGAGCTCGGTTATATAATACCCAAAATCAGATTTGAAAATGACGAAACTTTGCAAGCCAACGAGTTTGAAATTGATGTAAGAGGTGTTTGTGCAGCAAAAGGTGTTGTCTTTAACGGATACTATATGTTCTTTAAAGACGACCTCAACCTTGATAAGCCTGCAAAAGACATGATTAAAGACAAAGACCCTATTACAGGAAAAACCGTATACTGGGTGCCTGTTGAAAAAACAAAAGACTTCTGGGCACAGGGCTATGACTCATCTCAGGTTATTGCCCGTATTCTGGAATATGTTTGTATAAAAAATGTTGATGAGATATTTGATTACAACGATATAAACAATTACATTGAAATAGTAAGTGAAGATAATCTTTACTTGATAGAAAATATAGTACCTGATTTTGTTTCAATTGCAGAATTGAAATATATTTTAACAAGCCTTATAAAAGAACGTGTTTCTATAAAAGATATTGTTTATATATTTGAAAAAATTAACGACTTTGCAGATGAAGAAACAAAAGAAGATCTCTTAAGCAGAGTAAGACATTCGCTTTCTCGCCAGATATCAAAAAGTATTGCTAACGAAAACAATCTTATACAGGCGTTTGAACTGTCAGAAGAGTCTTTAAAATACCTGAGCGCAAAAGTTGCCGGCAAAGGTACTGTCATCAGGATAGACAATACAAAAATTCAAACAATCGTAAACAACATTTATAAAGTAATTGATAAACATAATATTAATGCAGATGAGATTGTTGTAATTGTGCCAATGGAAATACGACAGGTAACAAGTGTTGTGTTATCGCAGCTTATGCCAAGTGTAAAGGTAGTTGCAAAAGAAGAAATTGCAAATGGATACACAACAGAGATTTACGACAGGGTTTAATTCATTTCGCAAATATATAAATTTATTGCAGATGCATATGCTGACCAGAAAAGATACGGTATCAGCAGAATCGACGCGTAAAAAGATATTGGATAATAAACAATTATCATTGCAATTATGCAGAAAAACAACAAAACACTTATTGCAAAAGCCGCGCATATCTTTTGCTTTTTAAAAAACACAGGCATCCATGACACATTCAAAATCATCTGTATGGAAAAGAGAATATACGCAACCGGTTTTAGCGGATGAAAAGGAGCCTTTATCAAAAAAACTAATGAAATAAACAAAAGAATATAAATAATTGTCCACACCGGAGCAAACAGCCATGCCGGAGGTTGAAACGGCGGTTTGTTCAAATTTTTATAAAATTTTGTATCAGCAGGCTTTTTCATATCAAAAGTTTAAACAAATTTTTAGCACATTTTATCCCGCATGCGGGCAGTGTTAATAAAACAAAAATTTGTGCTAAATTTAATGTATGAATAAAAAAATAATTTATGTAATAACTCTTTTGTTGTTTATGGCACTGGTAATATCCGGCTGCCTGAAAAAAGATATCCCCCAAAAAGATACCGCTCAATGTAATACAGAATCTTTTACCCAGCAAATATATGAGCCGTATCCTATCCAGACAAAAACAATTAACGGTACAGACTACCTTATGTCGCGCAGTCCTGCAGGAAAATACGGGGGGACACTCGTAACAAGTACAATAGGAGAAGGCCCAAAAACTTTTAACAGCTGGAATTCAATGGACGCTACATCCTCACAGGCTGCTGATATCATGTTTGATGCTCTTGTATCAACTGACCCTTATACCGGTGAAGTTTACTCTAAAATGGCAAAAAGTATAAAAGTGCTGCCTGATAAAAAAACTTATATTATAGAGCTCAGGCACGGACTGAAATGGTCAGACGGAAAACCTATCACAGCAGATGACGTGTACTTTACCTGGAACACAATTATCTTTGGAGGCTTCGGCAACACAAGTACACGAGACGCAATGTATATTGGCGATGAATTGCCCAAAATTGAAAAAATTGATAAATATACAGTAAAATTTACTACTCCAAAACCGTTTTCACCTTTTTTAAGACAATTAGGTGTGCCAATTGCCCCCAAACATATACTTGAACCTGTTACAAAACAGGGAAAAAGAGCATTTGCATCATTTTGGAGCTCTAATACAAAACCCTCGGATTTTGTAACCAGCGGAGCATTCAAACTCAAGGAATATGTTCCTGCGCAAAGACTGGTTTACGAAAGAAATCCAAACTACTACATGATAGACGAAAAAGGGCAGAAGCTGCCTTATTTAGACAAATATATTATTTTGATAGTAGGTGATTTAAACAACGAACTGTTAAAGTTTAAATCAGGAGAGCTGGATACAGTCGGCCTTAGGGGCACGAATGTATCACTGTTTAAAGAAAAAGAGAAATTTTCAGATTATAAAATATACAACCTCGGGCCTGACACAGGTACAATGTACTTTGCGTTTAATCTCAACAACCGCAAAAACGACAAAGGTAAGTTTTATGTAAACCCTATTAAACAAAAATGGTTTAATGATATCAATTTCAGACATGCTGTAGACTATGCTCTTGATAGAGAAAATATGGTGTTTAATATAGCAAGCGGTGTTGCAGCACCATTGTTCACACCGGAGCCATTATCTTCTATTTACCTTAATGAACAGGTTGCAAAAGGTCACCCACAGGATATTAATAAAGCAAAAGAGCTCTTGAAAAAATCCGGCTTTACCTGGAAAAAAGGAAAACTATACGATAAAGACGGCAACAAAGTAGAATTTGACCTTTACACCAATGCCGGAAACACGGAAAGAGAATCTATCGGTGTTATGGTAAAACAAGACCTGGAAGAGCTTGGCATGACTGTTAACTTTAAGCCGATTGAATTTAACACACTGGTGAGCAAACTTGTAAATACCAATGATTTTGATGCTGTAATTATGGGCTTTACAGGCAGCCCGCTCGAGCCTTACGGTGGCAAAAACGTCTGGTACTCTAACGGGACATTGCATGTGTTCAATATGAGAAAAACGCCAGAAGAAAATAAAAAGCTCTTTGACTGGGAAAGACAGTTGAATTCACTTTTTGACAGAGCGTCACTAGAGCTTGATTTTGACAAAAGAAAGGCTCTTTATGAGCAATACCAGCAGCTTATATATGATGAAAAGCCAATAATCTATCTATATTCACCGATAAGAATCACTGCAATAAGAAATAAATTTGGAAATATTCACCCGACACCCTTAGGTGGTGTTGTGCATAACATTGAAGAAGTTTATATAAAATAATCAGCCTTCTACGTTAAACCCGGCAGCTTTGCTCATGCTTTTTCTTATCGTAACTGTTGATTGCTCAAGAATTTTTTGCTCATCAGCAGTCAGTGTTTCGCCATTAAAATATTTATTTACAACTCTGTTTATATCTTTATCGCCGGCATTCATTCCTGTAACAGCTTTAAACATAGCAGTTTCACCGGCATTTTTGATAATTCCGTCTTTTGCTCCGTCTACTTCATCAGCATTCTCGTTGAAAAATGCAAATTCTTCTTTACTTATTATGCCGTCTGCATTCATATCAAGATTTTTTGCAAACAGATTTGCAGTACGTTGCGCAATAGTTTCCATTTGATCTTTTTCAGAATCTGCAATGACGCCGCCTTGCTCTGCAAAAAATGTTTGTGTCAATTCATTAGTTTTGCTAGTACCCTTGTGTTCAACCTGTTCAAATTCTTCAACAGTAACTGTTCCATCTTTGTTTATATCATAGTAATCAGACAAAAGTTTCTCTGAATAATCAAGATAAGCTGTCTGCTTTTGTTTATCTGTTTTTGTGTTTTCGCCAAAAATCGATACCTTTGATTCTGCAAGTTTATTTAAATCATCATAAGTTTTTATATCGCTGTTTTTAATTCGTTCAGCTGCGACTGAGGCCGGTTGATTATCTGTATTAAACAGTTTGATTTCCTGTCCGGCTTTAATAAAATTTGCATTTTTTATGTTGTTATAGCCAGCAACTTCTTTTACTTTTTTCGCAATTTCTGCTGAATTAGTAAGACCAAATTGGCGTTTACAAATGTTCCAAAGGTTGTCACCTGATTTGATTGTGTAACTGCTCATAATTTACTCTCTCTTAATTAAGTTATATACTCTGTATATATAAAAACATTTTGTTAAAAAAAATTGCCTAAAAATTTGTTAATTTCTGTTAATTGTAAAAAAAATGTTATATAATCGGGAAAATAATCGTTATTAGAAGGAGTTTAGTGTAATGAAAGTATTAATTACAGATAAAATTAATGAAACTGCAAAAAATATTGTTGATGAAGCAGCACTGGGTGTAATCCTTCCAACAATGCAGGAAGATGAGTTATGCAAGGTTATTGGCGAATACGATGCCCTGATGGTAAGAAGCCAGACAAAAGTAACAAGAAAAGTTATAGAAGCAGGCAAAAATCTTAAAATTATAGGCAGAGCAGGTGTTGGTGTAGATAACATAGACCTTGAAGCAGCTACACAAAACGGGATTATCGTAGTAAATTCACCTGACGGAAACACAAACGCAGCTGCCGAACACACTGTAGCATTGATGCTCGCCATGTCAAGAAACATTGCTAAAGCAGCAGCTTCAACAAAGCAGGGTCTGTGGGAACGTTCAAAATTTACAGGCCATGAAGTGTATGGAAAAACTCTTGGCGTAATAGGATTCGGCAAAATTGGTCATCACGTTGCAGAAGCAGCAAAAGCTATGGGTATGAAAATTCTGGTTTGTGACCCCTACACAACAAAAGAAGTTGTAGAAAAATTTGGTGCAAAATATGTGGAATCCTTAGACGAACTCTGGCCGCAATGCGATTATATAACAGTGCACGTACCAAAAACCAAAGAAACACTGCATATGATTAACAAAGAAACAATATCAAAAATGAAAAAAGGTGTACGTCTTATAAACTGTGCAAGAGGCGGTATTATTGATGAACAGGCTCTTGCTGAAGCTTTGGAGTCAGGTCATGTTGCACAGGCCGCGGTTGACGTGTTTGAAACAGAACCTGAAATTAAAGATTCACCACTTGTCAAAACCACCGGTGACATTCTTTTGACACCGCATCTCGGTGCAAGCACAGAAGAAGCTCAATTAAAAGTTGCAGAAGATGTAGCAGAACAAATAAGAGATGTCTTAAAAGGCGGCTCTGCTCGTTCAGCAGTTAACATACCATCACTAAAACCCGAAAAACTTGAGCCCGTCAAAGACTATATGCAGCTTGCTGAAAATATCGGAGAACTTGCTATGCAAATTTCTACAGGAAACCTGAAGGGAATTTACATAACAGTAAAAGGAACACTTGCAGATTTGGATGTTGCACCTCTTGAAACGGCTGTTGTTAAAGGTATTTTGGGATCTTTTCTCACGGATGTAAACTATGTAAATGCACCGGTCATAGCAAAGAGCAAGGGGCTTGATGTTACAACAACAAAATCAAATACTTCAACTGATTATATAGGCTCTATCACTCTTAAACTGGTGACAGACAAAGAAACAAATTCCGTAGCTGGTGCATTAATAGCACACGACATGCCAAGAATTGTTAAAATCAACGGATACAACGCCAGCATAGAACCAGAAAAACACATGATACTTGTTCCGCACGAAAACAAACCGGCAATGGTTGCAAAAGTAGCAACGGTTCTTGGCAACAAAAATATAAACATAACAAGGATGAACGTTGCACAAAACCGCACACAGGATGACAACATTTCTATAATGATAATCAACACAGGCAGCGAAGTCGATGAAGCAACACTGGCCGAAATATCAGCTATAGACGGTGTTGGCAGAGCAAAATATATAAGGTTAACAGCTTAATCTTTAATTGTATTTTTTACACTTGATTAAGAATTGTAAAAAAACTTTACTTTTTTGTTACTTTTGATGTATATTTAGCAAATAATAAAATTTATAAACTTAAATCAAATACGGAATAGCTAAGTAGATTGGAAAACCAATGAAAACCGAAAATCTAGTATATAATATTCATCAGAAACATTATTTGACGAAAAATAATAACAATAGAAATGCGAATCAAACGACCGCAGGAGTAAATCCGAGCGGTCGTTTGAGTTTTAAAGCCAACCCTGTGCCTATAGCAAAAACTTTTGGCGAAAAGATGGCTGTTAACAAATACTTTAACAAATTTCTTGATATCCTGGCTGATAACTCATTAATTGCAGATGCTCTTATTGCATTAGGCTTAACAACAATTGCAAGACCCGCTTCTATTTATGTAATCCCGGCAAAAGACGAACAAGAAAAGAAAAAGAATAACTATCAGGTAGCTCACTCTATTGCAACAGGTGTATTGGGACTTGCTACAACAATTGCAGTTGCAGAACCAATCAAACGCGGTGTTAAAAAATTAATGAAAAATCCTGAAAAATATATGAAAAATGATGCTTCATATATTAAAAACAACGAAAGAGTCTTTAAAGAAACAGCAGGAAGACTTCACCAGCCAATATTCCTTCCGTTAAGAGCAGCGCTGACTATTATGATTGTAAAACCCATTCTCGAATCATTGGGACTGTCTAAAAATGGTGAAAAAATAATGTCACCTAAGGACAAAGCAAAAATCGATTATTCATTTATGAGTTTTAAAGGTTTAAATGAAAAGAAAGCATTTAGACGCTTTGCAAACCTGAACACTGCTGATAATAAAAATAACAACAAAAATGTTGCTTTTAAAGGTGCCGGCAGTGCAGTAACAGAAGGTATTGCAAAAGGTGTAGGCAAAATTGCAGATACCAAAGGTTTTAGAAAATTTATTGAATGGTTTAAAGAAAAAAATCAATGGTTCCCACACCTTATTGCAGCAGAAAGCCTGTGGTTGTCAGGCTTTTATATGCAGCAAACGGCTAAATCAAAAACAATTGAAAAAGACCAAAAATTACCAATGATACTAAATCAAGGTATTACAGCAGTGCTTTGTACAATCGGTGCTTACAAGCTGGATGGTGTTATCAACAAAAAACTTGATAAATACAAAGACGTATATAAAAGAATGAATCCACAGCTTGAAGAAAAAGTAATGAACAGACGCCTGACAGGCATCAGACTATTAGGCCCCATAGTTATCTTCACAACAATATACAGATTTGTAGGGCCGGTAATCGTTACACCGATTGCAAACAAAATAAGCGAATGGCTTGAACCTCAGAAAAAATCAGCATAAAACAATAGATATAAATAAAAAAGGACTGCTTAGCCCAGTCCTTTTTTATTGCTACTGAGCCAGCTCTTCTAAAGCTGCCATTTTCATAACATCAGGGTTTGCCTTTTGGCCTGTCCAAAGTTCAAAAGCCTTTGCTCCCTGATGTACAAACATATCAAGTCCTGTTATTGTCTTGTAGCAGTTTTTATGAGCCAGTTTTATAAACTCTGTTTTGAGAGGATTGTACACTATATCATAAACAACAGCATCTTCCCTCAGCGTCTTTAGTATACTTTCCTCAATAGGGCTAACGCCCATTGCTTTACCCCTCATGCCTACAGGAGTAGAGTTAACAAGCATTTTTGAAGAGGAAAGGTCTCTCAGACTTTGCATTTGTTTGAGGTTAAAAGTCACGTTATCAAAGCTGTCACGCAAAAAATTAACCATATTACTGGCATTAATTATATTTCTTGCGTAAAAATCAATCTGTTTTACCCCGATTTCACAAAAAGCAATTGCCGCAGCTCTAGCAGCACCGCCTGTACCAAGAATAGAAACCGTGTTATTTTTCAATTTATCCTGAATTTCAACAGGTATAGCCTTTTGGAATCCGTAAATATCGGTATTGTAGCCGTACAGAGTTTTGTCATCCATTATTTTAACGGTATTTGCACAACCGGCAATATCAGCCAGCCTGTCACAACCGTCTAAAAACAGAGTTATTGGCACTTTTAAAGGGATTGTGACATTAAAGCCCATATATCCCTGTGATTTTAGCTGTTTTACCCTTGTTACAAGGTCTTCCTGTTCTGTATCTAAAAGCTCGTATGACCCGTCAATACCGAGGTACTCCAACATTGCATTGTGCATAACAGCAGATAAAGACTGCGTCAAAGGATAGCCAATAACAGCAAATTTAACCATTTTGAGATTCCTCTTCAGATTCTAAAGGTTTGGAAAAAGAGCATGTATTATTTGAGCAAACAAGTTTTGACTCTTTTTTTGTAATCTTTTTAACAAGATACGCGCCGCATTCCGGACAATTTTCCTGCACAGGTTCATTCCACGAAACAAAATCACAGTCAGGATATTTGTTACAGCCATAAAAGATTTTGCCGTACTTGGATTTACGCTGTATAATTTCGCCCTCTCCGCATTTAGGACATTTTACACCTGTTGTTATAACGATTCTTTTTCTATGTTTGCATTCGTCGTTGGTACATTGCAGATATTTTCCGTAGGGGCCGACTTTTACAATCATTTCAGAGCCGCATTTTTCGCATTTTTCATCGCTTTTTTCATCAACCGGAGCAGCCGAACCGTCTTTATTTAGCGGCATCATTGTTTTGCATTCGGGATAACCTGAACAGCCAAGAAACTGTGTACCAAAGCGGCTTGTTCTTACAATCATTTTTTTACCGCATTTTGGGCATACAACATCAGACTCTATAAGAACCTTTGGCATGTTCTTTTTAGCAGAATCAACGGTCTCAGTAAACGGTGTATAAAAATCTTTCAATACATCTGTCCAGACAGCCTTTTCCTCTGCAATATCATCAAGCTTTGTTTCCATCTGTGCAGTAAATTTATAATTCATTATATCCGTAAAATATTTTATAAGTTCTCTACAAAGAGTACGACCCAGTATGGTCGGAGCAAGAGCCTTTTCCAGTTTTTCTACATAGCCTTTTTGCTGGATTTTTGAAATAATCGGAGCATAAGTAGATGGACGGCCGATTCCATGTTCTTCAAGAGCTTTAACAAGAGATGCTTCCGTAAACCTTGGCGGAGGCTGTGTAAAATGTTGTTTAGGTTCAATTTTTTGAAGTTTCAGCTCATCGCCCTGTTCTAAATCAGGGATTTTAGCAGAATCCGGTTCATCATCGTTTTCATTATAAACCTTTAAGAACCCGTCAAAAATAACTTTGCTTGTACCTGTCTTAAACAAATAATCATCTGCAGTGATATCAACGGATGTATTTTTAACTTTGGCGTTTTCCATTTGAGAAGCAATAAATCTAGACCAGATAAGTTTATAAAGTCTGTATTGTTCTGATGTCAAATACTGTTTTATGCTGTCAGGAGTTTTGTCAATATAAGAAGGTCTGATAGCTTCGTGAGCATCCTGTACGTTTTTGCCTTTGCCCTTAACATAGTTGTTAGGAGTTTTGGGGTAATAATTTTCACCATAGCTGTCTGTAATAAAGTCCTTTGCTGCAGCTTGAGCATCATCTGAAATTCTCACAGAATCTGTTCTCATATAGGTAATCAAACCGACAGGTTCACCGCCTATTTCAATACCTTCGTACAGTTTTTGCGCTATCTGCATTGTTTTTGATACGCCATATCCCAGCTTGCTGCTTGCTTCACGCTGCAATGTAGACGTAATAAAAGGAGCAGAGGGTTTTCTCTGGGTATCGCGGTAAGTAACTTTTGATACTTCGTATTTAAGACCTTTTTTTGTAAGGTCTGCAACAATCTTGTCTGCTTCTTCTTTGTTTTTTATTTCAATTTTTTTGTCTTTATACTTTGTAAGTTCAGCACTGAATGGCAATTTGCCTTTTAAAAGGTCAGCTGTAATTGACCAGTATTCAACAGGAACAAATGCATCAATTTCATCTTCTCTTTCACAAATCATGCGAAGTGCAACACTTTGCACACGGCCTGCTGAAAGTCTGTAATTTCTCATTTTTTCCCACAATACAGGACTGATTTTATAACCAACAAGGCGGTCTAGTATTTGTCTTGTCTGTTGTGCCTTAACACGTTCCATATCAATCTGGCGAGGGTGCTCAACCGCACTTTTAATAGCTTTTGGAGTGATTTCATTAAATTCTATACGGTTAATCTTCTCATCAGGGACTTCGAGCACCTGTCTGACATGCCATGCAATGGCTTCTCCCTCACGGTCGGGGTCGGACGCCAGGTAAATTTTGTCTGATTTTTTAGCCAGATCGTTTAGCTTTTTAACAACAACTTTTTTTTCGGGTATGACTATAAAAGAAGGCTCAAAATCATTAGCCACATCAAAACCGAGCACTTTAGGAGGAAAATCTCTGATATGCCCGTAGCTGGCCTCTATTTGATACGAATCCCCGAGAATCTTTTTAATGGTTTTAGATTTTGCGGGAGACTCAACGATTACCAGCGCCTTTTCTTTTTTAGTTTTTTCTTTTGTAGTAGTTTTAGCCTTTGCCATAGCCTGAATATAATAACATTGTGAAAAATTTATGGCAAATATTTAGTACTATTTTTATTTTCCGAGACTCTTATGCAGTTTATCCAGATGGTAGTTTTCTAAAAAAGGCAAGAATTTTTTATCAAGCAGCTTGCTTGAAATTTCCTTTTTAAAAATTGCGTCCTCTTCGGGTGTTCTTGTTTTATGCAAATTTTGTACCATATAAGGGAAATATTTATTTTCCGGTTCAAAAACTATTTGTTTATACTCATAGAGTTTGCCGTCTTTGAGTGCACTTCTAAAACCTGCTGAAACCACAGCCTCGGAGCGGCTCTTAACAATTGCGTTGTAATCTTTACGTGTCATCAACTCTGCAATACAATCAAATTTACCTTTAAAATAAGATAAATTAACAGCCGCATCATTAGCCATAGTAATTTTATTAGGATTTTTAATTATTATTTCAGCAATTTCAGCGTATTCTTTAGGGATTTCAGTTTTTCTGGCCGCTTTTGTAATGCCTTGCAAAACATTCATATTGAGAGCCATTTTTCCATAGCTGTCTGACTGCGCGCATTTTTTTAATAACTTTAAAAAGCTTATTAATTGAGTTTTTTCACCTGTTTGCAATATTGCATTGACAAGCTCCTTTACCTCGGAAGCATCACAACATTGATTTTGTACGGCAATTATTTGTTTAAACCTCTCTATAAGAACTTCTGTTCTTCTAATAGATTTGCCCCCTTTTGCAATTTTGCCAAGCAAAATGTTATTTGTATTGCTCACAAACCTGGGCTTGTTGCTATTTGTTAATCTCACGCCGTCATAATCCAGAAGCTCTAAACACATGTCTGCATCTGTTAATTTTTTTATTTCTTTACTTAAAGATGTTTTTTTCAGGTAATTGGGGTCAGTAAACATTAACTTTGCAACAATTTCTTCATGAGTATGAAACAGCTGTTGTCTTGCTTTTTCTTCCTGTTTTTTTAACTCTGCTTTTAGTTGCTTTAGCTTAATTTTTCTTGCTTTATTCTTTTTTAATACACTCAAACTCAAATAAGCTTTAAACTCAGGATTTGTATAAGGCCGCGGAATATGCGCCTTCGGGTCATATGTCAACGGCAGGAGCTTTGCATTTAGTTTAACAGGTTTTAAAGAAATGCTGTAATCAGCAAAAGCAGCAGTTCTGTTGAACGTTGCAACTTTTTTAACACTTTTTCCGAAACCAAATAATTTTAACAGCTTAATCATACACAACCCGTCTTTATTTATATTTATATATAACTCAAAAAGATATTTATTTGCTATCTGCCAACAAATTCTTCATAAATCTTCAAATTTGGTATAAAAGGAGGATTTCTTTCAAAAAAGTTAAATTTTTTAATTTCTTAATCCGACGAATTTAAAGACATGAGACTGAGGTAGGCATGCTAGAGCAACACGATATGGATAAGATGGGCAACACTGATAACACTGATGTTTTGAACCAGAAAGAGAAGGAAAGAAAAGAAAACGTGGCAAATATGCTTGAAAAAGCAAGGGTTTACCACGAAAAATATCTTTTAAGAAACAACACTTCTGATATGGAAAGTGCTGTAAATTACTATATACAAGCTATTAAACTCAACCCGCAAATACCTGAAACATACTATCGTCTTGCATGCCTTATGTTTGAAAATGGTCAAATTTCGCTGGACAGCGCAATAGAACAGTGCAAAATGGCCATTGATATTGCCCCTGAAAACCCTAATGCTCACCTTTATACGGGATATTTCTTAAAGCTTGCCAACGATTTTGATGAAGCAGAAAAAGAATTTAAAAATGCAATCAAAGTAAGCCCGCTAAACTCTGCACGCCCGCGTCTTATACTGGCAACCATGCTTTATCAAAAAATAAATAACGTTAAACCTTCCCTGGTAGATTTTATTCGCATGGTTTATTATGCATGCTCGGGATGTTTGACAGTATTATGGGATTTTGCGTCAATAAAAATGCTATACAAGAACATCTCGGATGATGCTCTTGTTTTTATGTACAAAACTTACGGCCACTTTTTAGAAAAAATTAAAAACAGCTCTCTAGCTGTGGCAACCTATGATATTGCAGCGGAAAACACAGGCCGTGACGAATATTTTTACAACAGAATCGGAGATATCTGTATAAAAGAGCATGCCCCGGAAATTGCATTGGATGCATACCAAAAAGTGCTCGAGGCTAATCCCTATGACAGAGATGCCCTTGTAAAACAGGCAACTTTGATACAAACTCATTTCCCTGACAATTACGATGAAGCTATTGATTGCTATACAAAACTGCTTGAAATAGAACCGGAAAATGACAAAGTATACTATGAGCTGGGACATCTTTATCTGCAAAAAAATGAAAGTCTGCCTGCTGTTAATGCTTTTTCAATGGCTTTGGAAAAAGATGACGAAAATCCTTTTTACCACAACAGCATGGCTTTTGCTCTTGTACAGCTGGAGCAGTATGATGACGCAATTGAGCATTATCAAAAAGCAATAAATATCAACCCTGACCCGTACTGGACATCAATTGTCTGTCAGGCACTCGGGTCGGTTTATCTTGAAATTAAAAACAACCCCGAAGCAGCAATAGTACTATATCAAACAGCGGCAGTACTAAACCCAGAATGTGATGAAAGTCAGCTTGCAATAGGAGATACATATTTTTCAATGGAAGAATATGATAATGCAATAAGAGCATATTGTGATGCAATAAAAATCAACCCTGAAAATGCAAAAGCTTATTGCAAATGCGGCATGGCCTTGTGGGAAAAAGACTATACAGAAGAAGCTATTGTTGCATATCATAAAGCAATTGACTTAAATCCTGATTATGCCATTGCGCACAACAACCTTGGTGTAATTTATCTTGATGACATTGGCAACACGCATGAGGCAATAGCTCTGTTTGAAAAAGCCATTTCAGAAAACAAGAGTTACACACTTGCTTATTTTAACCTGGGAAGAGCATATGCAATAACTGGTGAAAACACAAAAGCTGCAAAAAACTTTCAACGTGCACTGGACTTAAATGTTTTAACAGGTGAGCTTGAAGAAGAAGATATTTTGAATCGTTTACATAAGTTATTCGAAGTTTAATTATCTTAATAGTTTTGTTTTTTTGTGCATGCTTATTTTAAACTGTTAATATGAATAATTTATGCAGCAAATTTACGGACATGAGTGAAGTATCTAAAATCAGAAAATTTATATGCTCTGATTTGCAAAACTCTAACATGTCAGATGTTTTCAATACGTTATGGCTTGATATGGAGTTCAAATTTCTTGAAGCTTCTGAAAAGTTAAACAAAAATTTGTTGGAAAGATTTTTGATTGATTATCTGACAATTCAAAAAAATGCTGTGATTCCTCAAAAAGAAAATCTTTTGAAAGAATTTATTGATTTCTACCAAAAAATCTCGAAGTTTCAGGATAAAGAGCTGGTAATAAAAAACATTTACAGATACTCGATGTACTATCTTAGAATAACTTTTGCACAGCTTAAAGACGATGATATAAGAAAAAAAATCAAAACCATAAATGCATTAAAAGCAACAGACTCTTATCCGTTTTTGATGGAAGTGTTTGAAGATTTTGAGTTTGCACATATCAACAGAGCAATGCTTTTAGAGATTCTTGATACTGTACTTGGTTTTATCCATGAAAGAAATTCCAAAAAACCTTCGCAAATTGCACTTTCGTTTGCAGGTTTGAGTAAAGAAATTAACAAAATGCTGATACTTAAAGACTACACGCCGCGTTTTGTAGTAGATGCAGCTGAAAATATACAAAATGAGACAATAAATACTATTAATGTAATTTAATTTTTCTTATGTCTTGGCTTCAAATTTTTACACTTGATACCGTAGTTTTCAGCAAGTGATTTCTCAATTTGAGATTCTACAATTTTTTGCTGACGAAGCTGTCTGTTAATATTTGCCTGAGCAAGATCAAGTTTACTGATATCAACAAATATTTTGCCTTGTTTATATTCATTTCCTCCAGATTCATTGCTCAATCCCTCTTTAATTGCAGCAGGATAGTTATCATATCCGTATAACAACCCTTTATTTATAAAATAGATAATTTTATCTATTTGTTTTTGAGTATTTTGTATCATTTCAGGATGAACATCTACAAATTTTTCATAGCTTAATTGTTGACGCTCAACATTGCATTTACCACACAAACATATATAATTTGTTTTTTCACTCGGCCCGTTATTGTCTTTTCTGTGATGAGGAATAACATGTTCATAGGTACTTCTTATACGTGATATAAGAATATCCATTACTGCATTTGAGCTTTTTTTTGCAGCTCTCACCATAAAAGCATCCACATCATTTTTTGAATCCGGAAGCTGGTCAATTATATCTCTGATTTCCTCAACAACTCGTACATCTGGAATTTTATCAGCAATTTCATAAAAAGAAGAAACAACTCTTTTTCTTTTGTGTATGACATTATCATCTTCTTTAACAAAGATTTTTCTTGCATTATCACTTGCTTGTTCAAGAGGTACCATATATCTGTAAGGTAAATCTTTTATTACCGGTTTTAATTTATCAAGCACAGCAATTTGCTTAGAGCGAAGGCTGTTTAAATAAACTTTTCTTATCACCGGTTTGTTTAAAATTGTATTAAACGTATCATCTGGATAAATTTCAGAAAGTTTCTTAAGCTCTTCATAAACTTTTTGTTCGTGTTCCTGAAAATCAGGTTTAAGTTTTTCAAGTTCAGCTATCAAATATCGTGAGCTGTGAGAAACCAGATTGCATTGTTCTCTTATTTGCTCAAATGCATTACTTTCATCAACACTCAATCTTTTGCGATGAGACTTAACATCGTCTTTTGCCAGAATATCATTTATTGTAAGATTTTTATGCTGAGCAGCATAAGTTTTTAAATACTTATAAGCAGATAAGTATTCGCTGTCGGTTCTTTTTACTCTAAAATTATCTTCTTCCAGTTTAGCTAACGCAGTATATGCAGGAAAATATACTTTTGAATTTAAAAATTTATGCGCATCACTTGTTTTTAGCATTTTTATACCGCAGCACGCACAATTCATATTTTCTAGCTCACGCATATCATAAACAAAATTAGAACATTTTACTTTTTTAGAATTGCCAAATGATACAGTATCAGGTTTATTTGCGGCAAAGGAAGCAAAAGAAGAGCAAGAACCAGAGGCACTGCTGTGATAATTGCTTTTATGAATTTTATAAGAATATAAATTTATACCGGATATATTCATGTTGTTTATATAAAACTCCTGACAAAAATTTTTTAACCTTTTATTAATTTATGTAAAAAAAAGACACCTTATCAGTGTCTTTTTTTAGTTTTATGAAATATCCCATCTGCCACAGGTACCGCCCCATCTGGCAATGATGTTTCCTTTTATATCCTTAATATCTTTAGGATGTTCGTCAGGCATTTCACCTTCAACAATAGTAATAACTTCGCAGTTGTTAGAGCAGCCTGTGCACTGGTTTGTTATTGAATTAAAGTGCATATTGCCAACTTCCCAACCTTTGAATTTTGTCGGGTTTTCAGTATACTGGTGATTTTCCATTGCGAGTAAAGCTGCACCTATAGCACCCATAGTTTGATGGTTATCTGGCACAACAACTTTGGTTCCGAGAGCCTCTTCAAAAGCTTTAACCATGCCTGAGTTAGTAGCAACACCGCCCTGGAAGGACACAGTGGGAAGCAATTCTTTGCCAAGAGCAAGATTGCTCAGGTAATTTCTTACAAGTGCCTGACAAAGCCCGTAGAGCAAATCTTCTACAGGGTAACCAAGCTGCTGTTTGTGGATAAGGTCGCTTTCTGCAAACACACCGCAACGTCCGGCAATACGAGCAGGGTTTGTAGATTTTAGAGCAGTTTCACCAAACTGTGCAATAGGAACATTAAGTCTGTTAGCCTGCTGGTCAAGAAAACTTCCTGTACCTGCCGCACAAACAGTGTTCATAGCAAAGTCGGTAACAATACCGTCTCTTAAAATAATAATTTTACTGTCCTGTCCGCCGATTTCCAAAATAGTTTGAACACCTGGAACATATGTACTGGCAGCAACAGCATGGGCTGTAATTTCATTTTTTATAACATCAGCACCAACAAGAGCACCGGCAAGGTTTCTTCCGCTGCCTGTTGTACCAACACCTTGAATATTATATTCACACAATGCCTGTTTTGCTAATTCTTGCATACCTTTTTGAACGGCAATTACCGGTTTACCCGAGGTTCTTAACATGTAGCTGTCTACATATTTGCCTGATTCGTCAACAAGTGCAAGTTTTGTGGTAACAGAACCCACATCTATCCCTAAATATACGTTTAGTGCCATATTTACCTCTCTTAAATTTATTTTAATGATAAACAAAACAAGACATAAGTTCAAACTTTATTTTTATTTGGAAAGAGACTATAATTGATTTTATACAATTTGACAGGAGGAGTTATGGATTTTTCTAAAGGCGTTTTGTTTGACCCCGGGTATTCTAAATACACACTGCCTTTTTCTCAAAATATTGATGCGGCATACAATATGATTTTATCAATAAAAGCACCTCATCAACGCAAGTTTAAATTCCAGATGGTGTATCCACAGCTTCTCAAACTGCTTGAGCATACAATTTCTTTTTACCTTGGCTGTTTGTTGTGGGCAACTTTTATTTCTAAAAACTTTAAAGACAACCCAAAAGAAATTTTGGACAACCATTATATAGGACAAAAAATAAAAGAAGATGAAATGCTGTTTGAGGTAAATTATGCAATAGGCTACATAGAAAAACTCAAAAAAGATTGTAAGTATTATCTTGGAAAAACCTGTAACCTTCCTGATGACTGGATGCAGATAATGCAGCTTTACAAAGAATTCTTAATGGTTAATGAATTTCTTGTAGATGCAAAAAGTAGCGCTGATATCAAGCTTCCTTTAGCAATAAAAGAGCCCTCCCAAGACGACCTGAATAAAATTCTTGAACAAATAGAATTAGTTGTAAAATCAGGTGAATTGAAAGAGCTCTTTAAGGTTAAAAAGCTTATTATTGACTAGTCTTCATCAATATCCATATTATCAATAGGCATTGTAATTACGTAGTTATGACCTTTCTTTTCTTTTGTTACTTTTGTCAGGTCAATTTTTTCAGGCAAAATAAAGCTCTGTGAGAAAGAATAAACTCTGTCAGAATTTCTGCCGGATTTTTCGCCTACAGCATTTACGCTTACTTTATTTTCCTGTACGTTTACGTCAACATTTTTTGGATTGTTGTTAAAGGGCTTAAGGTTAATAATCATTTTATAAGCATCTGCATTATCATCTTTGTATGTTTCAACAGGATTTTTCACCATCATCATAGCTCTGTCATGCATAGGGAATACACCCATGCCAAAGTCTTTTTGGAACATTTTGTCCTGTTCATTCAAAATTCTGTCAATATTTTCTATTGGTGCAGCCGGCACATAATATGCATGCCTCATCTGATCCATTACATAATAAACTGCCAGATAACATGCAATAAAAACAGCTAAAAGCAGCAGCGCAAATTTAGCCCAGTGCTCAGTTTTGTGCTCATCGCAATGACATTCTTTAAATTCGTTCTTTTGGTCCATATAATCTCCCCTTATTTTAGTTTGTTTTTTCAGATCGTTTTTATTTTATTAGGGATTTATTATTTTTTTATTCGACATTTAAGCAATATCCAAAGGCAATATTTTTTTCAGTTGTATTACTATTTCATTTAATATTTTCAATTTGTCGGTATCGTCCACCCTGAAAAGCTCATTAATATTTTCTTCAAAATTTTCGGGCAGAATTTTACAATGTTTTTTGGCATATTTAATCATTCTTTTTTCACCGGGGTGATAAACCTCATTTAATGCAAAAATAATATCAAAATAGCTTGCTAAAAAAGCTGCAATTCTGTGGTTTACACTTACAGGGTCATTTCTTTTTACTGCAAACTCTATCTGCTCAAGGTAAGATGCACCTTTTTTATCAGACAGAAGCATAAGGTTTCTCTTTATTATATTTTTCTTAAGCTCTAACGGATATGCGCCTGTGATTTTATTTTGAAGATTTAAAAACCAGCCGTTTTTATCATATAAAATTTGTGAAGTATAAACATTATGCAAAAAACAAGTTGTATAACCGTTTGAGGCGTAATGCTTATTGTAGACATTATTTATGCAGTCATTAATCCAGTTCGGGCATCTAAACATAAAATCCAGCCCTATTTTACTTTCTCGAAGAGTCCATTCATCACCGGTTTCAAAATACCTGTTGTCGATTTCATATTCATCAGAATATTTTTTGGCCAGTGCGGTACGGAATTCTAAAGGTATTTCTTTATCTGTATAAACATAAATATCATAATCAGAAAGTTCATCACTCTGATTTGATGTACGGGAGCCTGATAAAACAACCGCGTATACACAATCGAGTTTGGAATAAGCATTTGCTATTTCTTTTAAAATATCTTCTATCACAATAAACACCTCACTTTTTAAATCTAAACAGGAAACAGGTTAAACTTATTTTACAATAACCTGTAGAAATTTTCTTCATCCGGATTTATATGCTATAAAGTACATGTATGAAAAAAATATTCTGGGCATTAATAATATTTACATGCGGCATGAATTTGGTTTTTGCCGAAGAAATCGGGCTGAAAAATGTGCAAACTCAAAAAGTGGAATATACGCCCAAAATACAAAAAGAAACAAAAGAGCTGACAATTGATGAAGATACTGCTCTAAAAGGAATAGTAAACCTTCAACAAAAAAAAGACCTTGAAGATATTGATATGCTTTGGAAAGCAACAGTTGAAAACAATAATATAATCAAATTTGCAATGAAAAAACTTTCCGTCCCTCCAAATCAGCAGAGATATCACTCATCTATTCTGGCCAAATCAGTATCAGCACTCGTAAACGGAGCCTCGTTTATTCCGGCAATGTTTGGAGCTGACTATATGATCCAATCAGCATCGTATGCAACAGGAAGGCTTGCTAACAACTATCTGGCCAAAGCAAATAATCCAAAAGAAATACCTTTGACAGACACAGAGCTTATTGAGCTTGCGGGGATGATAGAATCTTTGCAAGACCAGATAATAAACTCCTATTACAACTACAAAATGTCTCTTAACCAGATTAAAGATACAAGACAAAGACTTGTGCTTTACAACAAAAATTATTCACAAGCACTAAAAAGTGACAACCAGATGGAAATAGTTGTTTCCGGTGCAATGTATGATGATTTGCTTTTTGAAGAATTTGAACAGATGAGACAAGCAAGAAAGTATCAAATGGATTTGGAAAGGCTTGCCGGCAAAAAAACTGTTCAAAGCTTGAATTTATACCAGTATGCATTTAAAAACGAGCTTTTTTCACAAAAATTGTTGAACTCTAAACAACCAAAACCATCTGATAAACAACAGGAGGTAAAAAATGAAACAAAATAAAAACCTCCACAAGATAACGCTGCTGACTGTATCAGCGCTATTAGTACTGACAGCACCAAAAGCTTTTTCTATTACACTTGATGAACTAACAGACCCGATGCCGCCGGCGTATCGTCTGGGAGTGAGCGCAACTCCGGAAAAAGCATATAAAGTATCAGACAGTGAAAAAAAACTGCAAGCAAAAGATGCAAACCTTGATAAGACAAGTGAAGAAATAAAAAATATAACTTACGCTGATTTGAGCCTAAAAAAAATAGCAAAAGAAATCAGCGATGAAGGTGAGCTTACATCTGAAGACACGCTGAAAGATATACAGATGTTGTGGATTGGTGCAGCACAGCAAAGTGAAACAGTAAAATTTATTGTATACAAGTTGTCCAATCCTGATGAAGACAAACCAAAAGAAAGTATTGTAAAAAAGATTATCCAACCAATTTCTACAGTCGGTTCTCTGGCCGGTATTGGGATAGGTAACCCCATTGCGGCAATTTCTTCTATTATGGGTAGCAGTGTGCTAGGCTCAATGTCTGTTGACGACAAAGATTTGAACTACAAATTTTCCAAAGTCAACGACGCTGATATGGTTGTTTTAATAAGAAAGATAGAAGAGCTTCAAAGAAAAATAGTAAACTACTATTTTGATTATATGACAGCAAGAGAGTGTTTGATACGTTCGGATGAGCTTGTTGCCAAAAGAAGAAACACATTCATGAACTCACAGGAGTTGACCGACGATCAGGTTATTATGGCAGATGCTTTTTATCGTGAAGCTCTCAATAAGCAGAGCAAATTAAGATCTGATTACCTTGCAAAACGCTCGGCTCTGGAACAGGTAGTGGGAATGGACACAATGTCTCAATTCGAAGAGCTGCTAACAAAAAGAGAAGAATCAGAAAAAGCAAAATAAGGTTTTAAATAGCTTCTTTTTCCTGATTAGCTTCTGTGTTTAACAAAAACAAATCCTGTCCGCCAGACGCCTTGTAAAGGCCGATTGTTGAGATTAAGCAGTTTATTTTGTTTGCAACTTCCTCACTTTTAGCCATAAGCTCCTGCTCTTTGTTGTATAACACTTCAAGATTTGATGCTGCACCTATTGTATTTTTATGGGTCATTAAAATGTATTTTTTATTTTCGAGTCTGTATCTTTCAGAGCTTTGTCTGTAATTTTTTAGATTTGTTTTGACAAGAGCGCAGCTGTCATTAACCTCCTGTATACCGGTTAATATCGTTTTTTGATAGTCGTGCATAGCTTCTTCATACTGATTTTTACGCAGCCTTAATACTGCTTTTTTTCTGCCGCCTGTAAAGAAATCAAATGATGGCATTATACCGGCATTTGCAAGTTGAGCCGGTCTGTTAAATATACTGTTCCAGTGATAAGCATTAAAACCGAGCTGACCATATATAAGAAACTTTGGCAAGAAGTCTTTTTTGGCAACTTTTACATCATAGCCGATTCTTTTTATATTATCTTCGGCTTGAATGTAATCAGGTCTTTTTTCAACAATTGACGAATCGAATTTATCAGGAATTGCCTCAGGAACAGTTAAAGCATCACAGTCTGTTCTTTCTATTGTTTTATTAGTATTGAAAAACAGCTTCAAATTGTCAGACAGCAGGAAAGAGCCAGTTATATTGCACTTACTTCTGCATTTGCATCCACTTATTTTAACTTTATCAAAACTGACAAACTCATTGAAATACAAAAAGATATTGTAAAAATACAGGAAGAAATTGCACAAAAAACTCAAAAAAAATACGATAACGGTCTTTGTACTGTAAATGACGTCATAAATGAACAGAAGTTTTTGACATCTCAAAATGAAATGCTCAATAATCCGGTACATACAACAGAAGTTTTGACAAAC
>ENA-UESE01000340-UESE01000340.1-human-gut-metagenome-genome-assembly--contig:-NODE-340-length-64654-cov-102.273286_pt1 | contig 64654 bp, 59 predicted proteins | sample MGYA00242995_ERZ507996 | MGnify/ENA primary metagenome ERZ507996 (study PRJEB26167, sample SAMN06115489) | human gut metagenome | host: Homo sapiens | place: China:Sichuan | collected 2015-04-15...
GCTTAAACAAAATGACACCGGCAGAGCGCCGATGCCATTTGCTTAATTCCTCTTGATACCCCCGGGACTTTTTTACTTGTCCAAATTCCGGGGGACAGTTCATATTCGGGATGTTTTTTTTAGGGATAAAACAAAAGCCTTGGATTTTTCCAAGGCTTTTACCTTTATTCAAAATATTGAATATACAAATACAGGCAGGCAATGCTGACACTGATTAGCATGACCGGTATTGACCACTTCAAAAATCGGATGAAGTTGATGTGGTATCCGGCTCTTTGTGCCATGCCTGCAACAATAACATTGGCAGAAGCACCGATAAGTGTTCCGTTGCCGCCAAAACAAGCACCGAGTGATAAAGCCCACCAAACCGGCATCATCGCTTCCCGACCGCCCAAATCAGCTTCCATAGACTTTAGCATTGGAATCATTGTTGCCACAAACGGAATATTGTCAATTGCGCTGGAAACAAAAGCAGATACCCAAACAATCAACAACATTGTTTTGGAAATGCTTCCTTCTGTTAAGTCAACAAAATATTTGCCGAGCATACTCAGAACGCCGGTGACTTCCAAACCGTAAACGATAACAAATAAGCCGGTAAAGAAGAAAATAGTCGTCCAGTCCACCAAATTAAAAATTTCGGTAACTTTCTGGTCACGTACGTCATGCCTCTCTCCGAAAGTATACAACATCATTAAAAATGCCGCGCCGCAAATGGCGATAGTGCCGTTGGCGATATGCAGATGTTCTGCCATAATGAAAGCCAGAATAACACAGCCTAAAACAAACAGGCATTTAGCCAATAAGACTTTATTGGTAATTGTTTCTTTCTCATTCATTTTCATGACATTTTTCTTTCTTTTTTCCGTCGTAACCAATTTTTTACTCCAGAAAAAGTCAAAAATCAAAATAACAACAACCATGGTTGTAACAACAACTGGTGTCAGTTCTTTGGCAAAATCCATGAATGAGAGATTCAAAGCCGAGCCGATAAGAATGTTAGGAGGATCACCGATAAGTGTAGCTGTTCCGCCGATATTGGAAGAAAAGATTTCCAAAATCAAATAAGGATAAGGATTAACCTTTAGTTCTTTCGTGATTTGGAATGTAACAGGAACAATAAGTAAAACGGTGGTTACATTGTCCAAAAAGGCGGAGAAAAACGCCGTGACAAAAGCAAGGACAACTAACAATCCGCGGGGATTGGCGTTGACTTTTTTTGCACCCCAAATCGCCACATACTGGAACATTCCGGATTTTTCTGAAATACCGACCACAATCATCATACCAGTGAGCAGGGCTAAGGTATTAAAGTCAATTCCCTGAATGGCCGTATGCTGTGTTAAAATACCTGAAAAAATCATCACAGCCGCGGCCAATAAAGCAACCACAGCCCTGTTGAGCTTTTCAGTAAACAGGATTAAATAGCATACTGCTACAATCACTGTTGCGACAATCTGCGGGTTAAACCCCCAAATCAGATTTGCCGTGTTCATAGCATCTACTGAATTCATTTATAAATTTCCTCAGAAATTGGTTAAATACAAGAGTATCTATAAATGAAGACATGCTAAGATTCTCTTAATTTTTTTTTACAATCAATAAAAAAAGGAACTGAAATTCAGTTCCTTAATATTCAATAGGAATCAATTACATGAAGTGTCTGATATGGAGGTATAAAGCTGCCACACCGACACTGCCGAGCATTACAGGAATAGACCAGATGAGAAAACGCATAAAGTGAATTGGATGCCCTTCTCTCTGGGCCATACCGGCGACAATAACATTGGCCGAAGCAGCAATAAGCGAACCGTTGCCGCCGAAGCAGGCGCCCAGTGACAAAGCCCACCAAACCGGCATCATCAGTTCGCGGCCGCCCATGCCTGCCTCCATGGTTTTAATCATCGGAATCATCGTTGCCACAAACGGAATATTATCAATTGCCGTGGAAACAAAAGCCGAAATCCAAACCACCAGCATGGTTGCTTTCTCAATGCTGCCATCGGTATAGTCAATAAACTTATTGCCCAGCAGCGTAAGAACGCCGGCCTGTTCCAAACCGTAAACAATGGCAAATAATCCGGCAAAGAAAAAGATTGTCGTCCAGTCAACCAGACCGAAAGCATCTTCGACCTTGTGGTCACGTTCGTCATGGCTGTTGCCGAATGTATAAGTAAGAAGCATAACCATAGCGCCAAACATAGCGATTGTGCCGTTGGCAATATGTAAATGTTCTGCTGCCATAAATCCTGCAATAACCAAAATTAGTATCGTCAGCGATTTCCACAACAGCGGCAAATCTTTGATGGCGTCTTTTTCTTTCATCTTCAGAACAGCCTTGCGCAGTCTGGCTTCTGTCGGAAACTTTCTGCCGTAAACCAAATCAAAGGCGATAATCAGCAGAACCATGGTTACGGCGACAACCGGCGTCAATTCGTTGACAAAATCCATAAAGGAAAGGTTTAAGGCCGAACCGATAAGAATGTTAGGAGGATCGCCGATAAGCGTTGCCGTACCGCCGATATTTGAGGCAAAAATTTCCATAATCAAATAAGGGTAGGGATTGAGCTTAAGCTTTTTGGTAATCTGGAAAGTAACCGGTGCAATAAGCAAAACGGTCGTAACATTGTCCAGCAGGGCTGAAAAAACGGCGGTGACGATAGCCAAAACAACCATAATCCCGCGCGGATTCGCCTTTACTTTTTTTGTTGCCCAGATTGCCACATACTGAAACATACCGGATTTCTCGGCAATCCCGACGATAATCATCATGCCGATGAGCAGGGATAACGTGTTAAAGTCAATCCCGGCTACGGCGGTTGTCTGCGTCAGGATTCCGGCAAAAATCATCACCGCAGCACCGGTAACGGCAACAACGGCGCGATTGAGCTTTTCCGTAAAAAGAATGATGTAGCTGATAACCAAAATAGCTGTCGAAACAACCATCGGATCCCATCCGAAAATCACCTGTGACGATGATATTAAGCTTTCGGCGTGCATATTTTTTTCTCCATTAATTAATAAAACAGAAAAAATATATACGCTTTCTCTGAAGATTTGGTTAAGCAAGCCTTATTTTTGCGACAAATAGTTAATAATGCCGTATAGCGTGTTCAACTCAGGTTCGGTAATCTCGCCGCGCTGAAAAATATTATGCAGGTTGATCAGCATTCTTGGCCGTTTTTCATCATCCTGAAAAGCCTTGCAGCCGGAAAGTTTTTCATCAAGAAAAGCAAAAAAACGGTTTATTTTTTCTTTGTCAGCAATTTCGCCGCCGTTAGTAATCAGCTGTACGTCCGGCACATCAACATGATGTTTATAAATTTCATATCCGGCCAACAGTACCGCTTGTGATAAATTTAACGAGCAATGTTCGGGATTCAACGGAATTTCAATGATTTTGTCGGCCAGGGCAACATCGTCATTATGCAGTCCGGTGCGTTCTGGTCCGAACAAAATGCCGCACTTTATACCCGCCTGAGATTTCAGGTTAATTTCCCGGGCGGCGCCTTCCGCAGTTTCGACAATTTTAATCATATTGCGCCGTCTGGCAGTTGTGGCATATACCAAACCTAGGTCGGCGACAGCCTCTTGTGTCGTGTCATAAAGTCTGGCTTCTCGTAAAATTTTGTCAGCACCCGATGATGCTGCAACAGCTTTGTCCGAGAGGTGGTCCTCCCGGGGCGAAACGATTCGCATTTCATATAAACCGCAGTTCATCATAGCGCGGGCAGACATACCGACATTCTCTGCCATTTGCGGGTTAACCAGAATAACAACCGGATTTTTCATAAGGCTCTCCTGTATTTTTCAAATTTACCGGAATTAAATATCAGGAAAACCGCCTCGTCAATCAAAAAATATTGAAATTTTTAATCCGTAGAGAGGACTTGTATTGAGTTAAACAAAAGGTTTTCAAAATCCAGGCCAGTTCCCTCCTCAACACTGTCCATCATCCGAGTAAAACCTTGGCCCAGAGGGTCGGATAGCTGATAAACCTTGCTGTAATTCTCTTTCAGCAACCGGCCGTAAGCTTCTGGCATGTCTCTGATTTTCTGGTCGTAGCTGTCAGGGATTTTATATCCCATTTTTCTGAGTTGTTTCAAGCCGATAACCATATTTTCACGGTTGACCTCAGGGGCAATCATCTCCTGTCCCTGGGCGTCGGTATAAGTCGTTGCCTCGCCGGTATAATCCAGCCGTCCGTGTCGCCCGCTGCCGCGCCAGGATGTCGTGCCGCTGCGGTCTCTGGCCGTTGCCCAAGGGTCAACCGGCAAAACATTTCCGTCAGTCGGGCCGTTAGCATATAAAGGGGCGTTAGTTGGTTGTTGAGCCGATTTTGTCTTGACTTTTTTATAAGAACCGTAATTGTTTTTTATCGTGGATGCTTTCCATGGGTCAGAGGGAAGCTGTGCCACGGCATTATAGGCCGTAAGCAAGTATAGCATGGCAGCAACAATACAGAACATTTTTCTCATGATGGTTTCTCCCTCTTGCTTTAATATATTAATTTTACCACAAATTTTACTGAAAAAACAGTTACATTTTGGTTACAGGACTTTTTTTATAATGCCGCCGCCCATAACGCGAGTTCCGTCATAAAAACAACATCCCTGTCCCGGTGCTGCGCCGTAAAAATCATGTAACAGCGTGACTTCCGCCAGGTTCTCAGGCAAAAATCTGACTTTTGCCGCGGTCAGATTCTGCCGGGAACGCAGTTTTACGTCAAATTCGGCTTCATCAGGGCGGTTTTCTCCCAGCCAGTTAACATTGTCAATCAGAACTTTACGCTGCATCAACTCATCATGCCCTCCGACCACAACCTCATTTTTCAGGGCATCGATTCGCAAAACATAAAGAATATCGCCGCCGCCGATTCCCAAACCTCTTCTTTGGCCGATGGTATAATGGATGATTCCTCTGTGCTGGCCGAGAATATCGCCTTTGCTGTTAACAATGTTTCCGGCGGGGCATTCATGCTGTGGCCGGAGACTGTTAATCAGTTCAGCATATTTTCCGTTTTGAACAAAACAAATATCCTGACTGTCGGCTTTTTTGTAAATTTCCAGACCTGCTTTTTGCACGATTTCTCGTGTTTCGTCTTTGGAGAATAAAGCCAGCGGACAACGCAGAAACTGCAATTTTTCTTTGTCTACGCTGAACAGAAAATAGCTCTGGTCGCGTTGTAAATCGACTGCCCGGTGCAGTTCTGCGCCGTTTGATGTTACACGGATATCGGCATAATGCCCGGTCACGACAATGTCCGCACCTCTTTTTACAGCTTCATCAACCAGCAGTCCCAGCTTGATTTCCTTGTTGCACATAATGCAGGGAGTTGGCGTCATCCCTTGCAGATAGCTGTCAACAAAGTAATCAACGACCTTTTTCCGGAAGTCTTGTTTCATGTCAAGAAAATGATGCTCAATGCCCAGCTTTTCGGCAACCGTTGCAGCGTCTTGAATGGAAGCGGCTGCCGGTGCATAAGGTGGTGACAGCAAGTCCAGCGTCAGTCCGAAAACGTCGTATCCCTGATTTTTAAGTAAAATAACCGCGGCAGTACTGTCTACACCGCCGGACATCGCGACACATACTCTGGTTTCTGCCGGTGTTTTGTTTAATCCGAGAGAGTTCATAAGGTCAGTCCTTTTTCAGTTCATCCAGTTCTTTTTTGAGTTTGGATATTTCCCGGCACAAATTTTCGATTTTTTCTTCCACTGGGTCTTTGACATTGCAGACAACCCCGTAAGCGGCAAAATCCGTATTGGCCTTTTTTTTGTTCAGTTCGGCAACCTTATGCGCAGCCATGCCGACAACGGTTGTATTGTCATCCACGTCTTTTGTAACAATAGCGTTTGAACCGATTTTAACATTGTTGCCGATAACAATAGGGCCGAGAACCTGTGCGCCGGAGCCGATAATGACATTGTTCTTGATGGTCGGGTGGCGTTTGTTGGTGATTTTGCCGCCTTTGGTAAAAACGGTTGTCCCGCCGAGCGTAACGTCATGATACAGGGTGACATTGTCTCCGATTTCCGTCGTTTCGCCAATAACCACGCCCATTCCGTGGTCTATAAAAAATCCGGAGCCGATTCGCGCACCGGGATGAATTTCAATTCCGGTCAAAAAACGCGAGATTTGCGACAAGATGCGTGCCGTCAGCTGGAAATTTTTCTGCCACAGCCAGTGATTCAGCCGGTGAAACATAATGCTGTGCAGGCCGGAAGAGCATAAAACCGCTTCCAAACGGCTTTTTGTTGCCGGATCGCGCTCAATAACGGCGTCTATGTCCTGAATCAGCTTGAAATTCGTATCCATTTTGTGCTATTTTCCTTTTAACTTAGAAAAATTAAGAATTTATATAATATTCTTCAGCTATTATATAAAGCAATTGTTACTAAATTAATGTTAAAAAGAGAAAATAAAAAATGAGTGAAGTTTTATTTAACGGGCATGCCGGCCGCCTGGAAGGGCGTTATCATCAGAGTGACAAGCCGGGAGCGCCGATTGCGCTCATCCTTCACCCGCATCCTCAGTATGGCGGAACGATGAACAATAAGGTTGTGTACAGTTTGTTCAGTTGTTTTGAAAAGCTGGGTTTTTCTGTTTTGCGTTTTAATTTCCGCAGCGTCGGACGCTCTCAGGGCGAGTTTGAGGACGGGCCGGGAGAACTTTCTGACGCAACTGTTGCTTTGGACTGGCTGCAGTCTGTCAATCCCGAAGCGCGCCAGTGCTGGATTGCCGGTTATTCTTTCGGGGCATGGATTGGGTTGCAGTTGTTAATGCGCCGTCCGGATATTAATAATTTTATTGCCGTTTCGCCGCCTGCGAATGAAAAGGATTTCAGCTTTTTGGCGCCGTGCCCGACTTCCGGGTTGATTGTTCAGGGCGGACAGGATGAAATCGTCAATCCGCAAAGCGTTGCCGTTATGGCTAAGCGCCTGAACACGCAGCGCAATGTCGAAGTTGATTTTGCCCTGATTGAAGAAGGCGACCATATGTACAACAACCATCTTGTTGATTTGTATAAAATTGCCGGAAATTATATTATCGGTGCCATGCAGAAGAAAACGCCGCAGAAAAAACGCCGTGGCCGCCGCAGAAAATCTGAGTTGGAAGCCGGGGAGGGCGAGAATCTGTTGCTGGCGAATGAGGTTGATAATGACGATTTGGAAAATGATGACCTCGAAAATGAAGATATGGATTTTGATGATGGTCTGGATGATGAGGAGGAATAGTCCCACAAGACAACAGCCGTTCCTAAAAGGACGGCTGTTGTCTTATCTGAGTTATAAATCGGAAATGCAGGCGCAATAATTGTTGCTGTCCGTGTACATCCAGCTTGGGCCGCTGTAGTCTTCTCCAAACAGCCATTTAGCCGGAGCACTGCCATGGCCTCCAATTCCGCCTTGCATCCAATAGACATCATAAGTTTTTCCGCCCATGGCGACAATGGCGCAACGTAGTTCATTGATTTCTTTGATATCAGGATATCTCCAAGTTCTGTTGCCATAATTGGAATTCAGGCATTTTTGTTGGCAATCATAACCTTCTAAATAACTTACATCTTTATAGACAATAACATTACCAACGATTACGCCGAGGTATTCACCGTTTTTTCGGTATTCCTCATATGATAAATCAGAAGTTGAGCAGTATTGTTTCGCGACAGGAGGGATATCATTTTCCCGGCATGAAGTGTAACATGTTTTTTCGGAGTAAGTTATTTTGTTGCATATTTTTCCGCTTGGAATTTTATCAAGATATCCGGCATCGGAACATAGCCCCTCGCAGGTGGTGTATTTTCCGCCGCAGGCTTTGCCGCCTAATTTTTTAGGCGCCGGGCAATTGGAACTGTCGTAAATATATTCGGCACTGCAACATTCCTTGCAGCTTGAATAAGTCGTCACGCCATTCACCGTGCAAGACGTAGCTCCGGCAGCGCCGCCGCATTCACAGGATTTGTACGAACTCGGACATTGGCAGGAAGCATATTTCCCGCCGCAGGCCTCACCCACGCCGCTCTGCGGATAAGTACAGGTCACAAGGTCGGAACGGCAGACGCATTTGTCATAATAAGCGCTGTCATAAGGACATTTCTTGTTGGGCGTCTGCAAATCAGGGCAAGCGCCGCTTTGTCCGTAGCCGTCTTCTTTACAAGCCCGCGGCGTATCTTTTTCACATGAAGCATATTTGCCGTCACACTGAGGACCGACGCCATAATAAGGCTTGGTACAGGTTTGTGTCATGTTGGCATCGCAAACACAAGTCTTAAAATAAGAAGAATCAATCGGACAAAAGTTCTCCCCGTGAGAAAGGGAAGGACAGGAGGTCAGTTCATATCCTGCTTCTTCACAGGCCTCTGACGGTGAGGGCTGCGGCGGAATAGGGGTAACCGGGGCAACCGGATTTTCTCCGCCGCCCCTTCCCGAACACGCCCCGGTATCGGTGATAAAGCAGACCGAGGCTGTTTTAAAAACATTCAGCTTATTATCCTCCCCTTGAGACGGCCGCAATAAAAAACAACCAACGTTGTTTTTTATAAGGAGACGCAATGAGAGTTTTTTGTTGTGCGCCAAGCTATGCTTAGGCAAAACAACAAATTTACTCGGAATTGAAGGGAGCAAAAACTCCTCAGACTTTAGTCTGGTTAGGAGTTCTCGAGGGGGTATGAGCCCCTCAAAGGACAGGTTATAACGTTTAGAACAAAGAGAAATACTCGCTTCGCTCGTCACACCCCACCGTCTGGCTTCGTAAGCCTCACTTAACAATTCGGCAACTCCGCTTCGGTCACTCGGTTTGTAACATTGGCTTCGCGTCGTTTCCACTAGCTCGCCAGTTAACAAACTCTCGCCTGTCGTCAGAAAACAATTCACTGGATTGTTTTCTTTCCTCCAGCCTCCCCTACTCAGGGAGGAACTTGATAGTGCTTGTGGCAGGCACGATGTAAGCATCGCGCTTTCAGCAGATGGGACAAGCCGCGGCGAACTTTCCGCGACACCCCGTGGGTGTGCAGACGGCAAGTGTGGATAAGCAAGGTAAGGTGTTGTGTGTAGTGTGTTGTGGGTACCTGACTTGGGGATACCGGAAAAAACATTAACAGAAGCACAAACATTGTCCGCTCCATACCAAATCAGGCACGAAGTTGACAGCAATATTACTTGGGAAATATTCTTCATCGTATCCTCCACACTTGTCATCACAAGGATACTATAGCATAACTTTTCTCAGTATTCAACAAATATTTTTAATAAGAGGAGAAAAAAACGACAAAGTGGCAGGCACAATGTGCACGCAGTACTTCCTTATGCACGGGACAACCAGCGGCGGACTTGCGCCCGCGGGGGCTCCCCGCCGCTCACCTCGCAGGTGCGCTCAGGCCGTGCCTGTGAAAAAAAATATTGCCGACAGGCCTTGAAACATATATAAGCAGAAAAGAGAAAAGGAATAAGAATATGAAAATTGTAACGGCGGCAATCATTATCCATAACGGCAAAATTTTAATAGCGCAGCGTAAGCATGGAAAAAATCAGGAATATCTGTGGGAATTTCCGGGTGGAAAACAGGAAGCAGGGGAAACTTTGGAGGAATGTCTGCATCGTGAAATCATGGAAGAACTGCGCCTGGACATAACCGTTGAAAAATTTTTTACAGAATCACGATATGATTATGAGAGCGGAAGCATTTCTCTGCATGCCTTTTTTGCATCCTGCAGCCAAAGCGATATCTCTTATATGGATTCTCATGAGCAGGTGGCTTGGGTGTTGCCATCCCACCTGCCGGAATATGATTTTGCCCCGGCAGATATTCCGGTTGTTGAACGGCTTCTTAAATCTGGTTGCTTTGAAACAGCCGCTGACTGATAGCTGCCTGCTGCAAAACTTCAGGATGATAAAGCAGCGCGATTTCTTCTTCTTTGCTCAAATCAAGCTCGACCTTGTGATTGATGTGATTTTCAAGTTTAATTTGTGCTGCTTCAAAATCCTTGGGGCTGATATCAGGGGCCGGGCCGTTAACCGGCAGCATGATAACGTGAAGATTGTTCAAAATCTGATCCTTGAGCAGAAGAGAAATGCCTTTCTCTTTAGGCTCCAAAGCTTTCAGGATATTTTCATATTCTTTGGCTGATTGCAAAATATCGGGAACTTTGCTTTCTTCGGGAATTAAAAAATAATTATGCCTTTTGGCCCATTGCCCGCTTGCAACTTTTGATGTCAGCATGGAAATGGGAATTGAAAGTATCAGTCCAATTGTAATCGGCAGCATCCACCAGAAAAGTTCTTTTGCATATAAGGCGACGATAACCGTCGTAGCGATTCCGAGAAGGGTATGCCAAAAGTGGCGGGAAAAGGCATCCTTAAAAGATGTGCCGGCATCTCCGCGGTTTTGTGTATTCCAGTTAACGGAATGGCCGGTCAGGATATCCCACACAAATTTGCTTTGAAACATCATCATAATCGGAGCCATCAAAGCGCTGAGAACAATTTCAACCAATGTGCTTTTGAGTGCGCCGCGGGTTCCTTTGTTTTGGCATTTGTAAATAATAAGCCCCAAAAATTTGGGAAAAACGAGCATAAACATGGAGATAACAAACAAGGCGATTGTCCCGATTTTATCAAAAATCGGCCAGGTCGGGAAAAGGGTGCGCGCTTCCGTAAAATATGTTGGCGGGAAAATTCCGCGCCCCAGGGCGATTGCCAGCCCCACAATCAAAAAGCACAGCCATATCGGCGAGGACAGATAAGACATAATGCCAATGGTAAAATGAACACGGCTGACCGGATGCAGGTGTCTTGACAGTAGAATTTTTATATGCTGCAAATTCCCCTGACACCAACGGCGGTCACGCGCGGCAAAATCAATCATTGTCGGCGGGCATTCTTCATAACTTCCTTTCAACTCCGGCAGCAGCCAAGCTGACCAGCCGCCGCGGCGGATAAGCGCGGCCTCTACAAAATCGTGGCTCAGAATATGGCCGCCAAACGGCGCTTTTCCCGGTAAAACAGGCAAACCGCAGCAGTCAATAAACGCCTTAACTCTGATTATGGCATTATGTCCCCAGTAATTACTGTCTCCCAATTGCCAATAGGCCAGTCCGGCAGAAACAATCGGACCGTAAACCCGTCCGGCAAATTGCTGGATTCGGGCAAACAGCGAATGGCTGTTTATCATCATCGGCGGCGCCTGAATGATTCCTGTGCCGGGATTGGCTTCCATCAATTGCACCATGCGCAAAATCGTTTTTCCCGTCATCAGGCTGTCGGCATCAAGAATAATCATAAAATCATATTCAGCGCCCCATTTATTGCAAAAATCTTCAATATTGCCGCTTTTCCGCGCCGTGTTTTGCGCCCGCCGCCGATAATAAAGGTGCAAATGTTCCGGCATAAGCTTTTGCGCCTCTAGCCACATTTTTTCTTCTTCAATCCATACCTTGGGGTTTGTCGTATCGCTTAAGACAAAAATATCAAAATTTTTTTCGTGTCCGATATTTTCAAGGTCTTTGGCAATGGCTGTCAGGTTGGCGAAGGTTCCTGTCGGCGATTCGTTGTAAACCGGCATCAGAATTGCCGTCCGCGCCTTAATCGGCGTTACCTCGGAAACCCAGAATATTCCGGGAACATCTTTTTTTCTCAGCAAATTCCAGAAACCGAAAATGCTTGACCAGAAAAACAAGGCAATCCATGCAAAAGTCAGAATAAACAAAACCGTCATCAGAATTTTTGTCGTAAGCAGGCTGTCTGTCGGAATTACGCTGACCCATTTCAGCGTTGCCAAAACCGTGCTTAAAATCATCAGCCCGAAAACTTTAAACCTGCGGCTGTAAATCAGCGAAACGGGCAAAGCTTTAATCTCTTGTTTTTCTTCCGCCATTTATTTTCCTTTGTGTGCCATAATCTTGTGCAAGATGTTTTTAGGTGCGATTGATTCTATTTTCTGCGCCTGCATCCGGGATAAAACATACCGGGGCGCGGTGACAACGTTTTTCTCCCGCAACGCTTTTTTGAATGCTTCAGAATTTTCGGGATGCAAAAATTCTTTCCCCCAAAGTTTAAAACCGCCGCTTTCCAGGAAACAAAACTTGTATATCGCCGCAGCCTGTGCCGGAGTTGCCGGCAAGTCATCAAATATTTTTTGCGCTTTTTGGCATAAAACACCATCAAGCAGGGAAACAATGTCTTTTTCCTTACCGGTCAGATCGCCGAGCGAAGCATGCAATTCTTTGACGAAAAACTCGAGCCTGACATCATCTCTGCTCATTCCTAGCGTTTCCAGATAAGCGGTGATGATATCGCCGATACTTTGAACTTTTATGGCAGCCATTGATAACTCCAGACTTCGGAAACTGTTTTGCCGTCTTTAACCAGAGAAATCCTAAGCTCGGCCGTCTTGCCGTTGGGCTGATAATCGGTATAAACCGTTGCGCCTTTGGTTATCGGATTGTAAACCATGTGAATTCCTTTGATTTTGCCTTCCGAAGTTGAAACATTGGCAATCAGCTTGCCGCTGGCAATATCGGCTTTCGTGTTTGGCAATTTGGAAAAGTCGACCACAAATTTGCGTTTGTCTGTTTCCAACATTCCCGAAACGCCGCCGATTCCCGTATATGTATTCAAAACCTTGGCGATTTTGACTGTTTCCGGAATATCCTTGTACCAGTTCAGGCGATAAGCGAAATGATACTCTTTTCCGGCGGTGATTTCTTCTTCGGGAACCCAATAGGCAACAATATTGTCATGAATTTCCTGAATTGAGGGTATTTCCACCAGTTGAACCATGCCTTTTCCCCAGTTGCCCTGAGGTTGAACCCAGACGCTTGGCCGCTGTTCGTAATAAGCTTCAAAATCAAGATAGTGCTCACGGTTATCATCTCTCTGTAAAAGGCCGAACCCCTTAGGATTATTGTCTTCAAAAGAGCTGATGCGCAGATATTTTGAATTATCCAACGGCCGCCACAGCCATTCGTCGTTTCCGTTATGGATAAGCAGCCCGTCGCTGTCATGAACTTCCGGCCGATGGTCATCAAAACGGTTTTTGGTGTTTTCGCCGAACAGGAACATCGACGTCAGCGGCGCAACACCGAGCTTGGTGATTTTTTTGCGCGGATACAGAAACGCGTCAACGTCGACAATTGTGTTTTTGCCTGGAATAATCTCAAATTTGTAAGCGCCGGTAACGCTGGGACTGTCAAGCAAAGCATAAATCTTAATTGAATCGCTGCGTTTCGTTGGCTTTCTGAGCCAGAACTCTTTAAATATGGGAAATTCTTCGCCGGTCTGCAAGGCTGTGTCTATCGCCAGTCCCCTGGCCGAAAGGCCGTATTTCTGGTCTTTGCCGAGAGCGCGGAAGTAGCTGGCGCCGAGAAAAGAGATGATTTCGTCATAATATGCCGGGCTGTTTAGCTTGCCGTGCAGGCGAAAACCGGCGTAACCGGCGATATCGCCATCCAGATTGTGCAGATTGTTTTTGCCGTAATCAAAATAAGCGGCGGAATATTTAATCGGCTCAACTTTGCTGTCGACAATTTCATTAATCAGGACGGAATACTGAAAAATTGAACCGACATGAAAAAATTGCAGTTCAAATGGCAGATGCTGGCCGTACCAGGGGCCGCTTTCCCTGACAAAACGAATATCGCGGTATTGGTCATAATTCAGATTTTTGATGTCGGCTGGAAGATTTTCTTCCGGAGCCTGATAGTCCGACAAAGACAGATTTTTTGCTTTTTCTTTAAGAATTTTGAGGCTGAATGCATCTGAAGGCTGAATAGCCGGCTCTGGCAGAACATTTTTGTTTTGCGTGGCATAAATATATCCGCCTGCCGCTGTGGTAACTAAAAAAACAAGTAATATTAACCTTTTAAGCATTTTTTTTGTTCCCCGTCAATCTCTTAAAGACTATTCCCAACATATCAAAGCAGTTTGCCGTAAAAGTCAAGTCAAATAAAATAACGATGTTAAAAGAGTTTATTAGAAAAAACTGTTGATATATAGTAAAGGCGGTTGCTTTAATTAATGGGTATATAACGTCAAACATATAATTATAAGTGTGGTAAGACTAATAAAAAAGATGTCCTAAAACTGGAAGGGGTGATGTATCTTTATACCTTGTCCAAGCGTGAAGTTAGAGCCTGATTAAAACGTTTAACGCAGATAAATATGCCGAAGATTAATTGTCTTGCCAATTAACATACAGTTGCTATTATTTTCAATATCTGTAGATTCTTGAAGGGGAAGAAAATAATGGCAACAAAATTTTTCGGCAAAAAAACTACGTTAATTGTGTCAGCGGCTGTTGTTGCGCTGATTTGCGCAGTGGCAGGATTATGGTATTTTTTTGCCGGAAGCTATCGGTTGTCCGGCAATGATAACCTGATTGCAGCTATAGGCAGTATTGAAGCGCCGTCAGATTCTTCCGTCAGCGGAGATAAAATTTATCCGTCTCCGCTTCGCGTGATTTTTACGGCGCCGCTGGCCCGGATTGACAGGCTGTATCAGCCGTTGGAAAGCGGAGTTGCAATTACCCCGTCTATACGCGGCCAATGGGTTTGGGAAAACGATTCCCGTTTGCGCTTCACGCCTGAAAGTGATTGGATTCCCAATACCGAATATAAGGTTGTTTTATCGGACGAAATTCTCAACCCTCAGGTCGAACTCAAAGATAATGAATTTTCTTTTTCGGCGCCGTCGTTTTCGGGGAAGGTTGTTGACAGTGATTTTTATGAATATCCGCAGAATATAAAAAATAAGTCAGCTACCGCTTCCTTTCGTTTTAATTATCCGTTGAATCCGCAGAATATAAAGGATAAAATATCGGTAAAGACCGCCAGCGGCGAAAATTATGATTTCACCTACAAACTGACGGATCAAAATACGGTTCTGCATGTTGTGTCTGCGCCGCTGAAAATAAAGTCTGAAGAAGATTTTGCCAAAATAACCGTTGCCGGCGCGGAAAATGCCTATAACAAAAAAACGTTTGACGGCAAATTGACCGCTACGGTAAAAATTCCCAGCAGTTCGACTTTTTTCAAAGTGAAATCTGTTTCCTCCGCGATTGTCCGCAATGAGCAAAACAACGACAATCCCGAACAGATTTTGTTTGTTAATTTCAGTACGGCTGTCAATTCAGCAGGCCTTGCTGAAAATCTTAAATTATATTTTTCTAAGGATAACTGCCGGCTGGTTAGAAAGAAAATCGCGGAGAACAGGAAAAACGGCAACGGATTTTATGACAATATGCAGCAGCTTGCTCTATCCGAAGTTTCTGTAAATGAAGACAACCTCAAAAACCACATGTTTAAGTATGATGCTGATTATCAAAAAGGCTGTCTGACTACCGTCATCAGCAAAGGTCTGCGTTCTGTCGAAGGATTCCGTTTGGGAGAGGATGTCGTTGAAACAACGGATATCGTGCCTTATCCGCAGGAAGCCCGGATTGCTTTTGACGGGGCGGTTCTGCCCTTGAACGGCAGCCGGGAAGTGGCGTTTTTATCACGAGGCGTAAAAGAGTTGAGAATATCTGTCGCCCGTATTGATTCTGCCAGCCTCAACCATTTGGTAACGCAGACATCGGGAGATTTTGCCCATCCCTATTTCCGTAACTATAATTTTACGGAAGACAATATTTCAGAAATATTTGAGAAAAAACTGAACATAAATGCGGAACATCCGGCGGAGGCAAATTATTCGTCGCTGAACCTGAATGAATATTTCAAAGATAAAAAAGGCGTGTTCCTGGTCAAGGTCCGCGGTTATGCCGATGATAACCATTACAGCAGCGAGGACAGCCGCCTGATTATGATTACGGATTTGGGAATTGTTGTTAAAGACAACCTCAATCAAACCCATGACATTTTTATTTCTGACATTTCCGAAGGCAGGCCTGTTTCTGGCGCTGTTATTGACGTGCTGGGAAAAAACGGCTTGCCGGTCATCAGCGTCAAAACCAATGCAGAGGGAAAAGCTTCCGTTCCTGATTTTTCGGGATTTAAAAAAGATCGGGAAGCCGTTGTTTATAAGGTAACAAATGGTAATGACGTTTCTTTTCTGCCGATTTCCCGAAGCGACCGCCGGATGGATATGTCACGCTTTGACGTTGGCGGCGAATATGATTACGGACAGGATGAAAATGCATTGAAAGGCTATATTTTCAGCGACCGTGGTATTTACCGCCCTGGAGAAACAGCGCATTTTGGCATTATCGTCCGTCAAAACGATTTGAATGTGCCGAAAAAACTGCCTTTTGCTGTTGAAGTCAGAAATCCGGCCGGCGATATTGTCGCGGTGCGGAATATATGGGCTGATGCCGCCGGTTTTATGGAATATTCTCTGGAGTTGCGCCGGACAGCCAAAACCGGATTATATACCCTGCTGTTATATGTAAATGACAAAAACAGCCGCCGTTTTGTTTCGGCCGCAGATTTCAAAGTTGAAGAATTTCAGCCGGATAACTTAAGGCTTAAAGTTGATTGGGAAAACTATGCCGGAACAGGGTGGTATGCCGCCAAAAACCTCAAGGCTTCCGTTGCTTTGTATAATCTCTATGGCAATCCGGCAGCAGCGCATGAAATAAAAGCCGATTACAGCCTGACGCCGGCGGATTTTCACTTTAAGCAATATGCCGGCTATTTGTTCCGTGATCCGCTGCGCAATACCGACAAGGCGCCGCGTTCCTACCGCGGCAGTCTGTCCCAGCTTAAAACGGATGTTGAGGGAAAGGGGAAGCTTGCCGTAGATTTGTCACAGTTTGAGCAGGGGACTTATCGCCTCAGCCTGTCGGTTGAAGGTTTTGAACTGGGCAGCGGACGGGGAGTGAGCACCTCTCTTGGCGCTTTAATCTCGCCGAATGAATATCTCATAGGTTGGAAGGCTGACGGCGATTTGTCTTATATCGCCCGGAATTCCGCTCGAGAAATCCAATTCATTGCCGTTGATAATTCACTGCGGCAAATAGCCAAAGACGGCTTGTTTATAAGTCTGTCCCGCCGCCGTTATGTTTCCAGCCTGGTAGAAATGCCCAACGGAACCTATCGTTATCAAATGGTGCCGAAAGAACAGGTTATTTTTAAGCAGCCTTGGCAAATTGCATCGACTGGCGGCAAAGAAACTCTGAAAACGGATGAAGCGGGCGAGTTTATTTTGACGGTTACGGACAATGACGGGCGTCTTTTGGCGAAAGTGGCGTATGATGTTGCCGGTGCCGCCAATCTGAGCCATGCCGTAGATAAAGACGCCAGCCTCGGCCTGAAGCTCAACCATGAGGAATACAGCCATGGTGATGATATTGAGATGCAGATAACCGCGCCTTATACCGGTTATGGCCTGATTACCATTGAGCGTGACAGCGTTTATGCTTATAAATGGTTTAGGGCGGAAACCACGTCAGTTGTTGAAAAAATAGAACTGCCGGACAGTGTTGAAGGTAACGCCTACGTCAATGTCGCCTTTTTCCGAGATGTTAATTCGCCGGAAATCTATATGCCGTCTTTGAGTTATGCGGCTGCACCGTTTTCGATTAACAAGTCTGACCGCCGGATTGACGTTGATTTGAATGTTCCTGAAAACGTCAAACCGGGGGATGATTTGACTGTTACTTACAAAACGTCGGATAAGGCCAAAATTATTGTTTATGGCGTCAATCAGGGGATACTGCAGGTTGCCGGTTATACGCAGCCCAATCCGCTGAATGAGTTCTTGAAGAAAAAAGCGCTCCGCGTCGTAACGTCGCAGATTATGGATTTGATTATGCCTGACATTCGTATTCTGAGAATGCTTTCTTCCAGCGGCGGCGATGACAGCTACGAAGAAGCGGCCTTAGAAAAAAATCTTAACCCGTTTGCCCGCAAAACCGACAAACCGGTTGCATTCTGGAGCGGAATTTTAGACAGTGACGAAAAAGGCGGAACTTATGTTTATAAAGTCCCGGAAAATTTTAACGGCGAAATTAAGGTTATGGCGGTGGCCGTTTCTGAAAGCCGATTTGGCAGCACTTCCCGTTCGGTTTTAAGCCGCGGTGATTTTGCACTGATACCGTCCGGGCCGTTAAACGTTTCTCCCGGAGATGAGTTTGTCGTTGGTTTAAGTGTCGGCAATCTGGTTGAAAATTCCGGCGATGATTATGAGGTTCGTGTATCACTCAATCCCGGAAACGGTTTTGAAGTTGTCGGCAATAAAGTTCAGATGGTAAAATTGTCTGAAAAAGGTGAGGCTATGCTGAAATTCCGCTTGAAAGCACTGCCTAAACTGGGAGCCAAAGAACTTGTTTTTATGGCGGAAAGCGTCAAAGACAATACCAAAACTGCGCGAATGCCTTATACGTTGAGCCTGCGTCCGTCTACACCGTACGACAGCCGTTTTGCCATGGGGTTTGAACGTTCTGAATATAAGCTTTCCGGGATTGAAACACTTTATGATGAATACCGCGTTCAGCAGGTGTCTGCCTCCGTTTCGCCGTTAGTTTTGGCTTCGGGGTTGTTAAAATACCTGAACAAGTACCCGCATGTTTGTACCGAACAGACGATAAGTAAGGTTTTTCCGGCAATGGAAGTCTTTTTCAAATATCCGGAGCTGGTAAAAAATATGGATATTTACGCTTTGTTTGACGACGCCATGCTGAAACTGCGCGAACGCCAGACGATAAACGGCGGTTTTACAACCTGGAATGTATCCGGTGTTGCCGCAGATCCGTTTGACTCTGTTTACGCGGCGCATTTCCTGGTAAAAGCCCGGGAGCATAATTTTAATGTGCCGGAAAACATGCTGCAAAAAGCTCTGGCTTATTGTGAAGAACAGGCCGGGCGCACACCGGACGGTATAAACGATATTGTTCCTGCTTATGCCGCCTATGTTCTGACCTTAAGCGGGCGGGTAACGACCAACTATCTGCTGAATTTGGAGGAATATTATAAGGATAATTATGCCAAAAACTGGAAAGAAAGTCTGAATGCTTCGTTTATGGCCGCAGGATATGTCTTGCTTCAGGATAACGCCAAAGCGCGCAGCCTGGCCGGACAATACAAATATGGCGCAAGCGGCGATATCGCCGATGACGCCGCCAATATTTATCTGATGGCTTCTTATTTCCCTAATGATTTCGGTGCTTTGCGTGAAAAGAATGTCAAAACGCTGCTGAAACCGCTGAACAGCGGCGCCTTTAATACGATTTCGTCCGCCTATGCCGTTTTGGCGCTGAATGCTTTCAGTAATGAAGAAGACGATAAAAATATACATTTTTCCGGAAGCCAGCCACAGTATACGCCTTTTCCGACGGTTGACTTTAATGCCTCGTCCCAAGGATTGACGGTAACTTCTGAAAAACCGTTCTATTATGTTGTGGCGCAGCAGGGCTTTCCGCGGCAGGATAAAACGGCGCCTTTTGCCGAGGGAATGGAAGTTTCCAAAAAAGTTTATGACAAAGCTGGTAATGAAGTATCAAAAGCCGGGCTTGGTGATGAACTGATTGTTAAAATCACCTACCGCGGTTTGCGCCGGGATGCCGTTTCTGATGTGGCGCTGGTTGATTTGCTGCCCGGTTGTTTCGAAGTTGTCGACAATTCTCTTGAAACGGATTGGAACACGGATTCTGCGGAAATCAGGGACGACAGGGTCATCGCTTACGTCACGGCCGGCCGGGAAGCGCATGAAATTTCTTATCGCGTCAAAGTCATTGCCGAAGGGAATTTTGTTCTGCCGCCGGTTTACGCCTCGGCGATGTACCTGCCGTTGGTTCGCGCCAATTCGGCATCCGGGATGATAAAGAGCGGTGAATAAGCACTGCGGCATATTAAAAAAACTGTTCCGGTGCCGGTTGTTCCGTTTTGTGCTGGGCGGCGTTCTCTTGGGGCTGGTATTTTGCTTGCTTGTTCCCAAGCCGGTTTTGTATGAAAAATACAGCTTTTCTTCCGCTGTTTATGACCGGCAGGATCACCTGTTGAAATTGTCTTTGTCCATGGATGACAAATACCGCCTTTTTGTGCCGTTTGAGAAAATTCCCAGCGAGGCTGTTCAGGCATTGTTGTTATATGAAGACCGCAGCTTTTATTATCATCCCGGTGTTAATCCGCTAAGCATTCTCCGCGCCGTTGCGGAAATGGCCGGAGGTGGACGTCGGCAAGGGGCTTCAACAATTACCATGCAGTTGGCGCGTATCATTTATAATATTGATTCCTCAAAAGTTTCCGGAAAAATAATGCAAATTTTGCGAGCCTTGCAGATTGAAATGTTTTATAGCAAGGATGAAATTCTTGAAGCCTATTTTAATCTTGCGCCTTATGGCGGCAATATTGAAGGGATAGGCGCAGCCTCTCTGATTTATTTTAACCGCAGGGCTGAAGCTTTGCACCTGCCGCAGATTATGGCGCTGACGGTCATTCCGCAAAATCCGGGAAAACGGGCACTGCTGACTGTAAACGGACGAAAAAGTGCTGCCGCCGCTTCGGCAAGGTTAAAAAAAATTTGGCAGAAAACGCACAGCCATTCGGAAAATTCATATTTAAGCCTGCCTTTGTCGTCCGGAGTATACCTGCCTCGAGAAGCACCGCATTTTACCCGCAGTGTGTTGGAAAAAAACAGTGGAGAGGTGAAAACGGTTTTGGATTTGAATTATCAGCATATGGCGGAAGAAATTTTGCATAACTATGTGCGGGAACACAGGCGGCAGGGCGTTTATAACGCGGCGGCACTGATTGTGGACGCCCGGACAATGGACGTTCTGGCTTATGTCGGGTCGCAAAATTTTTGGGACGACACCATCCGCGGCCAGGTTGACGGGGCAGGGGCGCTGCGTTCTCCCGGTTCGGTTTTGAAGCCGTTCATATATGCATTGGCATTGCAGCAGGGAATTATTCACCCGATGACAATGCTGAAAGATGTTCCTAAAAATTATGGCGTCTATACGCCGGAAAATTTTGACCGTTCTTTTTACGGCTTGGTAAATGCCACGCAGGCGCTGGTTTACAGCCGCAATATTCCGGCTGTTGAGTTGTTGCTGCGCGTCGGTGAAAACAATTTTTACAATTTGCTGCAAGAAAGCGGTGTTCCTGATTTGCGACCGGTTGAGTTTTATGGGCTGGCCATGGCGCTGGGCGGTACGGAAGTTTCCGTGCGCAATTTGGCAGCAATGTATGCCATGTTATACAATCAGGGGAAATTTAAACCGTTGCGCTTTCTGGACGGAGAGCAGGGCGAAGAAAAATGCCTGCTGTCGCCGGAAGCCGCATTTCTCACGTTGAATATGCTGTCTAAAAATATGGCAGTTGATGACAGCCGAACGCGCTTTTCTGCCTCCAAAAACGCTTATCCCGTTGCATGGAAAACCGGAACCTCTTATGGTTATAAAGATGCCTGGAGTGCCGGTGTCGTCGGGCCGTATGTCGTGGTTGTCTGGATCGGCAATTTTGACGGTACGCCGAACAACGCATTTGTTGGTCGGGATATTGCCGCGCCGCTTTTTTTCAGGCTGGTACGTCGTCTGGCCCGGGAAAATAACATTCCGCCGCGATTGGAATCATCTTCCGACTTGAAACTTGCCAAAGTCAGCATCTGCCGCGATACGGGGGATCTTGCCGGTAGCGGCTGTAAAGACAGGGTTGTTTCATGTTTTATTCCCGGTGTGTCGGATATAAAATTGTCAAATATTTCCCGCCAAATTCCGATAGATGTTGAAACAGGACTGCGTGCCTGTCGGCATACGCCGCCGTCTACGGTGATGAAAAGTTATAATTTCTGGCCGTCCGACGTATTGCGCGCTTATGCCGAAGCCGGGATAAGCATAAGCCGTCCGCCCGCATTTAAAGAAGATTGTTCCGAAGTCGAAACCTATAGCCAGGGCCGGGCTCCGGAAATTGTTATGCCTGTTGCCGGCAGCCGTTTCCTGTTGCGTTCAGCCAATCTCGAAAATGAAAAAATCGTTTTGAAAGCTTCTTTGGACGCTGATGCCGAATATGCCTACTGGTTCGTCAACAATCGCCTTGCCGGTCAGACAAAGGCCGGTGAAACGCTGGAAGTTTCGCCGCCACTTGGCAATGCCGAGGTTAAGGCCGTCGACAACATAGGACGTGCGTCATCAGTTTGGGTTGAAATAAAATTAGTGGATTAAATTTTATTTTTGTTTCAATCTTAAGATTAGTTGTTATCATTATTACATAATATCTGATGAGGAGGAAATATGGAATATATGGGAATGCCGCTCTGGCAGCTTTTGTGTATCGCTGGTGTTGTTTTGGTTATTGTTGAAATCATGACGCCGACAATGTTTTGCCTCAATCTGGCTTTGGCCTGTTTCGGAACGGCGGTCGTATCGCTTTATACGGCGGATTATATGACGCTGACGGTCAGCTGGGTTGTCTTTTCCTGCGTGTTTTTGCTGCTCTTGCGTCCGGTTTTGGTCAGAAAAGCGTCCGGAAAAGGAACGGAAACCGGTATTGGCCGCTATATCGGCCGTCAGGCAAAAGTCTTGGAAAAAGTTGATGCTGACAATGGCGTTATCACTATCTTTGACGAACGCTGGAATGCCCGCAGCCTTGATAAAAGCGAAATAGCCGAAGGCGCAACGGTTATTATTGAGAAAAACGACAATTTAATCATGTATGTAAGAAAGGAAAAATAAAATGTACTTGGAATGGATTATCATTGCCGCGGTTGCGGTATATTTCCTGAAAGGGCTTATCATTGTCCAGCAGGCCGAAGCGGTCATTGTCGAACGCCTGGGTAAGTTTGAACGCGAATTGTCGCCGGGATTGAACTTCATTTTTCCGTTTTTTGAATCGCCGCGCCAGATGGCATGGAAAATGACGAGCCGTCTTCCTAATGGCGAAACCTATACTTATATCCGCGAACGAACCAAAATTGATATGCGCGAAGCCGTATATGATTTTCCGCGCCAGAATGTTATTACCAAGGATAATGTTACCATCAGTATCAATGCGCTCTTGTATTTTCAGATTGTAAATGCCAAAAGTGCGGTTTATGAAATTCAAAACCTGCCGGAAGCTATCGAAAAACTGACGCAGACAACGCTGCGTAACCTTGTCGGCGCGATTGATTTGGATGAAACTTTGGTTTCTCGTGATAAAATCAACCATGAACTCCGCGCCATTTTGGATGAAGCGACCAATAAATGGGGTGTAAAAGTCAACAGAGTTGAGTTGCAGGATATTATTCCGCCGGCAGACATCCAGCAGGCAATGGAAAAGCAGATGAAAGCCGAACGCGAACGCCGCGCCGCCATTCTGGAAGCGGAAGGTTTGAAAAAATCGTCAATTTTAAAAGCCGAAGGTCAGAAAGAAGCTGAAATCAATAAAGCCGAGGGTATTAAACAGTCTTCAATTCTGCAGGCGGAGGGTGCTGCCGAAGCCCGTGTTAAAACGGCGGAAGCCGAAGCTGAAGCGATTCGCCAGGTAACGGAAGCCATTGCTAAAAACGGCCAGCCTGACAAATACCTCATTGCTATGAAGTATCTGGAAACGCTGAAGAGCATCACTGAAGGCGAAAACAACAAAATTGTCTATATGCCCTATGAAGCAACTGGTATTTTAAGCTCCATTGACGGAATCAAGCAAATGTTTGATACCCCGGGCAAGAAATGATTTTGTTTGAAAAATAATCGAAAGGAGCTGATTTTCAGCTCCTTTTTAATATATTTAGAAAGGTAATACAGGCCTGACAACATGCTCTTTAGTATCATAATGCTTGCTAACAGTTAAAAGACCTTGACATTCATCAATACAAAAACCCCAGGCATGTTCAGCGCTGGCTTCAGTTGAAGACCAGATACTTTCATATGCGCCATAGATAGAGGTGGGTTTTCCCCCAATCTTAGACATAGCGCTATTAATTTTATCCAAGTTTTCATTCAAACTGAAAAACATACCGGCAGAAGGAAGACACCATTTACCTTTTGTCGAGATGGCCGTAGAAGGAGAATAATTTATAGCGGCATAAGCAGCAGGATAGCTTGAGGATGTTCCTGTTTCTATTATTTTTAATGTGTTGCCACAGGCATCGTAGTCTGTCATAGCTTCTTCTCTTGAAGAATAATTGGGTAATGATAGAATGTCAATTCCGTTCCCTCCCCACGCAATTTCTGTTTGAACAGGGAACGCGGTCATTACCCAGCCACAATTATCTTTAATAGCAACCACCACGCCAATCGGTGTCTTATCGGAAACTTTATCTGTCGTACAAGTTCCGTCACTGTTGAGAATATCGGCGATTTTGCAGTTTTTGGCATAGCCGGTACATTCTCCGAGAACGGCTTTTTTCTCTTTGGGTTCTGGACAATACCACCCGTTACCAAACGGACATTTTAGACAGCCGCCTTTATTGGCTGTTTCTTTGTAACCAAGCTCGGCACAGCTTTGGGCTGGTGAGCATTGGGCATTTGTTAAAGTCGGGATTAAGGACAGGCTTGTCCCTAAAAGTAAAAATTTGATACTCATTATCAAGCTCCTTTGTTTGGTTAAAACAAACTCTCCATTGTTAACAAAACAAAGGAGAGTGGAGCTAGAAAACTGCTTAGAAACAGACGCGGGTATTCAATATATTAACCGCACTCCACCCTATGAGTGGATATTTTTTCTAAGGGGTGTTTTCTAGACACCACAGACAGAACGCCTGCCTGCACTTTAAATTGTAGTAAAGAGAAGACAAAAAGTAAAGAAAATTTTATGATAGAACATATGCAATATAAACAAAAAGCCGCGGCTTATTTTTATAAGCGGCGGCTTTTTGTTTACAGAATAAGTTTTTTCTCAAGATTGGGCGTATACCAACGATATTGGTATACTGCTTTCAAATCTCTCTCGGTTAAGATTAGTTCATCGGCGCTTTCATCGGCAGGAGAAATACAAAGCGTTTTCTTTTTTTCAAGCCATTTTGCCGTTGCCGCCAGAAATTCAACCTTATTGTCTTTGAAGTTGAATTTGCTGACAAACTGTCCGCGGCAAATGTCAATGACCAGATTTGTACCGGAAATTGACAGACCTGCATGATAATAAACTTTTCCGGCGGATGTTTCTTTTAATACGCCCCACGAGAGTTTTTCAACAGGCACGTTAAAATGTACGGCGAAAAACTCCAAAGAGTAAAAATTTTTTATTTCCATATATCTTAATAATTAAAATTCCTAAAACATATATCATATTTTCGTCTATTCGTCAATAATAAAAAATTAATCAGATTATAAAATAATTATATTTATTTTAACATTTTTGTGATATAATTAGACAAAATATGTAAAAAGAAGAGGCCTGTTATGAATGATGAAGAAATAAAACAAATTGAAAATAACATTAATAATCCTGTTGTTCGCAGCCGGATTTCAACTTTTAATGATAATACGCTTAAAGTTTTAGGTTTGATAAAAGACGGTATAAAATCAGATATGGCACAGTCTGACATAAAAAAGATTTTAAGAATGTTGGCCTCTGATGAACCGGAACTGGCCGCCGATTTGGAAAATGCCGCTTCAAAATATGAAAGAAATAAAAAGCTGGATGGACTGTCTGAAGAAACAAAAAAATCAAAACAGGTTTTGATGGGCAAGGTTGTCCGCCGCGAATTGATTGAAGGAGTTAAATTTCTTTACGCCAACCATGCTTCGCCGGATAAATTGCAGTCTTTCCTGCGAGGCAAAAGCGAAGATGAAAAAAATCTGCTTATGGGAATGGTTGTCAAAGATTATCATAATACCAATTATGATGATGGCACCTTCAAAAAAATGAACAATATTCTTGGTGTTTTTAACCGCCGTATCTCCCGCCGTGTATTGGGAAAATTTGGAGATAAAAACGGTGTAACCCTGTCGCCGGAAGAAAATCAGATGATTCGCTGTGTTATGAACGGTAGTTTTTATCTTCCCGAAGATGAAAGCGCTTATTCGCCAACCTGGCAGAAATGCCGCTTTCGCAAACCCAAAAATAATTATCTTGGAGCCAAGGATTATGATTTGCTGAATAAAAATCCTTTGTTCAGGGAGGCTTCGTCAAGTCAGAACATCCGCCTGTTGGAAAATGTCATGGCCGAAGCCCTGTCTAAAAAAGGCGTTTCCGTAGAGGAGGCCGCGCAACTCAATTTTAGCGATATGGCAGAAGTGCTGCAACAAAATTCTAAAGATGGAAAAATATCTTTTGCTGCTTTGCAGCCATTGTGCAGTGAAAATCCCCGGCAGGGATTTTGCCATAAACTTTTGGGCGATGAAGAAACCTTAAAAGCAATTAGAAAGGATTTTCTGGCGAATGGTGTTTCTCCTGAATATTTTGCATTCTGGGCAGAAAATGTCTTGGTCAGCGGCAATCCCAATCCTAAAGTCGAAGAAGGCCGGTTTGAGGGAATAATTCCGAATATAACCATTCACCATAAAAACCATGTCAATTATGCCAAAACCTGCAAGGATATGCTTGATATTAACGATGCGTCCAATTTCAGTATGGTTGTGGCCTTTGGTAACAAAGACCCGCATGCGGTGGAACATCTCGGTGACAATGACAAGGTTATGTATGTCAACCAAAACAAAACATCGCGTAAAGATCCTTCTCTGCTCGCTAAAACGGCGCCGGAAGCGGACGATATCGCCGTTTCTGAAATGTTTTCCTATGTAACTGAAGAAGGGCGGGACACCCGGGCGTATATCTCGCCGACACAGACGCTGAACCGGCCTGATATTTCCGGCAACCGGGATATGGCACGGAAAAATATTCAAACAAAGCAAAAATACAAGATTTCAAGTAATTATATTGCTTCTCAAATGGGAGTTGCCCGAATTTAATTATACATACCCGGTTGTAAGTAATAAATCTTGAAAAGAAGCGTCAAACAGCATATATTGCTTTCAGGATTAATCTGTAAGAATGAATTCTGATGAAACTTGACTATACCCAAAATAAAGGGATATTGCACCTTTCCCTGAACGGAAACTGCCTGGCGTACGATGACGAAACGGTTAAAGCCGGCTTGTACGAGGCTGCCGCCCGTCCGCTTGTCAAACAGATAGTCGTTTCTGCTGAAAATATGCAAAAATGGGATTCGACTTTGGTTGTCGTTCTTTGCGAGTTGGTCAGAATTTCCCGCCGTCGTAAAATTAAGTATGATTTCAGCGCGCTTCCCGAACATCTTCAACGCCTGATAGACCTGGCCTTTTCCGTAGACCGTAAGCCGACCCATGGTGAAGAAAATAGTCTTTCTTTGCTGGAAGCTATGGGAACCTGGGGGATGGATGTCAGTCGTGGAGCGTTGAAAGGGTTGCATTTTATGGGAGAAAGCCTGCGTTCACTTGGACGGATGTTGTTGTCAAAAGCCGTTTTTCGCAAGGTCGATTTTCTGTTTGCACTGGAAGACAGCAGTTATCGCGCTGTCGGGATTGTTTCCTTGGTCAGTTTTATGGTCGGGTTGATTTTGGCCTTTGTCGGCGCCATCCAGCTTAAAAATTTTGGCGCGCAAATTTATGTTGCCAGCCTGGTTGCCATCGGCATGACCCGGATTATGGGGGCGATTATGGCCGGCGTTGTCGTTTCGGGTCGAACCGGAGCCTCTTATGCCGCGACAATCGGTACAATGCAGGTCAATGAGGAGATAGACGCGCTGAAAACGATGGGAATACCGATTACGGATTTTCTGGTGTTGCCGCGAATGTCAAGCCTGATTATCAGTATGCCGTTTATTACGTTGCTGGCTGACGTGATGGGAATTATCGGCGGCGGAACAGTCGGCGTGCTGATGCTGGGCATATCTCCCGAAGAGTATGTAAAATATACGCTCGACGCTTTGAGTATGAAAAACTTTCTGGTCGGCATCTTTCATGGCTTTGTTTACGGTTTTGTAATTGCTGTCTGTGGCTGTTATTACGGCGTCAACTGCGGTAGAAACGCCGACAGCGTCGGTGTCGCCACAACCCGGGCCGTCGTTTCCTCAATTGTCTGGATGATTGTGGTGACGGGAATAATCACGGCGGCAATGGAGGCGCTGGGCATATGATAAAAGATACCGCTCAAATTAAAGCCGATAATCTGACAATTGCTTATGGCGACTTTGTATTGATGAAAAATCTCAGTTTTAACGTTAATGAACACGATATTTTCATCATCATGGGCGGCAGCGGCTGCGGCAAAAGCAGCCTGTTGCGGATTTTGACCGGACTCCACGCCTCACCAACGGGAAAATTTTTGATAGACGGGATTGATTTTACGCATGCTTCGCCGGAGCGACAGGCTGAACTTATGAAACGCTGCGGCATTTTGTACCAGAGCGGCGCTTTGTTCAGTTCCATGACTTTAGGCGAAAATATAGCCCTGCCTTTACAGCAGTATACGGATTATTCTGCCGGGCTGATTAACGAGCTGGTAGAATTGAAGCTTGCTTTGGTCGGCCTGCATGGCTTTGCTGATTTTTATCCCTCGGAAATCAGCGGCGGTATGGCAAAACGTGCCGGTTTGGCGCGAGCCTTGGCGCTTGATCCTGAAATCTTGTATTGTGACGAGCCTTCCGCCGGGCTTGACCCGATAAGCTCGAAGCTGCTGGATGACTTGATTTTGGATTTGAACGAAAGTCTGGGAACGACATTTGTTATTGTAACGCATGAGCTGGCTTCAATTTTTGCCGTCGGGACGAATTCAATCTTTCTTGACGCGGAAACAAAGAGTATTCAGGCGTGTGGAAATCCGCGGGAATTGCTGCGCAACCCGCCGAATGATAAAATTTATAACTTTTTAACTCGTGGGAAGGAAAATCATGGCTAGAAAACCCAATACCCGCATGATAGGGATGTTTATGCTCTTTGGCATCATCAGCTTTATTGCCATTTTTGCGTCTTTTATCGGGCAGCGTTTTTCGGGAAACAAGGATGATATGCTGTTGATGTATTTTGAAGAATCAATTAAAGGGCTGAATGTCGGCTCACCGGTGTTGTTCAAAGGCGTTGAAATCGGCAAAGTGGCAAAGATTGAACTGATTGCTGATACCAAGGATCTCAGTTTCAGCATTCCTGTCTTTGTCCGGCTGGGCGATTATCAGAGCGTCATCGCCAGAGATGGAAACTATAAAAGCAAACGGCGTCTGTTGGATGATTTGATAGATAAGGGGCTGCGTGCTCGGCTCATCAGCCAAAGCTATCTGACCGGACAGTTGGCGATAGAATTTGAGATGTTTCCGGGAACGCCGATTGAGATGAAAAACAAGGGAGAATTTGACGGTGTTCTTGAAATCCCGACAATTCTTTCGCCAATGGGAGAATTTTCAAAAGATTTGCAGAACCTACCGGTAAGACAAACATTGGATAAAATTAACGATGTTTTTGCCGAACTGGAGCGCCAGATTCCGGTTGTTATGCCACAGATAACCAAAACCTTTGATAACGTAAACAAAGCCGTTGTCGATAATGCCAAAGTATCAACCGCCGTTTTGGTAAATCTCAGCAAGGCAGCGGACGGAATTAACAACGCTGCCAACTCTTTTGAAAATCTGGCGGATTATCTGGAACGCCATCCGGAAGCATTGTTGAGAGGTAAGGAGAAAGTAAAATGAAAAAATTATTAGCTTTATTGTTGGTTTTCTGTCTTTCCGGCTGTTTTAGCGGCAGTCCGAATGCAACATTTTACAATTTATCTCCGGCGGAAATTTCGGGAATAAAAGCCAACCCAAAACTGCGTTTCAGCGTCGGTATTGAAAAAGTTGTCATGCCTGATTATTTGAAGAAACCGCAGATTGTGACAAAAGATAAGGATAATTATGAGCTGACCCAATCGGAATTTAACCGTTGGGGAGAAAGTCTGAGTGGCATGATGCAACGGACGATTGCGCTTGATATTGCGCAGTATCTGCCAAATGCGACAGTCAAACCCAAAGGTTATATTACTGAAGAGTTTGATTATACGGTTTTGGTCGAAGTGACGGATTTCGGCGGAACTTTTGGCGACAAAGCCGTATTAAATGCTTGGTGGACTGTTTTTGACAGCAATGGCGACAGCATTTTGCGTAAAAACGCCAAACTTTATGCGCCATTGGGGCAGGGATATAATGCTCTTGCCGAACAACAGAGTATTCTCTTAGGCGAACTCTCCGCGGATATATATAAGTCGCTGCTAAAATTAAAATAAGTAAAAACCCGAAGATTATAGTTAAATCTCCGGGTTTTTTTGCACCTTGACAAGGCATTGTCTATATGATATGTTAAACATATAAACAGTTGAACAATTATTTAAATGAGAGGTGCGGAAATGAGAAAAACTTATATGCTGGAAGATTTGGATTGTGCGAACTGTGCAGCAAAGCTTGAACGGGCAATCAGAGAAATAGAAGGAGTTGTCTTTGCCAGCGTTTCTTTTATGACCCAAAAACTGACTTTGGAAACGGAAGGCGTGGAACATGATGCGGTTTTGGATAAAGTTGAACAGACAATTCTGAAGGTTGAGCCGGAAGTAACACTGGTGCGTTAGGGAGAATTAGCGTGAAAAAACAGAAGAAACAGCTATTCAAAATCATTGTGGCGGCAATCATTTTTTGCGGTGCTTTTTTTGCGCCGAATATTTGGTATCTGCCGGATGTCATGTTTCTTCTGAGTTATCTTGTCGTTGGTCTTGATGTGATTAAGAAAGCCCTGCGCAATATCGTCAACGGCCAGGTATTTGATGAAAATTTTTTAATGACTTTGGCGACTTTCGGTGCGGTGGCGCTGGGAGAATATTCCGAAGCTGTCGGCGTCATGCTGTTTTATCAGATTGGGGAACTGTTTCAGTCTTATGCCGTCAACAAATCGCGCCGTTCTGTGGCTGCTTTGATGGATATCCGCCCTGATTATGCCAATCTGAAAACGAAAGACGGCTTAAAAACCGTCAGCCCGGACGAGGTGTTGCCCGGTGATGTTATTGTCATCCGTCCGGGAGAGCGTATTCCGTTGGACGGAGAGATTGTCAAAGGAGATTCTCTGGTAGATACATCAGCCATAACCGGAGAATCCGTTCCGCGCGAGCTTGGCGTTGGTTCGCCGATAGTAAGCGGTTGCGTTAATATTAACGGCCTGTTGGAAGTCCGAGTCAAAAGCGTTTATGCGGAATCAACCGTTTCCAAAATTTTGGACTTGGTTGAAAATTCAACGGTAAAAAAGGCCAAAGTAGAACAGTTTATAACTAAATTTGCCCGTTATTACACGCCGGCTGTTGTCCTTCTGGCTGTCGCGCTGGCTGTCTTGCCGCCCTTGCTGATAACCGGAGAAAGCTTTGCTGATTGGGTTTACCGCGCTTTGACGTTTTTGGTTATTTCCTGCCCCTGCGCTTTGGTTATTTCCGTTCCTTTAAGCTTTTTCGGCGGTATCGGCGCAGCGTCGCGGCAGGGGATTTTGGTTAAAGGCGGCAATTATCTGCAAGCGTTGTCTGAGGCGGAAATTGTTGTTTTTGATAAAACCGGAACCCTGACGAAAGGAAGTTTTTCCGTCGTTGATGTTAATCCTGAAAAAATCAGTGCGGCGGAATTGTTGAAATATGCGGCTTATGCCGGTGTTCATTCCAGTCATCCGGTATCTCAGTCAATTCGTACGGCTTATAAGGGAGAAATCGATATATCCCTGGTTAATGCTTTTGAGGAAATTCCGGCACATGGTGTCAGCGCGGTTGTTGACGGACGGCAGATATATGTCGGCAGCAGCCGTTTATTGAAGAAATATCAAATCAATTATCCTGAGGTAAATACCGTTGGTTCTGTAATTTATGTTGCTGTGGACGGTAAATTTGCCGGTTGGATACGTATTGCCGATGAAATCAAGTCGGATTCCAAAGCTGCTGTTGCCGATTTGAAAACCATGGGTGTCCGCCGGACGGTTATGTTAACCGGAGATACGCGCCGCGTCGGAGAAGCCGTTGCAGCGGAACTAGGCTTAGATGAAGTCTGTACGGAATTGCTTCCGGCAGGAAAAGTAGAGAAAGTTGAAGAATTGCTGCGCGGAAAGTCTGCTTCCGGAAAACTGATTTTTGTCGGCGATGGTTTGAATGATGCGCCGGTTCTGGCAAGAGCCGATATCGGGATTGCCATGGGCGGCATCGGCTCAGATGCAGCCGTAGAAGCAGCCGATATCGTAATTATGACGGATGAACCGTCAAAAATCGCTGCGGCAATGCGGATTTCCAAAAAAACACTGACAATAGTCAAACAGAATATTGTTTTTGCGCTGGCCGTAAAATTTGCAGTTCTCGGTATGGGCGCCGCCGGAATGGCAACAATGTGGGAAGCCGTTTTTGCCGATGTCGGCGTTTCGGTAATGGCTATCTTGAATGCAATTAGAACGCTATATATTCGCCGTTAAGCATTCCATCTCAAAAACGTCGTCAATCATTTTATGAATTAGCCGGGCTGTTTGGGTCTCGGCTAATTTGTAATAGATTTCCTTGCCGGCCCGGCGGTTGACAATCAAACCGGCCTGTCTCAGGTTCCGCAGATGATGGGAAACGGCGGAAGGGCTCATGTCGATAGCCAGGGAAATATTATTGACGCATTCTTCGCTGTGCGCCAGAAGCCAGAGAATACGCAGCCGGGTAGGGTCGCATAACTGCTGAAAAATGTCGGAAGCCCTATAAAAATCTTCTTCGCTCGGCATAGTCTGCAAAATCTTTTCCATATTTTGGTTATGATTATGAAGTTCTTTATGAAGACAGATTTTAATATTTTCGGTCATCTCTGCTTACCTGTTTGGAGTAAAGTTTAATTATCTTAAAATATAAAATTTTTCAATCATTGTCAATGTAATGGTAAAATGGCACTGTTTTAACAAATTATTTTTATATAAAATTTTCTCTTTTCAAAATAAAAAGATTGCAACGGCAAGCTCTCCGTGCTATCCTTTATTCTAAGCGGCAGAGTTTGCCGCTGAGGGCGTCGAAACCCTTTGCTCTTAGTAGTCGTTATGCATAATTGCGACTTTAAATAAGGATATGCTGATATCTGCTTGGATATGTGCTAGAGGCGGATGTCAGCGTTATAAGGCTTTGCACGAAAGCGCTGAGCCGTTTACTAAGACACGGTTTCGAACATCCGTCCTCCTTTTAGGAGGATTTTTTGTTTTAACTTTCGAAACAAGGATGTTCAACATGAGTATTAACTTTAAATTTTTACTTTTAGGGACAAGCCTGTCCTTAACTCCGACTTTAGTCCAAGCCCAGTGTGCGGTAACCGATTGTTTACAATTAGGCTACACATCACTAAAATCATGTACAGGCGGCTTAAAATGTCCGTTTGGCGAATATTGGGCTTGCCCCAAGGTTGAAGAAAAAGCGATTCTCGGTCAATGCACCGGCTATGCCAAGAACTGCTCTATCGGGCAGATATTGAACAGTGACGGGACATGTACGACGAATAAAGTTTCCGGTAAAACGCCGATAGGTGTTGTTATTTATATCAGCGGCGGCAGTGATAAGTGTGGTTATGCCATGACAGCAAGCCCGATACAGACGAGTATTGAGTGGGGTGGTTATGGTACGGATATTCCTTCGTTACCGAACTATATAGGTTGGCAAGATGCTATTAAAGATTTTGATGTCAGCGGTAATATGACTAAGATTATTCAGGCCGGAAGTTCCAGTACTTATCCTGCGGCTTATGCGGCTTTGAACTATGCTCCGAGTGCCGCGCCGACCTCTAAGGGTAAATGGGCGTTGCCGACGGCTGGTATTCTGAATAGTCTTTATACTAATTTAAATACCATTAATAACGCAATCTCGAAAGTTGGCGGCACACAACTTACAGGCGATAATGAACATATTTGGTCGTCGTCCGAGGCCTCCTACTACCACGCGTGGTTCTTCTGTACGGATATTGGCGGCGTGGGCGGCACCAATAAGGACAACAACCTTAACAACTACGTCGTTCGCCCGGTGCTAGCTTTTTAACTAACGGCAGGCACTTGGCGCACGTAGTGCTTCCTTATGCACCATCAACCAACAACTAACTTGCGCCCGCGGGGGCTCCCCGCCGCACGCAGTGCTTCCTTACACACGGGACAAACCACTGCAAACTTTCCGCAACACCCCGAGGGTGCGCCCGGTGCTAGCTTTTTAACTAACGGCAGGCACTTGGCGCACGCAGTGCTTCCTTATGCACCATCAACCAACAGCTAACTTGCGCCCGCGGGGGCTCCCCGCCGTACGCAGTGCTTCCTTACACACGGGACAAACCACTGCAAACTTTCCGCAACACCCCGCGGGTGCGTTCGGTTTTGGCTTTTTAATTCAAACATTATGCCGGCCAGTAATTGAATTTTAATCAAAATATGAAAAAACCGCCCTCGGAGAGAGGGCGGTTTGCGTAAACCCCAATGGAGTGTGATTGGTCAGGGGTTATTTTGTGTTTCCGCCATTCAGATAATTCATTAAAGCTCTAACATCGCTAAAATCTTTGGCTTTCATGTCGCCGGATGTCGGAATCGGCTTGTTGACTTCCTGATTGTGGTTAACCAACTCAGCCTTAGTTTGGTTATTAGCAGCGGTGACAGACGGGTCGGTAGACTTATTTTCATCATAAAAAGTCTTGTTTTCCATTTCTGTCGTGCCTTCTTTGGCAAAATCGTTCAGCATTTCGGTTGTGTCGCTGTAGTCTTTGACACTGTTAGCCAGAACTCTTTCTGTCGGAGCCACTGTCGGAACCGGAGCTGAACGGGTTTCAGCAACAGGAGCAGGAGGAGTCGGTTTATCCTGGCTGGACAAATCAGGAGCTTGTTCCCGCTCAACAAATTCCGGTGCATTTTCCCGTTCAATAAACTCAGGAGCAGCTTCTCTCTCAACAAATTCGGGAGCAGGTTCGACAGCAACGGAAACATGATCCGGTTTTGTTGCAACTGGAAGCGGATCCGGTTCCGGAGCCGGATGAGGAACAACCGGGGTCGGCTGAGGCTCGGGTTTAATCGGTGTTGGCTCAGGAGTAACCGGAGTCGGTTCTGGTTTGACAGGAAGCGGTTCAGGCTTGACGGGAAGCGGGTCTGGCTTGATAGGAGTTGGTTCAGGCTTAACCGGAACATTCTGGTCGCCGTCACAAGGTTCGCAACAGTTGTCAATATATACCTGATCATGAGAACTGTAATCGTAATAATTGTTCTCAGTTGTGTAGTAATTGTTAACAATGTTGTTAACTACGCTCGGCGTCTGTGTGTCACCGGCAACACCGTCAACACCAGCACCGTGCGGAACCAAATCATAGTGGTTACGGGCATCAGCAGCAAGGGCGAACAGGGCGATTGCGCCGGCAGCCTTAGCCGCAGCTATGGCAACATCATTTGCCGTGCCGTTCTTATAAGCGTCGCGAATATCAAGAACCTGTTTAGTTCCAACAGCCGTTGCACCGGCAACAATCTTACCCGTTGAGGCAAATTTTGTGAAAGAATCAGCCATGGTTGCGCCGGCAGAAGTTGCAACGTTATGTGCGGCAACCGCAGCGCCGATACCGGCAGTAAAGATTGACGATACAGTGTATAAACCTGCCATGGCAGCGTCACCCTTATGAGCCTTGGCATATTGGCTCAGCGAAATGTTGTTGTTTTCAGTCTCTTTTTTATAAGCGTTAAAGAACGGCATTGCATGCTTGTTAAAGGTATAGTAAGCATAAATGCCCATTCCGACCGGACCGGTAGCACCGGCAAGAGTGGCCAGTCCTAAATCGGTTACAATGCCGCTGACACCTCTGACAACAGCTTTAGCCTTAACATATTTCTGGCCGAGCTTCTTTGTCAGTTTGCTGTCAATCTTGCTCAAACGGTTGTTAATCGCGGCAACCGCCGGAATTTTACCGAATTGTTTTTCAATCTTATCAGTAACATTGGCAATTTTCTGGTTGGCAACGCTGAGAGCGCCGATGACATTGTCAATCTTGACCTCAATCTTGTTCTTTTTGCCGCCGGCCGTAAATTGATTGACCATTTCGCCAAATTCTTTGCGCATGGTTTTGGTGTCGCCGGATTTGGTTAATTCGGCAACGCGGTCGGCATTGATGATGGAAAATACCATTATGTCAATATTATTGCGGAACTGTTTGTTAAACTGTTCTTTGGTGATTTTGTCCTTGGAAGCCAGAAGTTCGGCCATTGTCTGAACTTTTGCCGTTTCGACGATTTCTTCGCGGACGTCTACAGAGTTGTTGTTTTCGTCTTTAACGTCCAACATATCCAGAGCATCGCGGCTGGAAGCGAATTCGTCCTCTTTTTCATCCAGTGGGTTAATGCTGTCGGCAAACAGAGCCATATGGGAATAATTGCGATTAAGCAAAGCCGCATTGGCATCTTCCGTCAAAACGTTTAACTCATAGTCTTCCTGTCCCGGAATAACGGGTTTGACGATATCTTCTTCTTTATTGTTATCATTAGGAACAGTTGTATTTGGCGTTTCCTGAGCTGGTTTTTCTGCAGCCGGAATTTCTGCTTTTTTGGCAGATTCCATCTGTTTTTTGCTCGGAGCTAAAGTTGTGTTTTCTTTGCCTTCTTCAATCAAAAGGCGTTTGTCTTCCGGTGTCAGGTCTTCCCATTTAATCCGGCCTTTGTAAACTTGCGAACTGTAATTTTCCAAAAAGTTGCGCTGAGCCTGAGTCATATATCCGAAATCAGCCAGTTTGGTATCAATGTTGTTCATCATATTTTTATATTCATCGGAAGATTTGTTTTCTTCCGGCGTAACGGTTTCAGCCACGTCTGCTGCAGCCAAAATTTCATCAAGACTCATACCAAACAGGGAATCCTGAATATTATTCAGTTTTTTGCGGGCCATAACCGTCAATCTTGTAAATTCTGCATAATCAGTTCCGCGCAGGGCTTCATGCGCTTCTTTGATTTGGGTAAAGCTTAAATCATCTCCCGAGATGACTAATCTTACTGCTTCTTTAACGTCCATTATCAATCACTCCATTGTGTTTTTTACTCAACTGCAAGCAATATATCACAAATTTTAGTTTATTGCAATACTAAAATTGTCAAATTTGTCAATTTTTATTATTTTTTTATAATGATGAAAAAGCCGGGATAATTTCACCCGGCTTAATGAGGTTTTCGTCCTATCTTCCTTGATTCCTCAGGGAAATATTGGTTAACAAAGCTTTGGAAAAGCTTTTGTCGCTGTACATATCACCGACTCCGGCTACTCTGTCGTTGACAACTTCGTCAACTTTTGCCGCGTTATAGTCGCCTTTTTTCAGAACTTTAAGCTCGGCTTGCATGGCCTCAATCTGCTCTTTCGGCATGCCGTCTTGTTCCATACGGTCAATCTGTGCGGAAAGTTCTTTCTGTGAAAGTTTAACCATTGAGTCTGTATATTTTCTCAAAGCCTTATCAGAAGCCCTGGCTGTTTTTTCGTAGTCAGGATCATTAGGATCCATTCTCTGCAGTTCAAGCTGTTTTTCATGATAAGCGTTGTAAGCGCTGTTGGCTTTTGCTTTGGCGATGGAAATCTTGCGGTCGTCATCGCCGTCCAGAGTGCGGGCAATTTCGCCTTCTCTCTGTTCTGTTGCGTTATAAACCTGGCGGGCATAATCGGTAGCCGCTTTTTCATCACCTTTTTCCATAAATTCAGTAAACTTATCCAAATCGTTGTGAGCCATTTTTTCAGCCAGGGCAGGGTCGTCACAACCAATAGAGCGACGTTTTAAGAATTCTTCATACAAAGCCTTGTCGCTTTCCTGAATAACGTCTAAGTCAACACCGCCATCTCCTCTTTCTTTAAATTCAGGAGAGGATACTTTCGGCGTATTATCTTTTGAATCTTGTTCTTTCAATTCAGGAGATGTTTCTTCCGCTTCGGTCTTGGGGTGCTCGGGAGCAGGATCCGGAGACGGTGTCGGTTCAGGTGTCGGTTCCGGAGACGGTGTCGGTTCCGGAGACGGTGTTGGTGTAATATCTTCCGGGGCATGCGGCGGCGTAACCTGCGCAGCGCCCGTAACACCGTCAACAGAATTATCGGGAGCCGGAGCGTGTTCGCCTAAAACATGAGCGGCTTCGGCTGCGGCTAACCCCATGGAGGCGCCGAGCAGACCACCCCAGAAAGCCTCTTTTGCCTTTTTCTTATCGCCATGGGCCAGATTGACCATGGCTGCAGCTGTACCGGAGGTAAATGCCAGGCCGGCGCGCAATGCCGTTTTAGGATTGGTAACGGCTTTTTTGAATCCATCCCATAATGTTGCACTGTCTATGTTTTTAACTTTTTCCGTAATATCCGCAGCGGAGATTGCTGAAGCATTGCCGTGAATATTTGTAGCCATTTGTGTAACGCCGTCAATGATATTGCCGCCGTTGTGGATGGTGTGATCCACAGCCTGTCCGACCAAACCGGCAGAGCTGATGCCATGTGCCATAACATCGGCACCGGCAAAGGCCGTAGAAATCATTGCGCCGGCAACCGCTGTACCCAAAGCGATTGCTTCGGTTTTGTTTTTCTTCAAATAGGTGAAAAAGCCCATATTGTTGGCTTTGGCTTTTTTATCAACAACCCGGATGACTTTATTGGCTTTGTAAGCCGCCAATACGGCCAGGCCGACGCCGCCCGTTGTCATGCTGACAGCCGAACTCAGGGCAAAGTTTTTGGCGAAGCCCCACATTTTCGGATGAGATTTCATCAAACGCTGGTCAAAGTCTTTAACCTTTTGCCACATTTTCATGAAACCGGTTTTTTGAGCCAGTCGTTTGTTCAGGTTTTTCAGATTGTTTGATCGGTCGTGCAAAACGGCGCCGAGGTTGGCTGCTTTAGCTTTAAAAGGCGCCGGTTTTACCGGGGCTTTGCCGGAAGCTTTCTGAGACTCTGTCAGAGCCAGCTCTTTTAAGCTTTCTGCACCTTTAACCAGAATTTCCTTGTCCTGTTCAGATAATTCGTTCCAGGTTGTTTCCTGGTTAAATTCCTGATTATTGCGAGCATAAATCTTGCCGAGATATTCTTTTTGTTTGTCAGTCAGCTGGACGGGGTTTTCCGCCATATAATCAGTCTGCTGCTGCAGGCGGGCATCCAAAGACTTTTTATAATCGGCGCTTTTTTGTTCAAATTCAGCCAGAAGTTTGGCTCTTTCTTCCGCCGGCAGATTCTCGTCTTTTAATTTGTCGATTAATGCGGCGTTTTCCGACAGAAAAGACTGTCCCATTTCCGTAGAAATAATACTGGTAATGCCTTCCTGCATTTTGCCAAGAACAGCTTTAGCCAGAGCTTCCTGTTTTTCTTCTGCTGAAAGCTTGGCAAATTCCGGATCCTTCATCAGTTCTGTCTGAGCCTCGTGAACCGCCAGGTCTGTCATGTCGCGTTTCAGATAAACATTGCTGACAAAATCAACGTTCTTATCGGAGTTGTCGATTTGCATTTCATCATAGAATTCTTCAACCTTGGCAAATCTCTTGTCAAGCAGCTCACCGTTTTCATCTCTTGCCAGCGGATCGTAGCTTTGCAACATTTCTTCAAGCGTATTGAAGTTTTCTTCAACCGTTTCTCGGGAAGCGGAGGTTATTTTCGTAATTTTGTTTTCTTCATCATACTGTTTGTAAAAACTGTTGATTTTGTCATGAAGCATTTTATTGCGTGGCGTCTGATCCTGATCTTCTTTCGATTCGTCGTTTATGCGCAGCCAGGCGTCAAGCTCTGCAGCATTTTCTGCATCAATAACAAAGTCTTTGGCAGAGGCTTCCTCTGTCTTTGCTTCTGAAAAACCGCGCAATCGGTTCAAAGCGTTGGCTTCCGGAGAATTGTCCGCTGCATCGGCGCCTTCCAGAACGGCATACATTTCTTCTATCTGGTCGAAAGTCAGGCTGTTTAAATCGCCGTTCGCCAGGCGAACAGCCTGCTCAACGGTCATAATTTCCTGAGTCTGCTCATTTGACGGAGTATTGGCTTCCTGTTCTGATCCGGCCTGGTTAGTGTTGGCATCATTATTAGGCTGATTATTATTTTCTCCGTCATTGCCGTTATTGGTTGTGGGTTGAATGTTATCTTCTGTTCCTGTCTGTTCTTCTGCGGCTTCTTCTTTGTTTCCGTGTGTCACACTGTAAGACAAATCCAAGTCACTGGTGTCATGTGTCTGCTGATAAATGCCGTGCAGGCGGGTAATGTCTTCTGCACTCAGGTCTGGATGAGCTTCAACCCAATCTCTGAAATCGCTTTGCTGAGTTTCACCTTTGCGTCGCATTTCAGAATAAGATAATTCAATATCCTGAATTTCTCCTGTTTGATTATAAATACCTTCCAACCTGGCTATTTGCTCAGCTGTTAAATCATCATGAACAGTAGCCCAATTTTTGAATTCTTCATTATCAGCCATTTTTCTAACTCCTTGACAGAATGTGTATATATAAACATATATTAGCGCAAGTTTAGATAAAATTCAATATATTTTGTCAAAAAATCGCTATTTTTCACATTTCTGTAATAATTAATTTAAATTTTCCTACATCTTAACATGAAATGGTTAAATTTTACTATACATATACGCAAAGCCATATGGCAAAATAAAAACGGCATATTTCTATGCCGCCGTTTCTCCCAAATAAAAAAAATTAGTCTGAAATTTGTGTCGTTGTGTCTATAACCATACTTCCGTTGGTTGTTACGGCTGGAGTTGAAACCGGAACGACTTCCTGCACGTCAATGTCTGTTTCCGTTTCCATTTGTGGAGAGAGAGCGTCTTCTAGCGCTTCTACTTCAACACCGGGATTATCCGGCAGCGGTTTCATGTCAGAGTTGTTATAGCCGTCGATATTGCTGGGAGCCATACGCTGTTGTTCCGTAATCGTTACGTCTGCATCTGCCGGCGCTTCTACCTGAACCATACTCTGTGCCTGTGCCTCAACAGTTAATGCCAGACTGAAAATCCCAAGCATCATTAAAATTTTTTTCATATTATATCCTTCCGGTTAAAATAAACTTCCTCTTTAGATATAATCATGATGTGGTGCTCTTTCAACGGTAAAGATTATTAAAAAAAGGTTCTGAAAGCTTCAGAACCCTGATAATTTTATTTGTCTGCACCGGCATCCGGCGGTAATATTTCAATATTTTCATCCCTGCTTGACATGAAAACAGCTTGAAGCGCTGCCATAATAACCAGTCCGGTAAAGAAAGAAATTGTAACGCCGGCAAACTTCAAAATAAAGGAGCCAATCTGATAAATGATAAGAACAACCGCCGATAATCTCATGCGCTGTTCAAAAACAAGAGGCTTTTTGACAATGGCTGAAACAATATGGGAAACAAAGCTGAGCAGCATTGTATAAAGAAGCAGCCAGAACAAAACAACGAAAAATGTGATGACAAAAACGTAAGCTGAAGCATAAGTATTGTAGTTTTTGATATCGTCTGTGTAATCTCTTTTTTCAATGGTAAGCGCTTCGGGATAGTCATAAATTTCGGTCTTACGGTCAGATTTGACATAAATTTTGCTGCGGCTGAGATAAACGCCGGTACCAAGACTGGCGGTATTAATGGAATCTGTGCGCGTATCAATAATCAGCGGCAGTTGCATATTGTCATCGAAGACAAGCGCATCCCGGATAAGTTGTTTCTCGGAACTGACAATAACGCCGTTTTCTATTTTTATCTCACCGATTCTTGTCGGGACAACACCTATCTTTTCCGCAGCAATATTATAAATGATGCTGAAGAAAATTGTAATGACAATCGTCAGTACCAGAGATAGAATTGCCAGATATTTTGCTGCAATGCCTTTTCCGTTCAGGATGTAGTTTCTAATTTTATTCATATCTTTTTCCCAAAAGTTTGGTTAACAAATTTGCATATAATTAAATGACAACACACTCAGGGTGGGGAACATCTTCCTTGACGCGTGCCCGAATACGGGTAATACGCATCTTTCTGGCGTCTTTAATTTCATATTCGCAGTATTCGTCTTCAACCTTGTCGCCGACTTTCGGTTCTCGTCCAAGAAGTCCGAAGACATAGCCGCCGATAGTGCTTTCTTCATGCTCGCACAGCGGCAGCCCCATGCATTCAAACGCGTCTTCAATCAGAATAACGCCATCAAATTCACAGGTGGTGTCGTCAATTTTTTTCATCGGCTCTTCCGTAACGGCGTCGTGCTCATCTTTGATATCGCCGACCAGTTCTTCCAAAATGTCTTCCATTGAAAGCATGCCCGCCGTTCCGCCATATTCATCAACGACAATTGCGACATGAATATGTCTGCCCATCATCAGATGCAGAACTTCGGAAATAGATTTATTTTCGGGGACGAACAAAATCTGGCGTTTGATTTTGCTTAAAAGTTCTTTGCCCGGCTTTTCAATAGTGTTTTCCAACAAATCGCGAATGTGAATCATGCCGATAATGTTGTCTTTATCCCGGTCGCAAAGCGGATATCTGGTGTGTTTGGTACCGCGGACAAAATTCATGACCTGTTCATAACTGTCATTGAGATACAGACATTTCATGTCCTGCCTTGGAATCATAATTTCATGAGCGAAAATTTCCGAAAAATCGATAGCGTTTTGAATAATTTCGCTTTCAGTGTCGTCAATAACGCCGCCTTGCTTGGAAGCGTTGACGATAAGTTTGATTTCTTCTTCAGAGTGAGCCAAATCATTTTCTGATGATGGCGTAACCCCCATTAATTTCAAAAAGAAAATAGTCAAATGGTCAAACACCCAAATGAATGGGTAGAAAGTACGTTTAAACAAATACAGAGGATAAGCAATAATTAAAACGAAAGATTCTGTTTTCTGAATAGCCAGAGATTTTGGGATAAGTTCGCCTAAAACAACGTGCATCAGAGTAATAAAGCTGAAAGCCACGCCAAAGCTGATAGAATGCAGCAAAACCGGGTTATCGGCAAAAAAGTTGCCGAGCAACGCTTCCAGCAGTTTGGAAACGGCAGGCTCGCCAATCCAGCCTAAACCAAGCGAAGCGAGGGTGATACCCAGTTGAATGGCGCTGAGATAAGTGTCCATTTTATGGTGGATTTTCAGGGCAATCTGCGCTCTTTTATTACCGGAGTGAGCCAGCTCTTCAAGCTTGGTTCTCCGCATTTTGACAATTGAAAATTCTGAAACGACGAAAAAAGCGTTAGCCAACACCAAAAGTAACACTAACAACAGGTTAACAACATACACAAATGTGGGACTCATAGTCGAAAAATATACCTTATAAAATTAAATAATTGTCACTTATAACATAGTTTATTTTAAAATTCATTAACTTATTAAAAAAAATTAGAAATTTATTTATTGCACGGAAGAAAGAATAAGCTAAAATAAACAAAACAACTTTATATTGCTTGTATGACGACGGAAGCGTTGAACAGTATGGACATTGAAGTAACGCAATTTTTGCTTAAAGCGATAAATTAAATGAGGAAAAACGCCGGTTAATTTCGGCGCCTTTTTGTATCCTGAAAAAAGGCGGAATTTTTCCGCCCTTTTATGATATTTTGGCCTCAAAACCATTGTCAACATTCCGCAAGCGCAAAGTGCAGCCGTAAAGTTCGGAAATTCGGCTGACAATGGACAGGCCGAGGCCGCTTCCCGTCTGTTTTTGCCCGGCCGGCCTGTAAAACCGCCGCCCCAGCAGGGAAAGATGTTTTTCCGCCACCTGTGCCGGCGTGTTGATAACGCTGAGCGTTCCATTTCCTGTTTCTATTCTGACTTCAGCGCCGTCCGGGCTGTATTTTACGGCATTGTCAAACAGATTACGTACAATCAGGGCAGCCAGAAGCGGGTTTCCCTCCGTAAAGGGGCCGGAACCGTTATCGGAATAGTACAGGTTGATATGTTTAGCCTCAGCGGCTTCTTGATACTCGTCCATAAGCGGAGAGATAACCTGCGGCCAGAATATTTTTTCTTTAATGGCGGATTGCTGGGACGATTCTGCCTTTGACAAGGCCAGGAGCTGTTCAACCAACCTTGCCGAACGGTCAATTCCGGCAGCCAGCTTTAGCAGGGCTTCTTTTCTGACATATTCGTCATCCTGCGCCAGTTGAAGGACTTCAAGCTGAACTTTAAGCGCCGTCAGCGGTGTCCTCAGTTCATGGGCGGAATCGGCGATAAAACCGCGCTCCCTTTCCAGCATATTGCTTATTTTTTCAAAAAGGACATTCATAGAGGCAATGAGCGGCCGGATTTCTGATGGGAGTTTTTCCTCCGTCAGCGGCGACAAGTCGTCCGCCGACCTGCGGGCAAGATTGGATACCAGGCTGTTGAGCGGCCGGAATTCCAGGGTAATAATCAGAATCATGAGCAGCAGCAGGAGGCAAATGCCAGCTCCCCAAGGCAGAATAAATTCTTCAGTCATTTCCCAGGCAATATCATTGCGGTAATTCAGTTCCTGGCCGACGGCAATGACATACTTGCCGTCAGCGGAAGTCAGCCAGACAATGCGCCATTCTTCACCATCAACCGGTTGTTTTATAAAATTGCCGACATAGGGGGTAAAGAAAAAGTCTTTGCCGTTTTCATTGTCATGAAAAACCATTTTCCCCTGCTTGTCAAAAACGGCAAAACCGATGGCCTCGTCTTCATCGTCGGCGTGGTTAATGCGTTTGATTAGCTTATTGGTAATTTTTTGCACATCCGGCGTTACTGTGCTCCAGTCGGCGGAAGCCAGCTGTCGTGCCAAAGCCATTTGGTAAGTGTCAAAAAACTCGTCTATTTTTTCTCTGGTTTCCTGCCATGACACAAAAGCTGCTGCCGAAAACACAACGCCGGAAACAAGCGCGAAGAAAATGATAAGCCTGAGCCTTAAACTGAGATTTTTCATTATTCCTCCATAATATATCCGATTTTGTTAATCGTTTTAACAATATCTTTTCCGAGTTTTTTACGCAAATGGTGAATATGGACTTCAACGGCATTGCTCTGTACTTCTTCGTCCCAGGAATAGATTTTGTTTTCAATGCTTTCTTTTGACAGGACTTTGTTTTTGTTCAGCATTAATAATTCCAGAACAATAAGCTCCTTGGGAGAAAGGACAACTTCCTTTCCCCCTTGGAAAACTTTTCTGGTTTGCGGATTAAAACGGATATTCTTGTAGGATATATCCGGTGTCGGATGCCCGTTGTTCCGTCGGATAATCGCATTAAGCCTGGCCTGAACTTCTTTTAAGGCAAAAGGCTTGCCGAGATAATCGTCCGCGCCGCAGTTTAAGCCGAGAATACGTTGGTCGACATCGCCGCGGGCCGTCAGAATAAGAACCGGTTCCTTTCGGCCTTTCTGTCGCCAATGCTGCAAAATTTCCAGCCCGTCGGCGCCGGGCAGCCCCAAATCGAGGACAACAGCATCGTAAGGTGCCTGAAACAGAGCTTCCTGCCCGTCATCCCCGTCGTCAAACCAGTCTACGGAAAAGCCCAGTTTTTCCAGTCCTGTTTTAAGCCCGTCTCCGATGAGCGTGTCGTCCTCGATGAGTAAAATCCGCATAGCAGCCGCCTTTGTTAGTAATGTCTTTTTATTTTTTCAAATTTATCATATCAACATCAATTTCTGTTTTAAAGAAATCTTTGTCAACTTCCCCCTGAATAATAACGGTATCCTGAGGCGTAACTGTTACACCGCGCCAATCGTCATTGTCAATGTCTACGGTAACCGTGCCGCTGGCATCTTTAAAGACATATTTTTCATCGCCCAGGCCGCGCTCAATTTGTCCCACCAGGACAACCGGCGTATCGTCACTGTAAGTCAGAGCCTGAGCAACGGTGGAAGGTTCCAGTCCCGGACCCTTGAAACCGCCTGCCTGAGAAGGTCCGTTAAAACCGGCAGCCATGGCTGAGCCGGCAGATAAAGTCAGGGCTAAAGCAAAAACGGAAGCGGTCATAATTTTGTTCATGTGAATTCTCCTAAAATAAATTAAAGTGTTATGCTGTTTACATTGTCACTTCACCATTGCAAACTTAAGGAACGCTTAAGGGAAAAATTTTTTTTATTATATTCTGAAAAACCCCGGTTTTCCCGGGGACGACTGATTTTTAACATATTTTAAGAAACAATTTTCAGGCCGACAACGCCGACAATAATTAAACAGACGCTGACGATTCGTGACAGTTTTCGGCTTTCTCCGAAGAAAATCATGTTGACAATAACAGCGCCCGCTGTTCCAAGCCCCATCCAGGTGGCGTAAGCAATGCTCATGTCCAGATACGTCAGGGAAAAATACAGAAATAAATATGAAAGCGCAAAACCGCTGGCAAAGAGTGCCAGATTTGTCAGATTTTTCTTCCGGCTGAAAAGTTTCAGACCGATAACTCCGAAAATTTCCAAAGTCGAGGCGATAAAAACATAAATCCATCCCATTTTTTATTCCTTTCCAGCTTCTGAAGTTTCGTTCTCCGCCAGTTTCAGACTGATGACGCCGATAATGAGAATGGCAATAAAAAAGCCTTTGGCCAATGAAAATTCAACATGAAACAACAGCGTGTCCATCAGAGCTGTGCAAATTGTGCCGCCAGCGGAAAAAATAGCGTAAACCGTTCCTGTCTGAATGCTTTCGCAGGCTTTTTCCAGAAAATAAAAATCAGTGACAATGATAACGGCGATAATTGAAAAATGGAACCAGTTTTCCGCGGCATTAAAGCCATATATCCAAAGAAGTTCGAAAATACATGTCAAAATGACATACATCCATCCCTTGCTAATTTTTTTTCTCCTTTTTTAAAAATATAACAACTAAAATTATAGCAGGAGAGGGAAGATTCGTCAACGCTTCCTTATGATAAACAAGAATAATGCAAAATTATCTCTCGTTGTATGTTGTGGAGGTATAAAATTGCAGTTCTGCCGGTGTAAACGAAATTGAGTGCGTGTCGGAGGTCACTCTCATTGTTACGGTTTCTTTAGTTTTTCCGCTTGCAGCAATAGTAGCGTCCGTAAAACGTTCAATATTGTTTTTAATTGCTTCGTCAAAATCCAGCGGTTTTTTCTTAGCTTTTATAAAACTGTCCAACAGTTTTTTGGCCATAACGCCGGCGACGGCGCCGACCACCGGATTTCCAAAAGCGGCACCAACGGCGGCTCCTGAAATCTCAGGGAGATAATCTTTGGCTTTTTCTGAGATTTTTTTTATTCTTTGACGCAGTCTTTTGCGTCTTTCTTCGTCATTTTCCATATCAGCCTCACACTTTATACCCTCAACTAATATGAATTATATGTTTTTTTGACAAAAAAATCAAGAGCCTATTTGCAGAAACGGAATATTTCTATTATCAGGGAAAACACGTCCCGCATTACTGACAATTTAAGCCATTTTGTTCCGCATATTATAGCCTAAACCGGTAAAATTTAAAACGACGCAAGAATTTGCGTCGTTTTTTGTTTATAGCGATGATTTTTTTTCGCGATTTCTGTTTCTAAAATCCCTCTTCTTTATAGGGGCGGGACATTAGTTCTTCCATGGCAGACTTTAACGGCAGGGCATGGAACAGAATTTTGTTGATTACTTCACAAATCGGCATCTCGATTCCCAAATCTTGAGCGCGTTTCAAAACGGCTTGGGCCGTATAAATGCCTTCAACCGTTCTTGTGTTTTCTTCAATCAGCTTTTGGGCATGTCCGCAAAGGCCGACTTCGTAACCAAAACTGAAATTTCTGGATTGCGAGCAACTGCATGTCAGAACCAAATCCCCCAGGCCGCACATTCCCATCATTGTGCTGATTGTTCCACCCAAGGCTTTGGAAAGACGCGTCATTTCATTTAGCCCGCGCGTAATCAGGGCAGCCCGGGCACCATCACCGAGACCGGCTCCTTCAATCATCCCCGAGGCAATGGCTATGACATTTTTTACGCTGCCGCCGATTTGCGGGGAAATCATGTCAGTTGTTGTATAGGGGCGAAAATAAGGCGTCGCCAGCATTTGTGTTAAACGGGCGGAAATACTGTTCTCGGCACAGGCAATCGTAACAGAAGTAAGCTTTTGCCGTGCAATATCGACAGCAAAGCCGGGGCCGGATAGAATGGCGGTTGTCAAGCCGGGAACCTCTTCCTGTACCGCTTCCGAGAGCATTTTTCCCGTTCCGGCCTCAATGCCTTTGGCGCATAGAACAATAACGGTTTCTTTCTTTGCAAAGGGTTTTATTTGCCGGAGAACTTGCCTTGTTGCCTGTGCGGACACGGTTAACAGGACAATATCTGAAAAGTCAAAAATCCGGCGAATGTCGGATGTTGCCTTAATCGCATCCGGCAGCGGAATATTCGGCAGACATTTGTTGGTGTGTTTTTGATTGATACTGTCAACAACATCTTCTTTTCGATCCCAACACAAAATCTCGTTACCGGCGCGAGCTGCCGTCAGAGCCAGCGCTGTTCCGAAAATCCCTGTTCCGGCAATTCCGATTCTTTTCATAAGCATCTCCTTGTTTTATTGATTCTATTTGTATAAAACAAAACTTATCGCCACGCTTAATAATCCCACTGATGATGCTTTAGGTCAATATGGGTGTCATCTTTCAGAGAGATTCCTTCTTGGGCGAGAAGATATTTTTGGCTGTCCCAGCCGGGAACCAGCCTGCCGCAGTGGTTGACAATCCTGTGGCAAGGGTAGTCGCCGTAGTATTCTGTCCGGCTGAGAACCTTGCCGACAAGACGGGAATTTTTCTCCCGCCCGATTAGTCTTGCAATCTGTCCGTAGGTTGCAACTTTCCCTTCCGGAACTTCCTCTACGGCAGATAATATTTCGTAAGCTAAATCATCATCTAATATTTTTTTCATCTGTATTTTCCCGAAACGTGAGATTCGGCTGTCAGAAATGTTTGTCAGTCGCCAAAAAACATGGGCGCATAATCGCCTTGCGCATTATAACCGTAATTAATACGGTTGTTGCCGACGGATGAGGGGACATAGTCACCATGGGCATTATAGCCGTAATTTATATTATCGTTGCCGACGGCGGTCGGTACGTAATCACCATGCGCGTTATAACCATAATTAATGCGGTTATTGCCAACAGAAGTTGGAACATAATCTCCGTGAGCGTTATAGCCATAGTCAATATTATCATTACCGATAGCGGTAGGAACATAATCGCCATGGGTGTTGTAACCGTAAGTAACTTTTTTTCCGTCAATTTCCGTTGGGACATAATCGCCATGCGCATTGTATCCATAAACAATATTTCCGGCTTTGGCGGCTTCTGTAAAAAACACCAAAGAAACAAACACTATTGAAATAAGAATTTTCATTTCCGGCTCCTCTCCTGAATGTCAAGATGTTATCTTTATTTCGGAAAATAATCAATATGTTATCTTGCTCATTGAGGTTTAAATAAAAATAATATAAACTCTTTAAAAATATAATTTTTGGAAAATGAAAAAATTATGCAGTACACGAATAAATACCAATCTCCTCTGGGAGAAATATTGTTGGCGGCTGACGAAAAGGGGCTGACAGGTTTGTGGTTTAAAGGCCAAAAATATTTTGCATTATACTTAGATAAGGAACACGAAGAAAAAAATCTGTCGGTTTTAAAAGATGCAAAACGGTGGCTGGATATATATTTTTCAGGCAAAGAACCAAACTTCAAATTACCGCTCCATTTTACGGGAAGCCCTTTTCAAAATGAAGTTTGGGAAATTTTATATTCCATCCCTTATGGAAAAACGATGACTTATGGGGAAATTGCACAAATTCTTGCTAAGAAAAAAGGATTAGTTCAAATGTCTGCTCAGGCGGTCGGCTGTGCTGTAGGGCGTAATGAAATATCAATCATAGTGCCATGCCACCGGGTTGTTGGGGCTTCCGGCAGCCTTACGGGGTATGCCGGAGGAATTAATAAAAAGATAGAATTACTCAAACTTGAAGGAGCATGGCAGGATAAATTTTTTATTCCCCAAAAAAAGTACCGCTCCTTAAAAGCCGAAAATAATAACATAATCACCAATTCGGCGGTTGTATTACCGTTATAAACCAAGTTTATGGATGCTCGAAACAGGCCATTATCAAGGCAGTTATTTTTTTTGCAAATAATTATCCCGAAGGACTGGTTGGATTTAAACCGAGTTAAGCTATTGAAAAATAAGGAAAGTTGAAAGACTAAGCTCGGAGAGACCTCAAAAAACAGGCCTGGAAGAAAAACAACATCCGAACTCGATTTTATTGTTAAAAAAAACAAGGACTTAAACCGAAATTTAAGTCCATTGCACTTAGTGGCTGGAGACGACGTGCAGTTTCCGAGTTAAAATGGATATTGATAGAAATGACATATGATGTGTGAACCTTAAAGTTTTTGCGTTGCATAATAATTAAATTTTTATATACTTAAAGGTGATGAAAAATTTGAAAGAAATATCAATGATGTGGCACAATATTACAGCATATTTGTTTGAATTATATTCTGAATTTTTTGTGGTAATACAGAATATAAGATTAGATGATGTAGAAAAATTAGCATCTATATTGGGAAACATAGGTATATTTATTATTACAGCATATGGTTTTTGGCTCTACCATTTTTCAAAGAAGCTTAAAATAATATCTTTATCTCAAGATTATTCACAATTCTTTGGAGATAATATAAATTGTACTATTTATAACAAAACAATGTCTCCTAAAACTATAACAAATATTTCAGTGGTATTTGATAACAAGTATTTAGTTAATATTAAAAATTTTAAAGAACCTTTTTTACTAGAACCATTTCATGCATATAATATTTTAGGAGATAGATATTCAAATGCCATAAAAATACCTCCATATACTAATGTCTATTTTAAGTTGAATACGCCAGAAAAAACATTGAATGTTCATTTTATGGGGAAGATTTTGAAAAATAAAAAATTAGAAACAATTACTAAAAATACTATAAAATTTAATGAGATAGTAATTTCGGAACAGATAAAATATGTATTGATATATTGGTATAAAGGTAAGGAAGATAAAAGCAGAATAATTTACATTACTTATGATGGATTTATGGATAAAAATTTGAAAAATATTAATGTCTTGCCAAGAGACATAATGGAGAGTTCTGAAAAAATAAAAGATTTTTTTAAAGATTTATTTGATAATGAAAATATATGTTTTCAACTTAATGAATTAAATTAACGAAAATCAACCCTATAACACTACATTATATTCTTTTTATATAGTTCTAAACAAATATGAAAATTATTGATTAGAGGTTGATTTTTATAAATTGGTGTCATAACATTATTCCAGATTTATTTTTGAAAGAGCAAGACTATGGCATTAAATTTAAGTAAGACAGTTGTTGATATATTAAAAAAGAGTCCAAATAAAGAATTTACAGCAAGGCAACTGGCAGAATGGATTTGGGATAATAAAAATGGCGAATGTTTAGCTAAAATGGAGAGAAGTAAGGCAACGATAGTACCTCTTGATAATAAAGAAGCTTTGCTTAATCAGTTGGTAGCAGAAATAGGCGCATATAAAAAACGGATTCTTTCTCTTTCTTCTAATATCAAAATTACAGCGGAGCGTCCAAGAAAGTATTATTACTCTGAAAAGAGCGATGTGCAAGAAATCCAGGACGCTGAAAAAGTTTCTAGAACAAATGGTCATCCAGAACATGCTTCATATCCGATTTTGTGTGAATATTTATATAATGAGTTGAACATATGTCCAAAGAGAATAGATGAAAAAAAGTCTTCCAATTCAAAAGGAAGCAATGGAAATAAATGGTTACATCCTGATATTGTTGGTTTAAAAAATTTATCTGATGGTTGGGATAATGATGTTATATCTTGTGTAAAACAACATGCGTTTAATAAAACATCATTGTGGTCGTTTGAGGTAAAAATAAAAATTAATTTATCTAATGTGAGAGAATACTTCTTTCAAACAGTATCTAATTCAAGTTGGGCAAATTATTCCTATTTAGTAGCACAATCTGTTGAGGAGAGAGCAATGGATGAATTGCGTATATTATGCAGTGGGCATAATATTGGTTTAATTCAGTTAAATTGTGAAAATCCATCAGAAAGTCAGATTTTGATCCCTGCGATAGAGAAAAAAGAACTTGATTGGGATATGATAGATAGAATCACTAAAGAAAATCCTGATTTTAAAGAATATATTAACCTAATCACAGAATTTTATCAAATAGGAAAAATAAAAGAAAGAGATTGGGATATTCCAAAAGTGAATTAATTATAAGTTTATTTGGCCTCTGCTAAATTTAGCGGAGGTTAATTTTTATTGGTAAATATTCCCAAAAAATAAAATGTTAAAGCATTCTATAATATATTGAAAAACAAGGAAAGTTGAAGAGATGAGTTCGGAAGAGCCTCAAAAAACAGGCCTGGAAGAAAAACAACATTCGAACTCGATTTTATTATTAAAAAACAAGGACTTAAACCGAAATTTAAGCCCTTTGCACTTGGTGGCTGGGGTGAATTCGCAGTCCGCGGACTAAAAGGATGTTCTGTCAATTTTTGTCGTTGACTAAATTTTAATATGTTTTTGTTATTTATCAATAAAATAATTTTCATTATGGAAATGTGCATATGGCAAAAAAAGAAGCAAAAACAGATTTATGGGTTTATGATTTATTAAATGAAGCAGATATTGAATTAGACCCGCAGGGTTGTTCTATCAAAGAAATTGATGAAGCATTGAAAACCGCTTCCAAAAGAGGAACAGGGAAAACAGGTTTCCCTGAATATGTTGGCGTTGTAAAAGATTTTTTGTTGGTTATTGAAGATAAACCTGATTTAAGCAAACATATTAAAAAGGATGGAGATGTGATTCGTCAGGATGTGCCGTCTATCACTGATTATGCTGTGAATGGTGCATTATTTTACGCTAAACATTTATCAAAACACACATCATATAAAAAGATTATTGCTTTTGGAATATCAGGAGATAAAAAACGCCATAAAATCAGCCCTGTTTTTGTTGATAATACAGAATATTATAGAGAACTCCCCGATGTTGAATCTTTTATTAGTTTTAATGAAGATAACATCAACAGTTATTATACACACGAGATATTAAAAGAAGAAACAAATACAGAAAAAGAAACGGCTGAAATATTAAAAGATGCGGCGGAACTACACGAAGATTTAAGAAATTATGGGAATTTGAAAGATACGGATAAGCCGCTTGTCGTATCAGGTATTTTATTGGCATTAGATGAAGCAGAACAGGGTAATTTTTCTATTAGTAGTTTAAAAGGAGACACGGTTAAAACTGATGGGCGGAAAATATATGATGCCATACAAGACAATTTGAAACGGGTAAGAGTATCGCCAGATGTAAAGCGGGATAAAATATTATCACAGTTTTCTATAATTAAAGATTCCCAAAAATTAAATGAAGTTAATAAGACATTAGGTAAAACACCACTTAAATATTATGCAGAGTTCTTATATGAAAAGATTTATAAATGTATAAAATGCATTCAATCACCAGAAGATTATTTGGGGCGTTTTTATGGTGAATTTATGAGTTATAGCGGTGGTGATGGTCAGAGTTTAGGTATCATTTTAACCCCAAAACATATTACGCAGTTATTTTGTGATTTATTAGATGTTCAACCTGATGATTATATTTTAGACCCGTGTTGTGGAACAGCAGGTTTTCTTATTGCCGCAATGCATCATATGTTTATGAAAGCAGGCAATAATCAAAATTTGATAGAGCATATCCGTCAAGAACAATTGCACGGTTTTGAGTTACAGTCATATATGTTTGCCATCGCAACAACCAATATGATTTTGCGAGGTGATGGAAAAAGTAATTTAATCAATGATGATTTTTTGGAACAAGACCCTAAAAAATTACAACTAAAACAATGTAATGTGGGGATGATGAACCCACCATATAGTCAAGGGTCAAAGAAAAATCCATCATTGTATGAAATATCATTTGTAGAGCATCTATTGGATTCTTTGGTTAAAGGTGGTAGATGTGCGGTAATTGTTCCTCAATCGTCAATGACAGGAAAATCAAAAGAAGAACAAGCAATAAAGGTCAATATTTTAAAACATCATACATTAGAAGGTGTAATAACCTTAAATAAGGATACCTTTTACGGAGTAGGCACAATGCCGTGTATTGCTGTCTTTACCGCCCATATTCCGCATAAAAAAGACCATATTTGCAAGTTTGTGAATTTTGAAAATGATGGTTATAAGGTTGCCCCACATATTGGTTTGTTAGAAACTGAATCAGCAAAAGATAAAAAACAGCATTTATTGGATGTTTGGTTTGATAGAATGGATGCAGATACTAAATTTTGCGTCAAAACGACTGTTGAAGATACAGATGAGTGGTTGCATAGTTTCTATTATTTTAATGATGAAATTCCGACCGATGCTGATTTTGAAAAAACAATAGGAGATTATTTGTCATTTGAATTTTCAATGATAATGCAGGGACGTAAATATCTGTTTGAGGAGCGTAATGATGAAGCTAACAGATAGAGAATGGAAAGAGTTTAAAATTGGTGATTTATTTGATATAGACAAAGTTCGTGGTTTGCCTATTGAAAATTATAAATGCGGAGATGTTCCATATATAACAACTTCTTCTAATAATAATGGCTTAACAGATTTCATTAGTGCTGATAATAAAGCAATAAGTAAACGAAACAGTATTTCAGTAGACCCTATAAAAGGAAAATCTTTTTATCATCCATATAACTTTGTCGGTAGAGGGTTTAGTGGTGCTTCAATCAATTTGTTATCTTCTTCTAATTTAAATAAAAATATTGCTTTATTTTTTTGTACAGTAATAGAAAATACAGCAAATAATAAAGCATCCTATGGGTATTTATTCAATGGTAATAGGTTAAAACAAGGAACTATATTACTTCCTATTACAAAAAAAGGAAAACCCGACTATCAATTTATGGAAGATTACATCAAAGAAATGGTGTATAGAAAACGGCAAGAATATATTGACTATGCAAAGGTTAAATTAGAACAGAACAGAACAGAACAGAACAGAACAGAACAGAACAGATAATCCACCTGCATAGCAAAAAATGGAAAGAGTTTTTTGTTGTTGATATATTCTCGTCCATACAACGAGGAAAGCGGCTTATTAAGGATAAACAGATTTCAGGAAGTGTTCCGTATGTATCATCAACGGCTATGAACAATGGGGTTGATAATTTTATTCAATATGATTCTTCTAAAATGAGAAAATATCAAAATTGTTTGAGTGTTGCCAATAGTGGAAGTGTTGGGGCGAGTTTTTATGAACCTTTTGAGTATGTTGCTAGCGACCACGTAACCCATCTTAAAAATGATAATTTTAATAAAGATATTTATTTGTTTATTTCTGCAATGACTAATAGATGGTCGCAAAAGTATAATTTCAACAGGGAAATAAATGACCCTCGCATATCAAGAGAGAAAATATTGCTTCCCGTTAATAACAATGATGAACCTGATTATGCGTATATGGAGCAATATGTAAATAATATGTTCATTCAGAAATATAATGATTATTTAGAATATGCAAAAAAGTCCACAAATATATGAAATGCTTTAACTTTTTGATAAATAAAGAAACTTATCAAAAATAGTCCGAAGATGATTCATATTTAAGCCTGTAATGATATAAATTTTCGGACTCGTTTAAGTGCTTGATATATAAAGAAAAAACCGTCATTTCTGACGGTTTGTTAAATGTGGCTGGAGACGACGTGCAGTTTCCGAGTATATTTATAACGTGTAATTTAATGCTTTTTGCAATTTATTTGTCGAACATCTTGAGTTTAAAGAATAAAATCCCTAGATAATAATTAGACTGTAATTACAATAGAGAACTATAATGGCTGAAAAGAACAAGTTGAATATTTATTATATAAAAAAATCCAAAGGATTGTCAGATGTATTTAAGGATAATATTGAAACATATAAAAAGATAAAACTTTCAGAAGGAACATTATATTATAATCCTAAAAATATTCACGTTCCTGATTGGGTGGAAGGCTTCTTTAAACAGAATTTTATTCAAACATACAAAAAAGAAGATGGAACAGAAGGAGAATATAACATTTTTAATACAGCGTCCTCACAAGCTGTGTTTTTAAAGAAAATAAAATATAGAGGAACAGATCATTTGTTTGCCATTACATTTGGTAGTGGTTTTCAATTATTAAAAAGTGATGCATTTGTACCTAATTTTGGTTTAAAGTGTGTTTTGAATTTAGTTTCAAGTAATAATGGTTTAAGAAAAATTTCTAAATATGATATATCTTCTTCTCCTAAACAAACGAGCCAACAATTATCTAAAAAAGGTTCTCAGGTAGATTTTACATTAGATTATCAAACCGATATATTAACTGGTATTACAGGAAATTTTGATGATAAAAACAAAAAAGATAAAATTCTTATAGAATATATTGGCAAAACGATAAGTGGTAGTAATAGCTTTTCTGTTAATGCAAAAGCAAATATTAAGAATGTTGATAAAATTCTTAAGCTTTCCGTTATTGCGTATGACGCTCAAAAGTATAAACGCAAAGGTTTTGCTTGGATTGATAATGTATCGTATATTAAACATGATAATATTTTGCTTGAAAAATTAAATAATGAATTAGACAGGAAATTAGCAGATATTACTGAAGAAAGTGATCAAATATGGTTTGCTGTTCCTGAAATTGTAAGATGGGAAGATATTGAAGGTTTTTATTTTGGTCGCCAAACGACGGTTTTAAAAGATGATTTAAATTTAATAGAATATAAGCAATATATAAAAAGAAAGGAAGAAGCAGTTTTTAATATAGAAAAATTAAAGCAATCGCATATTTATGCTAAAAATGCCAAAGGTGATGGATATTTACATTGTTGGGATGCGTTTCAATGTTTAAATGCAGAGTTAGAACTAGATGGCAAAACATTTATGCTGATTAATAAAAATTGGTATGAGATTAATAAAAGCTTTCAAGATGAAACAAATAAAAAGTTTAAGAGTTATTTTAATAATAAATCAGGTCTAAACTTTATTGATTGTAATTATAAAGATGAAGATACGTATAATAAAGAATTATCAAAGCAAAAGAATCTTATTTGTCTTGACAGAAACACTGTATTTTATGGGGGCGGACAGAGCCAAATTGAAGTGTGCGATATTTTAGATGAAAATAACAAAAAATTAATTCATATAAAGAAGTATTCTGGGTCTAGTGTTTTAAGTCATCTGTTTTCTCAGGGATTAGTTTCTATGCAACTGCTTATTCGAGATGGAAAGTTCCGAAGAAAAGTAGAACAAAAAATATCTAACCTTAAAGGAAGTGCTTTTTCTTTTGAAGGGAATGCTAGAAAATATGATGTTGTATATGGGATTATTACAAAATCAGGAAGCCAAAGTCTAAATATCCCATTTTTTAGCAAAGTTAATTTAAACAGTGTTTGTGATAGATTATGTCAAGAGATGAATGTTAATGTATGCTTTGATGTTATAAAAAATTCATACGATAGTATGGTGGCATAAAAAGGTGCCTGCATTTGTTAATTATGGGAAATACCTAAAGTAAAATGATTAAGAAATTTTATATCTGAAGTTTATAATATGCAAGAATATAGGAAAAATCTTGATGCTTTATCTTCTGCTGTTTTAAGAGCATATCTTGATTCTGTTATGTTTTTGATTATTGTTCCAATTACAAATGATAAACGTAAAACAAGCAATTTTTTATTTGATTATTCTTATTACTCTATTAGGGAAAGAGCTATAATAGCAGCAAAAAGCTTGATTGAACCCCAAGGAAAAAATAAATTAACTTTAGAGAGAGTTATTAAAGATTTGCAACAAAATGATAAATATAAACAATATGCTGATGCAATGTATTCTCGATATAAGAAGTTGTTTGATTCTGAGGAGGCTAAAAGAGTAAAAAGGTTTAGAGATTCTTTATGCCATAATATAAAGGAAGATGACAATATAAAGATATATTGTGATGATATACTTATGCTTATTGATGATGTTATGAAAATATTAGCTGATATTTATCAACATATTTTTAACATTAAGAATGAGAATTTTTATAAAATACAAAATATATCCAAAATCTTAGCAGATGATTATTGGGGAGCAATTTGTGAACAAGCGGATATTTATTGATTTAGCAACCATTCTAAAGATTTTTTCAATTCAAAGTATGGATTAATCATATTACAATTCCTTTATGACACATTTATTATATTTTTTGTTGTGTCGTACTTGATTGGGAATGTAAAACAGGAAATAAAAAATTGTTTATGATATTGAAAGAGAAAAGTTAGATGTATTAAATAGTGATAAAATGTATGTATATAAAATCACATTTTGGGTAGATATTTTAAATTTTGTTTGCTAAACCTAACAAAATAAGGAAGTTGAGGCTCAGTATGTGGAAAAATTTTAGATTCATAGATTTGTTTGCTGGTATTGGAGGAATACGACTAGGATTTGAAGCAGTGGGTGGACATTGTGTGTTTTCTTCTGAATTTGATGAAGATGCCTGTAAAACGTATGAAGCTAATTTTGGAGAACATCCGTCAGGTGATATTACCAAAATAAATGCATACGATATACCTGATTTTGATATTCTTCTGGGAGGGTTTCCATGTCAAGCCTTTTCTATAATTGGTAAAAAGGAAGGTTTTGCAAATGAAACTTGTGGAACACTATTTTTTGAAATTGAGCGTATATTAAAAGAGAAGAGACCTGCTGCTTTTATGTTAGAAAATGTAAAGAATCTCACAGCTCACGATGGTGGAAATACATTCAGAATTATAAAAGAACATTTAGAATGCTTAGGTTATCACGTATTTGCTAAGGTTTTGAATGCTTTAGATTATGGAGTGCCTCAAAATAGGGAACGCATAATAATAGTTGGCTTTTTAGAAGATGTAAATTTTCATTTCCCAATACCTGTTTCAGTTGAAAAGCGTAAATCTTTAAAGGATATATTAGAACCACAAGTTGATAAGAAGTATTATGTTAGTGAAAAAATAAAAAATTCTAGATTAGAAAGAATAAAAGATAAAAATTATCCTAAACCATATATATCTCATGAAAATATGGCAGGTTCTGTCACACCTCATCCTTATTCCTCTGCTTTACGAGCTGGTGCTTCTGCTAATTATATATTAGTTAATGATGAAAGGAGGCCAACAGAAAGAGAAATGTTAAGAATACAAGGATTTCCAGATAGTTTTAAAATAGTACTTCCATATAGCAAAATTAAAAAACAATGTGGTAATTCGGTTGCTGTACCTGTAATTAAGGCCGTTGCTCAAGAAATGATAAAAGCCTTAACTTCCCCTATGATGATTAAAAGAAATGCAAACGAAAATAACTGTTTGAGTTTAAAACAGGGAGTGTTATTATGAATATTTTTAACGATGCAAAAAATGCGTTAGATGTTGTATTAAACAAATCAAGAGTGCATTTATATAAACCAATTCAAATTGCTGAAATTTTGTATCACGACCGTGTATATAAAGACATTAATTTACTGAATCTTGATGATTATAGAAATAAAAGTAAAAAATGGCGAGATGATGTTTGCAAGCAATTATTAGGTAGAGTATGCACAAGTAGCGCGAAGTTCCAAGATAATCTATTTGAAAACAACGCTCTTCCTCCAAAATTCATTAATGCATTAGGAATAAAAAATAGAGAAACACAAGGTGCTATTGAGGCATACATATATAATAAATTTACTACAAAGCATAATCAATTATCTACAGCATTATCATATTGTACTGATTCTACGGTTAATACTTTCGAAGTTAAGCATTTAATAGATTCTTTCTGGAATGAACCGGGATTAAAACGTAGTTTAGATAAAATTTATGAGATTATCGTTTATGCATTGTTCGCAACATTAGTAGATGCTCTTGAATTAAAAGTAGAAGTCTCTGTTGGAAAAGAACATTTCGACCTCTTAACCGAATTTTCAGAATTTGCACAAAAAGTTATGTGTATTGATTTTAAGAATCCTCAATATATTCAAGATGCAAGAGTATATAGAGTGGGTGTGACAAATGCTGCAGATAGAGGTTTAGATATGTATTCTAATTGGGGGCCTGCAATACAAATAAAGCATTTAAGTTTAGATATAGAATTGGCTGAAAATATAGTTAATAGCGTATCAGCTGATAGAATAGTAATTGTGTGTAAAAATGCCGAAAAAGATGTTATCTTATCACTTTTAACCCAAATAGGTTGGAAAAGTAAGATTCAAAGCATAATTACAGAGGATAATCTTATTAAATGGTATGAAAAAGCATTGAGGGGAAAATATGCAAAAGTCATAGGGGGAGAATTATTGGAATGTTTAAGAAGTGAAATTATAAATGAATTTCCTCCTATTAATAATATCCCCGAAATTATTAAAGATAGACACTATGAGAGAATTTCTACAGATTTGTTGTAATTTTAATTATCCTGTATTGGCATTTTAATTTTAGAAACTAGAAGTTTTTTTGTGTTTTAACCTATGGGGGAGAACCTTAGGTTATTTTTATCCTGTTTCTGTCTGTAAATTAATAATCCCGTCTAAATCGTAGCAAAATGTCATTGGCTTCGTGTGTTTTAGGGGCTCCCAATAAAGAAAATACACCGCATAATATAAATAGTTAATGAGTAAAACAACTATTTATGAAAGGAAAAAGTTATGTGGTATGTAAAACTCAATGACACAATTCTCCCAACACCTTATCAGTTTTTCAGTGATTGTTTGACTGAGTGTAAAAGATTGCAGCAGACAATGGTCGCAGTTTGTACTGAGCCTGTTTTTATTAACTAATTTGAAGATAAGGAGATAGTGTTATGTTGAAGAATTTTGAAAACTGGTTGTTGGAACAAAAATATTCTGCTTTAACTGCTGCTGATTACACGGGACGTATTGAAAGACTATGTCGGAAAGAAAAATTTACACTTGCTCATCTGGTTGAAAATATCTCTTCTATCCTACCTCAATATGAAACAACCGGTGAGAAGTCAAGTTATGGTAAAAGAAGTCATACATCAGTCAAACAAGCTTTAAGAAGATTCAAAATGTTTCTTGCTTCTGAAAAACTGGCTTAAGAGGTGTGTCATGACAAATGTAAAATATCCTGAAATAACAGTAAATATCTTAGGTGTAGATGGTAATGCTTTCAATATCCTTGGTATTTGTACCTCTGAAATGAGAAAAAACAAGCTACCAAAATCAGAAATAGACGCCTTTTTCAAAGAAGCAACAAGCGGCAGTTATGATGATTTGCTTTGTACTGTTATGAAATGGTTTAATGTGGAGTAATAACAATGACAGACATTAAAACCTTAAATGACAATCTTCGTAAACATCTTATTGGTGGTAAAATTGTATTAACTCAAGGCATAGAAGCAAAAACCTATGAAGAAATTGCTGAAATTATGCTAAAGATAAGACATTTTAATAATTTTACACCAGATAATGACCCATATAATGAACACGATTTTGGCAGTTTTGATTATAAAGGTGAAAAAATCTTCTGGAAAATTGATTACTATGACAAGAATTATCAATATTTATCAGAGGATCCAAGCAATCCAAATTTAACAAATCGTGTTATGACTGTTATGTTGGCAAGCGAGTATTAAACAACTTTTATTAACTGTTCCATAGATAAAGTTTATAATTTAGCCCGATTTGATTGATTTCAGGTCGGGCTTATGTTTTACTTCTTTTATCCAATTCGCTTGTTTCTGGGTTGTTTATTGAACAATGGGATATATTTTAACAAGATATTTATGTAAATTCAAAAGATTAACCTAATTAAAATTTTTAATGAGGTTGATTGAATGAACTTCTGCTAAAATTTACAAAGGTTGAACATAATAATACCTATTTACAATGTGTTATAACTATCAAAAGGAATCTGATATATACGTAATGTCGTGAATTTTGAGATTTGTAAAACAGTTTTTTTATTTATTTTTCCATTTTCAATAAACAAAAACAACTTCTCACTTCTGGAGTTTAAATGTTTCAATTTATTTTTGGATACAATTCTCAAAATCATTTATGTTATCTAAAGCAATGTCTTTCCATTTTTTATAGTTGGAGCAGGAAAGTAGTTTATCAAAAGGTGCCTTAATCTCATATTTTAAGACATCACCATCTAAAATACAGTTGGTTAATAGATTTTTTAGGAGTGTATTTTTCTCATCCGGTGTCGCAATTTTCATAACATTTGATATATCAGCTATAAAATCTAAGGCTTTTTCAACATCATCTTTTAAGGTATTGCTTATATCAGTATATTTTTTAGATCTTTCTTCTAGTTCTTTTCTTTGGTCTAGATACTTTTGCTTTTCAAGTTTATATTGATTTTCAGTAATACCACGGTCAAGAAAATACTCCCATAAATGCTTTAATCTGTTGTCAATAACATTAATCTCATCAGTAATTTTTTTTCTAACGCTGGCATTGACCTTCTTTTCATCTTCTAAGGATTGGATAATAGATGTTTTCAGTAAGTCGTGCATAGTTGGAGATATTTTAATTTTATGAAAAATCTCATTATCAAGCTGTTTTAGTATAATATCTTCGTTAACTAATTTTTGTTTGCATGAGCCTTTTTGATGACTGCAACGCAGATATACATACTCTTTATTTCCTTTTTTATGATGTTCAGGAGTAACAGCACATCCACATTTACAAGTTATCAATCCTCTAAAGACAAAAGGAATACCAGCATATTTTTGTTCTTTGCAAAATCTTTCTTTTTTTCTGGTTTCTAGAACTTTTTGAACTTTATCAAATAATTCTTTGTCAATAATCGGTTCGTATATGTGATTTACTTGTCTGTAATACATTTTTATAGGTTTTTTAGTCTTTTCATCTATTTCTTCTTCTTTGACATACATTTTTCCATAATAAAAAGGATTGGTAAGAATATCATGTATCTTGTTTCTGCTAATTGGACATATCTTACCAAAATTTTTAGATCTAGGATTATAATTAGGTTCTTTTGACATTAATCCTTTTTCTTTTGCAGAATGCCAAATACTTTGTAATGAATGAACTCCGGTAGCATATTCCAAAAATATTTGTCTTATAATTGGTGCGCGTTCAGGATCTAGGATAAGAGTTGCCGGATTTCTTTTATTTTTCGGTACATTTAAATAACCAATAGGAGCTAATCCTTGCCACATACCTGCTTCACGATTATGTTTTTGACTGCGTTTAACATTTTTATTCAAGGCAGTTAAATACATTTTTGCAGCTAGGATACCAAAGTCATATCTTGCAAATTCATCATCTGAACTAAATTTATCAAGAACTAAAAACTCATTAATAAAATGGACTTCAATTTTACCGGCTTTAAGTAATTGTTGGATTTTTTCACATTCAGAAAATCCACGTTGTAGTCGGTCAAGAGTATGGACGAGAATTGCAGTCTTATGATCTTGTTTTTCTATAAACTCAATCATTTCATTAAACTTCTTACGACCGCCACGAGATGAACTTTCTGTAAATACAAATGCTTTATATGATGGTTCAATAATCTTAAAACCATTTTTATAAGCGTATTCTTCTATCTTTTCAACTTGTGCTTCTAGACTAGCTCCTCTTTCTTGTTTTTTACTTGAAACACGGGCTAACATAACCGCTTGTTTACATTCTTCAACTTCTATTACTTCTTGATATTTTCGTCTCATAGTTAATATTCCTCTTTTTTTAATGCATACATAAAAAGTTCGCTCATTATTTTCTATCAAATTGTTTTTCCATAATATTATTATATCAAGACAAAATGGGAATGTACGCAAAAAAATGAGCGATTTTGTAACTTTTTTACTAATATTTTACTGATTTTTCAAATGGTTAACCTAATTAAAATTTTTAATGAGGTTGGTTCGAATAATCTTTATTATCAATATTAGTGTTTTGCTTATTTTCTTGATTTTTTAATGCTACTTTGACTGCTTGTGTATAAAAATATCTCAAGTTTTTAGTAGCTTCCTTTAGTTCATCATCCGTAAAATCGGGATAAAGAACTGATAACTCTTTAGCGAGTAAGTCTTTATCATTTGTCATGTTATCTAGAATGTTGAATGATGATTTTTCTACTAAATTTTTTGAGATGAATTTTCCAAATAGTATATTTTTTTATCTGCATATAAAAAAGTGTCCTAAGTTTTGTAGCTTAAGACATTATAGATTTTGTAATAGTAACTTTGGGTTCCTAAGACACCGAAGTTGATGTAATTGTATGAATTAATTGACTTTATCTATTAAAACACCTTCTTTAGCTAGAAAAATCTTAGCTTTTCCATTGTTTATTAAGTTGGATAGATTGTCATTTGGTAGTATATGAGATTTTTCCGGAGCTAGGATACGAAAATTATATTTTAAGTTGTTTATATCAAATATTAACCAATCAAGACTTTCTGTTCCCGTATATGAATCATAATAAATGTATATATTCCTATTAGGTTTAGCATGCCTTTGTAAGTTATTGATTATATCTTCAATTTCAGATTCATCATGATAACGAAAATAAATTACTTCTTTTTGCATTGTTCCTCTCTATTAAAGTTTATAACAAATATTTTATGTCAAGATTGAGAAAAAATGTAAAACAGATAATAAAAAAATTTTAACTATTTTTTCCAATTATGATATATTTTAACTTCTAGGTCCTAAGACACCGAAGTTGATATGTAAATGTAGATGTCTAATATTGCTGTTTTTGAAAGTGTCTTGTTTTTTGACCGTATGACTCAGCCGTTTTGTTTGGTATAGGTTTGCTTAGATTTTCATTAAAAGGCTTGTTCTGGGCTGATTTTTGATTCTTTATGCTTGTGTTTTGACTA
>ENA-UESE01000351-UESE01000351.1-human-gut-metagenome-genome-assembly--contig:-NODE-351-length-63192-cov-47.106694_pt1 | contig 63192 bp, 63 predicted proteins | sample MGYA00242995_ERZ507996 | MGnify/ENA primary metagenome ERZ507996 (study PRJEB26167, sample SAMN06115489) | human gut metagenome | host: Homo sapiens | place: China:Sichuan | collected 2015-04-15...
CACTCACCAAGAAGGAAAGCTCCATGGACGTATTCATGAACCGCATCGAGCAGATACCGGGCTTCAAATACGTCATTTTCGGTGCAAAGGCGCTGATAGAGAACTTCGTGGAGACGGGCAGCAAAAAGCACCCCAGCAAGTTCGACTTCGGACCCATCAACACCATGATCACCAGTAACTACGTGAACGGCACCCGCTTCCGTCTCAGCGGCATGACCACCGGCAACCTGCATCCTCACTGGAGTTTCAGCGGTTACGGGGCCTACGGCACGCGGGACAAGAAATGGTTCTACTCCGGACAGGCTGCCTACTCCTTCAACAAGCGCGAATACGTCCTTTGGGAATTCCCCAAGCACTACCTCGCCTTCCAGTACACCTACGACGTGATGTCTCCCATGGACAAGTATCTGGCAACGGACAAGGACAATATGTTCGTCGGCTGGAAATGGACCACCGTAGACCAGATGTCGTACATGCGCGACGCCACCCTCACCTACGAACTGGAGACCAACACCGGCTTCTCCGTCAAGGCCATGGCACGCCACCGCAACGACCAGCCTGCCGGCATGCTGCAATACTGGAAGAACAACGGAACCACTCCCGGCGAGTGGGACGAGAAGAACACACTGGTGCACGACATCACCACCACCGAACTGGGTCTGACCCTGCGTTATGCCCCCGGTGAGACGTTTGTCAACACCAAGCAGCGCCGCGTACCCGTATCGCTGGATGCACCCACCTTCACCCTTTCGCACACCGTCGGACTGAAAGGCGTGCTGGGCGGCGAATACAACTTCAACCTTACGGAAGCCAGCATCCGCAAGCGCTTCTGGTTCGGCTCATGGGGCAAGCTGGACGTCACAGCCCGCGCAGGCGCACAGTGGAACACCGTCCCCTTCCCGCTGCTGAACCTGCCTATGGCAAACCTTTCATACATCACCCAGAACAACGAATCGTTCAACCTCATCGACAACATGGAATTCCTGAACGACCGTTACGCCTCGCTCGCCCTCAGCTACGACATGAACGGGAAGCTCTTCAACCGCATTCCCCTCATCAAGAAGCTGAAGTGGAGAGAGATGTTCCGCATCCGCGGCATGTGGGGCACACTGACCGACAAGAACAACCCCTACAAAAGCAGCAATTCCGACCTGTTCCTCTTCCCTATGCGCGACGGCATGCCCACCAGCCATGTCATGGGCCATACGCCCTACGTCGAAGCCAGCGTGGGCATCTACAACATCTTCAAGTTGCTGCATATAGAATATGTGCGCCGCCTCACCTATACCGACATTCCGGGAGTGAAGAAAGGCGGAGTACGGTTTATGATACTGATGATCTTTTAGCGATTTATGCAACCATTGGCAGAACGTCTCAGACCGAAGACATTAGACGAATACATCGGTCAGAAACACTTGGTAGGACCGGGAGCGGTGCTCCGCAAGATGATTGACGCAGGACGCATCTCCTCCTTCATCCTGTGGGGCCCTCCGGGAGTGGGCAAGACAACGCTTGCGCAGATTATAGCCAACAAGCTGGAAACGCCATTCTACACCCTCAGCGCCGTCACCAGCGGTGTGAAGGACGTGCGCGACGTGATAGACCGCGCCAAGAGCAACCGTTTCTTCTCACAGGCAAGCCCCATACTGTTCATCGACGAAATCCACCGTTTCAGCAAGTCGCAACAAGACTCGCTGCTCGGTGCGGTGGAGCAGGGTACGGTGACACTGATAGGCGCCACCACCGAGAACCCCTCGTTCGAGGTGATCCGTCCGCTGCTGTCGCGCTGCCAGCTCTACGTGCTGAAATCGCTGGAGAAGGACGACCTGCTGGAACTCCTGCAACGTGCCGTAACGACGGATGTCCAACTGAAAGAACGGCAGATAGAGCTCAGGGAGACTACCGCCATGCTCCGTTACAGTGGCGGCGATGCCCGTAAGCTGCTCAACATCCTCGACCTCGTTGTGCAGTCCGAAGCCGGCGACCCTGTGGTCATCACCGATGAGATGGTGACCGAACGCCTCCAGCAGAATCCCCTTGCCTACGACAAAGACGGCGAAATGCACTACGACATCATCTCCGCCTTCATCAAGTCCATTCGCGGCAGCGACCCCGACGGAGCCATCTACTGGCTGGCACGCATGGTGGAAGGCGGTGAAGACCCCGCTTTCATAGCCCGTCGCCTTGTCATCTCCGCTTCCGAGGACATCGGACTGGCAAACCCCAACGCCCTGTTGCTTGCCAATGCCTGCTTCGACACCATCATGAAAGTGGGCTGGCCCGAAGGACGCATCCCACTGGCAGAGACCACCATCTACCTCGCCACCAGCCCCAAAAGCAACTCCGCCTACATGGCAATCAACGATGCCCTCTCCCTGGTGCGGCAGACAGGCAACCTGCCCGTCCCCCTGCACCTGCGCAACGCCCCCACCCAACTGATGAAACAGCTTGGCTACGGCGACAACTATAAATATGCCCACGACTATCCCGGCAACTTTGTCCGCCAGCAGTTCCTGCCCGACGACCTGAAAGACCACCGCATCTGGCAACCGCAGGACAACCCCGCCGAACAAAAGCACAAAGAAAGGATGCAAGCCCTATGGGGAAAGAAAGGGAATGATTAGGGACAGGAGGCACTTAGCATAAGATTAAACTGTAAGCATTAAGTATTAACACCAAATCACCGATAATCATGAAAATAGTAGTTCTCGACGGTTATGCCGCCAATCCCGGAGATCTTTCCTGGGACGAATTGAAAAGTTTGGGAGAGTGCATTGTTTACGACCGCACTGCACCTTCGGAAGTTACGGAACGCGCTGCCGGAGCAGATATTCTGCTGACCAATAAAGTTGTGCTCAACGCAGATACCATAGCTGCGCTGCCCCATCTGAAATACATCGGCGTCCTTGCCACCGGATACAACGTTGTCGATATTGCCGCTGCCAAAGAACGGGGCATTGTCGTCACCAACATCCCGGCATACAGCACTCCTTCCGTAGCCCAGATGGTCTTTGCGCACATCCTCAACATAGCCCAGCAAGTGCAGCACTACACCGACGAAGTGCGCAAGGGCCGTTGGAGCAGCAATCCCGACTTCTGCTTCTGGGACACTCCGCTCATTGAACTGCGCGGCAAGAAGATCGGTATCATCGGCTTGGGACAAACCGGCTACAACACCGCCCGCATTGCCATCGGTTTCGGCATGGAAGTGCATGTCTACACCTCCAAATCCACCTTCCAGCTTCCCCCCGAAATCAGAAAGACGGAGCTCGACGAACTCTTTGCCAACTGCGACATCATCAGTCTGCACTGTCCCCTCACCGACTCCACCCGCGAACTGGTTAATGCCGCCCGCCTGAAGCAGATGAAGCCCAACGCCATCCTCATCAACACCGGACGAGGCCCGCTCATCAACGAACAAGACCTTGCCGATGCCCTGAACAACGGCACTATCCTTGCCGCCGGACTGGATGTGCTCTCACAAGAGCCGCCCCGCCCCGACAACCCGCTGCTCACCGCCAAGAACTGCTACATCACCCCACACATCGCATGGGCAAGCGCCGCAGCACGCGAACGCCTCATGCAGATCATGCTGGACAATGTGAAAGCGTTTCTGGACGGGAAAGTGATTAATGCAGTGACAAAGTAAAAACTAATCACTAAACCCTAATCACTAATCCCTAACCACTAATCACTAACCCCTAAAATCTCGTTTATGGGAAAATCCGCTGTCAAAGGACTCTTGCGTTGGATGCCGGTAGGTGCCACGTGGATGCTGGCTGCCGTTACCATTGCAGCATCCCGTTCCGGACATTATCATCCGGACAGCTCTGTGGTGATGCCCCTGCTGGGACTTGCCGTACCGATATTACTGGTGTCCTGCCTGATAACAGCCCTTTACTGGGCGCTGGCACGCAAGAAGTGGGCTATCATTCCTTTGGCAGCCTTCTTCTTCAACTGGGAATATCTGACGGCAGTCGTCCGGTTCGGTTCCACCGATGATGATGTGCCTGCCACTGCTCCGGCGCCGAACCGGGAAGGCAAGTCCGGCGGCTGCCTCACCGTAGCCACCTACAACGTACATCATTTCGGCAACGAAATCACCGGATACTCCTGCAAGGAAATAGCCTGTTACATGCAGCAGCGTCATGTCGATGTGCTTTGCTTCCAAGAGTTCGGAGACAATCCCCACTTCACGACAGACAGTCTGCGCCGCGCCCTTTCGCACTGGCCCTACGCCCTTATTCCTGCGGACGACTCCATTCGCGGCATTCTCCCCGTTGCCGTATTCAGCCGCTACCCGCTTGCGGGAGGACGTTTCATCACCTACCCACGAAGCTCCAATTGCAGCATGGCGTGCGACATTGTTCTGGGTGCAGACACCCTCCGCCTGCTGAACAATCACTTGCAGACCACCAGCGTCAGTCAGAACCGCAGGAAGTGGGAACGCGAACTCGCCGCCAACGACACCCGCCGCGAAGCGCAAGCCGTACAGGATGCTGCGGAAACCCTGCACGAGAACTTCGTGAAGCGTGCCGCCCAAACCGACAGCATCGTCCGCCTTGTCATCGCCAGTCCGCACCCCGTACTGGTGTGCGGAGACTTCAACTCCCTGCCCTCGTCCTACACCTACCGCCAACTGTCCGGAATCCTCCAAGACGGTTTCAAGACAGGCGGACATGGATATATGTACACCTACCGCTACGCCAAGCACATGCTGCGCATCGACTATGCTTTCCATTCGTCCAAACTGGACTGCACCGACTATTACTCTCCCGATCTGGATCTGTGCAGCGACCACAATCCGGTGATATTTACGGTGAAATACTAAGAAAAAGATTGCTTATAAAAGAAAGAAGAAAGAAAAGAAAGAAACTCACAAGAATTACTTTTCAGAAGCCCAGTTCTCAATCCGGATATTCTCCATCCTATTGAGATGCTTCACGTTTTCTGTCACCATAACGGCATCAATAGCAACGGCTGTTGCACCGATAAAAAGGTCTATATCATCTATCAAGGTGCCTTTTCTTCTCAATTTAGCTTTCTGCGAAGCATATTCAGACAGAGCTATACCAATAGGTATGACTTCCATATCAGCACAAAAGGACAGCACTTCTCCTATATTTTCCGATACGGAATTACTGCATTCCGCACCATACAAAAGTTCGGCAACGGTCATTTCTGAGATACAGCAATTATGCCAGCCTATTTTTTTCAACTGCTCACACATTCCCTTTTGCCCTCTAAGGATATAAATGCAGATATTACTATCAAGCAGGTATTTAGGCAATTTATTCATTTCAATCAAAGTTCAGGGGAGCTTTTATACTTTTCCGGCCTTCATACATATCTTTTATGATTTTCTCCGTACTCCGTTCATCTTTCCATTTGCCCATATGTTTCTCTATCATATCCTGCGTCCTATCCTTATGTGTGACTTTTCCGGCTACGACAGAAGCCGTAAGGCGTGTAGCCAAACGCAACTTTATATCATCGCTCAACGATTTCAGCATTTCCCAATATGTATCGGTCACTTTCAATGTATCATCCATATCATTCTGTTTTTAGTCATTTATTCTTCTGTCCGTCAGATAGGATGAAACAAAAGTAACGGATTTATTATATCTATACAAGTAAATAACGAATTATTTCAATAACATATTAATGCTAAAAAAGGCTATCCCGGTTTCCCGGAATAGCCTTTACTAAAATATACAAAAACAAAAAAAATGGCTTTAGAAAGTCAAGCGGATGCCCACTTGTGCATGCCAGCGTGAAGAGATGTCACTCTTGTTGATTTTGGCATTATTAAATGCGTAACCCGGGTTTCTGTTACCATTTTCATCCGTACTCAGGCTTACCACTGTCAGCGGTGACAAGTTGTAGGCAGAGCTGTAGCTTGCGCCCCACTTCTTGTTCAGCATGTTGGCAAAGTTGATGATGTCGAATGTAAATTCCAGTTTGCCCAGTCCTTGAGCGTTGTAGATGGTCTGCGCCAAGTGCAGGTCTATCTCATGTTCCCAGTTACTCAGGTTGGAGTTGCGTTCGGCATACTGTCCGCGGTGGTTCTTGGCATAGTCGTCGTTGTTCACCCATTCGGTGAAGGCTTTACGGCTGTCTGCTGCGCTCATAATCAGTTTGCCATTCTTATCCGTATAATCCACGAAGTTCATGTTGTCCAGTTCGGCTTCGGTAGGGATGTAAAGCAATGAGTTACCTTTCTGGCCGTCACCGTTGAAGTCGCTGACTTCGTTCATCGTCAGGCTGTAACGGCTACCGGAGAAACCGTTGTAGATAACGGAAATGGTGGTGCTTGTCCAGCCGTTCAGATACTTCGGAGTGGTGTAAGAGAGCTGTGCCATGAGGCGGTGAGGAACATCGAACTTGGAGAAGCCGAGTTCGTTTTCGGAGTTGGTGTCGCGGGAGTAGTTATACTTCCAGTTGGAGTAAGCCACCGAGCTTGTACCGTCATTCACAGACTTGGAACGTCCGAAGGTATAAGATGCCGACATGTCCAGACCGAAGTCAAAGCTCTTCGCCAATGAAGCGGAGAAAGCGTAGGTATAACCCTTGTTCGTATTTCTCAGGTTCACGATGGAGTAGTAATTACTCCTGGTCTTGGAGTAGAAAGGAGCGGCAGACGCTTCCACACCGGGGATGGCATATACCTTCTCGCCGTCGTTGTTCAGTGCGAGATTCTCAAAGAACACGTTGTTCATGGTCTTGGAGTAGATACCCTCCAGAGTCAGTTTCACGTCACCCGGCAGGCGTTGTTCCAGTGCGAGGTTAGCACGCAACACTTGCGGATACTTGAAGTCCTTGTCTACGGTAACGATGTCCGGTCTCAAAGCTCCGGTTTCCACCGATGTGGCTGCACCCATAGGATCTTTGGCATATTGTGCCAGTGAAGGAGCCGTATTGGTGTGGTTGTTGCCTTGTTTGGGTTCGATGGTAGTACCCATGGACTCCATACCCGTATTGTTGTAGGCATTGGACAGCCATACAAAAGGCACACGTCCGGTGAAGATGCCCACACCACCGCGGATCAGTGTCTTGTGAGAGTCGTCCGTATACCAGCGGAAGCCTACGCGCGGAGAAACCAGCACTTTGGCACCCGGCATTTCGCCTACGCGCGATGTGATGTCGTTCTCGGCAGCGAATGTATTGAACGTTTCGTTCGTTGTGGGGTCGTTGAAGAGCAAGGGGATGTCAAAGCGGATACCGTAGGTCAACTCAAGGTTGGTGTTGATGTTCCACTTGTCCTGTGCATAGAAGCCGAACTGTCCCGACTTCATGATGGGGGCATAGCGGAGGTCACCGCCTGTCAGTTCGGGGTTGGTGTACTTATACGTATATTTATAAGGTGCATCGTTCAGGAAGTTGTCCAAAGAGTTGAAGTACCATGAACCGTTTACGGCCTGAATGAAGAGGTTGCTCATGCGGTAGATTTCGTTGTGCGTACCGAAAGTCAGCGTATGGCTTCCCAAATACCATGAGAGGTTGTCCTCGAAGGTATAGATGTCCTGATCCAGTTTGTTGGCTCCGGAGGAGAATTCCGTACCGATGTTGGCGGTGATGTTGGTTTTGCCGTCGTTGCCTTTCACGTTTTCAATCTGTACGGTAGGTCCCTGATAGGCCACTTCGCGGTTGTCGCGAACGAAGCTGGCCGAGGCGCGGAACTCGTTGTAGAGGTTCTGTCCGAGGCGTGAGTTCAGTTCGGCAACGATGGAGTTGGTCTTGTTGTTCATGCGGTAGCCGCTGTTGTTGAACACGTAGGAGTATGCTCCGGGAGAGTAGTTGTCATCGAAGGAGTTGTTGTGCTGGTAGCGCAGTGCCAGTTTGTGGTCCTGATTGATGTTCCAGTCCACACGTGCCAGCAAGCCGAAAGACTTACGGTCTACGTCGCGCTGTGAGTAGGCTTCGTCGATGCCTGTATATTCCTTGTATTTGTCGGCAATCTGCTTGGCAGTGGCCGAAGTGAGGTAGGAGTTGATGTATCCCGGATAGATGCTGGCGGGATAAGACTCTTTCTGTGCTTCCGCGCTCACGAAGTAGAACAGTTTGTCCTTCACGATTGCGCCTCCCAGCGTACCGCCGAAGGTGCGTGTGTATTGCTGTCCGAGTTCGCTCTTGGCATAGTCGCGTACGGCGCTGTACTTGCCGTACATGAACTGGTTGTTGAAGTAGGTATAAGCAGAACCTTTCGTGGTGTTCGTACCCTGCTTGGTGATGGCGTTGATGCCACCGCCTGTGAATCCGCTCTGGCGAACGTCGAAGGGTGCTACGACCACCTGTATTTCCTGAATAGCATCCATTGAGATGGGGTTGGCTCCGGTCTGTCCGCCGTTGGTTCCGGAAGAGGCAAGGCCGAATACGTCGTTGCTCACCGTACCGTCAATTTGGAAGCTGTTGTAGCGGTTGTTGGAGCCTGCAAACGTCATACCGCCGATTTTGGAAGGCATGGCGAAAGGCATGTTCTTCACGATGTCGTAGACGTTGCGGTCTACGGTCGGTGTGTTCTCAATCTTTCCCAGGGAGAAGTTCTGTCCGGCTCCGGCAGCAGCTTTGGCTTCAGCCACAACCACTACTTCGTCCAGCAGCTCCGAGCTGGGAGTCAGTTTCACATTCTGTGTATAAGTGTTACCCAGTTCAAGCATGATGCCTGTAAAGGCGGCACTCTGATAGCCCACGTAGGACACTGTAAGTTTGTACGGGCCGCCGGTACGCATACCTTGCATCGTATAGCGTCCGTCCACGTTGGTGACAGCGCCATACTGTGTACCCGAAGGTTCATGAATAGCTATAACCGTCGCTCCGATTACAGTCTCATTCTGTTCGTCGGTCACCTTGCCGCTAATGGCCGAGGTAGTGACCTGCGCATTTACGCCCATAGCCGCCAAGACCAGCATCAGCGTAAAAATAACTCTCATTCTTTTTAACATAATTGTTTCAAATTGGTTTTGGAAAATGTTATATTTCTTAAAACACTTGCAAAGGTACGCAAAAATATATGTAATACCATTACATTTCTGCTACATTTTTTAAGAAATTATTCTGAAGCAGAAAGATGTATTATATAATAAGGTGTAACGGAAAAGCAGCGAAAGAGAAGTGCACCGTATGTAAGAGCAGAAGCAGAAGTTCACTGTATGCAAGGTATGAGGGAAGAGCAGAAAGAGAAGTGCACCGTATGTAAGAACAGAAGCAGAAGTTCACTGTATGCAAGGCATGAGGGAAGAGCAGAAAGAGAAGTGCACCGTATGCAAGGCATGACGGAAAAGCGGAAGCAGAAGTTCGCTGCAATGAAAAAAAATTAAATACCTTTGCCGCCTTTATCCTAAAAATAATTCATTATGATGGAAACTAAAAAAAAGAAGGTTGGGCATATCTGAAGCATGTCAGAAAAGCCATGGAGTGTATCAAAACCGTAACCGACGGGAAGTATGAGGTGAGCGACGAAGCCTATCACACACTGAAGCGTATAGTGAAAAACTGCGAGAAGCTGATTAAGGCCTACGAAAAAAAGCTGGAACAGAGGGAAAAAGAGCGGGAAAAGTCCCTGAATCGTTAACAAAGCACAAATAACGGCCAAAACGATGTTTATACATATTTACAAAGTCAAAGTGTTGTAGCACACCGCAATAGGTGGCGTAAAGTGTATAAACAGGACAAAGCATCTATCTTATTTTCAGTACATTTGCGGTAATAAACATTGAACGGACATATTCTCTCCCTCCGCCATAAATTGCAAGCGGCGGGAGCAGAAGTCTGCTTCAATAAGTATTCATTTTATAAAAACAAGACATGGCAATTACATGTACGGAAGGAGAAGTGAAAATCTCCGAGTTCGGCTCAGTCCGAAGCAAACAATCACAGACCATCAGTCTGCAAGAGTATGTAAACAAAGTGCGTAGCAACACATTCAAGGCGCAAGTGGAAGAATACCGCCGCCTTGCCGCCCTGCCGGGGCATGAAGCCGAAGCGCAGAGGGTGAAGGACGGGATGCCCTGCATCGTACCCGCCGGAGTGTGCAGCGGCGGACACGCAGTGAAGAACCTCGTCAAGCACAGCGGACTGCTCCAGATAGACATGGATCACACCCTGCTGCGCACCGCCGAAGTGTGCCGGCTGCTCTGCGAACTGCCCTACGTGACAGTGGTGCACAAGAGTTTCTCGCAGAACGGCGTACGGGCGTTTGTACGCGTGGCAGCCGAAGATGTGATGCGGAACTATGAGCAGCTTTATGCCGCCGTAGGAGAAGCCGTCAGCCGGCATGCCGCACACAACTACGACTCCAAATGCAAGATCCTGACACAGCCCAGCTTCTATTCGTGGGACGCAGATGCGTATTACAATCCCGATGCGGAGACTTTCAAGATGCAGTGGGGAGAAGAAACGGGAAAGGAAGCGGATGCAGCAACAGACTCAGAAGAGGCAGTTTCAGCTTCAGAAACAACAACAGTTTCAGCTTCAGGAGCAACAGCAGTTTCAGCTTCAGGAGCAACAGCAGTTTCAGCTTCAGGAGCAACAGCAGAAGCAGCAGCAAATTCAGGAGAGACAGCAAATTCAGAAGGAACAGCAACCTCAGGAGCATCAGCCTCCTCGGCAAGGGCAGCAGCTCCGGGATTTCTGACTCAGTTTCTCAACGACTTTGAGCACCGCAACCCCTTCCGTCGTGGCGAGCGAAACGACCTTGCGTTGAAGCTGGGTCGTGTGTCTCGCAGTAAAGGTTTTTCAAAAAAGGAGTTGGAAGAAGTTATCAACCTCTTCATCCGCCGCTATGCTGCAACCGATTTCACAGCCGAAGACATCCGTCAACGCATAACCGCTGGTTATCAATTCATTGACTCCCTTCCGCAAAAAACGGAAATTCCCGGCGAGGGTTCAAATAGGGTTCATTTCCCTTATGACCCCGCCGAGCCGCCCGATGCGGGCTCCGAAGAAGAAGATTTGTTGGAAAAAAACAACGAACTTCGTGCCCAGTCCCCCTACATTCCCGACAGCGCATACAGCGGTCTGCCCCAATTCCTGAAAGACTGTGTGCAATACGCTTCCGACCCGCGCGAACGCGACATCATACTGCTTGGCAGCCTTAACTGTTGCAGCGCCCTCTTCCCCGGTGTCAGCTTCTTCTACAAGAACGCCCTCTACTCTTCCCACTTCTACCATGCCCTCGTGGCAAACGCAGCAGCCGGAAAGGGCGTCGTGGCATTCATCCTCAGCCTGCTCGATGCCACCCAGGAATATTACGACCGCCAGCGTCGCGATCAGAAGAAAGCCTTCGAGAAAGCCCAAATGGCATGGGAAGCCGAAGTGCATCAGGCACTGCGCGAACACCGTTCTCCCGACTCCGACAAGAAGCCTGAAGAACCCAAAGCCAAATACCTGAAGACCTCCTCCACCACCAGCAAGAGCCGTCTGCTGGAGCAGCTCGCCACCAACGGCGAACTCGGCTGCCACATGTCGTCCACCGAAATCAACACCCTCATCTCCTCGCTCGCACAGGACTACGGCAAGTATGAGGACATCCTCTGCAAGGCTGCCCACCACGAGGAAATCTCACAGTCGTACAAGATAGACGGCGACCCGATAGTCGTTCCCCGTCCCCACCTGGCACTCATCATGTCCGGCACACCGGAGCAGTTCACCGGCTTCTTCCGCAGCCACGAAAACGGTCTGTACAGTCGTTTCCTCATCTACACCCGCCAGCTCAACCCCCATTGGGAGACGTGTGCCCCCGGCGAAGGACGCGTGGATCTGCGCGAACACTTCCATACGCTGGGAAAGAAACTCTTCGAGATGCACAAGTTGCTGCTGGAATCCCCCACCCTCGTCACCTTCACCCCCGGACAGTGGGAACGCCATACGCAACAGTTCGGCGTGTGGCTCAAGTCGGCCCTGGTGGAAGGAAAGGAGTTCCCCACCAGCATCGTCTTCCGTCATGGACTGCTTGCCATGCGCCTCGCGTCCATCCTCACCATCTTCCGCAAGTGGGACGACTACCGCTATGCCAAGGAATACTGCTGCACCGATGCCGACTTCGACACCGCCATGCAGATTATAGCCACCGTCATTGAGCACAGCCTGCTGCTGGGCACTTCGCTACCCGACACCGGACACCCGCCGGTAGCCATGCGTAAATTCCACCAGTTTGAAGACGTTCTCAAGAAATTACCGAGGATTTTTTCTTACATCGACTTCATCAATGCTGCCAAAGAACTCGGCATATCTGTGTCCACAGCCAAACGTTACCTGAGAAAGGCAGTTGAACAAGAACTCGTTGTGAAACAGAAAGATAAGTACCGAAAACGCAGAAAAAGGCAAGGTAAACAGGGGCTATAAGGAAATGAACCCTAAATGAACCCTCGCCCCGACAATTCGACGGGCGGGGGCTCTTTGGAAAAATGAGGACAAAAATGAACCTGATAAGAATATGCGAACGCATGAACAGCCGCCCGAAACAACGAATTCTAAAAGAAAGCATCTATGTATGACAAGGAATTAGCACTCGACAGCCTGTATAACATCCTATTTCTTCCTGTGAGACAGATAATTTCCCCTTGCGGGATAAATAATTTCATCCCGTAAGACGGTAAGTTTCGTCCTACGGGATGAAAAGTTTTGTCCTGCGAAGCGGGAAGTTTCGTCCTGCGAAACGGAAAACATTCATTCTGCGAAACATGGGGTCATGGTGTTCCCAGCACCCCTATGATGAGCCGCACTTGTGCGGGCGTGTACCGTCGTGCGGTAGGCGCCATGCCCGTTTCCTGCAACTGCTGCTCCAGTCCGGGCGCGGTACGTATCCATTCGTTGAACTGCTTGACGGCTGTCTGCTGCTGCACACCGTCTATATACATGCTTGCCAATTCGCCCTTGCCGTAGCTGCGCACCACAAAGGCTTTCTCTACAATATCTTCATCGGGCTTTCCCATACAGAGTCTCCATTAGTGTAATTTTTATTCGGATTGGAGACATAAAGATAGTGATTTTCAGCGAGATAAGCAATCAAACCCGGAGAAATTCATCTCCGATACCACTTTCTTTTTTTCTTCTTGCGGGCTTGCTGCAATGCCGTCCCAAACAGGCAACAGGCACATTTCAGTTCTTTCGGGGAGAGTTTATCCAAATTGTCAAGAATACCGGGAATAGAAAAGTTCTCATCGAGAAATTCATAAGGATCGGCGACCTCTTCCAAATCCCGCTTCATGAGGCAGGCACATACAGGACATTTATCCATTGATCTGTTATATTTTTTTAGTTTATGTGAGGAAATATCTTATCAACTTTACACAAAAACACCTAAGGGAAAACCCTTCAAAAAACACATACCTCACTCCCCTTTCAGAAAGAAAGATGCTCAAAGATAACACTTTTTTGTTATTATTTGCATGATTATTGTAATTTAATACAATTTCGGAGCAAAAAAAATACAACTACCGGAGAAATAAAAGGAAACAACCTATATATTATTACTAAGCATGCACAGCATTTGTTAAGGCATGCACAGCATTGTTAAGGCATACACAGCATTATTAAGGCATACACAGCACTGTTAAGGCATACACAGCACTGTTAAGGCATGCACAGCACTGTTAAGGCATACACAGCACAGTTAAGGCATACACAGCATTGTTAAGGCATACACAGCACTGTTAAGGCATACACAGCACTGTTAAGGCATACACAGCATCGTTAAGGCATGCACAGCACTGTTAAGGCATACTTATCGTTACTAAAGCGTACTTATCGTTACTAAACCTTACCCAACCTTACCGAATCGTATTTTCCGCCTTGCCTCTGCCGTATCTTTGTTTCAACGAAACGAGGTAAGGAATATCGCCGCGGAGACTTCTTCTCCTCCAACCGTCAGAGACAATCAATCAGTATTAACATTAGAAAAAAACGAACTTCATTATGGCAATCATCGTAGAACCTGTGCAACGCTATCAGAAGGTCGGTGACAAGACTTCCCCGCAACTGTACTACCTGAAGCGGAAAGCCAACAACTCCCGCCTGTACAACACCAAGCGCATCGCGCAAGAGATTGAAGAACTGGGCGGCATGTCCGCCGAAGACGTGGAACACGTGGTCACCGCCCTCGTACGCAACATCAAACGCAAACTGACAGACGGCGACAGCGTAAAACTGGACGGCCTCGGTGTGTTCTACACCACTTTCCACAGCAAAGGAACCCCCAGCTCGGAAGAATGCACCGTAAAGAACATCGACAAAGTAAACATCCGCTTCCTCACCGACAGCGGTCTGCGCCTTGTCAACGACTCCGGAGCCACCACCAAAGGCAGCCCCAACAACGTGGCGTTCAGCCTCTACAACCCCAAAGAGGACGGTCCCTCCGGTGGCGGTGGCAGCGGCAGCGGTGACGACGGAGAAGAAGAAGATCCGCTGGGATAAGTCCCGCAAGGAAAGCTATCCGGTTCTCCCCCCTCTCCCTGTGTGAGGGGGGAGAACAAAGTAACAATTCGCAATTGCAAGGTAATCCTTCACAATTAATGCGAATCAGTAGTTGAATTTATAGTTCATTATTATACGGATTTGAGCTTTTTCACCACAGAGGGCACAGAGACTCACAGAGTCTTTCTCTTTTTATGAGGCAAAACATTTTATTTATGAGGCAAAACATTCTGTCATTCAGAGCGTAGCGAAGAATCTGCTCTCCCTATACTGGGATGAGTATTGACATGAGTGAGTATTGACATGAGTGAGTATTGACATGAGAGAGTAGATTCTTCGCTACGCTCTGAATGACAGATACTATCGAGTAGCAAGATTAACACTCTGTGAAACTCTGTGCACTCTGTGAAACTCTATGCACTCTGTGTACTCTGTGAAATTCTATGCACTCTGTAAAACTCTATGCGCTCTGTGTACTCTGTGGTGAAAGCATTCATTACTTGCAAGGTTATAAACTTAATTCAAATACTGATTCGCACAATTAATTAATAATCAAAAAAATCAAAACTCCTATGGCAACAAAATCATCTTGGTGGGACAAGTTCCTCAAAATCGTAATCGCAGTAGCATCGGCCGTTCTCGGCGCAGTAGGCGCCAAAGCCATGCCCATGTAACTCATCACTCCTCGTTCCTCACTCCTATCTCCTCATTCCCATGCGTACAATCACCCTGATCATCATCCATTGCAGCGCCACGTGCGAAGACCGCCCCTTTACGGAGCAGGCACTGGAAGCCGCCCACCGCCAACGCGGTTTCGACGGCACAGGCTATCACTTCTACATCCGTCGCGACGGCCGCATACTCACCACCCGCTCCCCCGAACGTCCCGGAGCACATGCCCGCGGCTACAACGCCCACTCAATAGGCATCTGTTATGAGGGCGGTCTGGACCACTACGGCATGCCCAAAGACACTCGCACCGAGTGGCAACGCCATTCGCTCCGCGTCCTCGTCAGGACGCTGCTGCTGGACTATCCCGGCGCCCAAGTGGTGGGACATCGCGACCTGAGCCCCGACCTCAACGGCAACGGCGAGGTGGAACCCATGGAATGGACAAAGCAATGCCCTTGCTTCGAGGTGAAGAGGGAGAAGTGGTAGGCGGACAGTCCGGAAAGAAGAGCTCGGAAAAAAGAACCGGAAAGAAGAGCCGAAAGAAGAACCGGGAAAAAGAGCTCGGAAAGAAGCATCGGGAAAAAGAGCTCGAAAAGAAGAGCCGGGAAAAAGAACCGGAAAGAAGCATCGGGAAAAATAAGAAAAGTCTGAAGAGTAAGAAAGAGACAAGAGATGCTTAAAAGAGAGAAAGGGTGATGCCCAAATCAAATTCAGTTATCATTCTGCCATTCAAAGCAGCTGAATTTTATTGGGGCGTCACCCTTTCTCTTTTTATTCGTAACCGGCAGAATAAGTTCTGACTAATTCATTTTATATTATGAAAGTAACCGGCAGGACAATTACCATGCCCAATCGTCCAGATTCATACTGCTTTCTACTGTATTTTCCAAATCATCCGGCAGATTGCAGAAGAAATCGATTCCGGTCTTTTCCTCCAACTCATCAATGCTCAAAGCACTGGCTTTCAGCTCCTCCAATGTAGGCGCTTCGCTGTATTCCTTATGCTCCACTCTGAAACCAATGGCATGATATGCACCGTCCGTTTCGGAGAGGACAGCCATAAAGTAGTATTTGGGACAAGCCAGCCCGCCTTTGGTAAAGCCGTTTGCATCGGTCGTAGGCTTTATGTTGTCACCGCCATTCTTCTGACCTGTGTAGCTGACCAGCAGTTCATTGAGCGCACCGCCTTTAACCACGTACAGCTTGCTGTAAGTAGTGGTGAAGTCTTTTTCCGCACCGCCCCACTTGCGTACCTGTTCCTCAAATTCAGCCCAGTAAGGACTGTTGAAGGAGTGTATCATGGGAGACATATTGCTGAAATAGAATGTCTGGTCGTTGGCTTCCTGCGTGAAAAGACGGTCGGCAGAACCGCAGATGTGTCCGCGGTCAAAGCCATCGTTCTTGTGCTGTTCATCGGTGACCTGCATGGCTTCGGGAAGCAAGGGATCGACGACGAACTTGTCTTTGCGCTTCACTCCATCGCCTGCCTTGCGGGTTGTTTCATCGAACGCGAAAGCCACCCATGAGGAGTGCTTCTTTGTGTCGTCCCACTCCAAAGCGTAGTTCAGCAGCTCCGCACCGTTCACTTTCAGCGAATGTGCCACGAAAACGTTGGCTTCGTTCAGGCGGGGTATCTCAAGGTTGAGCGAATAGCCGCTTTTGTCCTTGGCGTTGGCATTGGCATTGGGCTTTACGTCTTCCTCTACCACATATTCTATTGTGACATTGTTACCGCTGATGCTGCACACGCGGAACTTGACGTATTGGTGGGCAGCCAGCGTTTCCGTATGTGCCCAATAGGTGGCGCCGTCCACTACGGGAACACCGTCAGCCTGCCAGGCATCGGCTTCGGGACGGGTTTTCATCTCGTCCAGACGGGTCGAGGTGCTCTTTACAAAGGCGTATTGCTTGCCGTAGAATGTCTTGTCCTGAATGTAGAACGGAGACTGGAAACCGTCCGGCTCGAACACCGTAAATCCTGCCTGCGGATTTTCATAACCTTTCAACACGAGTGTGGCGGCATTGTCCTGCGTTGTTTCAACGTATCCGTTATAGGGCGCATCGGAACCTTCGCATGCAACCACCGTAACCATTGCAAGCATCAACAGCCACAATCCTAATATATTGCTTATCTTTTTCATTTTTCTTTTTGATTTTCTGTATAAAAGAATACAACTCTGAATTATGACGCCCGGACGGGGCGGAATGTTCCGCTCCGCCTAAGCGTCGTCTTTATTTATTCGGCAGGAGTTTCGGCATCTCCGCCTTCTTCTCCCTCTCCTTCTGTCACTTTTTCACGAACTACCACGTTTGCCACTTCCCAAGTAGGAGCAACATCTTTGGTGCTGACATACTTGAAGGCTATGGTGACTTTCTGTCCGTTGTAGGCGCTCAGGTCTATCTTATTACTTGCAAAAGGATACTGACTGTTATCTTCGGGCCAATTCTCCACCGTCAGAGCCGTCCACGTAGCGGTTTTCACATCATCGGAGTAATCGGTAGACACCATCACATTGAGGTTATCTGAAGGAGTTTCAGTGCGGAAACGACAAGCATGCTCAAACAGCAGTTCGGGAGCTTTTGATTTCTTGAAGTTCATAACAGGCGACACAAGCCAGCTTTCGGCCGGATTATTGCCTGTGGCTTTGATGTAGGCAGAAGCTTTCATGAAGTCCTTACCGTCATAAGAGCTTTTGCTCCATACCCACTTCACACCTTCAAGGAATACATCCTGAATAGTAAAGCTGCCCTTATCCGTCTTGAACGTTTCGTTCAGATACATGCTTGCCTCAACACTGATGCCCTCGGCATCCTGCGTAAAGGTGGCTGTGACGAGCTTACAGGAAGTTGTCTCTGTCCAGTCCTCTCCCAGCGTGTATTCGGCAACCACAGGCGTATCGGCTTTCTTGTTGTAGACCACCGCAACCATGTCACCCACAGCAGCGTAAGGGTATTTTTGTTTCAGATAGGTGGGCAACACAGCTTCCGGTTTCTCAATCATGCCTGCACCCAATGATTCGTAGAGAGCAGGCTCTGCCACAAGCAGTTTGGCTTCTTTCAGAGTGTATGGCTTCCATGTCTTGTTCTCACCGTCGTACACGTAGAGCGCAGAAGCCGTAGGAGAAACGGTAGTGGCACGAGTGGCGGCAAGAGAACGGGTAGCAGTGGCTTCTTCGACAGAAGTGACTATTACCTGTGGATATCCACTCTTATTAACTCCTACCAAGTACCCTTTCACTGCAATCTTCTTGCCATTGAGAGCCGCATCTATCTTACTTTCATCTGCATAAGAGAAAGCAGCGTCTTTTTCAACGCCTTCCATTTTCACATTATAATAATTATATCCGTATCCGCTATCTTTTATAGTCAAAGTTCCTTCAAAAGAAACATAGACAATGCGTTGAGCCGCTGCATAGGCAGTAAACTCGGCAGCACCGAACGTTTGCGGAACCATAGCTGCAGGAATTGTACTGCCCGTAGATATAGAAGTTACCGTAAGCCCCTTGTCACCGAACTGAACAACCCCGTTTCTTGAAGCAGTTGTTCCTTTTACTTCTACCATATCGCCCACTTTCTCGGTCGGTTGGGTATTTTTATATACCAAAATATCTCCCGTTCCGTCTGTCAGTATAAATCCTCTCGTATTGATAGCTGTAACCAGTCCTTTCGCAGTATACTCACCTGCAGCCGAATATGCTATGACACCTACCGGCGTAACTTTGTTTTCTTCTCCCTTCACTGTAACCGAAGTGGCAAAAGTATTGATATATTTAGTTGAGCTTCCACTTACGCCTGCCAGATATCCGGTCACCACCACTGTTTTATCAGCCCATGAGTCATCTATCAACAACGCATCAGTAATGGAACCTTGAACAGATGTTTCACCGTCCAATATGATATTAATATTATTCCCACTCTTCTTAAATGTTCCTTCATACGTAACATACTGTATGTCGGGAGTGTTGTTTGCGTAAGTCTTCAACTCGGCAACCGTCATGCTTTTGGCAGCAGGATAAGCAAATGTCGGCTTACGTTCCAATACCTTGAAAATGGCTTTCGAACTAAAACGGTTCATTCCCTGTTTTGCCATTTCCACTTTACCGGATACCTCTACTACATCACCCACAGAGCACGTTACAAGTTTTCCCTGATAAACACGAATAAGCCCCGTATCATCTTTGAAGATAAAGCTTTTCGCATTCACAGCCACTACTTCACCTTTAGAAGTGTATTCCCCCTCAGATGTAAGTTTCAGTAAATCGGCAATGCTCGTATAAGCAGGCGCAGGCTCTTCGCCTCCACCTCCACCACCGCCTATACTCGGTTCAGTAGCCGAGTAAGCATAGTTCACCACTTTCATTTCACCTTCCACAGGATTCTTCACTGCATTGCTCAATACTCCCGGAATCTTTCCGATTGTGGACGGAGAAAGGAAAGAAGCCTTTACACTCTCGCCCCATACCGTTTTGTAATCCTCCTCTGTCAAATCATAAGTGGACAGTTTCTTGAAATCGTCCATATAGTCCGACGGGCTAAAAAGCTTGTAGGTCACCACAAACTTGGAGCCTGCATCGGCATTGGGGTATTTGGACTTCAGATAGGCGGGAATGTAGTCTTCCGCCGGAGCTTCCTCCGTAAAATAGTGGTTGGTGCCTACTGCGTCCAAGGCTTTTACAAACGTCTTCCCCTCAGGGTCTTTGGAAAGTGCCAGTTCCTGGTTGGCGGTCAGCTTGGAGATACTGCCGTAGTCGGATGTAGCCAGTGTCATGGCAATGTCCTTTACGTCGGTAATGCCGGGATTGATGTTGAATTGATCATCGTAATGGTCGTCACAAGCAGTCAACAGAGCCAGTAACGCTATCGAAGCGAATATTTTCTTCTTCATATCGTGAATGTTTTTTCGGTTTAGAAGTTAACTTTCAATCTTATGTTATATGTACGTCCGAAAGAATAGAACACATATACATTATCGGATGTAGCCACTGCACTCGCACTACTTGGGTTCCAAGCCTTGGAGATGTACTGATAGTTCAGCAGGTTGTTCACATTACCGGAAAGAACGGCATCCAGCTTGCCAAACTTGAAACGATACGAAGCGTTCATGTCCAACTGGCTTGCAGCAGGTATCTTCCAGGGCTCTGCCACTGCCGTCTCTTTTCCGACAGAAAGGATCGTGCCGTCTACGGCATAGTATGCATAGTTGCGTCCGTAGTAGGTCCAGTCTGCGCCTACACGCAATGCTTTAGTGATGTTTACGTTGGCTCCCACAGCAGCCGTAGTCTGTGCCGAACCACCCACACGTACACCATTCATCTTAACAACAGCCTTGGCATGATCTTCCGCACCGGGAGTAGTCACTGTTCCGGCTTTGGTCATGGCATTGCCCATCTCGTCATACACGTAGCCTGTGGCATCGCTATCCCACTTCCAGTCGCCCAGAGAAACCATACCGGTGAGCTCCAGCCAACGGAAAGGACGGACTTTGACATCCAGTTCGGCACCCTTGTGCAAAGCGGCAAGACCCGCCATATTGATGTTACCGTTCTGCTGATTGTCCAGCGTCACGCTCTTCGTCATGGTCTTGTCCATCCAACGGGTGTAGTAGAGGTTCAGATTGGCGGTAATCCAAGAGTTGCGGAAACCGTAGCCCAGCTCTGCCGAGAACACTTTCTCGTTCACCGCTTCCTTGTTCAGGACGTTGCTCTTGTCGGCTGTCATGAACGCGCCGTAAGAGTATTTGGGAGCGCGGCTGATATAACCTACATTGGCAAACACATTGTGGTTGTCATTGAAATTGTAGTTAGCACCACCTTTGGCTGTGAAGCCCAGGAAGTTCACCACATCAGACTTGGCGTGCTCCTTGTCGTAGTAGAAACGGTCGTAACGCCAATACCCCGTATTGGAAAGCGAACCTGCCACAAATGCCGACAGACGGTTTTTGTTATATTCCAATTGGAAGAATCCGCCTTCCTGCATCACAAATCCGTCGTAATCGCGGAAAACAACATCGCCTACACCCAATTTCTGATAACGCCAGTTGGGATCGGACGCATGTATATTATTCTTCGGATCCACATTTCCACGCTCGGAGTCGAGATAATAGGAACCGCCGAAAAGATCGGAAATCTCATTGCGGTGTACACCTTTATAATAACGGTAGTCCACACCACCGTAGAAGTCAAAGTTCTGCCCTATCTTAGTGGTATAGGTGGAAAGCAATCCGTACCAGTCGTGACTGTTGTTGGAACGTGCCGCAACCATGGCAGAACCGTACTGGCTCGTACGGTTAATCTCTTCGATGGCAGCATAGTCGAACGTTCCGTCACTGCGGCGGAAAGTGTCGTACAGCGTACCTTTATAAGCCCCTCTCCAAGAGGAATAGGAATAGGGAGAAAATTCTGTATTTCCCTGACCTGAGAAGCCGGAACCACGTCCCAATGACACATACAAGGACGTACTGAGTGATGATTTGGAGTTTATCTGCCACTGGTGGTTCAAGCTGATCTGCGGCTTATGATACTTATTACGGTAAGAGTTGTATGCCTCACCGTTGGAACGATAACCAAAAGTAGGATTGTATTTGTGGTCTTTCACGCCATAAACAGTTTCCACCATTTTCCAGTCGGCCAGCGTAAGACCTCCGTATGAGGAACTGCGCTGTCCATGTTCCTGCGGAGCGCCGAAAGCCGTCAGCGTAAGCTGATGCTCATCATTGATGCGCTTGGAGATAGAAGCAAACCAGTTGTATCCCTCGAAGTCGGTTCCCTGAATGTATCCGTCTCCCCAGTTCTTACCACCCATCAGGGTAAAAGCCCAGCCACTCTTGCTGATGCCCGAAGAAATAGAAAAGAGTATTTTGTTCATCCCGTCATTGCCCATTCCATAGGAAAGGAATCCACCTTTCTTGGCATCCAGGTTGCGGGTCACAATGTTAATGGTACCTCCCACAGAAGGAGCCGACACCTTGCTCGCACCCAGACCGCGTTGCGTCTGTATGCTACGGGCCACATCGCTAAGTCCCGCCCAGTTGGACCAGTACACGCCGCCATGCTCCATTTCGTTCATGGGCACACCGTTCACCATCATGGCAATGTTACTATTGTCAAAACCACGCATATAGATTTCGGAGTCTCCAAAACCACCGCCTTGCTTATTGGCATGCACACCTGGAGTGGACTTCAGCAACTCCGGAAACTCTTGCGTCCCCAATTTTTCTTCGATGAAAACCGGATCTACCGTAGACAAGGCTACCGGCGTTTTACGAGCCACTGCCACAGATGAAGTGATAACCACATCCTTCAGCATCACAGCATCGGGGGTCATCCGGATAATACCCAAATTAACAGAAGCGCCCTTCTGTTTAACTTTCTCCTTCAAGTCTTTATAACCCACATACTTGAATAACAATGTGGCATTAGAAGCAACGCTTTGCTTGAAATAGCCGTCAATATCGGTCACCGATCCCTGAGTAGTCCCTTCTACCATTACGGCGGCTCCGACTAAAGGCTCACCTGTTTCAGCATCAACAAGCTGACCTCGTACTGTAGTCTGAGACCATGCAACGGCAGTATAAGCCGACAGCACAGCCATCAACAGAAATTGAATTAGACTTTTTCTCATAATTCTACTTTTAGTTAATAGATAGTGTTAATTAATATTTAAAAAAGTTCGTGAGTTGCAAATATAATATTATTAAATTAGATATTCATTACAATTATGCTACAATTTTTCAAATTAATAAACGATTCGGGAAACTCTAAAAACAAAAAAGCTCCGCCAATTTCTCGCGGAGCTTTCTTTTTGTCACAAATGCAACGTATATTCTTTCAAATTAAAATCTAAAATCAGTCATTCATTAACTTTCTATAACGCACACGAGTCGGCTCTTCTTTACCCAGACGTTTCAATTTATTTTCTTCATATTCCGAATACGACCCTTCGAAGAAGAACACATTGGAGTCGCCTTCAAACGCAAGGATGTGCGTACAGATGCGGTCGAGGAACCAGCGGTCGTGGCTGATGACAACGGCGCATCCGGCAAAGTCCTCAAGACCCTCTTCGAGGGCACGCAGGGTGTTGACGTCAATGTCGTTGGTAGGCTCGTCGAGGAGCAGCACATTGCCTTCTTCCTTGAGGCAGAGGGCCAGGTGAAGACGGTTGCGCTCACCACCGGAGAGCACGCCGCAGAGCTTTTCCTGATCGGCACCGGAGAAGTTGAAGCGCGACAGGTAGGCACGTGCGTTGATGTCGCGTCCACCCATGCGGATGAGGTCGTTGCCGCCGGAAATCACTTGGTAGACACTCTTGTTGGGGTCGATGTCCTTGTGTTGTTGGTCCACATAGGCTACTTTCACAGTCTCTCCTACCTCGAACTCGCCGCTGTCGGGAGTCTCCAGCCCCATGATAAGGCGGAAAAGGGTGGTCTTACCTGCACCGTTGGGACCGATGATGCCCACAATACCGTTAGGCGGCAGCATGAAGTTGAGATCGTCGAACAGGAGCTTGTCGCCAAACGCCTTTGCCACGTGCTTGGCTTCGATGACCTTGTTGCCCAGACGGGGACCGTTGGGGATGAAGATTTCGAGCTTTTCCTCCTTCTCCTTCACATCCTCGTTCAGCAGTTTGTCGTAGGAGTTCAGACGGGCCTTTCCCTTTGCCTGACGGGCCTTGGGAGCCATACGCACCCACTCCAGCTCGCGTTCCAGCGTCTTACGGCGCTTGCTGGCTGTCTTTTCTTCCTGCTCCATGCGCTTGGTTTTCTGCTCCAGCCAACTGGAGTAGTTGCCCTTCCAGGGAATGCCTTCGCCGCGGTCGAGCTCGAGTATCCAACCTGCCACGTGGTCGAGGAAGTAGCGGTCGTGGGTTACGGCGATTACCGTACCTTCGTACTGCTGCAGGTGTTGTTCCAACCAGTCGATGGACTCTGCATCAAGGTGGTTGGTGGGCTCGTCGAGGAGCAGCACGTCGGGCTTCTGGAGCAACAGGCGGCAGAGTGCCACACGACGGCGCTCACCACCGGAAAGATGCTCTACGGACTGGTCTTCGGGCGGACAACGGAGTGCATCCATCGCACGCTCCAGCTTACTGTCGAGGTTCCATGCATCGGTAGCGTCGATGATGTCCTGCAACTCTGCCTGACGGGTGAAGAGCTTGTCCATCTTGTCCTGATCCTCGTAGTATTCGGGCAGACCGAACTTCTGGTTGATCTCCTCGTACTCTGTCAGCGCATCCACAATGGGTTGCACGCCTTCCATCACCACTTCCTTCACTGTCTTCGTAGGATCAAGATAAGGCTCCTGAGCCAAATATCCTACCGAATATCCGGGTGAAAACACCACTTCGCCCTGATAGGATTTATCCAAGCCGGCGATAATCTTCAGCAAGGTTGATTTACCCGAACCGTTCAGACCGATGATACCGATTTTCGCTCCATAGAAGAACGAAAGGTAGATGTTCTTCAACACCTGCTTGTTGTTCTGCTGAATGGTCTTGTTCAGCCCTACCATAGAAAAGATAATTTTCTTATCGTCTACTGTTGCCATGTAATTTTAAGTATAAAGTATGAAATATAAATTATGAATGTTCCTTTATAATGTTTCCTTATAATGTTCCCTTATAATGTTCTTTTTATAATATTTCCTTATAATGTTCTTTTTATAATGTTTCTTTTATAATACCGCTATTACGACATCGCTTTATAATGTTCTTTTGTGATACTCTTGTGATACCTTTCTTTATTTTAGCAATACATTTTTTTTAATGGAATATCAATGTATCAAACATTGTATTATCAGGGAATTAAGAACTACCGCATCTATAATCCCGGTACAAAGATAGGAAAAAAAGCGAAATTCCTTTGCAACTTCAAAAAAAGTCTCTATCTTTGCACCCGCTTAACAGCAGTAAAGGATTGATTCGCTAGCTCAGCAGGTAGAGCACAACACTTTTAATGTTGGGGTCTTGGGTTCGAGCCCCAAGCGGATCACCAGAAAATCAGAGAGTTACATCAAAGTAACTCTCTTTTTTTATGCCTGAAAAGCCCGTTTTACCTCCCGGTCCGGGCAAACCGGGAAGTAAAACGGAGAAGCATTTACTTTCGGCTGACGATTGTCCCGGTGGCCTGGTTGGCAGGCATCACCAGCACCTCCGCCACTTGTATATGTTCGGGTACGGCAGCGGCAAAGTACACCACTTCGGCAATGTCGTCACCGGTAAGCGGACGGATGCCCTTGTACACATTGTCGGCAGCGGCTTTGTCTCCACGAAAGCGCACTACGGAGAAATTCGTCTCCACAAGGCCGGGCTTGATGTTCGTCACCCGGACGGGAGTATCCACGAGGTCGATGCGCAAGCCGTCGGACAGGGCTTTGACGGCAGCTTTTGTGGCACAATACACACTACCTCCCGGATAGGCATAATCGCCGGCAATAGACCCCATGTTGATGACATGACCGCGTCCGCGCTCCACCATTCCGGGCACAACGAGGCGGGTCATGGCAAGCAAGGATTTCACGTTGGTATCAATCACCACATCCCATTCGTCCAGACTGCCCTCATGCTCTTTGTCCACGCCGATAACCAGTCCGGCATTGTTAATCAGGATGTCTATTGCCTTCCACGCTTCGGGAAGCGAATCGAGGGCGGCTGCCGCAGCCCGGCGGTCGCGCACATCGAAAGGAAGCAGGCAGACGTCCGCATGATATTCCGTTTCCAGCTCACGCTTTACGGCTGCCAGTTTCTCTACATTCCGTCCGTTAAGGATGAGACGGTAACCATTCATGGCAAACTTACGCGCACAGCCCTCTCCTATACCGGAAGAGGCGCCTGTGATAAATACAATTTTCTTTTCCATACTGATAGTTTATAATTCATTGTTTGAATTTCATTGTTTGTAATTCGTCTTCTGTAATTTATCATCAGCAAATCTTCTTCTTCTTCTTCTTCTTCTTCTTCTTCTTCTGCTGCTGCTGCTGCTTCAGCAATTCGTCATCAGCAATTCGTCATCAACAATTCATAATCAACAATTCATAATCAGCAATTCATAATCAGATGTTACGAAGTGCAAAGTTATGACTTATTTGCGAGCATCAACAAATAACTCGCAACTTATCCTCCATAACCCTTAAAGTTTTCAAGAAATATATGTACCTTTGCGCCACTTTTTGTGATGACTGACTATATCAGGTAGAGATTTGTTTAATTAGTTTGGATAAAGATAAGAAACGCTTATGCAAAAGTCCGATTGCATCATCGGTGTAGAGCACGTATCGAAATTCTTTGGAGATAAAGCCGTACTGAATGATGTGAATTTGTCTGTCCGTAAGGGCGAGTTTGTAACGATATTGGGACCGTCCGGTTGCGGAAAGACGACGTTGCTGCGTCTGATTGCAGGTTTCCAGACCGCCTCGGAAGGAGTGATTACCATTGCAGGGAAAGACATCACGCAGACCCCGCCCCACCGCCGTCCGGTGAACACAGTGTTCCAGAAGTATGCCCTGTTCCCGCACCTCAACGTATTCAACAACATTGCCTTCGGCCTCAAACTGAAGAAGCTCCCCGCCGCCACCATCGAAAAGAAGGTGAAACAGGCGCTCCGCATGGTGGGCATGACCGACTATGAAGACCGCGACGTGGACTCCCTCTCCGGCGGACAGCAGCAGCGTGTGGCCATAGCCCGCGCCATCGTCAACGAACCCGAAGTGCTGCTCCTCGACGAGCCTCTTGCCGCCCTCGACCTGAAAATGCGCAAGGACATGCAAATGGAACTGAAAGAGATGCATCAGAAGCTGGGCATCACTTTCGTATACGTCACCCACGACCAGGAAGAAGCGCTCACGCTGAGCGACACGATTGTCGTCATGAGCGAGGGTAAGATACAGCAGACAGGCACCCCGATAGACATCTACAACGAACCTATCAACTCCTTTGTGGCCGACTTCATAGGCGAAAGCAACATCCTGAACGGCGTCATGGTGCACGACCAGCTCGTCAGCTTCTGCGGACATGAATTCGACTGCGTGGACACCGGTTTCGGCGAACAGGCACAGGTGGACGTCGTGATCCGTCCGGAAGACATCTACATCTTCGACCCCTCGGATGCGGCACAACTGACGGGAACCGTAACAAGCTCCATCTTCAAAGGCGTGCACTACGAGATGCTGGTGCAGACCCGCGAAGGCTACGAGCTGATGGTGCAGGACTACCACTGCTTCGAAGCCGGTCGCGAGGTGGGCTTGCTGGTGAAGCCCTTCGACATCCACGTGATGAAGAAAGAACGCACCTGCAACACCTTCGAAGGCAAACTTCTGGACGAAACCCATGTGGAATTCCTGGGATGCAGCTTTGAGTGCAGTCCGGTGCACGACATCCGTCCGGAAACACCCGTAAAGGTGGAAGTGGACTTCCAGAACGTCGTCCTTGAGGACAACGAAGAGGACGGACGACTGACAGGCGAAGTGAAATTCATCCTCTACAAAGGCAACCACTATCATCTGACTGTGTTCACCGACTGGGACGAGGACATCTTCGTAGACACCAACGACGTATGGGACGACGGCGACAGAGTGGGAATACGAATAGCACCGGAGAATATACGAATCACTAACCACTAACCACTCAAAACAATTTGCCAATGAAAAGTTTCTTCATGCGGCGGCGTAACTGGACACTACCCTACGCACTGTTCCTGCTGATATTTGTGATAGTGCCGTTGCTACTGATTGTGCTGTATGCCTTTACGGATGCCGAGGGAGCATTCACCCTTGCCAACTTCCGCAAGTTCATGATGCACCCCGAAGCGATGAACACCTTCATCTACTCCATCGGCATAGCCATCATCACCACGCTGGCGTGCCTGTTGCTGGGCTATCCGGCTGCCTATATCCTCAGTCAGAAGCAGTTCAACACCTCGCAGACCATGGTGGTGCTGTTCATCCTGCCCATGTGGGTGAACATACTGATACGCACGCTTGCCACAGTGGCGCTGTTCGACTTCCTGAACCTGCCGCTGGGCGAAGGCGCACTCCTGTTCGGCATGGTGTACAACTTCCTGCCGTTCATGATATACCCCATCTACAATACATTGCAGAAAATGGACCACAGCCTCATAGAAGCTGCCCAAGACCTCGGAGCCACCCCCTTGCAGATATTCGGCAAAGTGATCCTGCCCCTCTCCATGCCGGGCATCATGAGCGGCATCGTCATGGTGTTCATGCCTACGGTAAGCACCTTTGCCATTGCCGAACTGCTGACGATGAACAACATCAAGCTCTTCGGAACAACGGTGCAGGAGAACATATACAACGGAATGTGGAACTACGGTGCGGCCCTGTCGCTCATCATGCTGCTGCTGATAGGCGTCACCATCCTCTTCACGAACGAGGAGGACAGCGCATCCAATGAAAGCGGAGGTGTGATATGATGACACGTATTCTTGCCAAAGGCTATCTGTGGCTGCTGCTTGCGCTGCTCTACTCGCCTATCCTTATCATTATGATCTTCTCCTTCACCGAAGCCAAGGTGCTGGGCAACTGGACGGGATTTTCCACCAAGCTGTACAGCTCCCTCTTTACGGGCGGCATGCACCACTCACTGATGAATGCCATTTGGAACACCTTTGCCATTGCCATGCTGGCAGCCACCGCATCGACGGCACTGGGCAGCATTGCGGCTATCGGCATCTTCAACCTGCGCACACGCACACGTCAGGTGATGAACTTTGCCAACGCCATTCCGATGATGAACGCCGACATCATTACGGGTGTGTCGCTGTTCCTCCTGTTCGTCAGCTTCGGCATATCGCAGGGATTCACAACGGTGGTACTGGCGCACATCACGTTCTGCACCCCCTACGTAGTGCTGAGCGTGATGCCCCGTCTGAAAAAGATGAACCAAAACGTGTACGAAGCCGCCCTCGACCTCGGCGCAACCCCGTTCCAGGCATTGCGCAAGGTCATCCTTCCGGAGATATTTCCGGGCATGATAAGCGGGTTCATCCTTGCCTTTACACTCTCCATCGACGACTTCGCAGTAACCATATTCACCATCGGGAACGAAGGACTGGAAACGCTCTCCACCTACATCTACGCCGATGCCCGCAAAGGCGGACTGACACCGGAGCTGCGCCCCCTCTCCACCATAATATTCATTACGGTGCTGGTGCTGCTGATCGTCATCAACAAACGCGCGGAACGTGCACAGAAGAGTTGAAAACTGAAAGTATAGTCAAAATAAACTTACCGAACAAAAAAATGAAAAGACTGACAGGTATACTCCTTCTCCTCTGCCTTGCCCTTGCCGCCGTTTCGTGCAAAGGTTCAGGCGAAGAGCGCAGCCACGTACTGAAAATCTACAACTGGGCGGACTACATCGACGAAGACGTGCTTGCCGAATTCCCCGACTGGTACAAACAGCAGACAGGTGAGGACATCCGCCTTGTCTACCAAGTGTTCGACATCAACGAAATCATGCTCACCAAGATAGAACGCGGGCACGAAGACTTCGACGTGGTATGCCCCTCGGAGTACATCATCGAACGCATGCTGAAGAAAGACCTTCTCCTGCCCATCGACCGCAACTTCGGCAAGACCCCGGACTATCTGCCCAACATTTCCCCCTACATCCGCCGGGAACTGAACAAGACCAGTCAGCCGGGACGCACCACCACAGACTATGCCGTACCCTATATGTGGGGCACAGCCGGCATACTCTACAACCGCAGCTTCATCACCCCCGACGAAGCCGGCAGTTGGCACTGCCTGTGGAACTCCAAGAACAAAGGCAAGCTCCTGATGAAAGACAGCTACCGCGACGCCTACGGAACCGCCATCATCTACGCCCACGCCCGCCAGCTTGCCGACAGCACCGTTACGGTGGAACAACTCATGAACGACAACTCCCCCGAAGCCATAGCCCTTGCCGAAAAGTACCTGAAAGCCCTGAAACCCAACATTTCCGGTTGGGAAGCCGATTTCGGCAAGGAGATGATGACCAAGAACAAAACATGGCTCAACCTCACCTGGAGCGGCGACGCCGTATGGGCAATTGACGAAGCCGAGGCCGTAGGCGTAGACCTTGCATACGAAGTGCCGCGCGAAGGCAGCAACATCTGGTACGACGGCTGGGTAATCCCCAAATACGCCCGGAATCCCAAGGCAGCCAGCTACTTCATCAACTACCTCTGCCAGCCCGAAATCGCCTTGCGCAATATGGACGCCATAGGCTACGTCAGCGCCGTTGCCACCCCCGAAATCATGGAAGCCAAACGGGATACTTCCATAGAAACACGCTCCGACCTCAGCTACTTCTTCGGTGAAGGCATGGGCGCGGACAGCCTGCAAATCAATCCCGTACAATATCCCGACAGGAAAATCGTGGAACGCTGCGCCATGATACGCGACTTCGGCGACCGCACCGAACTGGTTCTCGAAATGTGGAGCCGCGTGAAAGGCGACAACCTCAACACCGGCATCGTACTGCTGATATTCTCCGTATTCGGAGCACTGTTCGTTTGGCTGGTATACGGCAAGATACGCAAGTACCGGCAGAAGCAACGCCACCGCCGGAGGCGGAAGGGAAGGCCGGCGATTTAAAACACCGGATAAGCCATTTAAAACCCCGGATGTAGGAATTCTGATTTATAATACTTAATTTTGGCATCCGATAAACTTAAAACCTAAAAATGCTTACTCAAATTATAAACGGGCGCATATTCACCCCGCAGGGCTGGCTGAATGAAGGTTCTGTCCTGATACGTGACGGAAAGATTCTTGAAGTGACCAACTGTGACCTCGCACTGATCGGTGCACGTCTCATTGATGCCAAAGGCATGTACATAGTGCCCGGTTTCGTGTGTATGCACGCCCATGGCGGCAGCGGACACGACTTCAACGAATGTACTGAGGAAGCATTCCGCAGCATCGTGCAGGCACACCTCAAGCATGGCGCCACAAGCTTCTACCCCACCATCTCCTCCTCCCCCTTCAGCAAGCTCCACCAAGCCGCCCATGTGTGCGAACGGCTCATGGAAGAACCGGACAGCCCCATACTCGGACTGCATATCGAAGGCCCTTACCTCAGCAGGAAAATGGCCGGCGAGCAGTTTGCCGGACAGGTGAAAGAGATTGACGAACAAGAATACAGGGAACTTGTGGAAAACACCCGCTGCATCCGTCGCTGGGACGCCTCTCCCGAACTGCCGGGAGCATTGGAGTTTGCCGGCTACCTGCGCGAAAAAGGCATACTGGCAGCCATATCCCACACCGAAGCCGAGTATGACGACATCTGCGCCGCCTACAAAGCCGGATTCACCCATGCCGCCCACTTCTACAACGCCATGCCGGGCTTCCACAAACGCCGCGAATACAAATACGAGGGCACAGTGGAAAGCGTTTACCTGACCGACGGCATGACCATCGAACTCATAGCCGACGGCATCCACCTGCCTTCCACCATCTTGAAACTGGCCTACAAACTGAAAGGCGTGGAGCACACCTGTCTCGTAACGGACGCCCTCTCCTGTGCCGCAACCGAAGGCAAGGAAACCAGCAACCCCCGCTACATCATCGAGGACGGCGTATGCAAACTCGCCGACCGTTCCTCACTGGCAGGCAGCATCGCCACAATGGACGTGCTGGTGCGCACCATGACACAGGCCGGCATCCCGCTGGGAGACGCACTGCGAATGGCTTCCGAAACTCCGGCACGCATCATGGGAGTGTACGACCGCAAAGGCTCCCTGCAAAAGGACAAAGACGCCGACATCCTGATTATGGACAAGGAACTGAACATACGCGCCGTATGGCAAGCGGGAAAACTGGTGCAGGAAAGCTTCCTGAACTATAAGTAGCGACGCGCCCGAAAGCCTGTTTCTAAAAAAACCTTTTTATAAGTTTCTTATAACTCTTTTTCAGTATCGTGCTCGGAGCCAAAAATCTCACACAAGGACCCATCAACCGCCAACTGTTCAGCTTGGCAATGCCCATTATGGCCACCTCCTTCATCCAAATGGCATACAGCCTGACGGATATGGCATGGGTGGGCCGTCTGGGCAGCGAAGCGGTGGCGGCAGTGGGCGCGGTGGGCATCCTCACGTGGATGTCAGGCTCTATCGCTCTGCTGAACAAAGTGGGGTCGGAAGTCAGTGTGGCACAGTCCATCGGGGCGCAGAACCGGGACGACGCGCGTGCGTTTGCCTCGCACAACATCAGCATCGCATTGCTCATCGCCATTTGCTGGGGCGGACTGCTGTTTGTTTTCGCCCGGCCCATTATGAGCCTTTTCGAACTGGAAGCACATATCACCGCCAACGCCGTCACCTACCTGCGCATTGTCTCGACAGCATTGCCCTTCGTCTTTCTCTCGGCTGCCTTTACGGGCATCTACAACGCTTCGGGACGCAGCAAGACACCGTTCTACATCAGCGGTACGGGACTTGTGATGAATATCCTGCTCGACCCTCTCTTCATCTTCGGGTTCGGCTGGGGAACCGTAGGGGCAGCGCTTGCCACGTGGCTGTCCGAAGCTGCCGTCTTCCTCATCTTTGTCTATAAGCTCCGGCGAAAGGACGACTTGCTCGGAGGATTTCCGTTTTTCGTCCGGCTCAAGAGGAAGTACAGCAGACGCATCTTCAAACTGGGACTGCCCGTTGCCACGCTGAACACACTGTTTGCCTTCGTCAACATGTTCCTCTCGCGCACTGCAGCCGAGCAAGGCGGACACATCGGACTCATGGCATTCACCACCGGCGGACAAATAGAAGCTATCACCTGGAATACCTCACAGGGGTTCTCTACGGGGCTCAGCGCCTTCATCGCACAGAATTATGCCGCCGGACAGAAAACGCGCGTGTGGCAGGCATGGAAAACGACGCTCTGGATGACAGGAGTGTTCGGCACGCTCTGCTCGCTGCTGTTCATCTTCTACGGCAGCGAGGTATTCTCCATTTTCGTGCCCGAAGAAGCAGCCTACCGCACTGGCGGCAATTTCCTGCGCATCGACGGCTACTCACAGTTGTTCATGATGCTGGAAATCACCATGCAGGGCGTATTCTACGGCATAGGACGCACCGTACCGCCGGCCGTTGTCAGCATCGGATGCAACTACATGCGCATTCCGGTGGCCCTGCTACTGGTAGAAATGGGTTTGGGAGTGGACGCCATTTGGTGGGCAGTGAGCAGCACCACCATCGCCAAGGGGCTGATTCTGACAGGATGGTTTATCTTTATTAAAAAGAAAATTCTCTAAAAAAACTGCAACAGTAAACTTTTTGATGCCAACAAATGTAATATATACATAAATTTGCATTAGTAAAATTTGAACCAACTAAAAAATAAAAGGTATGAAAAAGATGAAATTTACAGCATTTTTGCTGAGCGGCACTATACTATTGGGTAGTTGCGGAACCATGAACAACACAACCAAAGGCGGAATCATTGGCGGCGGTTCGGGCGCAGCTGCAGGAGCCATAATCGGCGGCTTGTTCGGCAAGGGCAAAGGCGCGGCTATCGGTGCGGCAGTGGGCGCAGCCGTTGGTACGGGTGCCGGTGTGGCAATCGGCCACAAAATGGACAAAAAAGCTGCCGAAGCCGCCAAGATTGAAGGCGCACAGGTGGAAGTGGTGAAAGACGCCAACAACCTGGATGCCGTAAAGGTGACGTTCGACTCCGGTATCTTGTTTGCTTTCAACTCCTCAACGCTGAGCAACGACGCGAAGGCATCCCTGCGCGACTTGGCCAAGATTCTGAAAGAGGATACTACTACGGACATCGCCATCATCGGACATACGGACAAAGTAGGCACATATGAAGCCAATATGAAGGTTTCCAAAAATCGCGCTTATGCCGTAGAAAACTATTTGCAGGACTGTGGCGTGTCTCCCTCACAATTCAAGCAAGTGGAAGGCGTGGGATACAATGAGTACGATGAGAGCCTCTCTGCCAGCCAGAACCGCAGGGTGGTAATCTTTATGTATGCCAGCGAACAGATGATTAAGAACGCTGAAGCCGGACAATCGTAATCATCTTTCTCCCATGAAGTTTTCCAACCCCTTGCGGATAATCCGCAATCTGTTGCTCTTCTTCTTTGTATCCACTACTGTAATGGTAGTGGTTTATCGTTTTGTGCCGGTGTACGTCACGCCGTTGATGGTTATCAGAAGCGTGCAACAAGTTTTTAAAGGAGAAAGTCCCGCATGGCATCACGAGTGGGTGCCGTTCGACAGGATTTCTCCCCACCTGCCTATGGCCGTCATCGCATCCGAGGACAATCGCTTTGCCACCCACAACGGCTTCGACTTCATCGAAATACAGAAAGCCATGAAAGAGAACGAAAAGCGCAAGCGGAAACGCGGAGCAAGCACCATCAGCCAGCAGACGGCAAAGAACGTGTTCCTGTGGCCGCAATCCTCATGGCTCCGCAAGGGATTCGAAGTCTACTTCACATGGATGATAGAACTCTTCTGGTCTAAAGAACGGATAATGACGGTCTACCTCAACTCCATTGAAATGGGCAAAGGCATCTACGGGGCACAGGCAGCCGCCCGTTACAAGTTCCATACCACTGCCGCCAAACTCTCTGCCGGCCAATGCGCACTGATTGCCGCAACATTGCCCAACCCCATACGCTTTGACTCCGCACACCCTTCGAGCTACATCCTGAAAAGACAGGGACAGATACTGCGGTTGATGAAGCTCGTAGCGAAATTCCCACCGGAAAAAACTGCGGTTTCCAAGAAAAAAAAGAAATAAACAGCTTTTGCCGATGCAACAAAAAGGAATATTCACTACATTTGCAAAAAGCATATCAGTAAAAAATAGAATATTAAAAATAAAAAGTAGAAAAAAACATAAACTATTAAGTAAATGTAAAAAATCAGCAGATAATGCCATTTACTTAAATGAACAGAATTCATATAATTAAGGAAAAGCGTTTCCATTCATATACTTATTAGATATTGAGCTTTAGCTCTTATTCTCTGTTCTGAAAACCGCCAAATTGAAAGACCGTTGAGAATAAGTAAGTAAAAGTTCACGCTGTGAGGCGTGAACTGTTCGTACTTATTTATACGGTTGGGTGCTTGGCGGTACCTCGGAACAAGATAGGTTACGAATGGTTCCGCCTTTTTTCATGCCCAGCACCATGATACACATCGGACAAATGATAGAAGCAGAACTACATCGCCAGGAACGTTCCGTCATCTGGTTTGCAAGGAAACTGTATTGTGACCGCACCAATGTGTACTCCATATTCAAACGGCAAAACATAGACACTGACTTATTAATGCGCATCTGCTACATATTGAACTGCAATTTCTTCGATTATTATTCCACTGAGTTCAAAGAAAACCCTCTCTCCCATTCCGGCAAAAAAGACGGCATCAGGAAATAAATTCAACAAATATGTAGAATACAATTCTACACTTCTGTATAAACACCAACAACATCCGGAAAGACGTTTTCTTTTGTAAAGCAACTACCTTTGCCTCGTTTTTAATACTAATTTAATTAAAAAGATAAAATGAAAAAGTTTGAACTTAAATTTTGGCTGTCATGCGTAATGATGGCTTTGTGCATTGGCTTTACAGCTTGTAGTGATGACGACGAAGAAGGCATTGCCAGAGATGCCCAAACACTCATTGTAGGTACTTGGGAATCTACCTGGAGTAAAGGATATGAGATATACGAAGGTGAGAAAGAAGAATGGGACGAGGCCTATACCGAAGATGTGTACACCTTTAAGAACGACGGTAGCGGAACATACAAAGATGTATCAGGAAGCACTCCCTATACGGAGGACTTCACCTGGAGCATTTCCGGAAACAAACTTAAAATCACTTTCAACGGTTATAGCGATGAAGCTACCATCAAAACTCTGAACGGAACCACATTGGTAATCATTGCTCAGGAAAAGGATGAAAACGAAGAGTTTTATGACGAAATCAGTTTCAAGAAAAAATAACCAACCGGAAAGGAACGGATTATAGTTTCCGGTTATCGGGAAAGCATCCATAAAAGCGGGTGTGTCAAAACTATGGCAATCATATCATTAGCTTCGCTCAAAATATCTTTTATTTCTTACGCTAATGTATAGTCTGTCATGCAGAACGCAGTGAAGCATCTCTTCTCCTAATCACACAGAGAGTAGATTCTTCGCTTCGCTCTGACTATACCTTAATAAAAAAGGTAGAAGAAGTTTTGAGCGAAGCTAATGACAGAGTAAAATGATAGTTAATGTTAGTTTTGACACACCTTCTTTCTCTTATATCTCCGGGCATCTATGATGAAAACTCCGGGACAACCGGAAGCAGATCTCCGGAGTTGCAAAATCAATAAGCATGTCCCCCTTCATCCTGCATCTCCTTCGCATCAATCTTCTTCCTGTCAATGCTGCGCCATGCGTAGAATATGTATGCAAGCACAAAGGGAACCAGAATAGACACGTAGGCCATCACCCTCAGCGTGAACTGGCTGGAGCAGCTGTTTGCCAATGTAAGCGAGCTTTGCAGGTCGGCGGTGGAAGGATAATAGGCAGTGTTATTATAACCTGCCACAAGCAGCAACGCCAACACCGTAAGCACCGTACCTGCACCTGCAAACCATATTCCTTTATCGAAAGCCGGTTTCCACAACGTACGGATAATTCCCCACAGCACAGCAAGCACACCGATCAGGAATACAACCAGCACCACAGGCATCTCGATGAAGTTTGTCAGATACTTATAAGGCTCCATAAAGATCTCCCCGTTCTCCGGATTCACCGCATAGCCCTCGGCAAGCAACGTGCGGATGACGAATGACAGGAAAAAGATCAGGAACAAGCCCGTATTGCCCCACAACGCACGACGGCAACGCTTCACCAAATCGGCATCACTGATATTATTGATGAAATAGAGCGAACCGAGAATACGCGCCAAGAAGAACACAGCCAGCCCCAGCACCACATTCCAAGGATTGAGCAACGCGTCCAGACCATGGCCGGCATTGGCCCAACTGCTGATGACAGGCATCATCGTATCTGCAATATTACCTTTATTGATATAGAACGCCGACCCCGTAAAGAACGTTGCCACAGCACCGCCCAGCAACACCGGTCCCACCACTCCGTTCAGCACAAGGAACACACGATATGCCTTCTTTCCCAGCAGGTTACCCGCCTTCGACTGAAACTCATAGCTGACCGCCTGCAACACGAAAGTAAACAGGATTATCATCCACAGCCAATAGGCACCGCCGAAGCTCGTGCTGTAAAACAACGGAAACGATGCAAAAAAAGCACCGCCAAACGTTACGAGCGTAGTGAACGTAAACTCCCATTTACGCCCCGTAGAGTTGATTATCATTTTGCGCTGCTCTTCCGTCTTGCCCAAACAGAATATCAACGAATTGCCACCCTGCACGAACAGCAGGAAAACAAGTATAGCGCCCAACAGGGATACTACAAACCACCAGTATTGTTGAAGAAATATATAGGTATTCATGTGAATTATAAATTATGGATTGTGAATTATGAATTATGAGTTACTCCCTTTTCCGGACCTTTCCGTATCGCTTTCAGCATAATACCCACTTCGGCAATCAACATAACGGTGAACAATACGAGGAAGATGAAGAACGTGGTCTGAACAGAACCCACATCCAGTTTGGAGATAGCCGCACCGGTGGGCAGCATATCCTGAATGGCCCAAGGCTGACGACCGCACTCGGCAACCACCCAGCCTGCCTGTCCGGCAAGATACCCCAGCGGAATGGTGAGCATTGCCACCCAATGCATCCAGCGCATCCGCGACAGATCTTTCTTATAGGCAAAAACAAGAACTGCAATGAAGAAAAGGATGAAGTATCCGCCCAATATCACCATTACGCGAAACATATAGAACGTAAGCGGCACATTGGGAACCAACTCGTTGACATCCTTTATATAACCATAGCCGAAATAGGCCACATTCTCCTTCAGCACCTTAGCTGCCACCTGCGCCTCGGCATCGTTGCCAGCGGCCTTTGCCTTACGATAGTCGGAGAAAGCGCCGATAGCCGTTTTCCCTTTCTCGATCTTCTCCCGGGCAGAAAGCGCGGTTGTGCCGTCTTTCAGAGGATAACCGCCTTTCAGCAAGTCATTGATGCCCGGCACAAAAGCCTTTGAGTCGCGCTCGGCAAGCAGCGAAAGGAGATTGGGAATCTCCATGCGGAAAAGGAAGGCATCCTTTCCGTCATCGGCGGTCTTCTTCTCCGGATTGAGAATGCCAAAGGCCACCAGTCCGGCCCCTTCCCGTCCCTGATAATAACCTTCCATGACAGCCAGCTTCATGGGCTGTTTCTGCGCCACCTGATAACCGGAACCGTCACCCGTCCATGCGGAGAGCAAAGCGGCAGCCAGTCCCACCCAGGCAGCTATCTTTATACTCGACAAAGCAAATTTCTTCTCACGATTCTTCCACAAATACCAGCAACTCACTCCCACTACGAACACAGCCGCCAGCACCCAGCCGGACAAGATGCTGTGGAAAAACTTGTTGACTGCCATCGGAGAAGTAGCCACCGCCCAGAAGTCCACCATTTCATTACGGGCGGTATCGGGATTGAACTCCATGCCTACCGGATTCTGCATCCACGCATTTGCCACCAGAATCCACCAGGCAGAGATCGTTGCACCCAGCCCCGTAAGCCAGGTGGAAGCCAGATGAAAGCGTTTGCTCACCTTATCCCAACCAAAGAACATCACTGCAATGAACGTGGCCTCCATGAAGAATGCCAAAATGCCTTCGATGGCAAGCGGTGCACCGAAGATGTCGCCCACAAACCAGCTATAATTACTCCAGTTCGTACCAAACTCGAACTCCAAAATCAACCCCGTAGCCACACCTATGGCAAAGTTGATTCCGAAAAGTTTCATCCAGAACTTGGCTGTGTGTTTCCAAAACTCATCACCCGTACGGTAATACGCCGTTTCCATGATGCCCATAATAACCGCCAGTCCCAAAGTCAGCGGTACAAAAATCCAATGATAGATAGCAGTCAAGGCGAATTGCGCTCTCGACCAGTCAATCAGGGAAGTGTCAATGTTTTCAAGCATGAGAGTTAAATATTAATTGTTAAGTATAAAGTATGAGATATAAGTTGAGGCAACGAAAATTGCTGTCCTGCCTCACTCCTCACTGAGCATTCCTCACTAATCGCTGTCCCCCCCTGCCCGCAGAATCAGTTCACGACTGACATAATCTTCCTTATCAGCGCCTGCGGCAGCTTCATTCAAATAGTTCGGGAAGAAGAAAAGACGGAGGATGAAGAACATAATAAAAAGCTTTATGGCTATTATCAACCATAAAGTGCGTCCTAACGTCATACTTCGGAAGCCTTCAACGTAGAATTGCCAGATGGCGGTCACGAGGTTTCTCATAGGGATTCAAATTATAATCATTACAAATATAAAATACTTTTATATAAATAACAAATAAAATCCCGAAAAGTTAATTGTCGGCAGAAAAAAGCAATCCGACGGCATAAATCCGGCAAACGTCTATCTCTTTTGCAACTTCAAGAGAGGCAGCATACCTTTGTCAAAGTAAAATTATAGACATTAGGCAATATGATAAACGTAAAAAGATTGACACTGATATCGCTCTGCATGGCAGGCCCCTGCATCGGCAGCATGACGTTGCAGGCTCAGGAAACAGCCGCCGGCACACAGCAGCAGAACAGTGCACAGCCCCTTCCGGCACAATGGGATTTGCAGACATGCATCGACTACGCCCTGCAACAAAACATTACCATTCGCAAAAACCGCCTCAACGCCGAAAGTGCTGAAGTGGACGTCAAGACCGCCAAAGCAGCCCTCTTCCCCAGCCTTACGGCATCCGTCAGCCAGCGCATCGTGAACCGCCCCAACAGCGAAACCAACACCATCATCAACGGCGACAACATCACCAGCAGCCAAAGCAAAACCAGCTATAACGGCAGCTACGGCATCGATGCCAACTGGACACTCTACAACGGTAGCAAACGACTGAACACCCTAAAGCAGCAGCGAATGAACAACCGCATCGCCGAACTGAACGTAGCGGAAAGTGAAAACAGCATTGAGGAAAGCATCACGCAGATTTACGTGCAGATACTCTATGCCGCCGAAGCCGTCAAAGTAAACGAGACCACCCTCGACGTGAGCCAAGCGGAATGTGAACGGGCGCGCGCCCTGCTCGCAGCGGGAAGCATCGCCAAAAGCGACCTTGCCCAACTGGAAGCGCAAGTCAGTACCGACAAATATCAGCTGGTAACCGCACAAGCCACCCTGCAAGATTACAAACTGCAACTGAAACAGCTCCTCGAATTGAGCGGCGAAGAGGAAATGGACCTCTACATCCCCACGCTCGGCGATGAGAACGTGTTGTCTCCGCTGCCTTCCAAGAGCGATGTGTACCGTTCCGCCCTCACCCTGCGCCCTGAAATAGAGGCCGGCAGGCTGAACGTCAAAGCCTCGGAGCTCGACATCAACATAGCCCGTTCCGGCTACATCCCCACCGTCAGCCTCAGCGCCGGTATAGGAAGTACAAACACCAACGGCAACGACTTCACCTTCGGAGAGCAAATCAAGCAGAACTGGAACAACTCACTGGGAGTGACCGTAAGTGTGCCCATCTTCAACAACCGTCAAACCAAGAGTGCCGTACAGAAAGCCAAAATCCAAAAACAGTCCAGCGAACTGGATCTGCTGGACAACCAGAAAGCCCTGTATAAAACTATCGAAGGATTGTGGCTGGATGCCAGCAGCGCACAGCAGCGTTACGTTGCCGCCATAGAGAAGCTGCGCAGCACGCAAACCAGCTACGACCTCATCCAAGAGCAATTCAACCTCGGCATGAAGAACACCGTAGAACTGCTGACAGAGAAAAGCAACCTGCTCAACGCACAGCAGGAAACCTTGCAGGCCAAATACATGGCGATACTGAATACCCAATTGCTGAAATTCTATCAGGGAGAAAAGATTACGCTTTAATCCGTCTCCCTCCCCCGAATTCTCAATCACCAAGTTAAGATAAAACAAATCAATAAAGAAGATATAGCACTATGAACAAGAAGAAAATCATTCTTATCGCCGTAAGCATTGCAGTTGTGGCCGGCGCAGGCTTCTGGCTCTTTGGCAGCTCTAAGGCCCAGCATAAAGTGACCTACGAAACGGCTGTCGTAACCAGAGGCGAAATATCGGAATCTATCACCGCCACCGGAACAATCGAACCGGTGACGGAAGTGGAAGTCGGCACGCAGGTCAGCGGCATCATCGACAAGATATATGCCGACTATAACTCCGTAGTCACCAAAGGCCAGCTCATAGCCGAAATGGACCGCGTGACACTGCAAAGCGAAGTAGCCTCGCAACGCGCCGCCTACAACGGGGCAAAAGCCGAGTACGAGTATCAGCAGAAGAACTACGAGCGCAACCGGGGACTGCACGAGAAACAACTCATCAGCGACACCGACTACGAACAGTCCGTCTATAATTATGAGAAAGCAAAAAGCAACTACGAAAGCAGTCAGGCATCACTTGCCAAGGCAGAACGCAACCTTTCGTACGCCACCATCACCTCTCCCATCGACGGCGTCGTCATCAATCGTGCGGTGGAGGAAGGACAGACGGTAGCATCCGGTTTCGAGACTCCTACGCTGTTCACCATTGCCGCCGACCTGACGCAAATGCAGGTAGTGGCCGACGTGGATGAAGCCGACATAGGCGGTGTGGAAGAGGGACAGCGCGTTTCGTTCACCGTAGACGCTTATCCCAATGACACGTTTGAAGGCACAGTGACACAAATCCGTTTGGGAGAGGACAGCTCCACAAGTTCCGGCAGCAGCACTTCCAGCACAGTTGTCACTTATGAAGTCGTAATCTCCGCCCCCAATCCCGACTTAAAACTGAAACCGCGCCTGACGGCCAATGTCACAATCTACACGCTCGACCGCAAAGACGTACTTTCCGTTCCGGCACGCGCCCTCCGCTTCACCCCCGAAAGACCGCTTATCGGCGAGAACGACATCGTGAAAGACTGCGAAAGCCCCCACAAACTCTGGACGCGTGAAGGAAACACATTCACCGCGCATCCGGTGACAGTGGGCATCTCCAACGGCATCAATACGGAGATTATAAGCGGCATCAGCGAAGGTGCAACAATAGTGACCGAAGCCACCATAGGAAAGATGCCGGGAGGAGGAGCACCGGCAGACATGCAACAGGCTGCCGGCGGAGAGAGAAGCCCTTTCATGCCCGGCCCTCCGGGAAGCAACAAGAAGAAGAGCAAATGATAACCCATATCTCCATAAATATACATCATCAGCCATGAGCAAGACCGTAATTGAACTTCAAAACATAAAACGCAACTTCCAGGTGGGAGATGAAACGGTGCATGCACTACGTGGCGTGTCGTTCTCTATCAACGAAGGAGAGTTCGTCACGATTATGGGTACATCCGGTTCGGGAAAATCGACCCTGCTGAACATACTCGGCTGTCTGGACACACCCACAACAGGCGAGTATCTGTTGGACGGGATTTCCGTACGCACCATGAGCAAGTCCCAACGCGCCGTACTCCGCAACCGCAAAATAGGTTTCGTTTTCCAGAACTACAACCTGCTGCCCAAGACCACCGCCATAGAAAACGTGGAGCTTCCGCTAATGTACAACTCGTCCGTATCGGCCTCCGAACGCCGCAGCCGGGCCATCGAAGCGCTCAAAGCCGTAAGCCTGGGCGACCGTCTGGAGCATAAGTCCAATCAGATGTCCGGCGGACAGATGCAACGCGTGGCCATTGCCCGCGCATTGGTGAACGACCCTGCCGTAATACTGGCAGACGAAGCCACCGGCAATCTGGACACGCGCACCTCGTTCGAGATTTTGGTGCTCTTCCAAAAGCTGCATGCAGAAGGGCGTACCATCATCTTCGTAACGCACAACCCGGAAATAGCCCAATACAGCAGCCGCAATATCGTATTACGTGACGGACAGGTGAAGGACGACAAAGTGAATCCCGACATTCTGAACGCCGCCGAAACTCTGGCAGCATTGCCCAAACAGGAGGACGACTGATGCGGCAGTCTCAGGCAGTCTCAAAAACATTTTTCATAAAACATCAAACTAATGAACGGAACAAACCTCTTCAAAATAGCTCTCCGGGCACTTGCCAACAACAAGCTGCGCGCCTTCCTCACCATGCTGGGCATTATCATCGGCGTGGCATCCGTCATCACGATGCTTGCTATCGGACAAGGCTCAAAGAAAAGTATCCAGGCGCAAATCTCCGAAATGGGCTCCAACATGATAATGATCCATCCGGGAGCGGATATGCGCGGCGGCGTCCGTCAAGACCCCAGCGCCATGCAGACCCTGAAACTTGCCGACTACGAGGCGCTGCGCAACGAGACGAACTTCCTGTCCGCCGTCAGCCCCAACGTCTCCTCCTCCGGACAGCTCATTGCAGGCAATAACAACTATCCTTCTTCCGTAAGCGGTGTAGGTACGGAATACCTTGAAATACGCCAGCTTACGGTGGACAACGGAGCAATGTTTACCGAAGCCGATATACAGACTTCAGCCAAAGTATGCGTCATCGGAAAGACGATACAAGAGAATCTTTTTCCAACGGGAGAAGACCCCGTAGGACGCATTATCCGGTTCAACCAAGTGCCCTTCCGCGTGGTGGGTGTACTAAAGGCCAAAGGATACAACAGTATGGGAATGGACCAGGACGACGTCGTGCTGGCCCCCTACACCACCGTAATGAAGCGTCTGCTTGCCCAAACCTACCTGCAAGGCATCTTTGCCTCCGCACTCACCGAGGACATGACGGACAATGCCACCGAAGAAATCACCGAAATCCTGCGACGGAACCACAAACTGAAAAGCAGCGATGACGATGACTTCACCATACGCAGCCAACAGGAACTCAGCTCGATGATGAATACCACCACCGACCTGATGACGACACTGCTTGCCTGCATCGCAAGCATATCACTGATAGTAGGCGGCATAGGAATCATGAACATCATGTATGTGTCTGTAACGGAACGCACCCGCGAAATCGGCCTACGCATGAGTGTGGGCGCCAGAGGAGTAGACATCCTGTCGCAATTCCTCATCGAGGCCATCCTCATCAGTATCACCGGCGGACTGATTGGCGTAATCATAGGCTGCGGCGCAAGCTGGATAGTGAAAAGCGTGGCCCACTGGCCCATCTACATACAGGCTTGGAGCGTATTCCTCAGCTTTGCCGTCTGCACAGTGACGGGAGTGTTCTTCGGCTGGTATCCCGCCAAGAAAGCGGCAGACCTGGATCCGATAGAAGCAATACGGTATGAGTGAGCAAATGATTGGTGATTAATGATTAATCGCCAATCATTAATCCTAAAAAAATCCTATCTTTGCATTTGTATGAAACAGTTTCTTTATTCACGATCGCGCATCATCGAATCTCTGATTCACATCATCGGCTGGGGAATTGTATTTGCATTTCCTTTCGTGATGATGACACGTGGAGGATTCGATATAACATTGGTGGAATACCTGCGCCATGGCAGCATTGTTCCACTTTCGTTTCTCATCGTCTTCTACACCAACTACTGCTTCCTCATCCCCCGGTATCTGTTCGAAGGACGCATCAAGCAATATCTCCTGCTGAACATAGTGCTGATAGTCTGCATCACCGCCGGAGTGCACTTCTGGCAGGAATATGCTTTCCACACCTACACCAAAGGAGGAAATGAAGGAAGAAGCCACATGGGACCTCCGAAATGGATATTCATCATGCGCGACTTATTCTCCATGATACTCACCGTCGGACTAAGCGCAGCCATCCGCCTTAGCGGACGTTGGGTACAAGTGGAAGCTGCCCGCCGCGAAGCCGAGAAAAGCCGTACGGAAGCGGAATTGAAGAATCTCCGCAACCAGCTCAACCCCCACTTCCTGCTCAATACGCTGAATAACATCTACGCTCTCATCGCCTTCGACACCGACAAGGCGCAAATGGCAGTACAGGAACTGAGCCGCCTGCTGCGCCATGTTCTCTACGACAACCAGCAAAATTTCGTGCCTCTGGCCAAAGAGATAGATTTCATCCGAAACTACATTGCACTGATGCGCATACGACTCTCGTCCAATGTGACCGTTGAAACACGTTTCGACATTCGCCCCGACACTCCAACCGAGATCGCCCCGATGATATTCATCTCTCTCATAGAGAATGCCTTCAAGCATGGAATCTCTCCTACCGAACCCAGCTATATCCGTATCTATTTTAGCGAAAGCGCCGATAGCGTGTGTTGCGAAATAGCCAACAGTTATCACCCCAAGAACGAAGCCGACAAGAGTGGAAGCGGTATCGGTCTGGAACAAGTGCGCAAGCGTCTGGAACTCACCTATCCCGGTCGGTACGAATGGCAGCATAGCGTAAGTGAGGATGAGAAAGAATATAAATCGATTTTAGTAATCAACCATTGACAACATGAATCTGAAATGTGCAATCGTAGATGATGAGCCATTGGCCTTGGACCTTTTGGAAAGCTACGTCAACAAGACCCCGTTCCTTGAACTTGCCGGCAAATACTCCAGTGCCGTACAGGCAATGAACAACCTGTCCGGCAAGGACATCGATCTCCTGTTTCTCGACATCCAAATGCCCGAACTCAACGGGCTGGAGTTTTCTAAAATGGTAGATATGCATACACGAATTGTTTTCACTACCGCCTTCGACCGGTATGCCATAGACGGCTACAAAGTCAATGCTCTCGATTATCTGCTGAAACCTATCTCGTATGTGGATTTTCTGCAAGCCGCCAACAAAGCCTTGCAATGGTTTGAATTGTTGCAGCAACCCAAAGAGGAAGTGGAAAGCATCTTCGTGAAAAGCGATTATAAACTGATACAAGTGGAGCTCAAAAACATTCTCTACATTGAAGGTCTGAAGGACTATATCAAAATCTACGAAGAGAACTCCCCCAAACCCATTCTCTCACTGATGAGCATGAAGTCTATGGAGGAACTGCTGCCTGCTTCCCGCTTTATACGTGTGCACCGTTCCTACATCGTTCAAAAGGATAAGATACGTATCATCGACCGAGGGCGTATCGTTTTTGGCAAGAATTATATTCCTGTCAGTGACAGTTACAAACAAATATTTCAGGACTTTCTTAATAAAAGGAGTTAAAAAAGTTATCAATCCGCATATATTTTATTGATTCCGGCTGATTTCTAATAATATCCTATTGCATATTAAAAGATGTTTCCTTATCTTTGCAGCGAACAGATAGGAGTTGTGAAACTCCCCAATAGAATAGTTTAGTTAAGTCTAGTTTAGTTTTTGTGTAAAGCACTTCCTCCGTAAGCGAACGTTGGAAGTGCTTTTACATTATGGTATATCAAGTACTTACGAAAAAGCGTATCTCCAATATTTCGCAGCAGGTTGCAAAATTTGATTGTCGGACGATTGTCGGACACCGATTTTATTACTAACAAATTGTCGCAACTTTATTAAACAAAAATATGGCAACGCTTAAACTTTGTATCGTACCTGCAAAAGTGCTTATCAACGGAAAGCACAAAGTAAGAATATCACTGGCCCATAATTCCAATACCAGGTATATTCCAACAAACTGCATTATTGACACCCTATCACAATTCAAAGAGGGGCAAGTTATCAATCATCCAGAAGCCGCTTCAATGAACATGAAACTTCGGAATCTACTTAACCATTATCAGAATGTTATCGACAACATATATGATGTGGACGTATATTCATGTTCCGAGCTCCGGGAAATAATCATTAAAAAGAAAGACTATACCAATGCCAAGTTTTCCTCTGCAATGGCATCTTATCTATCAGAACTTGCAGAGGAGAAACGAAACAAATCTGAAAAGTTGTATCGCTTGGCATGCCAATCATTCATCAAGTCACAAGGTGATTTGCTACTTTCAATGATTACCCCTCGAAACATCAAGCATTTTGAAATGGACCTTGAAGACAAGCGGCTCTCTCCTACCACTATAAAAATCTACCTTACATTGCTCAAAGTAATCATCAACTATGCCAAGAAGCATAATATGGTCAGATACGAAGTAGAGCCGTTTGAGTTCTGTAGAATGCCATCAGCCAATATCCGCGAATTAGACCTTAGCATTGATGAAATAAAGGCGATCCGAGATATGGAAATCCCTAAATACAATATCGGAGTAGTACGTGATATTTTCATGCTAAGTTATTATCTGGGTGGTATCAATCTTGTAGATATGCTTGATATTGATTTCCGAAAAGAATGGATAGAATATTACCGGCGAAAAACAAAAAACAAAAAAAGTGGTGAAAGCAAAACGGCATTCTCCGTCCAGCCGGAAGCAAGGGAAATCATAAACAAATATATGCAGAAGAATGGTAAACTTGTTTTTGGTAAGTACAAAACATTCGGGCAATGTTATTCTGTTGTATCCCGCAAAATGGAAGAACTCGCCCAAATAGCAGGGATAAGAAAGCATGTGGTTTATTATTCTGCACGTAAATCATTCGTTCAGCATGGATTCGAATTAGGTATATCCTTAGAAATTCTTGAATATTGTATCGGCCAATCAATGAAAACGAACCGCCCTATATTCAACTATTTTCGAGTGATGCGAAAACACGCTGATGATGCAATGAGGAAAATCTTCGACAGCTTAAAGTGATTGTTCCTGAACGAAAGCTATTGCTTCGGCAGTAGCTTCTTCCCTCTCCTTTTCTATATCAGAGTTTAAACGGTCTATTAACTCCATATTTCCCGTTATGGCGGTTTTCACGCAATCGGAATATGTGACTGTTAGCTGATAGTGACCGTAGCCAATGAAAACCTTTGTTAGCTTGGGAGAGGGGGATTTAGATTTACCCATAATGCAACGGATTAAGGAGCGGAAAAAAGAACGGTTCCGCTTTCCCGTTGCGTTACATATCTACTTGCGTCGGATACAGGATGCCATTAAGCTATCTCACGGGGGTCGGAACCGTATATTAATAAGCTACTGGCAAAATCAATCACCAGTAGCCCAACGGTCAGGTTATCACCCAACGCAAATCAAAATATGTAACGCATTGCAAATATGGAAAAAATATACGAGATAGCGAAAATAATTCATGCAATGTTTGCATAATAACCAAAAGATTATTATCTTTGTAATGTCAAATAACAAAAGTAATCAACATGAGTAACGAACAAATTAAAAAGGATTTGCTTATACAAAGAGCATTTCTCAAAAAAGAACTAGATCAACTAAGGTTTATCGCCGAAGTTACCGGAACAAACCAAGAAAAAGAGATTGACAAAAGGTTAGACCGGTTACTAACAATCGACAAAATCTTAAAAGAGTTAGGAAAAAAGAAATAAAACAAAGCCCCTCTCTCCGGAGAGGGCACTAAAAATAAATATATGGCACTGAAAGATGAATTACTGGCATTAAAGCCACTACTTGGTACAGACTCTCCAGAGTTCTATACCAAAATGACAGAAATAGCAGCCAAGTACAATTCGGAAGAAGACAAGAAAGCTATTGCCAACTTTGTATCAGAGCGCTTACAGAACATTGATAAGAAACTGGATGTTGTAGAAGAGAGCGCAATCAAATTACAACTGCAAGAAGTGGCCGAAATTGTCTCTCTAAGCTACCTCGCAAAGAAGTACTTTAATAAAAGTAGATCATGGCTGTATCAGAGATTAAACGGCAATTTGGTAAACGGAAAACCGGCACGCTTTACACAAGAAGAATTACAGACATTCAACAATGCCCTGCAGGACATTTCTAAAAAAATAGGCTCACTTAGTATCTCATATTGATACTCTGTTATTTGACACCATCCCCGTAGTTGAGCCGCTACGGGGATTTTTATATAGGGCATTATTGCAATCTATTTTTATTGCTTATCTTTGAGACTTATACAATGAACATCAATAATAATTTAAACAAATAAACAATGATACGCAAAATACTGACATATTATGCTGAGCAGCTGGACGAATACCTGTCCCGCTTCTATCATCGCCCCGAAGGGCTGGCAACTGTGGGAATGATAGGTAGCGCCAAGGAGGAACGCCCCAATAAGATGGTGGTGGCTCTGCTGAACGTGGAACGTGAGACTTCCGGCGGTATTTCCACCCCCATACAACGCATCGGAGATGGAAGATATGCCCGGATGCAGCCACCCTTACTGCTGAACCTGAACATCATGCTGGCGGCAGTTTTCGACGAGCGGCAGTATGCCGAATCTTTGTCCCTGCTTTCGGACACGATGCAATTCATCCAGTCCATGCCGAAATTCACTGTAGAAGGAATGGACTATACGATAGAGATGGTGAATATCTCCACACAGGACATGAACAATGCCTGGATGCTGCTGGGCGGGCAATACTACCCATCCGCAGTATGCAAGATACGCCGCCTGAGCATCGATGGAGAGAGCATCACCGCCGGTGGCAGAACGTCAGGCAAGCCGGTTATAAAAATGTAACGACAAAAAATAAAAGGATATGGACAGTTACCGCATAATCTACCGCATCAAGGTCGAGTACGAGTATTTCGACGGGAAGTCATGCGCGGCATTGCAGTGCCGCTTCACGCCACAGGGCTGTGGATAGTTCTGCCACTTCGGCACACTGCCACAGTTTATAGGCATCCAAACGGACAACAACGTCGTCAATGGCATATCCATGATAGGTGGAAAATACTTCCCATTTAGAGATATAAATTCAGATAGATAGTCAAATTCTTTCCAATATGCAAAAAATAGAAGGGGCAGCTATTCAGCCACCCCTTCTACAAAGTTGTTTTTTACCTTTGAAAAACGGAATTATCAGTCGTTCGTACGTTGGCTAATAAGAATTCTTCTAAAGCGGCACATTCAAAAGCCGAATCAACAGGAACCACAATAGCTACAATATATTTAGGTGACGTGCTCCAATAAGGACTTCTAACCCGACATTTTCTTTCACCATCATAACAAAAATAACTCCCAAGCCTTCCGCCAATGGCAACGGATGATTTACCTACATATAGCACATTCTCATTATCGTCCATTATCAAATAGACTCCAGGTCTATCGGCATATGGATAGCATTGGGGCCAGCAGTTTTCCATATTCTCTTTCTCAGGAAATAAATCATACTTGTTACTAACTAAAAAACGTGTAAGATTTGGGTGACGATACTTTTCTTCGTATAATCTCACTAATTTTAAAATCTCATCTAATTTTGCCATTCTTGATTACTTCGTTTTGTAAATCATCGAATCCCTTTTGCCAAAAATACATATCTACAACCTTCATTGATGGGTGGAAGCAGTGAAGTTTTTCAGAAATATATCTTTGGCATTGTTGTATTGTATCTTTATTGCTCTGAGAACAGTCAATTATCCGCTTTAGTAATTCCTCGTCAAACTGTTTGCCTTGGCAATGAAATGCCTGCTTAAACAAGCTATCCAACGCAGGGACGCAACCAATGGTTCCCAACATTATTTTAGTAATCAATGTATCTGTCACAGCAAGGTTTAAGGGTGAAGTACTGTTTTCCGGTTTATAATATTTGATTTCACCGTAGTACTTTTTAAGTTCACCGTACAAGTCCATTATTTGAGAAATATCATCCATTGTAAACCATTCTTTTCGTAGAGAATGAAACTCCCTTATTATGTTTACAGCACCCATATGAATCGTATAATCTTTCCAGAGTATTCCGCAACTACCTCTATACATCCCCCAACTCGCCAAATAAAAAGCAAGGTGAAGAGCTAAATGGTCTGTTGGATTATCTAAATTGTTGAATGCCCCATAGCAATACTCCCACGATTTAAAACGATGATTTGAGTCTTGAACCATATTACTCAAATATTTGTCAACGCTACTTTTGTCTATGGTTAAAACTGGATATGTCATTTTTATATACTGTGCTAATTGTTTGACTCAATAAATTCCTTCAACCGGTAAAGCCGGATAATAGCCGGATTATAAAACTCATCGGGATAGTGCTACTTGATGTCGTTGATATTAGTACGAACATAAATTTTAGCATCCATGATATGTTCAGCCTCGCTTAAAGTTACCTCTTGGGTTAATTGCGCGGTCTCAGCCCAGTTAATTAAGGCATTCACGCTTTCTTCGTCATAATTGTATTCCATTTTATTTAACTTTATTCCAAACAGGAAGGCGCCCAAATTCTATCTCATATTCAATTAATAGTTGGTGTTCTACAACTACAGGATCATCATTCTCGGTATCATGCCATAATACAAGAAGATGATCTATTGCATTTTTCTTCATTTCTAATGGCCATGATTTCTTTCTTGCGATTTTACCAAATTGATGTCCATTAACAATACGGTCTTTTATGCCACCCAAGCCAGCTTTACGGTGTACAATAACACCTTTTTTCTTATCTTTTTTGCCAGAGCGGCCGATATAGATCAACTCCTGTTCACCACCAATGAAAGCAATCACGATGTAAACTCCACTTTTGTTCGTCGGAGCATTACAAACATCATTAAGTGAATCCGTACTTTTGAACTTAAAACTACCATTATTGGGGTATTTATTAAGTAGGTCAAACATAGCATTACAATTTAAAGCTTCAACAAACATACAAATATATAAAGAGAAGTCAAAGAAATCTCAATAAAAACGATCCGAATCAAATGAGGCAAAGGAAAAGGCAGCTTTATTGGGCTACCTTTCAAAGATTGCTTTAAATTCAAATTATTTAGAGGCATCTATTATAGCCTGCTTATCATCTCCAATTAAAATTTCATTCTTATTAAAATCGACTGCCACGTATTTATCATTAAACTGATTAAAATAGAGATCAGCTCTTTCTATAAATTCATAGGTGATTTCCTTATTAAGTCCAAAAGCCATAGCTATCCTTTTTGCTGCTCTTCTTGCAACTCGCCTCATATCAGAAACACTACGCTTATTACAATTTACAATGGGAGTAATTGTTTCATAAAAAGTATCTATGAATTTATGACGAACAAATGAATTATTAAAAGCCTTATATATTTCCCTTTCTATATGTTCATATTCCTTTCCCTGTTGGTTAAAAAACTCGATTCCTCTATCCTTATCTGCAAAATATAATCTAAATTCAAGAGAACTTTTAGAACCTTTATTCATACGCTTGTGAATGTGCAAGCTACGCTCCCAATCAATAGACAGACCACTATGGTGGTTATCTATTTTCATAGTTTGATTTTCAATTAGTGGATGTAATGCCATATACCATTAAATTACTTTAGCCTATATTAGCACAAATATAATAGATACAGTGACACCGTAGGAAAAAATATTTATGCTACACTTCAGATAATATTTACTATTGTAAAAGGTTGAAATGTATAAGATTGTAACTACAATTTAACTTGGAGTACCATATCCTTTTTCTATATTAATATCTCTCAATTTAACATATAGTTCAAATGGGGTTCCTTTGGTTGCTACCCATTCTGTCAAAATATTCACTAATTCATTCATATCATTTCGATACGACTGTCGGCTATCAGCACCACGTATACCACCTTTGTCTTTACGATGCCCACCTGTTAAAAATGTATTTGCCTCTTCATATATAATGCCTCGCATTTCTTTAAATTCTTCTCCCTTTGGCAAATGTTTTGAAAATAAAGGACGGATAACTTTATAATATAACTGATATTTTTCTTCTGGATTATCTATTGGGTCGATAGGTAAATCTTCTATTTCTTTTTTTAAAGATAACCCTCCATCAATATCGAACTCAAACATCTGATTCTTTATTTCATCAGCTTTTGCTAATATTTCCATCTTTTCACGTTCCCTTTGCTCGTGAAGTTGCCTAAGTTTTTCTTCCTGGGTTACTTTTTTACTATCATCTTTTTTCATATCCGCTAAATATTATAAATTAATTCTTTAATTTCTTGTACACTCTCTATTAAGCTTTCCTTTTCAAAAGGATGAGTATTAAACAACTTTAATGCATCAGTCATAGCTGGTATATTTTTAGCTAGTGGACTGCTCCAAACCTTTGTAAATCCATTTTGAGAGGCTTCATACATATAAATAGCATATATTATAGAAGGATGCAACGACCATTCTTGCGCACATTTATTCACAATGGAAGGCGAATTTATATATGAAGAAACAAATTTTAAACGTTCCTTATTTAATAAGAAATCGCGAGCAAATTCATCAGGAGAAACTTCGTCTACTAAAAATAAATCAGAATTATTTTCTTCCGAAATATGATAACACCTTTCTGATATTTCCTTAAAGTCATACAATACATGGTACAGTTCATGCAGAAGGACAAACCACAAAGTAGGATAACGATTATTTAAGTCGGATAAGACAATACAAGGTTTACTATTGCAAGAAAAAGTTGCACCTTTTATTTGCAAATTAGGTATATGAGGTTGATATATCACTGTTATACCTATTTTAAATAAAGCTCTAACTACTGCTAATAGTCCCCCTTTTATATCCCTAGTATATGGTTTTATTTTATAAATTAAGTCTGTTAAATATTCACGACGATACTCATTCGGATTATTAATCAATTTGAATTGAACATACGCAGATTTTATCCAAAAGTTACGTATCAACTCATGAGAATCTCTTTTGGATCTACTAAAGGCTGGGAAAATACTATTCTCTGTATAATCATAAACTGTAGAAATGCCAAAAAAGGAAGTAATTCGTTTCTTGATATACATTAGTGATTGATTAGCTATCAAATCTCCACTTTTGAAAAAACCTATTTTCTTGAGAAGAGCGATATCGAAATTTGCTACAATATATCCAGCTTCACGTGCTTTTTGTATTTCTCCTATTTGTTCAGAAGGCATCTTAGGTACGTATAACTTCATAATATCACTAATTGATAAACCTAAAAAATGAGCCAATTTGATAACATTGATAATATCTATACGCTCTCCTGTGTTATTCAATATCGCCAATAATGATTTATGGCTGATATCCAATAAGCGCTCAGCTTGGGTAGTAGTCATATTCAAATCATTGAGTTTGCTTTGAAATAATTCTTTTAGTGTCATTCCATCACATTCTATCAACCCATGACTAGTTGACTGAACTGCCGCATCCAAAACTTTCCTTAATTCTATATCTATATTATCCATATAAAGGTAATTTTACCGCAAATATAGATACTATTTTGGAATATTCAATTAAAATCGAGGTAAAATTACCTTGATTTTAATTGAATATCGAAAAACAAATTCTACCATACAAATATGTTATAGGTTACACCGATACCAACGAATAAACCACTAGGATAACCATACCCAGCCTGCAAGCCTAATCCCCAACGCTTCTTCTTCGGCTTGATAGCGACCGGATGATAGATGTCATTCGTCACTGTCCGATAAACCGTCTTTGGATATACAGTCATACTATCCAGCCGCGGGTCTACATATCCGCTCACCACCGCACGATACAGGCTATCTTCATACACAACCCGTTTGCGATGAAGCAAGGTATCTCCTATACGTATAGTATCATTCGGCAATATCTGCCAAAACACTGCCATCGGTGCAGAGATAAAAACCGTATCAGTCTTGACAACCGTCTGTATCTTTGTCTCGGTACGTATTTCCGCCGGCAAAGGCTCATGCGGACGGAACCAAGCCGCCACACAAGCGATTGCTAACAATACAACTAATATCCAAGGCAACTTTTTCATAAGCTCAAATATTTCATAATACCCCACACATGAAGCGAGACAATAGCCCTTTTACCTTCCTCGGACAACAAGAACTCCACATCCTCCCTATTATCCTGGAACAGATTCTCAGTAAGAACAGCCGGACAATTCGTATGCCTCAGTATGTAAAACTGTGATTCTTTGTCTAGATCACCATCTGCCATATCCTTGCGCATTTTCATTCCCGGCAAACAGTGTTCAGCATCCTCGTACAGACAAGTAGCCAGTTTATCAGCCTTTGTTTTGCCAACACTGGTCCATGCTTCCCAACCGCGGGCAGACATCCAATCACTTCCATTACCGGCAGCATTGCAGTGAATGGAAACAAGGATAGCTTGTTTGCCATTGTCATGGTAGATTTCATTCACCCGTCGGCAGCGTTCGGACAATGGAACGTCTGTGTTCTCTTTTACGATGCGTTCAGCATCAATACCCTGTCTACGCAAGCCATTTACTACCATGTCTGCAATCTCTCTTGTGTATGCCCATTCCATTAAACGTTTATCTGGCGAGCATTTGCCCGGAGTGTTCTCCCCGTGACCGTTGTCAATCAATACTTTCATTTCATTTTCCTCCTTATTTATCATTAAAATATTAACTTTGTCACAAATTCAATATCACCATGGATTTATCAGAATTAATAAAGTCCTACAATCTAGAGCAAAAGAATGTTTTTACTGGTTTTTGCATACAGTTACCTTTAGTGTTTACTATACTATACTTGTATATACCACAATTCTCTTCTATAGATATATACTTGCAGTTTATCTTTTCTGCCGCCGCATCCATATTGTCTATATACTATTCATTTTCTCTATTATGCTTATGCTCTGCTTTGTCCAGATACAGATATAAATTAGAAATCTTAATACTAATTATCCCCATGTTAACAGCTTCCTTTTATCTAATACGTTCAACAGACAATTACTCCCTTGGACACCAATATGTCTTATCTATCTTTTTTAAATGTTCTGCGTTTACTTTTTGTCCAATTGGGATCATTGGATTTATTCTGCGTAAATGCAAAGAGTATGACATAAAGCACAAAGGGAATTAGGTATAGTGTATTTAGGCTCATTTCTTATCCTCCTTACCATTATTCATATACTCCACTACAGCCTTAGCAATCTCAGTAGGATCAGCCTTATGTTTTGCAATCTCTGCAGCCAATGCTGCCACCTGCTTCATCTCCCTGCGTTCCTTTTCTTCAGCTTTCTCATAGATGGACTTCACCTCAATGGCGGCTACACCAAAAGCCCCTAACAAGGTTATAAACGGGAAAACCGGTATATGGTACCCGTAATAGTTATCCAGATACCAAACACCTGCCATCTGCATACCATCAACTACTACAAGCGCCAACAACGCATTGTAATACCTCGCTACTTTGTTGACAGTACGTTTCCAGCCATCACTGGAAATCTTTTCATTCCTCTGCTTGGCCTTTCGTATTCCGGCCCATAAGTCAAATGCGATAAAAAACAGCGGAGTCATCAAAATACCGAATAACATCCACGCCACAACGAATAACTCATCTAATCCTTTCATCTTTCCTTTTATTTAATTAATTATCAGATATCACAAAAATAAGTAAGCCTTTAGCAAACATTTCATCAATTAAAGATATTCCACTGACATGGAATGTCAATGCAAAGTTACCAAGCTACGCTTCCACGAAAAAGGACATAAAAAGAACCCGATGACAACGTTAATTACCCACAATATCCAGATTATAAGCAAAGGTACTTTAATCAGAGCTACCCATCCTTAATAAATGATCATCAAGTGTTTTTGGATTACATTTCAGCTTCCGACAAATAGCTGCCTTAGAATAGCCGTATTCAAGCATAGTTTTTATTAAAGATTCTTTCCCCGTAAGCTTATAATATGAGTTACGCCCCCCTTTGTGCCTGCCCAATTTCTGTCCTTCGGCAACGCGCCTGGCAAGCCCCTCTCTCGTCCGCTGGCTTATCAAATCACGTTCTATTTGGGCAGATAATCCGAAAGCAAATGCAAGAATTTGCGATTGGATATTATTACCCAGTTCATACTTTTCCTTTACGGTAAGAACTGTTATGTTTTTCTGCATAAGTGTGTTTAGAATAGACATGACTTCCATTAATCGACGCCCCAAACGGCTGATTTCCGAAGCTATTAATGTATCCCCCTTCTTTAACTTTTTAATAAGGGAACCGAGTTTTCGTTTTTTTGCAGACTTTGTTCCTGATACCGTTTCGGATATCCACTTATCAATATTTAACTCTCTGATACGAGCAAATTTTTCAATCTCGAATCGTTGGTTTTCGACAGTTTGTTTGTCCGTACTAACACGAATGTAAGCGTAAATCATTTTTGTCGTAAAAGTAAGGATAGTATCTGTGTAGACAAAACTTATATCAGACGCCCCTAAAAAGTACAAAAGTATGGCAGATAGACCCATTACAGATGCAGAAGTAATAGAACAAATTAGATCAAGTTTACCGATAGCATCTTTAGAAAAAGCAGGATTAGCCGCTAAATGTCAAGGAAAAAGTGAGTATTATTTACAAATTGGAGAGAGTGTAGATGTATATCTTGATTATGGCATATATATATTTGTTAGTGAACAAATAGAAGGGTCAAGTTTTTTATTTCAAAAAGCGCATCATACCTACAATCTTAAGATTCTATTGGACCCTGCAAATGTACATAATCGGTATTTCAAAATAGAGCAGTTAGCAGACGGTGATAAATTTATACGGGTAACCAATTTGATAAATAATAATCAAAGATTTTCTATAAATAGATTATAGCTAATCACCACTATGTCTTTCTGCCGTATCTCATGCCCCTAAAAAGTAAGATTATGGCAGACAGACCCATTACAGATGAAGGCGTAATAGAACAAATTATGGATGTAATGCCAACTGTTTCAGATACGGAAAATGGCATATATACATCAACCCTGTTTAAAGGAACATTAATTGGAAAGAATGTAGGTGATATTACAAACTTGAATGATTTGATAGTGAATGGAATCTATCAAATTTCCCCATCACTTGCTAATAACGTTGTAAACTCCTGGGGATTATGTATTACATTGGGGAGTAACGGATATATATTACAATTTGTAACGAGTGTAAATGATTGTATGTTATATGCAAGAACTTCTTCCTCTAATGGGAATACATGGACTAATTGGAAGAAAATATCTTTTACTGAATAGAATTCATTTTCATTCAGTATTTCTTTTCTACCATATCTTGTGCCCCTAAAATCTATGAGATATGGCAGATAAGAAGATGAATGATTTTATGACAGTGAATGATGTGGCGTACTTATATGGAGAAAATATGAATAACAGTCAAGGTAAGATTGAAAAGAGCACTTTCCTGAAAGTATCTGCTTACGCACAGTTTGTTTCTAATTGTAATTTTGATGATTTACTACCTGGAGAATATTACGTCAGTGGAGAATTACAGAACGCTCCTTCGGCTGGTGATTGGTTTATGGTTAAGGTAATTGGCACAAGTGACTTAATTCAATTTGCAATATCTGTAACTGATGATACATTATGGAAACGAACCAAAATGAATAGTTTTTGGAAAGAATGGAGATCTATATCTTTTACTTGAGTAAGATATAGATGCTCTTCCACAATTTTACTGCCACTTCTTCTGCCCCTAAAATCTATGAGATATGGCAGAGAAACGAATGAATGAGTTTCAACAGGTGGTAGATGTGGAATATGTGTATGCGGAAGCAGCTGACGGTAGTCAAGTAAAAATAAAGAAGAATGACCTAATACGTGAAAAACAATTTTATATGGGGGTCAATCAGGAAATAGATCTTGGATTTAATACATCAGCGCTATTATGCATAAAAGCGCCCCAGCTAACTGGCTCGTTAGCTGTTGTATTGGCTTTCAGCAATAGCGTTTATTTCTCTGAAATATCAAATAATAATGATGTATATGTATTTACAAAAGATATACCTGGTAAAGTGTGTATTTACAAGAGAGAAGAATATGGTAATATTAAAGTCAAAAATTTGACAAATGATCCTTCATTTATAATTGTTTCCATCTTGTAGTATGCATTTAGCAATTACCGCCATGCTTTATGGGGGCATGGCGGTTTAGAATCATCTGTGATTAGATAATAGATACTTGTTTCCAAGAACTCCATATATTGGAATTTCTAAACCTTATGTGAGCGCTATTATCTGTAACATTAAAATACATCTGAAATCCATAATTTTCACTACAAGAGAGCACTAACAAGATAGCCTCTCCAATTGATCCTGCAGGTTTATTAAGAATGGATTGCATGATATTCGTTGCAGAATGTCCGTATACTCCATTTCCCTTGTAATCATTCAGATCATCATTTTCGATAAATGATTTGTAACTTATTATTTTATATTGTTCTATGAGTTTACTAAGCGGTAATAAAACACTATTATTTCCTTTTAAACCACGCAAATAATCCACAGAATCAACATTGGACATTTCGTTTTCCCTTTTATCTGCCATACTTTGCACTTTTTAGGGGCGTCATTTCTGTCATGAAAATCAGCCCAATTTAACAATTAATTATTATCTCGTTTTTGTAAATTAAAAATCATATTTTTCCGTAATATCTGAAGAACTCAAAAGGCATCCTCACATCAAGATATCCGTCTATCATTTCATTGGATTTTGCCTCCATTTCGAACGCTGAATTCCCATACGATATTTTGTTCCCGTCCGCTCCATGTACACCTCTGAAAAAATGGTAAACACGAGAAACGACATATTCCAACCCATACTGCAGGTAGAACCACAGTGGACACAACAGATATGCCCATACACTGAATGATGTCAATATCATAACAAGTGTCAACAGAATCGCAACGGCAATCATGCACTCCTCCCATTGCCTCACATGGATGGCTTCATGGTTAAGGACCCGCTGCTTCATTTCCTCCTTCGTTTTCTTGGTAAAGACGAAACAACCTAAAGTTATGGTGCTGTAGCCTTGCCACAGTAGCCACTTTGCTAATTTGCTTTCATAAAATACTTTCATATCTTGTATATATTAAGTGTAATCTCTTATAAACTTGTTGTTACTTTATTCTCCGACAAGGATGTTATTTCCAGGGTTTATGACATACCATCTTACGCCTAATAGCGTTTCACCTTCTCGACAAGGAAGTGCTTTCAGTTGCGCTAATCCATAATCGTTGAATGTAAACGAATTGAAAGCAGTCTGATAAATATCTGCGGAAATCATATATCCTCCTCCGGCAACCTTCACAATAGGTGATGATCCATATCTTGTAGCCAGATTACCCCAATAGAGCGTACATTCCACCCCCTCGTATTCTGCCGCATTCGGAAGGTAAATAGTACTTTTTCCGTAGGGAGTAGTTATGATTCCGCCCACATCGAAATTGAATCCGGTTAAAAAGTCCAGATAGATGTCATAACCGGTTGATTCCAGATTTTTCATATGTCTAATTATGGAACCGTCGAAGAATGTATTCCCATATTTGTCCCAGCGAATATTTCCACCTGCCAGCATGCCATCGCCTTCCTCACACATCTGTATGGGAGCATTTTCCGGATCAGAATCTCCAACCCATATCCGTACTTTCTTCCCCGTCTGTTTTCCGCTAAGTCCCGCTGTTACTGTTCCATCATCTTTTTTTATGAGCAGCTGGTTCCCCTGCATAAAATCAATCTGCGCATCCTTCGCAATGATAAGTGAGGTGAAGATAGCTGTCGTATTAAGCCCGAATTCTTCCCAGTAGGTAGAATTGCCCGGAGCATTGGCAAGCGAACTCGTATGGGTAGTTTTACATTTGTACGCCTTCCAACCTGTGGCAACTTGGCCGTCTCTTACAAGGGCTACATCAAGATATCTTGTGCCGGAAGTGAGTGACTCATCATTGCGCCATTCTACGCCAATCTTCCATTCTCCTTTGCGAATGATACAACCTTGTATGCCCGGATCACCTTTAATGTTTTCACCATCCGTACCGTCCTGGGCAACAAGTTCATATTCGGCTGTATTGAGTTCCCCGGTCAGAATATACCCATAAGTCTTCCCACCGTCCTGTGTCTGTAATAATCGGTTGCCGTCCTTATCGGTGATAGTCCACATCGGAGGATTATCAGTACCTGCAGGAACCGTACACTGCCACGTAGCATTTCCCATACGGACAATACCCAGATATGGAATATGCTTACTCGTCTGCCACTGGCCATGGTTACTGACACTATCCCCCTGTTTACCGTCCTCACCTTTGAATTTACTCCATGTATAATCAGCCGGATTGGTGCTTTCGGTAGTAGTTTCTTTATTTACAGCAATGCCAATATACTTTGTGGTATCATTAGGTTGCTGATACATACCGCTACCGTCGGCGTTATCAGAATATGCGACCCAAGTGTAGTAAGTCTTACCGTCTTCTCCCGGAGTACCGATACCATCTTCTCCTTTGATATCACTCCATTGATAATCCTTTGGATCGTTGCTTTCTACTGAGGTTTCTTTGTTATGAGCTAACCCTAAAAACTTTTTTCCGACGGGACTGTCGCTGATTCCGTTACCTTGAGCGTCATCAGCATAACGTATCCATGTATAGAGTACTTTCCCATCCTTGCCAGGTGTACCAGGTATACCATCCGTACCATCCTGAGCTATCATTATATACTCGGTGGAATTCTCGGTTCCGGTCAATATATAGCCATACGTTTTCCCGCCGTCCTGTGTCTGCAATAATCGGTTACCGTCCTTATCGGTAATAGTCCACATCGGAGGATTATCAGTTCCTGCAGGAACTGTACACATCCATGTGGCCGTCCCCATCTTTACGATGCCTAAATAAGGGACATGCATACCAGTCTGCCACCTTCCGAGAACGCTTACACTTTGTCCGGCCGGACCTTGAATACTTCCTTTGTCTTCAAATGTTTGTCCATTCCATACCCAAAGATGGCCGGCTATAAGATACCCGTCACCAATAGAATTCCCTTCTGCCGGAAGCTGCGATATATCATCCAGTTTATCCTTAATGGTAAAAGAAGTTCCATCCGCACCCTTATCCACCTGAAGCAGCCAGTCAACATTATCTTTCGAGGGCATCGCACTTGTTCCGTCCTCATTGATACATAGCCAAATCCGACCGTCATATGACACACGATCATAAAAATCACACTTCATACCGGTAGTCCATGCTCCCCGGTCATTGACTGTAAGAACAGGTGTACCATCGGGCTTTATCTGTTTGATAACTCCGGTCAAATAGACATTATTCACATATTCCGAATAACCGGACATTTGCAGACCATGAACGGCCAGATTACTCAAATCACCACTTTGGGAAGCTATGTTAGCAGCCGATATTTCCCAAGTATTCTGTTTCCAAAGCCTACGGGTATAAGTGCGCGTGGTGTATGTGGACGTCTGCCTATCAACATTAGTAAAGCTACCGTATCCGACAAAGTGCATAGCCTGGCATGGGTGGAAAGTCAACTTCCAGCGTTCGCTGACAGGACGAAGCTGGTATCTGAATTGCTTGTTGTTACTTCCGGTTATTTCGGTGATGGTGAAATAACAAGTATAGAAACCCGCATATTGAAAGTTGCCGCAACTGTCATCACTGTCTGCAGTAGCATTATCTTCTGCCTTTTCACTGTGAAAGATACCCATGCAAATGTCACCTACATCAATAGCACCGTATTCTCCTTCCTCAAGCTTCAGATATCCGGTTCCGGTCATCTGTAAGTTACCGTCCCCGTCTATATCAGGTTCTATTTGCTCGATAATACCCGCTCCCGGAGCATTCCACTTATCACCGAGTGTGACAGATATCCGGTTATAGCGTAACTCTGGAACTTCAAGAAATCTACGGAGAATAAGGCTTTCCATTTCGCCGTTACCGTTCTCGTCGATCTTGGCACCAAAACCAGTCAGTCCGGAAGCAAAACCTGCCTTACCGAACACTGCACCTGCCAAAAAAGATACAAGAAAAGATGCCTGGTCCGGTTGATCTTTACGGAGAAAGATTTTCGTCAATTCATCCAAAGAAAATTGTGACAACAAATCCAATACCCCCACAAGAATACGACCTACACGTTCAGCGCTATTCTCTCCTGCAAGGGTAGCATTACGCACTTGCAAAGCTAGTTTCCTTAATATATCAAAAGTATCTGCCATTATTCACCCAAAACTCTACACGTCACACGATTGGCTGTTAGTCCCCCATTTCCCCTATATAAAGGGAAAGAGTACCTATTGTCATTCAAATAGCGCACACATTCTTTTAAGTATCGGTCTGCTACAGAAAAAGCATCATTATAGGCCATGAGCTTCTCTTTAAAATCCGGACGTGAAGAATACTCGTTATCCTTATT
>ENA-UESE01000357-UESE01000357.1-human-gut-metagenome-genome-assembly--contig:-NODE-357-length-62743-cov-98.793157_pt1 | contig 62743 bp, 70 predicted proteins | sample MGYA00242995_ERZ507996 | MGnify/ENA primary metagenome ERZ507996 (study PRJEB26167, sample SAMN06115489) | human gut metagenome | host: Homo sapiens | place: China:Sichuan | collected 2015-04-15...
CTTGTTAAAACGGCTTCTGTCTTTCACTTCCCTGCAAGCCGCCGACGATGCCCTCCCGATACAAACGCCTGACGGCTTTCCGCCAACAGCATTTGCCACTCGGATCCGCACAGTCGGCTCCGGCCGCCACGCTTCTGCTCTGATTTTTCACCTGTATCGTTTGTCTGCTATGTTCTTCGTTCCTATATTTTATCCGCCATATTGATTTTCGTTTTTCCCGCGACTGATACTCATAAGCCGTACCTACCGTATATATCCTTCAATTTTCAAGCTTTTCGGCAAAAACAGATTTTTTCTTCCTGCTTTCCCGTTTCTCTTTAAAATTTTCTTCTTTCCGTTTTTTTCGTTTTTACAAATACCCTCGGCAGACCGGGAGCTCTAAAACAGCCGCAAACTTTACGGTTTAAGCATGATCAAAGGCGACGACGGGACTTCTTTGCCCCGACACTTAAGCATTCAGCCCTGGGTAAGCCCGGAATATTCTGTCAGGAATGCAATAAAACAAAAAAACTCTCCCGCCGTTGCGGAAGAGTTTTTATTTAACCGATATCCGGATTTAGAAGTGATCGTCTACGCGTTTGATCAGTTCTTCAATGTTTTCCGGCGGCCAGCCCGGGGTTTCCATACCCAGATGAATACCCATTTTGGCCAGCACTTCTTTGATCTCGTTTAACGACTTGCGGCCGAAGTTCGGCGTTCTCAGCATCTCGGCTTCGGTCTTCTGAACCAGGTCGCCGATATAAACGATGTTGTCGTTCTTCAGGCAGTTGGCCGAACGAACCGAAAGTTCAAGTTCTTCAACCTTCTTCAACAGATTCTTGTTGAACGGCAGTTCTTCTTTTTCAACTTCGGCTTCGTTTTCCGGTTCGTCAAAATTAATGAACGGCTTTAACTGGTCTTGCAGAATGCGGGCAGAGAAGGCAACCGCGTCTTCCGGCGTAACCACGCCGTTGGTTTCAACGACCAAAGTCAGTTTGTCATAGTCGGTAACCTGTCCGACACGGGTACGGTCAACACGGTAGGAAACGCGTTTGACCGGCGAATAAATCGCATCAACGGCAATCAGCCCGATCGGCGCATCGGCCGGTTTGTTCTGGCTGGCCGGAACATAACCTTTTCCGGTATTAACCGTCAGTTCCATGTTGATTTTGGCGCCGGCGTCCAGCGTGCAGATAAAGAGATCGGGATTTTTGATTTCAACGTCATGCCCGGTTTCAATCATCGCCGCCGTCACTTCGCACGGACCTTCCGCCTTCAGATACATGGTCTTCTGGCCTTCGCTGTGAACGGCGACGGCCAGTCCCTTGATGTTCAGGACAATATCGGTAACGTCTTCTCTTACACCCGGGATAACCGAAAATTCATGTAACACGCCGTCGATCTTGATCGCCGTAACGGCGCCGCCCTGCAGGGAAGAGAGCAAAATGCGTCTTAACGCGTTGCCGAGAGTAAGACCGAATCCTCTCTCCAAAGGTTCAACCACAATCTTGGCTTTGTTGCCGCCATCGCTGGGAACAATTTCAAGATTAGTCGGTTTAATAAGTTCTTGCCAATTCTTTTGAATCACGTGGATATCCTCATTTAAAGTGCATATGCATATTTACAAAAAATCAAAAGACGGCGAGGCTAAAAAAACTTTTAGCCTCACTATCAAAAAGCCGAAAATTACACGCGGCGGCGTTTGCGCAGACGGCAGCCGTTGTGCGGAATCGGAGTAACGTCACGGATGGTGGTAATGGTAAAACCGACAACCTGCAAAGCTCTGATTGCGGATTCTCTGCCCGAACCCGGACCCTTGACTTCGACTTCCAAAGTTTTCATACCGTTTTCGATAGCTTTTCTGCCGGCCTCTTCGGCGGCAACCTGAGCCGCATAGGGAGTCGATTTGCGGGAGCCTTTAAAGCCCTGCGCGCCGGCCGTAGACCAGGCTACGGTATTTCCCTGAGCATCAGTAATGGTGATTCGAGTGTTGTTAAAAGTAGAATTCACATGTGCGACACCGGCAGTGATGTTCTTCTTTTCTTTTTTCTTCTGTGTTGCTTTTGCCATTTGGGACCCTACCTCTTCTTATTTCTTCTTGTTTGCAACGGTTTTGCGTTTGCCTTTGCGGGTACGAGCATTCTGTTTGGTGCTCTGACCGCGGACCGGCAGTCCTTTACGATGACGCAGTCCTCTGTAGCAGCCGAGGTCCATCAGTCTTTTGATGTTAACCCCGACGTCGCGACGCAGTTCGCCTTCAACCAGGTAGTCGTGGTCAATAACCTCACGCACCTTGGCAATGTCTTCCTCAGACATATCCTGTACGCGCACATCGGGCTTCACCCCTGATTTTGCGCAAATGTCCTGAGCAGTTTTTCTACCGATACCAAAAATATAAGTCAAAGCGATTTCAATTCTTTTGGCAGTCGGAATATTTACACCAGCTATACGAGCCAAATTTCATCTCCATTATTTTTAAAAATTAAAACTCAAAAAGTTGATCACCACTTTTCAAAATTAAGCCGGATTATATGCTAATATTTGTTTGTGTCAACCCTTACTTTCAGCATTTTTTCAAAAAAGTTACTTTTTGTTAAACACTTATTTGTTTTTCAACGCCTCATCAATCCGTTCGGCGACAACCTCTACCGTACCGTTGCCGTCGATGCTACGCAGCAATCCGTTTTCTTTATAATACGCAATCGTCGGATATGTAAAATTGCGGTATTTTTCCAAACGGCGTTCGATCGTTTCCTTCGTATCGTCGAGTCGTCTGGAAAATTTCGTTCCGCCGCAGATATCGCACACCCCCGGCACCTTCGGCTTATGATACTTGTCACTGTAGCTTTCGCCGCAGGTCATGCAGGTATAACGCCCCAGGATTCGGTCGACGATAATATGGTCGGGTACCTGAATTTCGATCACCGCATTCAGCGTAATCCCTTTCTCGTTCAACATGTTTTCCAAAACTTTGGCCTGTTTCAGAGTCCGCGGAAAACCGTCGAGAATAAAGCCTTTCTTGCAGTCCGGCTCCTCAATCCGGTTGGAAACCATCTTGATCATCAGTTCATCGGGGGCAAAACCGCCGGCGGCCAGATGATCTTTCAGCTGGTTACCGATTTCAGTCCCCTTTTTGACTTCTTCCCTCAGCATCTCGCCGGTCGAAAGATGGCAAATGCCGTACCTGCGCTTAAGAACGCTGGCCTGTGTTCCTTTTCCGGTCCCCGGCGCGCCGGTCATTACCAGATGCAGTCCTTCTCCGTTCTTAAAACTCATTATCTTCTCTTTCCTTTTTTGTTGACCAGAGCGGCTTTTTTCAAAAGTCCCTCATACTGATAGGCAATCAGATGCGTCTGTACCTGGCCGACGAAATCCATCGTTACCTGAACCACGATCAGAAGCGTGGTACCGCCGAGAACAAACGGAACCGACAGCTTGGAAATCAGAATTTCCGGCAAAATGCAGAGCGCGGTCAGATAAGCGGCGCCGAGCACGGTCAGGCGGGTAAGGACATAGTCAAGATATTCGGCCGTGTTTTTGCCCGGACGGATGCCGGCGATAAAACCGCCGTGTTTTTTCAGATTGTCAGCCGTTTCTTCCGGATTGAACACAACCGCGGTGTAGAAAAAAGCAAAGAAGATGATCAAACCGGCATAAAGCGCCAGATAAAGCGGTTGACCGTGTCCCAAAAGCTGACTTAAGGTCTGCGCCCAACTCGGGCCGTTGGTTGCCGAGAAGTTGGCGATCGTAATCGGCAGCAGCAAAAGCGAGCTGGCGAAAATCGGCGGAATAACGCCGGTCGGATTGATCTTAAGCGGCAGGTGAGAACTTTCCGAAGAAGTCATCATCCGCGCACCGACCTGACGCTTCGGATATTGAATGGTAATTTTGCGCTGAGCTCTTTCGACCAGAACGATGACATAGATCAGAACCAGAACCATGACCATCAGCAGCAAAATGACCCACAGCGACATTGAACCGACGCGTCCCAGTTCAAAAGTCTGTGCCAAAGCGGTCGGAATGTTGGCGATAATGCCGACGGTGATGATCAGCGAAGAACCGTTGCCGACCCCGCGGGAAGTAATCTGATCGCCCAGCCAGACGATAAACATGGTGCCGCCGACCAGCGAAACGATGGTCGTAAACTTGAAAACAAAGCCCGGCATAACCACTGCCGAAAGCCCGGCGCTGCCGACCATGCCTTCAAGTCCGACGGCAATGCCGTAGCCTTGGATAATGGTAATCAGTACCGTCAGCACTTTGGTATAATGAACGATTTTGCGATGTCCGGCCTCGCCTTCCTTTTTAAGCGCGGCAAGCGACGGAACCACCGACTGTCCGAGCTGCAGAATAATGGACGCCGAAATATAGGGCATGATGTTGAGGGCAAAAATCGTCATACGTTCAAGCGCGCCGCCGGCAAACATATTGAACATGCCGAGGATGCCGTTTGAATTGCGCGAAAAAATATCGGCCAAAATCTTCGGATCAATTCCCGGCAGCGGGACAAAAGTTCCCAGCCGGAAAACGATCAAAGCCAAAACAGTGAACCATAATCTTTTTTTCAGTTCCTCGGCTTTGCCAAACGCCGACATATCCAGATTGGCAGCCATCTTTTCTGCTAATGATACCATTTTTGTTTCCTTATCTTTAAAATAACCGAATTGGGGCGCAGAAGTGCCCATTTGGAAACAATCTAATACACAATTTTTAAATTATTGCAACAACTTTCTCTTTATCCTCAATTTTTATAAAGAATCGGCTTAAACAAAAAAAGAGCCCGCGAAAAACTTCGCAAGCCCTTTTTGCCAAAATTTTTTTATTTCGCACAACGGAGATAAGTTTTGTCACTGACAATCACCGGTTGGCGCTTTACTTCCTCGGGCAGACCGTTTATCGGACGATAGACGATAACCTCTGACACATGACGGTCGATTGCCGCGTTAAAAACATCCTCCGGCCGCAGCGAGGCAAAACGAACCTCGAACACAGCGTCACCGCCATCATCCAATTCTGCCGGCAACTGTTGCAGTACCTCGTCAACGCCGGGACGCAGAAACATCCAGTACCCGCCGTAACGATGATAACAGATAAAACGTCCGACCTCTTGCAACTTTCCTGTCGGCAACGGTCGTCCGTCATCGGCAAAAACGGTGCTTTCTCGGTAAGAATAACCGTAATAATAGCTTTGACGCAGATCAACCGGCTTAGTAAAAACCAAATACGTCACCTTGTCGTTGTCTTCCGGATCCGCCTTGCGTTTTTCGGCCTTGCAAATACGCATTAACGGTTTGATGCGCCATGCACGTTCAAGCAAAACGTCAACCGTCATTTTTTCCGATTCAACCAGCATCGGAATAATTCGGTTGCGTTCTTCATACACTTTTCTTTGTACGTTTTGCGGGTTGAGCAGCAGCTCTTTTAAATTTTCCAATTTCCGCTCGAAATTTTGCTTCATAAACAATAGTATTTAATAAATAATAAGTCACTAACGGCTTAATTATACGCAAATCACGCTTTTAGTCAATAAAATACGGTTTCGACCATCTGCCGCATATAACCTTTAACACCGCGTTCCCTGCTTTCCTCTTCCGTTTGCACAGGCACACTACTCTCCGCACCTTTTCCGCCGCATCCGATATCGCTCATTTTCTCTTCAGGTCCTTCGCCCGCATAAAAATAATCTCAATGGATACATCTCTAAAACACCCAATCGCCACTCTACGCCGACAACTTGGCCAACTCCAATACAAAAATTTGCTGCAGCAGACATCCCCTCTTCAAAAGAATTTTCATATTCAGATGCTCTCAAATTTATCAAAACCGTTATACAAGACATAGCAAAAGACTATTCACCGCAAAATCAAATTGCGAGACAAAAACAAATACACTATAATCGGCCAAGATATGTTCACCCCGATCTCCGCCGGGGAAACGGCCGGAAGATACTCAATAAAGAACCCGATCAATGGATCTGTGAAGACAATGCCGTTGCGCATAATTTGAATGGAGCCCGTGGAAACACGGATTGCCGAGGCAAGGCCGGAACGGTAAGAGAACATCAGCAAATGATTGTGGCCCCGGACGGCATGATCGTAAACACCCCCGAAAACATGGGAACATACGACTTCATTCCGCCCGGAGGGATTAATACATTTATTCATGGTGTTGTTGACGTCATCCCATGGATAATGTGGGGCAACAGCGAAAATGACAGGACGAGCATCGGCGAAAGGCTGCTAAGTATCGGAAAAGGAATTATAAATAAAAGCACAGATTACTTTGCAGATGAAGAATAAACTTTTCCTGTTTGATTACAGCCGCTTTCTGCCCGGATTTCAATTAAGGCGCAGACAATGCCGATACGGCCGATGCCGGCGGCATCTTGCCTTTTTTATGCAAATTCGATTGTCTTGTACGGATATTCCGCCAAACTTTAAATATGACCTGCTTCGCAAACGAAGTAAAACGCAAAAACGGCCGGCCTGCCGAGCATACTTCTGACAAACAGCCCTTTGCAAACCGGAAAAATCAGAAAAACATCAATGATGTCTCCCGACAAGCGAGAAATTCCGAAACGGCCGCAAACCTAACGGTTTGACCACGAACAAAAGCACAAAGCGATCTTGTCCCGGCACCAAGGCATTCAACCCGGATAAAACCCGGATTTTCTACTGGGCATGCAACAAACTCTCATCAGTTGACGCGAACGGCCTTAATCACTTTTTCCGGATAGCAGATGCAAAGGAAGCGCAACCCGGCGGCCGGACCGGTATGCCTGCATCTGCCTGCTCGTGCTGATACTTGAACCATAAACGTCCACTAGCTAACGCAAGTGATTTAACCATTCCGAAACTCAAACGCCCAGCCCGAAGCTGCGCAGACTTTACGGCCGGGCCGGTGTATCTGTGCATCTGTCTGCCTGCTCAGATGCTCGAACCATAAAAAAAACCTCCCTTCGGGGAGGCTTTTTTATAAATTCCTATCTGCTTAAGCGCCGATAATATTAACTTTGCCGCCGGCTTTTTCAATCGCGGCAACCGCAGCCTTGGAAGCCGAGTTGACCGAAATCGTAACCGCCGTGGTGACCGCACCGCGCGCCAGCAGACGAACACCGTCGTAAGTTTTGGTAACAATGCCGGCATTCGACAAAGCGGCCAAATCTACGGCGTCGGCTTTCAACTTGCCGGCGTCAATCGCCGTCTGCAAAGTGTCGAGATTAACGACGGCAAAAACTTTGGCAAACGGATTTTTGAAACCGCGTTTCGGAAGTCTGCGGTAAATCGGCATCTGACCACCTTCAAAACCGTTAATGGCGACGCCGCTGCGAGCTTTCTGCCCCTTCTGACCGTGTCCGGAAGTTTTGCCCTTTCCGCTGCCGATTCCGCGGCCGACACGAATACGGTTCTTGGTTGCCCCGCAGTTGTCTTTTAATTCGTTAAGTTTCATTTTTTTCACCTAATTTCATAATTCGGAACTTAAGAAGGGCGGGGGTTGCCGCCCCCTTTCGCTCCGGCTTATTAATCCACAATTTTGACAAGATGCGGAATTTTGTTGATCATTCCGCGGATCGACGGAGTGTCCTCCAGTTCGACCACTTTGTTCATCTTGTTCAAACCAAGTCCGATTAAAACGGCTTTCTGCTTGGCCGGACGTCCGATCGGACTGGCGACCTGCTTGACTTTTATCGTTTTGTTAGCCATTGTTTAAGCCTCCTCTTTTTCGGTCTTTGCACCGGCAGCCGTTTCTCTGCGGCTGACGATGTCACCGACTTTCTTGCCTCTCTTGGCAGCGACCATTCTCGGGGAACAAATCGACTGCAAAGCGTCAAAAGTGGCTTTGATCATGTTGTACGGGTTGTTGGAGCCGAGCGACTTGGCAACCACGTCCTGAACACCCAGAACTTCAAAGATTGCGCGCATCGGGCCGCCGGCGATAACGCCGGTACCGGCGGGAGCCGTTCTCAAAACGACTTTTCCGGCACCGAAGTGTCCCTGTACGTCATGGTGCAGGGTTCTGCCTTCGCGCAGCGGAATGCGAACCATGTTCTTTTTGGCTTCGTTGGTGGCTTTGGTAATTGCTTCCGGAACTTCGGCAGCCTTACCCGAACCGTAACCGACGCGGCCCTTCTGGTCACCGACGACGACAACCGCAGCAAAAGACATGTTGCGGCCGCCCTTGACGGTTTTGGCGACTCGGTTGATGTGAACCAGTTTTTCAACCAGTTCTTCTTTTTTCTCTGTTTTACGACGATCTACAGCTTGTGCCATTTCTCTTTACTCCTAAAATTTCAAACCAGCTTCGCGAGCGGCGTCGGCCAGAGCCTTGACACGGCCGTGGAAAATGTAACCGCCGCGGTCAAAGACCACTTCGCTTACACCCGACTTGATTGCTCTCTCGGCAACGGTTTTACCGATAACACCGGCTGCTTCAACGGTTGAAGTTTTCTTCAGGCTTTCTCTGACTTCCTTATCCAAAGTAGAGGCCGAAGCAACAGTCACACCTTTAATGTCGTCAATGATTTGTGCGTAGATGTGCTTACCGCTGCGGAAAACCGACAGTCTCAGTTTGCCGTTGGCAACGTTTTTCAAAGCTGTTCTCGCACGAGCTTGTCTCTTTTTAAACAATTTTCTTGGCGTATTCATTAAACTATTCCTTATTTCTTCTTGCCTTCTTTACGACGGACATACTGACCGGTATATCTTACGCCTTTACCCTTATAAGGTTCGGGTTTTCTATACTCGCGAATTTTATCCGCAACCTGGCCGACCAACTGCTTGTCGGCACCGAAAACGGTCAGCTGCGTCGGCGAAACGCAGGTAATCTTAATGCCTTCCGGAGCATTATAGATAACATCGTGCGAAAAGCCGAGAGAAAGCACCAGCTTGCTGCTGCCTTCCATTCTGGCCTTGTAACCGACGCCGATCAGTTCCAGCTGCTTGGTAAAGCCTTCGCTTACACCTTTGACAATGGAATTAATCTGGGCTCTGGTCGTTCCCCATAAAGCACGGGCCTGTTGTGACTGATGCAAAGGCGCAACCACAACTTTGTTTTCTTCCAATTTGGCATTGACCATACCGTCGTCAAAAGCAAACTTCAACTCGCCGTTTTTACCTTTGGCGGTAACAACATTGCCGTTGATGGTTACGGTAACGCCTTCAGGGACGATAACTGGATATTTTCCAATTCTAGACATACCAATTCTCCCTTAAATTAAAATACTTGACACAGAATTTCACCGCCGACGTTGGCCTTTCTGGCCTCATTGTCGCTCATAACGCCCTGCGGAGTCGAGATAATCGAGATCCCGAGACCGTTATATACTCTCGGCAGGTCCTTCACGCTCGAATAAACGCGGCGGCCCGGCGTAGATACGCGGTAAATTTCGTTAATAACGGAAGCACCTTCAAAGTACTTCAACTGAATGCGAAGTTCGTCAATGCCGGCACGAACGTTGTATTTTTCGTAACCGAGAATATAACCTTCTTTTTTCAGAACTTCCAAAACGCTTTCACGCAGGCGAGAAGCAGGAGAGATGACTTCCTTTTTCTTCGCGCTTTGTGCGTTTCTAATGCGTGTGAGCATATCGCCCAAAGGATCAGACATAGACATAATCTAAAAACCTCCTACTACCAGCTGGATTTTACTAAACCGGGGATTTCACCGAAGCTGGCCATTCTTCTCAATTCGTTGCGGCACAGCTTGAATTTGCGGTAAACACCACGGGAACGGCCCGTATTTTCGCAACGGTTCTTAATGCGAACCTTCGACGAATTGCGGGGCAGTTCGGCTAATTTCAACACTTTCTTGAATCTTTCTTCCGGAGAAGTGTTTTTGTCTTTGATCTCGGCGATCAACTTGTCGCGAACGGCAGCAAACTTCTCGGCTTTCCGGATTCTTTTCAGGTTTCTGTAAATAGAACTCTTTTTTGCCATGGTAAAATCTCCGCTTAATTCTTAATCGGTAAGTTGAAACCGGTCAGAAGCGCTTTGGCTTCTTCATCGGTTTTGGCAGAAGTGCAGATTACGATGTCCATTCCGCGTACGGCGTCAACCTTTTCATAGTTGATTTCAGGGAAAATGATCTGTTCCTTGATGCCGAAGGCAAAGTTGCCGCGGCCGTCAAAATTTTTACCCTGAATGCCGTGGAAGTCTCTGATTCGCGGCAAAGCCATGTTAACCAGTCTTTCCAGGAATTCGTACATTCTTTCTCTTCTCAGAGTTACCTTGCAGCCGATCGGCATTTCTTCTCTTACCTTGAAGGTAGCGATAGATTTGCGGGCTTTGGTGATAACCGGCTTCTGGCCGGCGATCATGCCCATTTCCTCTGCGGCGTTGGTCAGTTTCTTCTTGTCCGTAACGGCGTCGCCGACACCCATGTTAAGGACGATCTTGGTCAGCTTCGGAATCTCGTGGCTATTGGTGTAACCGAACTTGTCCACGAGAGATTTCTTAATGACCTCATTATACAATTTTTCAAAATTTGTCATCAATCTGATCCCTTATTTATCGATTACTTCACCGGACTTGCGGGCAAAACGAACCTTGCGGCCGTTTTCTTCCTTATATCCGACCTTAGTTGCCTTTCCGGACTGGGAATCAACCAAAGCCACATTGGAAACGTGAATCGGCGCTTCTTTAGTGATAATGCCGCCGGCAGACTGCTGGCTCGGCTTGGTGTGTCTTTTAACCAGGTTTACGCCCTGGACGACAACTTTGCCTTCTTTCGGCATGGCTTTCAAAACTTCACCGGTTTTGCCTTTGTCGTCACCCGACAAAACGATAACCTGATCGCCTTTTTTTACTTTCAACTTAAGGTTCATTATAATACCTCCGGCGCTAATGAAATTATTTTCATAAATTTCTTTGCACGCAATTCTCTGGTCACGGGGCCGAAAATACGGGTGCCGATCGGCTCACCGTCCTTGTTGATCAGAACCGCGGCATTGCTGTCAAAACGGATGACGGATCCGTCTTTGCGGCGAATGTCGCTTGCAGTGCGAACGATAACGGCTTTGTGGACGTCGCCTTTCTTAACGCGTCCCTTCGGCAATGCGTCCTTAATCGATACCACGATTACGTCACCGACGGTCGCGTGCATTCTCTTAGAACCGCCAAGAACCTTTATGCACTGCACCTGACGTGCTCCCGAATTGTCTGCAACATCCAGGTTGGTTTGCATTTGTATCATTTTTCTCTTCCTTCTCTATTCGGCGTTATCAACTAACACGGTCCAAGTCTTGGTCTTAGAATAAGGCTTGGCCTCAATGATTCTAACTTCGTCACCAATTTTGAACTGGTTGTTTTCATCGTGAGCGGCATATTTCTTGCTTTTCTTGATGAATTTCTTGTAAACCGGATGCATAACCTGACGTTCAACTTTAACAACGACGGTTTTGTCCTGTTTATCACTTACAACAACACCTTGAAGAATTCTTTTAGGCATAGCTTTTTCTCCTAACTATTCTTCTTACGCTCGGTTAAAAGCGTGTTGATTTTTGCAATTTCGCGGCGTACTTTGCGGACATTTGCAGTATTCTGCAACTGGCCGGTAGACTGCTGAATCCGAAGATTGAACTGTTCTTTTTTGGCTTCAACCAGTTTGGCTTCCAGTTCGTCAACAGTCATGCTGCGAAGATCTTTGATTTTTGCCATCTTATGCTACTCCTTGGTCAGAATTAAGACGTTTGACGAATTTTGTTTTAATCGGGAGTTTGGCAGCGCCCAGGGCAAAAGCCGTGCGGGCGGTTTCCTCGCTCACGCCGTCGATTTCAAACATAATCCGACCGGGGTGCACTCTGGCGCACCAATATTCGATCGAACCCTTACCTTTACCCATACGGACTTCGGCAGGTTTGTCGGATACCGGCACATCCGGGAAAATTCGGATCCATACTCTTCCGGCTCTTTTCATTTCACGGGTAATCGCGCGACGGGCCGCTTCAATCTGGCGGGCCGTAATGCGATCCGGGGTCAGAGCTTTCAATCCATATGTACCGAAACTCAGTTCCGCGCCGCCCTTGGTCAGGCCGTGGATACGGCCCTTGTGCTGCTTGCGGAATTTTAATCTTTTTGGACTTAACATTTTACTTAAACCTCAATGTTTACTTTTGTTCAGCCAGCTTCTTGTCCTGGGCCATCGGATCGTGAGCCATGATCTCGCCTTTGTAGATCCAGACTTTTACGCCGCAAGCGCCATAAGTGGTGTGAGCCGTTGAAGTTGCATAATCAATGTCAGCACGCAGGGTGTGCAAAGGAACGCGCCCTTCCCGATAGTGTTCGGTTCTGGCGATTTCCGCACCGCCCAGACGGCCGGAGCAGCTTACTTTGATTCCTTCGGCTCCGAGACGCAGGGCCGACTGCATAACGCGTTTCATCGCGCGGCGGAAAGCAACGCGTCTTTCCAGCTGCTGAGCAACGCTGTCCGCAACCAGTTGTGCGTCCAGTTCCGGTTTTCTTACTTCCAGAATGTTCAGCTGAACTTCGGAAGCGGTCATGGACTGAATTTCTTTTCTCAAAGCTTCGATATCCTGACCTTTTTTACCGATAACGACACCGGGTCTTGCCGAGTGAATGGTGACTCTGGCCTTTTTCGCAGGACGTTCGATGACGATTCTGCTGATGCCGGCCTGAGCCAGTTTCTTTTTCAAGAATTCTTTAATTTTAACGTCTTCATGCAGGTAACCGGCATAGTTGTCGTCGGCATACCAGCGGGAATCCCAGGTACGGTTAACACCCAAACGAAGACTTGTAGGATTTGCTTTCTGTCCCATCAACTTACTCCTGACGCTCGGTTACAACGATGGTAATGTTGGAGAAGGGTTTCAAAACTCTTGCTCCCCTGCCGCGGCCTCTTGCGTGCATGCGTTTCATTACCAAACCTTTTCCGCAATAAGCTTCACTGACAAAAAGCTTATCGATGTTTAACTGATGATTGTTTTCAGCATTTGCAATCGCCGATTGCAAAACTTTCAAAACCGACTTGGCAATTCTCTTCTTGGAGAAAGTGAGTTCGGCAACAGCCTTCTCAACAGCCAATCCGCGGATCGATTCGGCAACCAGATTAAGCTTGCGGGGACTCGTGCGCAGCGCATTGCAAACGGCCTGAGCCTGATTTGCCTGCAGTCTTCTCGTATCTTTAGACTTTCCCATCACTAACTCCTCTTGGCTTTCTTGTCGGCTGCGTGACCGTAGAATACGCGGGTCGGGGCAAATTCGCCGAACTTGTGGCCGACCATATCTTCGGTAACGAGAACCGGGATAAACTTATGACCATTGTGAACACCAAATGTCAAACCGACGAACTGCGGCAGCATGGTGGATCTGCGCGACCAGATTTTGATTACTTCGTTTCTGCCCGAAGCTCTGGCGGCGTCTGCTTTCTTCAAGAGATATCCATCAACAAACGGTCCTTTCCAAACTGAACGTGTCATTAGCTTATCTCCTTATTATTTCTTGTTGTCGCGACGGGATCTCATGATAAAGCGATCCGTCTTCTTGTTGGAACGAGTCTTACCGCCCTTGGTCGGTTTGCCCCACGGCGTGGTCGGATGACGTCCGCCCGAAGTACGGCCTTCACCACCACCCATCGGGTGATCGACAGGGTTCATGGCCACACCGCGGGAAACGGGACGCAGTCCCAGCCAACGGGTACGGCCGGCTTTGCCGAGAGATTTGTTCTGGTTGTCCGGGTTGGAAACGGCACCGACCGTTGCCAGACATTCTTCGCGAACAACTCTCAGTTCGCCCGAGCTCAGCTTCAACTGAGCATAACCGGCATCTTTACCGACAACCTGAGCATAGCATCCGGCCGAACGAACCAGCTGGCCGCCCTTGCCCGAACGAAGCTCGACGTTGTGAATAATGGTACCGACCGGCATGTTCTTAAGAGGCATGGCATTGCCCGGCTTGATATCGGCTTTGACGGCCGAAATAACCTTGTCACCGGCTTTTAATCTCTGCGGAGCGAGAATATAGGACTTTTCGCCGTCTTCATAGCAGATCAGAGCAATGAAAGCGGAACGGTTCGGATCATATTCGATTCTCTCTACAGTTGCCTCAACATCAAACTTATTACGTCTAAAGTCGATAATTCTGAGCTTGCGTTTGTGTCCGCCGCCCTTTCTCCGACTTGTAACATGTCCGAAATTATCGCGCCCACCGGTCTTGGTAAGACCGATTGTCAAAGACTTCTCAGGAGCTCCTTTGTACAGCTCGGATCTGTCAACGATAACCAGCTGACGAAGTCCGGGAGACGTGGGCTTATATGTTTTTAACACCATTTTTTAAATTCCTGTTGTAACATCAATATTTTGACCATCGGCAAGAGTAACCAAAGCCTTCTTGAAATCGGAACGGCGTCCCAGGTTGTTTCTGAATCTTTTGGTCTTGCCAGCCTGACGAATGGTATTCACCTTGGTTACTTTAACGTTGAAGATAGCTTCAACCGCAGCCTTGATCTCGTCTTTGGAAGCTTCCAGCGGAACGCGGAAAACGATTTTTCCGACTTCGCTCGAGAGCATCGACTTTTCGGTGATTACCGGACGAACCAGCGTATCGTACATCTGCGCAGTTACATTGTTGGTTTTCTCGTTCTTACTCATTTCAATCTTTCCTCCAAGCAACTGACGGCATCTTTAGTCAATACCAGTTTGTCTTTTCTTAAGATGTCATATACATTGGCACCGATCGTCGGCAAGACGTCTACGCCGAGGATGTTGCGGGAAGCCAATGCAAAATTAATATCGACCTCTTGTCCGTCGATGAACAGGCAGTTGTTCAGACCGCAAACGTCCAACTTGGCTTGCAAGTCTTTGGTTTTGGGACTGGCCAGCTTGGCCTCATCAACGATAACGAGGTTGCCCTCTTTGGCCTTGGCCGAGAGAGCGGTTTTCAGACCAAGTTTTCTGAACTTCTTGGTCAAATCATGCGAGTGGTCGCGGACAACCGGACCAAACACAATTCCACCCTTTCTGAACTGGGTGCCCTTGCGGGAACCCTGACGGGCGTTGCCGCTGCCTTTCTGCTTGAACGGCTTGGCCGGAGTCAAGGCAACTTCGGAACGACCCTTGGTCTTGTGGGTGCCGGCTTGCATTCTGGCCAACTGCCATCTTACAACCCGCTGCAAAATATCCGCACGAACTTCCAAACCGAAAATCGATTCGTTCAGCTCAATGGTGCCGACATTTTTATTTTCTAAACTTAAGATGTCCTGTTTCATAACTTCTATCCTTTATCTTTTAAGCATTATCAGCTGTTTCAGCTTTAACTGCAACAGGTTCATCAACTTTTTTCAAACCGGCAGGCATCGGCAGTTCGACATTGCCGCTTTTCTTGACGGCATCGGTAATCCGAACCCAGGCATTTTCACAACCCGGAACGCCGCCTTTAACCATAATCAGGCCTTTTGCAGCGTCGACGGCAACCACTTTCAAATTCTGAACGGTTACACGCTCGGCACCCATGTGGCCGGCCATTTTCTTACCCTTAAATACCTTACCGGGATCCTGTCTTTGTCCTGTAGAACCATGAGAACGGTGAGAAATCGACACACCGTGAGTGGCTTCCAGACCGGCAAAGTTATGACGCTTCATAACACCGGCAAAGCCCTTGCCGATAGAAGTTGCACATACGTCAACATACTGACCGGGAACAAAATGTTCTACAGACAATTCGGCGCCGACTTTAAGCAGACAGTCTTCAGACACTCTGAACTCACCCAGCTTTTTCTTCGGCTCAACATTCGCCTTGGCAAAATGTCCTTTCATCGCCTTCGACACATTTTTGGCCTTTACGGCGCCGGTGCCCAGCTGAACGGCGGTATAGCCGTCGCGTTCCATGGTTCTGACGTCAACAACCTGAAGATTGTCGACGGAAAGAACCGTAACCGGCACATGAGTTCCGTTAGCCTCAAAAATGCGGGACATTCCCAGCTTTTTTGCGATTAAACCAGTACGCATTATTTTATTTTCCTTTTCAATTGGTTGACCTCCCCTGTTTCATGAAAGCCAACATTGCTTTATTTGTTTACGGGTAATTATTTTCGCTTAAAAACAATTACAGTTTGATTTCAACATTGACACCGGCAGCCAGATCAAGCTTCATCAGCGCGTCTACGGTTTGCGGCGTCGGATCGACGATGTCGAGAAGTCTTTTGTGAGTTCTGATTTCGAACTGCTCACGGGATTTCTTGTCTACGTGCGGAGAACGGTTGACCGTGAACTTCTCGATTCTTGTCGGCAGAGGGATCGGCCCTCTTACATTTGCCCCTGTTCTTTTGGCCGTATGAACGATTTCTTTGGTCGACAAATCGAGCAGACGATGATCAAAAGCCTTAAGGCGAATTCTTATGTTTTGTGTATCCATCATTTTTAATTACTTTTCCTATAACTAGACGGCAACGATTCGGTTGATGCCAAACTTGCCATCTAAAAATTAACCTTGTGCAAAACCTTGAAATTCAAGGACCGCGGGATATTTCATATGACAACCGGCAGACAGATTCCTGCCTTAACGCCGGTTAACGTGAGCGTTTTGTAACATAAGCGCGCCGACATTGCAAGTAAAAAATTACTTTTTTTTCAAATTTTTACAAACCTTGAATCGCTTGTCCAGACTCTCGTTGAGTCAAATCCGGACGTTAACTTTCGACACAAAAAAATGACAAAATATTTTGCCTGTTTTCTTCCTGCCGCCGACTTTTCTTTTTCCCGCCAGTCCGGGAAATCGTCACATCGTTTTCCGACAGCTGCCTTCACTTGCAAACACCTGCAGACGACCATACAAACAACCTGCCGTGCGCCCAAAAAAGGAGCTCTCCGAGCTCCTTTTTTTCAGTAGACGCAAAGCCTTAATACCAGCGGTAATTAAAACCGAGACCGGCGGCAATATCGTCATAGTCACTGCCGGTTGTATAGTTGACGTAACCGTACAGACTCATTTTGCCGTCAAGCGCATAGCGGCCGCCGAGTTCAATCCGCCCCAGCGTCTGATCGTCAAGGGAATCCACTTTGCCGAGGTGGGTGATTTTTACTTCATTGCCGAAGTTAACCGTCTGAATAATGCTTGGCTTGATGTATACCTTGCTGTAGCCGTATACGTGTTCATAAGTCCTTTCCAGCTTGATGCCGAACTCGCCTTCAATCTGATTGAGCATCGAATATTCTGCACTCTTGCCGTACTTGTCCTTCATATCGTCATAATCAATGCCGGTATAGAATATGCCCAAACTCGGTTCCAGCGTCCAGTTCTGCCCCGGAATGAAAGCATACCCCATTTCAATTCCGGCACCGTACTGAGCACCGTCGGCATCCGCCTTCAGATGGTCATCGGTTTCGATTTCCGCGTGCTGGGTGCCGGCATAAGCGGTGGCAAAAGTCCAGAAATTGTTATAATCGTAGCGATAGTACAAACCGAGCAGGAAACTTGAGATTTCGATTTCGCTGCCCATGTTGGCCTTGAAATATCCTTTTTCGCTGACATCGTAGGTTCCGTATCGATAAGATCCGAACACGCCGAGTTTGTTGGAAGCATCACTTTGCAAATCAAGCCCCATGTCAAATCCGGCAATCGTAGCATCCCATTCCTGCGGCGCGCTTACCTGCACATAACGATAAACCGGATTGGCCCACAGATGGGAAACCGCTTTCGTCCGGTAACCGTCTTCATAAAGAAAGCCGTAGCGTTTAAGCAGGAACTTGTTAGCTCCGACCGAATTGCGGACACTGGTCATAACTCCGCGGTTTTGTTCAATTGCCGCACTGTGCAAGGCCAGGAAAGAAGCAATTTCCGGCGCCATCGGACGAAAATCGGGGTTGGATTCGTCGGTCATCGTCAGATACCAGCCGCCGGCGGAACCGCCGCCGCTTCCCTCTTCGCCCTCTCCGGCACTTTCATCGGCATTGGGCACGACACTTTCCGTTCCGGAAGGCGGAACGACTTCACCTCCGTCGTCGTCATCCCCGCCGGAACTCCCGCCTCCTTCGCCGCCTTCGCCTTCATCAACCGTCGGCGCACGATACTCGGACCTCCACATATACGGACTGCCGTACACGCGATATACGACGAAATCGCCGGCGGTCTCCCTGTCGTCGGCATTGGCCGAAACGAACAAAATCGATTGATCGGAAGAAATAACCGTTTCCGACGTTGCCTGAACCACGACTTTTGTCGTACCGACAACATCTCCCGCCACCGTTATCTGAGAAGCCGTCAATTCATCGGGATTGACGGTTACGGTCAGAATTGAATCGCCTTTGACCGTATAATTCTGCACCGACAAATTACCGGCCTGTCCCAACGTGAGAAAAGAATTGTCCAGAACGAAGTTCTTAACGCCGCTTACCGAATTGTTGAACACCACTTCGTCATCGCCGCTGATGTTAAGATCGAAATCGGTGTTTACGCTGCTGATGCCGTCATCGAAAATGATCCGCCCGCCGTCGGTCACCAGATTGAGAACCCCGCCTTCCATGGCGATGGCGTTGCTGGTGCTTTCATAAACAACCTCTTCTTCCTCTCCTTCTTCATCTTCCTCTGCCAGCAGACTGATACTGTCTTCCTCAATCGGCGGTGGAGGTGGTGTTACCGGAGAATCGTCATCACCGCCTCCGCCGCCACCGCCGGAACCGCCGCCGTCACCGGTATCGCCCCCTTCCCCGGTATCCCCGCCTTCTCCGCCGGTATCATCGTCTCCGCCGCCTTCTTCAACGGACGGCATCAGGACATGGTTGCCCGAAAAGACGACGTCCTGACCGCGGGCGATGATATTCAAATTGCCGTTGGAGTAAATGGCGCCGCCGGCAGCCAAGTAAGAACTGCCTCCTTCTTCTTCCCCTTCTCCTTCCGGAACGGAAGTCATGTATTGCGCAAAGTTGTCATAAAAACTGGTATTGATCAGCGTCAGCTCGTTGCCGCCGGTATTGGCGATTGCTCCGCCATACGCACTGCTCTCCTGAGACACCGCCGAATTGTTACGAAAAACGGAATCGGAAATGGTACCGATCGTTCCGCTGTTTGCAATTGCACCGCCTTTGGCATCAGAACCGGTGGTTTCAACAACATTATTCTCAAAAGTCATATGATCAATGCTGCCGATGGTACCGTTGTTGACAATCGCCTGTTTCAAATCTTTGATGTTCAAATCGGTAAAATCAGCATTGGCTCCGGCACCGATAACAAAACCGCTGACGCTGGGAACTCCGCCTTCACCGTCAACCACCTCGACCAATTTTCCCGACAGCGTATGAGAATTGCCGTCGATCGTAAAATCGCCGGCGGCCGCCTCCGGCAGATTGCCAGTCAAAAGAATGTCCCCGGTCAGAGTTGCGTCGCTGCCCGTCTGCAGAGCGCTTTTCAATTCCCCTTCGCTGGCAACGTCGGCGGCAAAAACCGTTCCGGCCAGACAACTTAAGGCAATTGCCGAAACGCCGGTTTGCAACAAAGAATAAAATTTATTCATTAGTGATCCCCCAATCGTTAATTTCTTAAATAATAGTTAATTTTAGCATCTTTTTTTTAAAAAGCAACCGAAAAAAAGCTTTTTCCGCCGGCCGGCCGTTTAAGACAACAAAAAAGAGCCCGGAATCAGGCTCTTTCTGTTCGAAGCCTCAGTCAAGGCTCCGCCTAAAAACTTTTCGGTCAAACTTACACATTAAAAAGGAAGTTCAGCAGGTCACCGTCACAAACCACGTAATCTTTGCCCTCCGAACGCATTTTGCCGGCCTCTTTACAGGCCTGCTCGCCGCCGTATTTGACAAAGTCGTCAAAAGCTATCGTTTCCGCGCGAATAAAACCGCGTTCAAAATCGGAATGGATAATGCCGGCGCACTGCGGTGCTTTCGACCCTTTCCGGAAAGTCCATGCCCGCACTTCTTTCGGTCCGGCGGTAAAGTACGTTTCCAGCCCCAAAAGATTGTAACCGGCACGAATAACCTTCGACAAACCGGTTTCCTCCAGCCCCAGGCTGGCCAGAAACTCCTTCTGCTCGTCTTCGTTTTCCAACTGGGCGACTTCCGATTCGATCGCTGCCGAAATAACCACCGCCTGCGCATTCTCCGCCGCCGCTTTTTGGGCTACGGCTTCGGAATAGGCGTTGCCCGTCGCCGCGGAATCCTCATCCACGTTGCAAACGTACAAAACCGGCTTTGCCGTCAACAGCTGCAGCATTTTGTATTCTTTCGCCGCTTCCTTGTCGCCGGCATCCGGCGCCGCCGAACGAGCGGGCTTGCCGGCTCTCAGCGCGGCCATTACCGGTTCCATCACCGCCAGCCGGATTTTGGCTTCCTTTTCGCCGCCGCGGGCTTTTTTGACCGTCTGATCCAACCGCTTTTCCAGCGATTCGAGATCGGCGATCATTAACTCCGTTTCTACGATTTCGGCATCGCGAATCGGGTCGACCCCGCCTTCCACATGGGTAACGTTGTCATCGTCAAAACAACGCAGAACATGGATTATTGCGTCCACTTCGCGGATATTGGCCAAAAACTGGTTGCCCAGCCCCTCACCTTTCGAAGCTCCTTTGACCAGACCGGCAATGTCGACAAACTCAAGCTGCGTCGGCGTCACCGTTTTCGGCTGGACGATTTCCGCCAGTTTTTGCAACCGCGCGTCCGGCACCGCCACCCGTCCGGTGTTCGGCTCAATGGTACAGAACGGAAAATTGGCGGCCTGTGCCGCGATTGTCCGCGTCAGCGCATTAAACAAAGTCGATTTGCCGACGTTCGGCAAACCGACGATTCCGCAATTAAATCCCATAAAAAACTCCTTTAACTTGCCAGTCTTTGAAAACTGCTTTTTTTATAAACGGAAATCAGCCGCTTGGCAACATTGATTTGCGGCAAACGCCCCCGAAAGCGCCGCTTTTTACCGGCTTGTCTTTATTCCGATCAGGTTGGAATAGGCGGCCATACCTTTTTCGAGCAGCACCGGCAGTGTATCCAGCACCAGTTCGATCACTGATTCGACGCTTTCCCGATCAGCCTTGGAAAAACCGCCCAGCACATAATTGACCACTTCCGCGCCGCGACCCTCCGGATGACCGACCCCGATGCGGATTCGGTTGTAGCCGGACGTAACCGCCGCGTCAATCGACTTCAGTCCGTTATGTCCGCCGGCGCCGCCCCCGAGCTTGGCCTTCAGCCGCCCGGCAGGCAGATCCATATCGTCATGAATAACGACAATATGATCCGGCAAAATCTTATAAAAGGACGCCGCTTTCACCACCGAATTGCCGGACAAGTTCATATAGGTCTGGGGTTTCAGCAGATAAACCTTTTCGTTGCCGATTTTGCCTTCGGCAATCAACCCGTCAAACTTGCTGCGAAAAACACCGAAGCCGAACGCCGAAGCAATCGCATCCGCCGCGGCAAAACCGACATTGTGACGGGTGCCCGCATATTCTGCTCCCGGATTTCCCAAACCGACAATCAAAAACATCCGCAATCCTTTAAACAAAAAAAGAGCCCGTTCCCCCGCCCGGCCGCCGCTTGTAAAAAGCGGACGGAAACCGCGGGAAACAGGCTCAGCGCAATTTTACTTTCTCAAAAAATCAACATGGATCGGACGATCGCTGACCGGATGGAACTGAACGTCCTGGCAGCTGACTTTGATTTTTTTGCCGTCGACCACGACTTCAATGTCGGCATCATAAAAACCGACCATGTCAAGAGCCTTTTCCAGTTCGACCGGATGCAGGCTGATCATGACAGGTTCCTGCTTCCCTCCGTAAATGACGGCCGGAACGCGTCCTTCGCGACGACATGCCCGAGCTGCCCCCTTACCTGCTTTCTCGCGCTTTTCAGCATTAAAAGTAATATCTACCATTTTAAAATTCCTTATATAAAATTGACTGTAGTTTCCGCCGGACCTCCAGGGGTGTCCGCCGGATGCCTCATGCTTTTACAACTTTATTTCCGTTTTTTCAAGTGTTTTTAACAACAAAGTTCATCTTCCCACGGCAGACGGCGTTTCGGCCAAAAACGGGAATCCAAACTTCCCCGGCCGGCGGCACAAAACGCTTCACCTCCTTAAAATCCGTCCCGAACCGTCAGACCCGGCGGTTCGGGCACGTTTGCCGGGGCACCGTTCCGGCATCCGTCGTTTTCCCCGCCGCGGGAACGGCGGCTTTTGCAAGGACACAACAGACATCCCCGGAAACCCGGGATTTTAAAACCGCTGCAAACTTTGCGGTCCGGCATGAAACGGTATTGCCCCGGCGCCAAAGCATTCAGCCCCGGACAAACCCGAGATTTGTCAGACCCGCGACAAGCTTCCGCCGGCTCACGCAAGCGGCATCAGCCGTTCCGAATCTCAAACGCCCGGTCCAAAGCTACGCAAGCCTTACGGCGGGATCGGAAAGCCTGCCCCAGCTGCTAACGCAGACGTTCAAAACATAAAAAAGAACGCCCCTCCGGCCCGGCCGGGCGTTTTCGGCACAAAAAAACCGGCTCGCGCCGGTTTCTTTTCAGTTTTTGCTTTTCCGCCTTAAACCATCATGGTATCAAGCAGTTCCTTGCAATAAGCGCGCAGCTCCGGATTTTCCATCAGCGAGAGTTTCAGGTTGGCTTTGGCCAGATCAGCGTTGGTACCGCAATCAAAACGCATGGTATCACACAAAACGCCGGTCAGCTTCATGCCGCGTTCGGCCGCCAGCCCGGCAGCATCGGCCAGATTGATTTCGCCGTTAGTGCCCTTTTTGACTTCCGGCAGAATGTCCATAATCTCGTTCGGCAGGATATAGGGACCCATACTGGCATAGTTGGAAGGAACCTGATCCAAAGGCGGTTTCTCGATCTTGCCTTTGGCGCGGACGATTCTGCCGTCGCGCACGGCTCCGATCAGGGCGCCGTAACGAACCATTTGTTCGCGCGGAAATTCCATGATGTTTTCCACCATGCCGCCTTCTTCTTCGTAAACGTCCAGCAGCTGCCGGAGAATGCCTTTGCCGCCGTGAACGTTGATATAAACGTCATCGGGCCACATCACCACAAAGTCGCGTTTGCCGACAATGTCTTTGGCCATCAGCACCGCATGCCCGTTGCCTTTCGGTTCGCTCTGTTCGGCAAAATGGAAGTTCATTCCTTCCGGAATAACGCCGCGCACGGCTTTCAGCAGATCCGTTTTGCCCTTTTCTTCCAGATGCTTCTCCAGCCACGCGTTGGGCGAAAAATAAGTTTCGAACAAATGTTTGCAGGATTGGTCGCTGTAGACGAAAACGACGTCTTTAATGCCGATCTCCGCACAGGCGTTGATCGCATACTGAATGATCGGCAGGTTGTTTAAAGTCAAAAAACCTTTGTGTAAAACTTTGGTAGCGGGCAGGTTGCGTGTTGACAATCCGGCCACGGGGAGGATACAAACCTCAGGTTTTCTATGCATTAAAATCTCCAAATAATAACCGTAACGTTAATACCCGGTACTATAAACGCAAAAAAACGATTCGACAAGTCCTATCTGTCACTGTTTCACAATTATTCCACCGCTTTGCGACGAACCGGAATCGGACGAACGGAGGATGATTCCGCCGTCCGTTCCCCGCCGCCCCCCACGCGCTTCCCGGCCGGGAACGACAACGTTCGAACTGTCATCGGAAAAATCAAGCACCCGAACCTTTTGCCCTTTGACCGCCTCTTCCGCACGCTGAATATCGTCCAGATCGCGTTCAACCCTCATGGTTTTGCCGCCGGTCGAAATCTGCCCGGTATTTTCCTGCATTTTGCGTTTGATTTCCTGATCGTGCAGCCACTTGGCATAGGCCTTTTCTTCCGCCGCAACCTTTCCTTCCGTATAAGCGGCCATCTCGGCAGCCGCCTTTTCCATCGCCGCCAGTTGATCAACCGTATTTTGACGGGCGGTGTCAAATTTACGGTAAAAACGTTCCAGCTGCTCGGTGTCTTTCATGTTTTGCAAAGTGACATTGTCCTTCGCAATGTCGGAATTGATCTGGTCAATCATCAGCAGCCCGGTTTCGATCTTCTTCTGCCAGTCGACGATGCTCGGATCCTTTTTCGGATAAAACGAAGTGTTGATCGCCGCCAGCCGTTTTTCAAATCCGCCCAGCCTGTCGATCGAACCGGCGGACACTTTTTTGGAGGTGTTGTAATTTTCAAAGATAACATTATAGCTCTCTTTGATCCGCAATTTGACGTCTTTCAGATGAATGCGCTCCAGTTCTGTCCGGATCCGCCGCAGCTGCGCAACGCCTTTTTTGTTCTGTTCGTCAAGACGGGCCACGATTTCATCGCCGATATTGACCATGTTGTCCTTAACGAAAATTTCCTCCAAAAGCGTGTTGAGGGCATCAATCTCCTTCTTCAGCGCCTGATATTCGGCACGGGTTCCTTTGTCGCGCGCCATCTGACTGAACAATTTAAAATCAGGCAGAACCTCGTCGTTCAGTTCGGTTTCCGCAACATGCGCCTTTTTCTGCTGCTCATCCATCAGCCGGCGGTATTTTTCGATCCGCGCCTGTTCTTCGGCCTCGGCTTCCGCCGCCAGTTTGGCCCAGTGGGCGTCAAACACGCTCGTCGCCCTGCCGACGTCAACCGACAGCACCGGCGTATTGATTGATCCGTCATAGGAAAAATCAAAGCCCGGAACTTTTGCCCCGTCAAACGTCACTTTCAGCAAAGCCTTGTTGCTCCAATCCTTCAGACTGCCGTCCGCCTGCATGTCGATTGCCGCTCCGCTGCCGGCAAAATGCGCGTTGTCGATCGCGTAAACGCCCTTGTTCAGGGTTACGCCGCCGGCAAAAGAGTCGAACTCGGTTTCGCCCTGTCCCAGGGCATCGCGGACAACCACCGCAAATCCGTCGGAAACGTCGCGTTTGCTCAGGTCGGCTTCTATTTTTTCAAAATTCCATCCTTTGACCGTCGGTTTGACTATGTCAAACTTGATCGTTCCGGACAAATCGGTCATCAGACTTTCGACCGAAACCGCCGAAGTGTTGAAAACGACATTTGCGTTAAGCGTGCCGCCGGTCAGTCCGTAAACGCTGCCGCTCCAGCCGTTCCGGCCGATGACAACGCCCTTGACGTCCGCCCGGCCGCTCAATCCGGCCCCCTGCGGAATGTTCAGTTCGGCCTCGCCGCTGATCACGCCTTTGGCATGTTCGCCGACAAAATCGTTCAGTTTCAGCACCCCTTTGTTCAACGTCAGCCGGCCCGTCGCTTTGGTCACGGAAAAGTTGTTCAGCAAAAGCGCGTCCGCCGTCAGGAAAGCGTTGACGTCCCAGTCTTTCAGCCAGTCATAGCCGATATGCGTCTGACTCAGACGGGGTTTGACGATGAAAGTCGCCGTTTCCGCCGAATTGCGGAAATTGGTTTTGTCGTCCTTCTGATTGACGTTATAGAAAAATTTCTCAAACTCAAAACGATTGAGCTTAAGGTCGGTTTTAACCTGGTGGCGGCCGTCTTTTTTCTGATAGGCAAGACTGCCGGCAAAACTGTTGGCGCCGACGTTGACGTTCAACTGGTTAAACAACGCGACGCTGCCGCTGGTTTTGACGGCGGCGGACATTTTAAACAGCCCCAGCGGATAGTCCGGCGAATAGTCGACGGCAAAATTATTCAGCATTTTGACGAAACTGGGCGCCCGCACTTCGGTTTTGCCGTTAAGATAATAGGTGTTGTTGCGATAGGAAACTTCCCCGTGATAGGCGGCGTCAATGTCCCCCAGGCGCAAAACGCTCTTGGTCGCCGCGCGTTCCAAACCGCCGGTAACCACCCCGGAAGCGGAAAAACTGCTCAGTTCGTTGAAATTAACATCGGCAATTTTTATTCCGAACTTGCTCAAAAAAGCGATCGTATCGCGGATATCCGCCTGATACCTCAGGTTCTTGACCTGCGGCGCCTGACCGAAACCGCTCACTTCGCCTTTAAAGGTAAAGTCGCCGCTGGCCACGCTTTTGACCGACAGGTCGTCAATCTTCATCACGCCGTCTTTGACAGTCGCTTCCATTGCCAGATCCTCGAACGGAATCTTCTCAAAAATTCCCGATTGCAGCGAAGTGCGGAACTGCAGGTCGGCGTCTTTTAAAAACGTCAGCTTGCCGAAACGGTAGCGCAAACGTTCGCGCCAATCTTTTCCCGCCGTATCCGCAGGCAGCGCGGCGACATAATTGTCAAAGTTGACGCTGTCGCCGTCGGCAATCACGAACCAGCGGGTTTTGTCGCCGCGGACGATACCGATTTTGCCGTTGACCGCGCTCTTGTCAAGAATCAGGTCAAACGGCGCAATTTTGATCATCTCGGTGGTACCTTCCACGGTCGCCGACAGGCTTGCCTTCTTATACGTGCCCTGGGCAAACGGCTCCACCCCGAGTTTCAGCCATTTGGCAAACTTGCCGAAATCGCTCATGCTGGAAGTGAGGTTGAAGTTATAGGTCATCTTCTTTTCGACCCCGAACACTTCGCCGCTGATTTTGGCCGAGGCCTCGCCCGGCATGGTGGCACTCAGATTCTGAATTTTCAGCGTATTGTTCATAAAGTCGACGCTTAAGTCGAAATCACGGATCACCTGGCCGTTGTAAGTCGTTTTCAGCGCTTTCAGGTCGGCGATCACGTCAAAGTCGTACTCGGGCACGTAATTTTCCTTGCGGTCATATTTTTTGACAAAGTCGCGCACCAGCAGAATGGCCGGCTCCAACTCAAACTCGGTCATGTTGAACACCGCGTCAATCCGCCGGCGTTCCATGCCGTTGTCGCCGATCTTCTGCTCGGTTCTGGGAATCAGTATGTTGCCGGCGCCGGCGCTGCCGCCGTACTTGACGACGATATTGCCGAGACTGATCTGCGACTTGTCGGTTTTAAGCTCCATCGACAGAGCCAGCGGATGTTCGTAATCCTCCGAAATTTCGGCATTTTTAAAATTGGTGTTAAAGAAGTTGACCGGATTTTGCGATTCAAAAATCAGGTTGCCGTTGATCGCGTCGTTGTTCAGCAGCACGGTGCCGTCAAAGCGCACATAGCTTTCCGACTGCGGATGGCTGATCACCGCATTGACCGAGGTGGCAAAACTGTCGGAAAACTGGCCGAGCGAAACGGCAAAGCCGCCGGGACTGTTGTCCTTGACGTAGCTGCCCTCGATCCGGTAAGGGCCGAACAGACTCTGGGCGATGATTTCGGCATTCATGTTGTCGAGCAGCGAATTAATGTTGTAATCGTTGTTGACAAAGTGCATTTTGGCCTTTTCTACCGTCAGACTGTTTAAGGAAATCTCCACGTTGTCGATTCGAAAATCCTGCTGGCTGCCACTTGAAGACTGCCAGTTGAGCTTGCCGTCGGAATAGGCTTCGACGTAAATCTCCGGCTCGACCAGACTCATCCGCTCAACGTTGAAACTGCCGCTGATCAGCGAACGGATCGAGAGGGTGGAAACCAGTTTCTGTATTTTGGCCAGCAGCACCCTTTCGCCGGAAGCGGTACGGTTGTAGATGGAAACGTCCCCCGCTTCCAGATAGGGGGACGGGAACAGGCTGAAACGCACCGGACCGTCAAACACCACCTCCTTACCGGTGGCCGCCGAGAACTGCTGGGAAATCTTGTCCTTGTGACGGTTCCAGTCGATATTGTTGAGATAAACCGTCACTCCGCCCACGGCGGCAAGGACCAGAATAATGATCAGCAGCAAAACTTTTTTCCACATAGACGCTTCCTTTTTTCAAAATGCAAAAGTCAAAAATAATCTTTGCTAAAACGGTAATCGTAGCATAATATACCCTATATTGATAAATAAAACATTTAAGGTCAAGCCCGAACATGAAAAATTATCGTCAACTTTTCACTTTTGCCCGGACGGCGCTGGAGAAGGCTTACGCGCCCTATTCGCACTTCAGGGTCGGCGCCGCGATCGAAGCCGACGACGGAAAGGTTTACGCCGGCTGCAACGTCGAAAACGTTTCCTACCCCTGCGGCACCTGCGCCGAAGCCGGCGCCGTCGCCGCCATGGTCTGCGGCGGAAGCGCCAAAATCCGGCGGATCCTCGTCACCTCCGACGGCGCCGCGCTGGTTGCCCCCTGCGGCGCCTGCCTGCAGCGGATTTTGGAATTTTCCCTGCCGGAAACGGAAATTCTGCTGGCCGACCGGGAAGGAGTAAAGAAGACAATGACGATCAACGAGCTTTTGCCCAATGCCTTTAAGGAATTTTAGCATGATCAACACCGAACAATTCAAACGTCTGCTGGCGGACAAACGACCGCAGACCGCCGTCATCCTCGGTTCCGGCCTCGGTTCCGTCGCCGACGCCGTCGAAGACCCGCTGACAATTGACTATGCGGCGATCGAAGGCTTTCCCCGCACCACCGTTGCCGGTCATTCCGGCAAAATGATCGTCGGCCGGCTGGGGCAAAGCGAAGTTCTCTGCCTGCAGGGACGTTTCCATCTTTACGAAGGCCACCGTCCGCAGGTGATTGCGGAAGTCGTCAACGCGCTTAAAGCCGTCGGCGTCAACCGGCTGATCGTCACCAACGCCGCCGGTTCGCTCAACCCGGAATTTACCCCGGGCAGTCTGATGCTGATCAAAGACCACATCAATTTTTCCGGTCAAAATCCGCTTGTCGGCGCCAACGACGAGAGCACAGGCCCCCGTTTTCCCGATATGAGCAACGCCTATGACCGGGACATGCGCCGGCAGGCGAAAGAACTGGCCGCCAAACTCGGAATCAACCTGCCGGAAGGCGTTTACCTGATGGTGCTCGGCCCGAATTTTGAAACCGCTGCCGAAATCCGCGCCTTCCGCACGCTCGGCGCCGACGCCGTCGGCATGTCCACGGTGCCGGAAGTAATCGCCGCCGTCCATGCCGGCATCAAAGTGCTGGCCGTTTCCGCCGTTACCAACTTCGGCACCGGATTGCAGGAAACCCCGCTTTCCCACGAAGAAACCATCGCCGGCGCCGCCCGCGCAAGCAGCGCTCTCACCGCTCTGATCACCAACTACATCAAGGAGTTCTGCCATGAGTGACATCCAAAACGCTTTCCGCCTGATCGGCAGTCTGGACCTCACCTCGCTCAGCCATGACGATACGGAAGAAAAAATCGCCGCCCTGTGCGCCAAGGCGGTCACGCCCTACGGAACGACGGCCGCCGTCTGCGTTTATCCGGAATGGGTGCCGCTGGCCCGCAAACTGCTGAAAAAAACGCCGGTCAAAGTTGCCACCGTGGTCAATTTTCCCGCCGGCGGCAACGATTTCAAGCTGATGAAAGACGAAATCAAAAAAGGCCTGAGCGGCGGTGCCGACGAAATCGACGCCGTTTTTCCCTACCGCGACTTTCTTGCCGGCAATCTTGATTCCTGCCGGCGTTTTCTCGACATCATCCAGCGCGAATGCGGCAAACACACCAGCAAAATCATTCTCGAAACCGGCGAACTCAACCACGTGTCGACAATTGCCGCGGCAGTAAAACTCTGCCTCGAATACGACATTGACTTCATCAAAACCTCAACCGGCAAAACCCCGGTTTCCGCCACCGTCGGCGCCGCCAACATCATTCTGGAAACCATCCGCGACAGCGGCCGCGACGTCGGTTTTAAGGCCAGCGGCGGCATCAGGGAATTTGAAGAAGCCCGCAAATATCTGATATTGTCCGAAGTTATCCTGGGCGCCGACTGGCCCGATCCGGCGCATTTCCGCATCGGCGCCAGTTCGCTTCTGGACGATCTGATCAGAGTTATCGAAAACGAAGACTGAAAAACGGAGGTTAAACCATGCTGCCACAGGAAATTATCCGCAAAAAACGCGACAAACAAAACCTAAGCGCCGAAGAAATCGATTTTTTCGTCCGCGGCGTCACCGACGGCACCATCGCCGACTGTCAGATCGGCTCTTTTACCATGGCCGCCTTCTTAAACGGACTTGATGCCGACGAAACCAAAAACCTGACCCTTGCCATGCGCGATTCCGGCGACGTTTTGCAATGGCCGGAACTGGACGCGCCGGTCGTTGACAAACATTCTTCCGGCGGAGTCGGCGACAAGGTCAGTCTGATGCTGGCTCCGATGCTGGCGGCGGCTGGCGTCTATGTGCCGATGATTTCCGGCCGCGGGCTCGGACATACCGGAGGCACACTCGACAAGTTTGACTCTGTCCCCGGTTACCAAACTCATCCCGACAACGATCTTTTCCGCGCAGCTGTCAAAGAAGTCGGCTGCGCCGTCATCGGCCAGACCGGCAGCCTGGCGCCGGCCGACAAAAAGATCTACGCCGTCCGCGACGTTTCCGCCACGGTTGAATCGATTCCGCTGATTACCGCTTCGATTCTTTCCAAAAAGTTGGCGGCCGGACTCGACTGTCTGATCATGGATTTGAAATTCGGCAACGGCGCGTTTATGAGCAACATTGACGACGGCCGCGCCCTTGCCCGCTCGATCGTCAGCGTCGCCGGCAAAGCCGGCACCAAAACCAAGGCCCTCCTTACCGACATGAACCAGGTGCTGGGCACCACTGCCGGCAACGCGGTGGAAGTAAAAGAAGCCGTTGATTATTTAAAAGGCATTAATGTTGACCCGCGCCTGCACGAAATCACTCTCCGGCTGGCAGCCGAACTGCTGGTAACGGCAGGCTGTTTTGCCGACGCCGGCGAAGCGCGGAAACGGCTGCTGGCCGATCTTGATTCCGGCCGTTCGCTGGAAGTGTTCGCCCGCATGGTCAAAAAACTCGGCGGTCCCGCCGACTTTGTCGAACGTCCGGAAAAATACCTGCCCCGGGCAGCCATCGTCAAACCCGTTTTTCCGCTTTGCTCCGGTTACGTCGAAAGCATGAACACCCGCAACATCGGCCTCAGCATCATCGGCCTGAAAGGCGGCCGCACCTCGCCGGAACAAAAGTTGGATTACGCCACCGGCTACACCGGCTTCTGTCAGATCGGCGACTATGTCGACGAGCAAAACCCGCTGGCGTTTGTCCATGCCGAAAGCGAAGAAGATTACAACTTTGCCGCCGACGAACTGCAGCGCAATATTGTCACTGCCAACGAAAAACCGCAGATTAATCCGGCCGTAGCCGAAACCGTGGAATAAAACAATGCTTGAAAATATGGTCAATTTTTACCTCGCACCCAACCTGCCGGCGGACAGGCATGCCTTTTTCGGCAGGAACGGCGGCGTTTCCGAGGGCATTTACGCCAGTTTCAACTTCAACCGCAAAAGCCGCGACAAGGCGGAAAACATAGAAAAAAACCTTGAACTGGTCGGCAGGTTCTACGGCCTCCCCGGCAACGCGGTGATGCGTCCCTGCCAGGGGCATACCGACAAAGCCGTTTATGTCGACCGCCCCTCGCGTTACGAAATCGAGGCCGACGGCGTGGTCACCGACCGTCCCGGCATCATTCTGGGCATTACCACCGCCGACTGCATGCCGGTTCTGCTGGCCGATGAAAAACACGGCGTTATCGGCGCCGCTCATGCCGGCTGGCGCGGTGCGCTTGCCGGTGTCATTGAAAACACGGTCAAAGTCATGCTCGAAAAAGGCGCTGCCGTCGAAGACATTGCCGCCGCTGCCGGTCCCTGCCTGCAAAAGGAATCTTTTGAAGTGCAAAACGACATGAGAAACCTTTTCCTTGACCGGGACAAAGACAACGAACGTTTCTTCACGCCCTGCGCCGGAGAACGCTGGCTTTGCGATCTGGAAGCCTTTGTCCGGCACCGTCTTGATCTTATCGGCATTAAAAACGTTTCGTTCTCCGGCATCGACACTTACACCAACCCGGAACTTTATTTCAGTTACCGCCGCTGCCGTCACCTGGGACAGATTGCGGTCAAAGACGATTTTCCGATAGAACTGTCAACCATCAGACTGTGAGGGCCGCCATGATCACATACCGCCCGCTTCCCTTCTTTAACGAACGCAAACTTCCGATCAGCATGCTGGTCATCCACTCCATGGCTCACAATGCCGGGGAAGGGATTGCGCAGCTGGAAAAGCTGCAGCTTTCCGCCCATTACGTCGTTGATTACGACGGCACCGTTTATCAGTGCGTCAGCGAAGACAAACGCGCCTGGCATGCCGGCGTCGCCTTCTGGCGCGGCATCACCGACGTCAATTCGGCCGCCATCGGCATCGAGGTCTGCCACCGCTCGCTCGGACAGAGCCGTTTCAACCGAAAGCAGATTGCCGCGCTGACGGAACTTTGCCGCGACATCATCGACCGCCGACGGATTGCCCCGACCATGATCGTCGGCCATTCCGACGTCGCGCCGCAACGCAAGCCCGATCCGGGCAAAGGCTTTCCCTGGCGGGAACTGGCCGCTGCCGACGTCGGCATTTGGTACGGCAGCCGCTTTTCGGCGGAAACGGACATTGCCAAAATGCTTTCCGAAATCGGTTACGGCATCGCCGGCGAAAAGGGACTGCAAGCCGCGGCTTATGCCTTCTGCCGGCGCTTTCTGCCGAAAAAAATCGGCAAACTGCCGGTCAAAAAACTGGTGGAAACGCCTTTTCCCGCCGACAGCGGAGAACTTTTAAACGACGGCGAATTTCTCAACACTTTGCAAAACATCCATTGCCAGTATCAGATTTACGGCAAAAGCAGTCTGTAAACCGTCCCCCACACGGCGACAGGTGCATTTTCAGCCGCAAAAAAACTCCCGGGAACCCCGGGAGTTTTTTGTTTTCGGAACTTTTCCATCATTCTTCAATCATCGGGAACAACGGGTCGCCGACTTTGATTTCCGTTCCTTCCGGCAGCGCAAAAGGTTTGAAATCGGCTTTAAAACTTTCCGGCTCAACCCCGAGAGAAGCTTCGATTTTACGTGCGGTGGCAGGCGTCAGCGGATACATGGCCAGCCCGATCAGACGCAGACATTCGAGAGTGGTATAAACCACCGCCTCGAAACGGGCGCGTTCGGCCGGATTTTTGGCCAGCACCCACGGCGTGTTGGCAGCAAAATAAGCATTGACCGCATCCCCTGCTTTAACGATGCTTTCGGCCAGCTCGCTGACAGTTTCAAGCGACATTTCCTGACCGAAAATACGTTCGAAGCGGCCGGCAATATCGTTGACCAGCGCTTTGTCCTCTTCGTTCAGAGCGGCCGGCGAAGGCACTTTGCCTTCAAGGCTTTTCTGCACCATCTTCAACACCCGCATCTGCAAATTGCCGATATTGTTGGCCAGCATTTTATACCCCTGTTTCAACATCGCCACGCTGATCTGGGAGTCTCCGCCGAGAGTCATGTTGTTGATCAGATAGAAACGCAGCGCGTCAACGCCGAGCAGTCTGACCACTTCCGCCGGATCAACCACGTTGCCGAGAGACTTTGACATCTTGACCCCGCCTTCACCGATCCAGTAACCGTGGATAAAATAGTGCTCAACCGGCGCAACGCCCAGCGCATGCAGCATAATCGGCCAGTAAATGCAGTGGGGTTTGAGAATGTCCTTGGCGATCAGATGGTGGGAATGAGCCCAGACCGTTTCAAAATCCGGATTGTGCCCATAGTTTAAAGTGGAAATGTAATTGACCAGCGCGTCAAACCAGATGTAAGTAACATAGTCATGGTCAAACGGCAGTTCGACACCCAGCCATACCCGTGATTTCGGACGCGAAATGCAAAGATCCTCAAGCGGCTCTTTCAGCATGCCCAAAACTTCGTTGGCATATTTGGCCGGCTGTATCCAGTCCGGATGGGTTTTAATATAATCGATCAGCCATTGACGATAAGGCTCCAGACGGAAGAAATAGTTTTCCTCGCTGATCGCCTTCGGCGCCGCTTTGTGATCGGGACAGCAGCCGTTCTCGTCAAGGTCGCTTTTCTTTTTGAACTGTTCGCAGCCTTCGCAGTAAAGCCCTTCGTAGGACTTTTTGACAATCAGCCCCTTGTCATAAATGTTTTGCAGAATCTCCTGTACGATCTTCTTGTGTTCGGGGCGCGAAGTGCGGACGAAATAGTCAAAGTCAATGCCGAGCTCAACGAACAGATTGCGGAAATTGTCACTCTGCCGGGTCAGAAACTCGTCGGCCGCAAGGCCGCTTGCCTCAATGCTGTGTTGGTTCTTCTGCCCGTGTTCGTCGGTGCCGGTGGTATAATACACGCCGTTGCCCCGCATCTGTTCAAACTTTTTCATCACGTCGCCCAGAATGGACGTATAGGCATGCCCGATATGCGGCAGCCCGTTCAGATAATAAATCGGGGTGGTAATATATTTTTGCATCGACGCTTTCTCCAAGTTAAATCAAAACCTGCCCGGCAGAGTATAACAACTCGCCGCTAAAATCAACGCCTTTTTAAGCCCTTATCGACAACCTTCGGCAGCATCTCCGGGCGCCGGAAACGCGTTTTTCCGCAACAACGGCAAAAAAATGCTTTATTTTTTCAAAAATTATGTTATATAAAGGGTATTCTTTCATAAAAGTTAATTGAAAGTGGGGCCGAAAGCCCCGCTTTTTTGTTAATAAAAGGAGTCTGAATGCAAAAGAAACACCCGCTGCAGGAAATGCTGGAACCGCTTATCGACGAGATGGGCTTTGATCTGGTGCGCGTCATCACCATCGGCAACGTCAACCCCACTTTACAGATCATGATCGAACGCAAAGACAGAGAAAACATCGTCGTCGACGACTGCGCCGCCGTCAGCCGCGCCGTTTCCGCCCTGCTGGACGAAAAAGATCCGATCGCCGGCCGCTACACTCTGGAAGTCAGCTCGCCGGGACTTGACCGCCCGCTGACCGCGCTTGAAAACTTTGTCCGATTCGCCGGATTTGAGGCCAAGATAGAAACCGACGTCGAAATCGAAAAACGCAAACGTTTCAAAGGCCGCATTGTCCGGGTGGACGAAAACGACAACATCGTTTTTGCCATGGACGGGGAAGAATATCTCATTCCCTACGAGGCCGTTTTCAAAGCCAAGCTGCTTCTGACCGACGAACTGCTGGCCGCCGCCGCAGCCGAAGCCGGCGAAGAAGAAACCGAAATCGAAGAATAAACCTAACTGCAATATTTTAACGAGGGAAAAAATGCCAAACATCGAAAATATGCCGAGACCCGAAATCATTCTGGTTGCCGACACCGTCGCCCGCGAAAAAAACATCGACAAGGAAGACGTTTTCGTCGCCATGGAAGTCGCCATTCAGAAAGCCGCCCGTTCCCGCTACGGCTTTGAACACGACATCCGCGCGCAAATCGACCGCAAAACCGGCGCCATTACGCTGGAACGCTACCGCGAAGTAGTCGACGAAGTGGAAAACGAAGTGACTCAGCTGACGGTCGAAGACGCCCAGGCATATAAAAAAGGCGCCGTTGCCGGCGATTTCATCATCGACACCCTGCCGCCGATCGACTTCGGCCGGGTTGCCGCCCAAACCGCCAAACAGGTGATCGTGCAGAAAGTGCGCGACGCCGAACGCAACCGCCAGTATGAAGAATACAAGGAAAAAATGGGCACCATCGTCAACGGCACCGTCAAACGGATCGAGTTCGGCAACGTCGTGCTCGACATCGGCAAAACCGAAGCCGTGCTGCGCCGCGACGAAATCATTCCGCGGGAAAAGTTCAAAAACGGCGACCGTGTCCGCGCTTACGTACTCGACGTCCGCCGCGAAGCCAAAGGCCCGCAGATTTTCCTTTCCCGCACCTGTCCCGAATTTCTGGCCGCTCTGTTCACTCAGGAAGTGCCGGAAATTTATGACGGCATCGTCAAGATCATGGGCGTTGCCCGCGATCCCGGCTCCAAAGCCAAACTGGCGGTAAAAGCGGAAGACGTCACCATCGATCCGGTCGGCGCCTGTGTCGGCCTGCGCGGCATCCGCGTTCAGGCGGTGGTTACCGAACTGCAGGGCGAAAAAATCGACATTATTCCCTATTCCGAAGACCGTGCCCAGTATATGGTCAGCGCACTTGCGCCGGCAGAAGTCAGCAAAGTGGTCATCGACGAGGAAAACAACCGCATCGAAGCGGTGGTCCCCAAGGAACAGTTTTCGATCGCCATCGGCCGCCGCGGACAAAACGTCAAACTGGCTTCCCAGCTTTTGAACTGCGACATCGACGTTCTGACCGAAGAACAGGAAGCCGAACGCCGCTCCAACGAAAACAAAGTCCGTTCCCAGCGCTTTATGGAAGCTCTTGACGTTGACGAAATGATCGCCCATCTGCTGATTGCCGAAGGTTTCTCCACGGTTGACGAAGTGGCTCTGGTACCGCTGCACGAACTGGCCGAAATCGAAGGCTTTGACGAAGACATCGCCACCGAGCTGCAGGACCGCGCCAAAGAGTTCGTAGCCAAACGCGACGCCGAATTTGCCGAAAAGAGCAAAACCCTCGGCATCGACGACACCTTAAAAACGGTAACCGGGCTTGACCAGGAAATGATCCTGACCTTGGCCGAAAAAGGCGTCAAAACCTTAGACGACCTGGCCGACCTGGCAGCCGACGAACTGATCGAAATGCTCGGCGAAAACACGCTGTCGCAGACGGAGGCCAACAAGGTCATCATGGCCGCCCGCGAACACTGGTTTGAAAACGAAGGACAAGAAGGCGGGGATGAAAGAAAATAATTCAAACCGCACCTGTCTGGTCACGGGGGAGGAAAAAAACAAGGAAGAACTCCTGCGTTTTACCCTCACCCCCGACCGTCAGGTCATACCCGATTTTAAGAAAAAACTGCCGGGAAAAGGTTTTTACATTACCAATTCCCGCACGGTTCTGGCACAGGCCGTAAGCAAAAACGTCTTCAAAAAATTCGGCAAAAACACCAAAGTTGACCCGAATTTGGGGGAAACGGTCGAAAATATCTTGAAAAATCGGGCACTTGACGCTATAAATCTGGCCAAGAAGGCCGGCGCGCTGATTACCGGATTTGAAAAAGTCCGGGAAAATCTGCAAAAAGGCCGGGTCGCTTTTATCATCGAAGCGGCCGACGCCGGCAGCGACGGCAATGCAAAAATCAGAGCCGCCGCCGGGAATACGGAAATTTTGACATTGTTTGAAGTTGAGGAGTTGGACAAGGCATTAAACAGAACAAACACGGTACACGCCGCCGTGCTGAAAGGCGGGATGGCGGAAATGGTCCGCAGCCAGTTGCGAAAATGGCAGAATTTCAATTCCTAAAAAAATGATAAGATGGAGAAAATTTGAGTATGACAGAAGATAATGCAAAATCGAAGTTAACATTATCGGGGAAAAAGACACTCACCCTCAAGAACCTGAGCGACGCCAGACCCGCCGGCGACGGCAAAAAAGTGGTGCAGGTCGAAGTGCGCAAAAAACGGGTAATCAACCCGACGGCACCCGCAGGCAAAGAAGTCAAAATCGACGAGGCCACCGCCGCCAAGCTGAAGCTGATCGCCGAAGCCAAGGAACACGAAGCGCGCCGCCAGCAGGAAGAAGAGGAAAAAGCGGCTCTGCGGCAGAAACAGAAAGAAGAAGAAGCCCGCTTAAAAGAGCAGGAAGAACAAAAACGCCGCGAAGAAGAGCGCCTGGAAAAAGAAAAGGCGGAAAAGGCGCGTCAGGCAGCGGAAAAAGAAAAAGGCCGGCCGGAAAAGGCGGAAGACGAACGCGACTTCAAGAACAAGGAAAAGGAACGCCGGGGTTTTGACTTTGATGACGAGGACGACGAAGACGACCGCGCCAAAAAAGCCCGTCCGACAACGGAAAAAGGCAAAAGCAAAGAAGAAGTCTTTGAACAGGAACGCAAAAAAATCACCAAACGCAGCTTTGAACCGCAGCGCCGCAACCCGAAAGTAAACATCCACACCTTCGGCGGCAGCGACGATGACGACGACGATTACGGCTATGCCGCGCCCCGCCGCCGTTTCAAGAAAAAGCAGCCGAAACCGGCACCGGTCGTTCAGCCGCAGGAAAAGATCATCAAGGAAGTGATCATTCCCGAAGTCATCACCGTACAGGAACTGGCCAACCGGATGGCGGAAAAAGGCGCCGAGGTCATCAAAAAACTGATGTCCCTCGGGGTGATGGCCACCATCAACCAGCCGATTGACGCCGACACCGCGCAGATCATCGTCGAAGAAATGGGTCACAAATGGAAACGGGTGGCCGACAGCGACGTCGAAATGGTCTTAAACGAAGAACAGAGCAAGCCCGAAAACATGCTGCCCCGCGCGCCGGTGGTTACCGTCATGGGACACGTCGACCACGGCAAGACCTCGCTTTTGGACGCCCTGCGCGAAACTAATGTCGCCGCCAAGGAAGCCGGCGGCATCACCCAGCATATCGGCGCTTACCAGATTACGCTCGGCGACGGGCAGAAGATCACCTTCATTGATACCCCGGGACACGAGGCGTTTTCCGAAATGCGCGCCCGCGGCGCCAAGGTAACCGACATTGTGGTGCTGGTAGTGGCCGCCAACGACGGCATCATGCCGCAGACGGTGGAAGCCATCCGCCACGCCCAGGCGGCGGAAGTACCGATCGTGGTCGCCATCAACAAAATCGACCTGCCCGGCGCCGATCCGCTGAAAGTCAAGACCGCGCTTTTACAACACGGCATCGCGGTTGAAGAAATGGGCGGCGAAAGCCTGTGCGCCGAAGTTTCCGCCAAAAAGCGGATCAACATCGACAAACTGGTGGAAGCGATCCTGCTGCAGGCGGAAATTCTTGACCTCAAAGCCGATCCGACCTGCAAGGCCAGCGGTACCGTCATCGAGGCCAAAATGGAAAAAGGCCGCGGTTCGGTTGCCACTCTGCTGGTACAGAAAGGCACCCTGAAAGTCGGCGACATCATCATTGCCGGCAAGGAATGGGGACACGTCCGCGCCATGTTCAACGAACACGGACACAAGATTTTCGAAGCCGGACCGGCCACTCCGGTCGAAGTCATCGGTTTGCAGGGCACCCCTGCCGCCGGCGATAACTTCAACATGGTGGAAAGCGAATCTCAGGCCAAGGAAATCACCAACTACCGCATTCAAAAAGAACGCGACGCCAAGTTGGTCAAGAGCGCCAAATCGGCGATGGAACAGATGCTCGACAAGATTAAATCGGGCGAATCCAAACATCTGCCGGTCATTATCAAAGCCGACGTTCAAGGTTCGATCGAAGCCATCGAAGGCACGTTGAACAAACTGTCGAACAACGAAGTCAGCGTCCAGATCCTGCACTCGGCGGTCGGCCCGATTTCGGAATCCGACATCACGCTGGCCAAAGCCTCCAACGCGCTGATCATCGGCTTTAACGTCCGCGCGATTCCGCAGGCTCGCGATATGGCCCGCCGCGACGGGGTTGACATCCGTTATTATTCGATTATCTACGACGTGGCCGACGACGTTAAGAAAGGTCTGGAAGGCCTGCTTTCGCCCGAACTGCGCGAGAAGCTTCTCGGCTATGCGGAAATCCGCAACGTCTTCAACATCACCGGCGTCGGCAGGGTGGCCGGCTGCATGGTCACCGAAGGCATGGTCAAACGCGGCGCCAAAGTCCGCCTGCTGCGCGACAACGTGGTTATCCACGACGGCAGCCTCGGCCAGCTGAAGCGCTTTAAGGACGACGTCAAGGAAGTCAAGGAAGGCTACGAATGCGGCATGAGTTTTGAAAACTACAACGACATTCAGGTCGGCGACTTCATCGAATGTTACGAAATCGAAACCATCGCCGCCAAACTGGCGTAGGAAATTAACTTCGGAGCAGACCGGAAATCCGGCGCCGCCGGACTTTCGGTCTGTTGCGTATAAAAAAAGAGGAACAACAAATGGCAATCAAAGAACAATCCCAGCGGCAGCTTCGCGTCGGCCAGGAAATCAAACGGATCATCGCGGCAGAAATCAACCAGGGCCGGGTTCGCAACCTGGAAGGGATCAGCACTCTGGTCACCGTTATGGAAGCCCAGGTATCCCCCGACTTAAAATATGCCGACGTCTATTTCATCACTTCCAACCCGGAAACCGACAAGGAAGTTCTCGAGGGGCTGCAGCTGGCGGCTAACCACTTCCGCAAAATCATCGGAACCAAAACGGCGCTGCGCTTTGTTCCGGAAATCCGTTTCAAGATCGACGACAGCTTTGCCGAAGCCGACAAAATCGAAAAACTGCTTCACGATCCGAAAGTTACCCGTGATTTGAGCGAAAACTGATCCGTTTCCCGGCAAAGTCCGGGATTTTTTTCACGTTCTGCGGAAAACTTTCCGCCGGCAGCCAAGGAGAAACATCCGATGAAACACCGCAAAGGAGACCCCGTCAACGGCTGGCTTGTTATCGACAAGCCGGAAGGCATGGGCTCGACCGAAGTCGTCAACCTTACCCGCCGGCTGCTCAACGCGCAGAAAAACGGCCATACCGGCACGCTGGACCCTTTTGCCAGCGGTATTTTGCCGATCGCGTTCGGAGAAACCACCAAGCTGATAGATTTTCTCGGCGACGAAACCAAAGAGTACGAATTCACCGTTCAATGGGGTACGGAAACCGACAGCGCCGACAGCGATGGCAGCATAACCGCCGACAACGGAAGAATTCCGGCAGATGAGGAAATTCTGGCCGTATTGCCGCAGTTTTGCGGCGAGATCACACAGACGCCGCCGGCCTTTTGCGCCGTTAAAATCAACGGCCGGCGCGCCTACGAGTTGGCCCGCAAAGGCGAGGAAGTGAACATTCCCGAGCGCCAGATTACCGTTTACGAACTGGAATTTACGGGCAGCCTGCCCGGCGGCCGCAGCAGCTTCAAAGTCCGCTGTTCCAAAGGCACTTACGTGCGCAGCCTCGGCCGCGACATCGCCCGCCGGCTGGGCACTTTCGGCCACCTCTGCCGCCTGCGCCGAACCCGTTCGGGAATTTTTGACGAGTCGGCAAAAATTTTGCTGGAAACTTTGCAAAATGTAGTGTATGTTGACGAGCGTAAACGATTTTTGCTTCCGTCAGAAACCTCTCTGCGCGACATCGCGGTCATGGCTGTTTCGGAAGCGGAAGCCGCCAAACTCCTTCACGGACAGGCTTTGTCACCCAAATCGCGGGAACATTCGTTTTCCGTCGGGCAGACGGTTGCCGCCGTTTGCGAAGGCCGGCTGGCAGCGATGCTGCGGATCGAAGAAACCAGGTTTTCGCCGGTTCGCGTATTTAATTTTAACCAGGAAAAAAAGGAAAAATAAAGATGTCGATTACCAAAGAAGTTAAGAACGAATTGGCCAAAACTTACGGCCTGGCCGAAGGCGACACCGGTTCGCCGGAAGTTCAGATCGCAATCTGGACGACCCGCATCAACAACCTGATCGAGCACTTCAACGTTCACCGCAAAGACCTGCACTCCCGTCTGGGTCTGATGAAGATGGTCAGCAAACGCCGCCACCTTCTCGACTACCTGAAGAAAAAAGACGAAAAGAGATATCAGGAAATCATTAAAAAGCTTAACATTCGTCGTTAAGGTTTTGCAAGTATTGCGGAACATCAAACGGGTTCCGCAATACTTTTATCAAAATCCTGTCCTCATCCGGACAGGTGATGTTTAAAGATGTAAGATGAAAAGAAAGGTAAGACAATATGAATAACTTAAAAGTATCCACCCGCGAAATGGAATGGGGCGGACGCAAGCTGGTGTTGGAAACCGGCAAAGTCGCCAAGCAGGCGACCGGCGCGGTTGTCGTCACTTACGGCGAAACCAAGGTGCTGGCCACCGTTTGCGCGGCCAAGGAGGCAAAAGCCGATCAGGACTTTTTCCCCTTAACCGTTAACTATCAGGAAAAATATTATGCCACCGGCAAAGTGCCCGGCGGCTTCATGAAAAGAGAAGGCAAGCCTTCCGAACACGAGGTGCTGGTCTCCCGCCTGATCGACCGTCCGATTCGCCCGTTGTTCCCGGATGCTTTTAAGAACGAAGTGCAAATCATCTGCACCACGCTCTGCCACGACCAGAAAACCACTTCCGACGTAGTGGCGATGATCGCCGCTTCCGCCGCGCTGGCCGTTTCCGGCATTCCGTTCATGGGACCGATCGGCGCCGCCAAAGTCGGTTACAAAAACGGTGAATTTATCTTAAACCCGACCATTGACGAACAAAAGGAATCCGAACTCGAACTGACCGTCGCCGGCACCAAGGAAGGCGTGCTGATGGTGGAATCCGAAGCAAACGAGCTCTCGGAAGAAACCATGCTGAACGCGGTCATGTTCGGTTTTGACAGCTTCCAGCCGGTGATCGACATGATCTGCGAGCTGGCTAAAGAAGCCGGCAAAGAACCTTGGGAAACTCCCGTATTCCCGAAAGAATTCGACGAAATGTACGAACGTATCGCCAAGGCTTTCCGCAGCCGTTACGAAGAAGCTTTCACCGAAACCGACAAGCTCAAACGCGGCACTCTGATCGGCCAGCTGGACGAAGAAGTCAAGACCGGTATCGATCCCGAAAACGAAATCGAGAACAAATATCTGCTCGACGTTTTGGAAAAATTAAAACATGTTGTCGTCCGCGAAAAGGTTCTTTCGACCGGCAAGCGTATTGACGGCCGCGACACCAAAACCGTCCGCCCGATCTGGTGCGAAGTCGACGTTTTGCCGACCGCCCACGGTTCCGCCATTTTCACCCGCGGCGAAACCCAGGCGCTGGTGGTTACCACCCTCGGCACCGGCGAAGACGCACAGATTGTCGACGGTTTGATGAGCGAATACAAAGAAGACTTTATGCTCAACTACAACTTCCCGCCGTTTTCGGTCGGTGAATGCGGCCGTCTGGGCAGCCCGGGACGCCGCGAAATCGGCCACGGCAAACTGGCCTGGCGCGCCATCCATCCGATGATGCCCAAAGACAAGGACGCTTTCCCCTACACCATCCGGGTCGTATCCGAAATTTTGGAATCGAACGGTTCTTCTTCGATGGCCACCGTTTGCGGCACCACCATGTCGCTGATGGCTGCCGGCGTGCCGATGGCCAAACCGGTTGCCGGTATTGCCATGGGCTTGATCAAAGAAGACGACGGCCGGGTTGCCATCCTCACCGACATTTTGGGTGACGAAGACCACCTGGGCGACATGGACTTCAAGGTTGCCGGAACCAAAGACGGCGTAACCGCTTTGCAGATGGACATCAAAATTACCTCCATTACCAAAGAAATCATGAAAAACGCGCTGGCTCAGGCGCACGAAGGCCGCATCCACATCTTGGGCGAAATGGCCAAGACCATTGCCGAACCGCGTCCGCACGTAGCCGAACATGCGCCCCGCATCATTGCCCTGAAGATCCCGGTTGACAAGATCCGCGAAGTCATCGGTTCGGGCGGCAAGGTCATTCGCGAAATCACCGAAAAGACCAACTCCAAGATCGACATCAGCGACGACGGCGTCATCCGCATTGCCACCGTCAACAGTGCCGACGGCCAGGCCGCTCTCGACTGGATCATGGGCATTGTTGCCGAACCGGAAGAAGGCAAAATCTACAAAGGCGTCATCACCAAGATCATGGATTTCGGCGCGTTTGTAAAATTCGTCGGTTCGACCGAAGGGCTGGTTCACATCTCCGAAGTGAAAAACGAACGGATCGCTTCTGTTTCCGACTTTTACAAGGAAGGCGACAGCATCTGGGTCAAATGCCTGGGCATGGACAACCGCGGCAAGTTCAAACTCTCTGCCAAACGGGTCAATCAGGAAACCGGCGAAGATTTGGAAAACGCCAAATAATCATCCGCACGGATACCTCAAAAAAAGCCGTCTGAAATTCAGACGGCTTTTTTAGTACCCATACTATATGCCTCAATTTATTTTTATCTCGCAAACAATACCGGCAGATAAAACGACCATTTACGAATTTTCGTCTTCAAGCTTATAATCTTCCCGGGATTCCAGATAACTAAGCTTCATCTCATCTCCGTAAATATAGATAACGAGTGCCGTATACGCCAAAAGAAAAACCCATGTGCCGATTGATACTTTAAACTCGTTATAGCCTTTCACGTACCACTCCCAATAACGATCCGGCACAAAACCTTCATAAAACGCTATAATAAGCCACAACGCGGCGTATATGACCATCCCCAACGACGGCATAATGAACAGAAAGGGAATTATGAAAAGCATTGTAAAAACACACAGCAATTCCAAACAGCACACGACAATCCTCAGTAAAATTTTAATAACTTCGGTTTTCGTAAGCGATAAAAATTTCATGACTCTTTTTCTTTCCGTATCAAAGCGACAGGTTTATTGAAAATTTTCCGGCAGAAGAGGTTTTAGTTCATCCCGGTAAATAAAACCAACCATCGCGGAATAAGCCAAATAAATCAAAGAAAAAACAATTTTTATTTTATACTCGTTATAGCCTTGTTGCACCCAATCCCAATAACGATCCGGCATACAATCATCATATATCAGCAAAGATACCAACAACACGTCATAAACAATTAATATAAAAGAAGAAGGCACAATAAATTGCAACGACACGATAAGAGCCATTGAATAAATTACCAATAAGGCTAATACGCCTGTCACAACATTAAACAAGAACGTAACAGCTTTTGGATTTTTAAGCGATAAAAATTTCATGACTCTTTTTCTTTCCTTACCACTGAGAAAAAATGTTATTTGCCGTCAAACAGTTTGTCAATAGTTTTATCGGCAAACGCCCCTACCGTCTCACCAATCACAGGGTTCAAAATTTCCCTCATCACCGGCGCCCCCGCCACACCAAAAACCCCTCTGGTTATCTTCCTGCCTGCCACGCCTCCGGCAATATTACTCAGCACATTTTTAACATAATCGCCGCCGCGATTTTCACTGCTGCCCGCGCCATAAACTATGCCAAAGTCAATACCGAATGACAGCTCGCAAAAAATGCCTCCGGGATCGTTAAAAACACGAACGCAAAAACGTCCCGCTTTCTTCCGGGAAAAACTGCATAACCAGCAGCGCCGCAAGCGAGCAAACAATGACGATATAACAAAACGGCTTCCAATACCGGCTGTCCTTATAACCAACAAGATAAACGTCAAACACGGGAAAAATAACATAAAAGAAAATATCCCACCAAAAACCGTTATATTCAGGCATAAAGAAAATGATGCGGACGAGAGCCACCGTCAGCAAAACCGCCGCGGCCGCGCCCAGAAAAGGCAGTTTTTCCCAACTCAAAGCTTTTCTCCTTTCCTTAAAGTCAGTCAACGGGATACAACAGAATTAACGTTTCAATTTCCGACGAAAAAACATATGTCAGCAACAGAAGAAGCAGACAAACACCGCTGAAAACCGCCGCCATCTTCCGATATTCGGGAGAAGTCAAATTAAATTGGAGCCATTTAAGCATAAAAATCAAGGGAACAAATACTCCCAACTCCACCCAACTCAGCCGGTGAGCCATGCCGAATTCAAACATCCATTTGAGAATGACCCATAATGCCAAAACGGCCAAAATGACGGCCGGACGCCGGCTGCTTTTCTGTTCTGTATCGCTTTCCATAATGCTTTGATAACACACTCCCGTTGAAAAATCCACCGCAAACGACAATCTGTATACGCAAACGGCCGGGCGCAAAAAGGCATTATTTATGCTTGCAATAATGAAAGAGAAGTTATAGGCTGACGGCATTAAGTTGTTTAACCCAATTTAATTATGAGGAATAATATTATGAGATTTTTAAAGAAGTACGGCTGGATTGCCCCGGCAATCACGCTGTTTTTGTGCCTTTTTTCCCAAACGGCGCAGGCTTCCGAAATTGACTTGAAAATTCCGCTGCTTGACGTGGAATACAATTTCTGGGGTCATGCCGTCACCGGTTCGCAGATCCTGCTTTACGGCTTGGTCGTCTGCGCCTTGGGAATAATCTTTGGCTTTTACGAATTTTGCAAAATCAAAAAGATGCCTGCTCACAAGTCAATGCTGAACATGGCATCTTTAATTTATGAAACCTGCAAAACCTATATGAAGCAGCAGGCGGTTCTGCTGGTGATTCTGGAAGCCTTCATCGCCGTCTGCATTTTCTACTATTTCTTTTTCTTAAATCAGACCCCGCTGCCGATGGTCATGAACATTCTGCTGTGGTCGGTTCTGGGTATTCTCGGCTCGTTTTCGGTCGCCTGGTTCGGCATGCGCATCAATACCTATGCCAACGCCCGCACCGCTTTTGCCTCGCTTAAGGGCAAGGCCTTTCCGGTCATGAGCCTGCCGCTTCGCTCCGGCATGTCGATCGGCGTTCTTCTGATCTGCGTCGAACTGGTAATGATGATCATCATTCTGCTGTTCATCCCGCGGGAAAACGCCGGCGCCTGCTTTATCGGCTTTGCCATCGGCGAATCCCTCGGCGCTTCGGCCCTGCGCATCTGCGGCGGCATTTTCACCAAAATCGCCGACATCGGCGCCGACCTGATGAAAATCATTTTCAAAATTGACGAAGACGACGCGCGCAACCCGGGCGTGATTGCCGACTGCACCGGCGACAACGCCGGCGATTCCGTCGGCCCCACCGCCGACGGCTTTGAAACCTACGGCGTTACCGGCGTTGCCCTCATCAGCTTTATCGTACTGGCCGCCGGCATGAGCTACACCGACAACGGCAGCTTGGCGCTGATGGCCGACGGCATTGACATTCAGGCCCGTCTGATCGTCTGGATCTTTACCATGCGTCTGCTGATGATCATAACTTCGGTCGTATCCTACATGATCAACAACTGGTTTTCCAAACTCCGTTTCGGCAACAAACAGGACTTTGATTTCGAAGTGCCGCTGACTTCGCTTGTCTGGATCACCTCCCTGCTCTCAATCGCGGTTACTTTCGGCGTTTCCTACGTCATGATCGGCGGCATGGGCGAAGACCTGTGGTGGAAGCTCTCGGTCATCATCAGCTGCGGCACCCTGGCGGCAGCGCTGATTCCCGAATTTACCAAAATTTTCACTTCGTCGAAATCCAAACACGTGCAGGAAATCGTTGACGCCAGCCGCGAAGCCGGCGCCTCGCTCAACATCATTTCCGGTATCGTGGCCGGCAACTTCTCCGCTTTCTGGAAAGGACTGGTCATGATCGGCCTGATGACGGTCGCTTATTTTGCCGCCGCCGAAGGGCTTGACGACTACATGGTCTATCCGACGGTGTTTGCCTTCGGCCTGGTTGCCTTCGGCATGCTCGGCATGGGACCGGTTACGATTGCGGTTGACAGCTACGGCCCGGTCACCGACAACGCGCAGTCGGTGTTTGAACTTTCCCAGATCGAACAGATCAAGGACATCGACAAGGAAATCGAAAAAGACTACGGCTTCAAACCCGATTTTGAAACCGGCAAGGAACTGCTGGAGAAAAACGATTCCGCCGGCAACACCTTCAAGGCGACGGCCAAGCCGGTTCTGATCGGTACCGCCGTCATCGGCGCCACCACCATGATCTTTTCGATCATCCTGCTCTTAAACCTGCAGCTGAACCTGATGAACCCGATGGTCTTGTTCGGCCTGCTTCTGGGCGGCGCCGTCATCTACTGGTTCTCGGGCGCTTCAATGCAGGCGGTTTCGACCGGCGCTTACCGCGCGGTCGCCTACATCAAGGAACACATCAAACTTGACACCAACCAGGCGGCTTCGATCGAAGATTCCAAGAAAGTGGTCAGAATCTGCACCATCTACGCGCAAAAAGGCATGTTTAACATCTTTATGGTGATTTTCTGCTTCACCATTGCCTTTGCCTGTTTTGACGCCGACCTGTTTGCCAGCTATCTGATCTCGATCGCCGCCTTCGGCCTGTTCCAGGCCCTTTACATGGCCAACGCCGGCGGCGCCTGGGACAACGCCAAGAAAGTGGTGGAAGTTGACCTGAAGGAAAAAGGCACGCCGCTGCATGATGCCGCGGTAGTCGGCGACACCGTCGGCGATCCTTACAAGGACACCTCGTCGGTTGCCTTAAACCCGATCATCAAATTCACCACCCTGTTCGGGCTTCTGGCGGTCGAGATGGCGGTTGCCGCTCCCCGCTGCCTGTCGCTCGGCCTCGGCGTCAGCTTTTTCCTGATCGGTCTGATTTTCGTATGGCGGTCGTTCTACCGCATGCGCATCAGTTCGCAGAAATAAACTGCCGCTCAAGCGGAAACTGCAATAAAAATCCTCAAAATTGCTCACAATTTTGAGGATTTTATTGCATATTCGTTTTATATCTTATAGTATCGCCTAAAATGAAAAAATTAAACATTTACATTTCCCGCCAGATATTTGTCGGGTTTCTTCTGGTCACTTTTTCGCTGATGTCGATTTTGTGGCTCACTCAGTCTTTGCGTTTTGTCGAACTGGTCACCAACAAGGGACTGCCGCTCAGTCTGTTCATCAAAATGACCTCCTGCCTGATGCCCCGGCTGTTTTCCCTGCTGTCGCCGATTTCCGTATTCGTGGCGGTTCTGTTCGTTTACAACCGGATGCTTTCCGACCGCGAACTGGTGGTTATGCAGTCGGCGGGCATCAGCCCCTGGCAAAACGCCAGACCGGCGATTTATTTCGGCCTGGCGATGTCGGTTTTCGGCCTCTACGTCAACAACTTCGCTATTCCCGATGCGGAAAAGGCCTTTGCCGACCTGGAATGGCAGGTTAAAAACGACGTTTCGCACCTGATGTTCCGGGAAGGGGAATTCGCCACCCTGCAAAACGGCCTCACCGTTTTTATTACCGCCCATGAAAAGGACGGCTCGGTGCAGGGCGTTCTGATCAACGACGAGCGCGACCCCAAAGCCAAAGTGACGGTTTCGGCCGAACACGGCGTCATCATTTATACCGAAAAAGGCCCCCGTCTGATCATGATCAACGGCGTCCGTCAGGAAATCGACAATAAAAGCGGACAGTTTTCCTCGCTTTCCTTTGACCGCTATTCAATCGACTTCGGCACCACCTCATCGGGCAAAAAGCGCGACGATTCGGCCCGTTCAAAAACGCTGACCGAACTGTTTGACGCCGGGTCCAACCCCGAACTGACACCGCAGGAAGCCAACCGCTACATTCTGGAAGGCCACCGCCGACTGATGAATCCTTTTTACAATCTGGTGATGGCGCTTCTGGCCTGCACCGGACTTCTGGTCGGCAACTTCAACCGCCGCGGCCAGGGAAAAATCATCTCCTGCTCGATCGCGGCAATGGTTCTGATCGAAGCCGGCGACCTCGCTTTCGGCAATCTCTGCGGCAAAAGCCTCTATTTTCTCACCTTGCTTTATGCCAACCTGATTGTGCCTTTTATTGTCTGCCTGTACCTGTTGTTCTTTTATAATCCGGCCTGGTTCACCCGCCGGAATTCAAACCGGAGCGCAAGATAATGTCATTCAAACCGTTCAAATACGCCTTGCTGGCGGCAGGCTTCGGAAGCGCCGCGCTGCTGCCGTTCTGGTCGTTTGCCGAAAGCGCTCCGGCGCCGAAGCGCGAACGCACGGAAATTCACTTCAGCGCCGATCAGGTGGAAGAAAACTCCGAAACCAAAGTGATTACCGCCACCGGTAACGTTAACATCGTCCGCGAGGGCACCACCCTTAAAGCCGACAAAATCACGTATGACCGCAAAAACGACAAAATCACCGCCGACGGCCACGTCAATATCATTCAGCCGGACGGAACCACCGTCTTTGCCGACAGCGCCGAACTGGAAGACAAAATGTCAAAAGGCGCCATTCACGAAGTGAAAATGATTCTCGCCGACGAAAGCCGGGTCGCCGCCCGCCGCATCAAACAGTCGGAAAACAAAAACAAATATTTCTTTTACGGCGTTTATTCACCCTGCGACGTCTGTGAAGACAACCCGTCCCCCCTATGGCAGATAAAAGCGCGCAAAATCACTCACGACGCCGCCAACAAAGACGTTTATTATCAGGACGCGTTTATCCAGATCAAAGACATACCGGTATTTTATACCCCGTTCATGTCGCACCCCGACCCGACGGTCAAACGGCGTTCCGGCTTTCTGCCGCCGTCGATGCGTTCCACCTCTTATCTCGGCAGCTCGCTCGAACTCCGCTATTTCTGGAACATCTCCGACCATGAAGACCTGCTGTTTTCGCCGCTTTTAAGCGCCGATCAGGGCGTGGTCTGGGGCGGCAGATACCGCAAAATGCTCTATAACGGCGAACTGAACCTGTCCGGTTCTTACATGAAAGACAAAGACACCGACGAAAACCGCTACGGCATCTTCGCCAACGGACGTTATGAGATTAACGACCTCTGGCTGGGAAGTTTTGACATCAACTACGCTTCCGACAGTTCCTATTTAAAAGACCTCTCGCTGCCGGGCAAAACCGAAACCTGGCTGACTTCGCACGCCGCGCTCGAACGCTTCGAAAACCGCGATTATGCCGCCGTTGAGGCCTATTCCTACAAGCTGGTCAGCTATTCCCTCAAAGAGTATCACGCTTCCGAATTTGAAAAACGCGATTACAGCAAACCTTATATTCTGCCGCTTATCACCTATGAACACATCGGCGAGGCCAACAACTACGGCGCCTATTTCAAAAACACCGTCAGCACCGCTTCCGTATACCGCGAACGCGACGAAACCAAAACCCAGCGGGCAACCATGATCAATTCCTGGAACCTGCCTTATACCAGCCCTTACGGCGAAAAATACAAGTTCGTGGCTTCGGTCAAATCGGACGTCTATTACATTGACAAATACGTCAACGACTATGACAACAGCTATACCGGCGCCGTCGGCCGGGTATTTCCGCAGGCGGGGTTGGAATGGCGGTTGCCGTTCGTCAAAGCGACGGAAAGCTCGCGCCAGATCATCGAACCGATCATCGTTGCCGTGGCGGCGCCGAACGGAGGCAACAAAATCAACAAAATCCCCAACGAAGACAGCCTCAACGCCCAGCTGGACGACACCAACATCTTAAACCTGGACCGCTACAACGGCTATGACCGGAACGATACCGGCAGCCGCATCAGTTACGGTTTCAACTGGAGTTCTTACGGCAACATTATCGGCCGCACCTCCATGTTCATCGCCCAGAGCTACTACTTTGACGAAGACGAAAGCTTTTCGCAAAGCCTTGGCGACAACAGTCATTTCAGCGACTATGTCGGCCGCGTTTACGCCTCGCCGGCCTCATACCTCGACTTCAACTACCGGTTCCGCATCGACCGCACCGACTATTCGCTGAAATACAACGAAATCAATGCCAAAATCGGCCCCGACGTTTTGTCGGCCTACATTGCCTTCACCTCAATCAAAGGGCGCAAAGACAACCGGGCGGACAGCGGGCTTTATTTCTTCGACGACTACCGGGAAAGAAAAGAACTCTACACCTCGATCCAGGCCAAAATTTCCCGCGACTGGAGAATCACCGCCTACAACCGCCAGGATCTGACCAAAGGGTCGGTCGGATCGCTTGAACACGGCGGCAAGATAATTTATGAAGACGAATGCTTTAAATTGGTCTTTGACATTCATAAATACAACTCGACCGACCCCGACTACGAAGACGGCTACGAATATTCCGCCACGTTTCTCTTGAAAACGCTCGGCGGCATCGGTTCAAACTAACCAAGGAGTTACTTATGATCAAGAAAATGCTGCTGGCCCTGTGCCTGATGTTCTCCGCCGAAGCCCGGGCTCAGTTTGCCGCCGGCTATGCGCCCGTCCGGCCGGAAGCCGCCCCTTCGGGGGAAGAACAGCAATCGGTATTGTTTCGTCAGGCCCCCGCGCCGGCGGAAGCCGCGCCCCGTCCCGCGGAGCCCGAAAACATCCGCAAACCGACGCCCTATACCGGCTCTATCCGCATTCTGGCGCAGGTCAACGGCGACATCATTACCACCGAAGACATCAACCATCGGGTGCGCGCCTTCTGCATGACCACCGGCATCCCCTACAACCGGCAGACTAAACTGCTGATCATCAACAAAGTCATGCAAAACACCATCGACGAAAAGCTGAAGGCTCAGGAAGCCGCCCGCAGCCAGATCGAAATCGGCGAAAAGGAAATTGACAACGCCGTCGGCGTCTTCTGCCAGAACAACGGCATCAGCCGCAGCCGGCTCAGCCAAATGCTGAAGGATTCCGGCGTCAGTCCGGAGGTTTTCCGCGAACAGCTGAAAACCGACCTTGCCTGGATCCGCGTCGTCCATCGCGGCACCATGGGCGAAACCATCACCCAGCCGGAAATCGAAGAAGCTCTGGCCATCGCCAAACGCGATATGAGCAAACCCAAATTCATGCTTTCGGAAATCGTAATTTCCGCCAAAGACGCCAAACATATTTCCCAACTGGCCGAAAATCTTCGTCAGGATCCCCGTTTTGAACTTTACGCCGCGCAGTTTTCGCAAAGCCCGAGTTCGTCTTCGGGCGGCAAACTCGGCTGGGTCACGGAAGGCCAGCTGCCGCCGGAACTGGAAAAGCATATCAAAAACCTTTCTTCCGGAGAAGTCAGCGATCCGATCCTCTACAACGGCGACTATTACATTTTCAAAGTCGAGAAAAAATTCGACCCGGACAAAGACCGGATGCCGCTGCCCTCAAACGAGGAAGTGAAAAACATGCTGCAAAACCAAAAGAACGAACGTTTTGCCGAAGAACGCATGCAGGAACTGCGCCAGCGGGCAGCTATTGAACTGAAGGAATAAAAAATGCTGCCCGGTCTTCGCGAAACGGTCGAAAAACACGGCTTGCTGGCGTCTAAAGCGCTGGGGCAGAACTTTCTGCTCGACCGCAACATTACCGACAAAATTATCCGCCTCAGCTTAAACCGGCAGGGTCTGTCTTCCTTTGCCGGTTGCAACGTCTGCGAAATCGGCCCCGGGCCGGGCGGATTGACGCGGGCAGTGCTGGAAGCCGCCCCGGCTTCGCTGACGGTTATCGAAATGGATTCCCGCTGTATTGCGATCATGGAAGAGCTGAAAGAACAAACAAACGTTCCTTTCCGTATCATCAACGGCGATGCCCTGACCTTTGACCTCACCCGGGAAATTGAGGCGCCCCGTCAGCTTGTCAGCAACCTGCCCTACAACGTTTCGGTGCCGCTTTTGACCGGCTGGCTGAAACAGGCCGGCAGCTACCGGGCAATGACGCTTATGTTCCAGAAAGAAGTTGCGGAAAGGATTACCGCTCCCACCCGCTGCAAAGACTACGGCCGGCTCTCGGTGCTGGCGCAGCTGACCTGCGACGTCGCAAAGCTTCTGGAACTGCCGCCGGAATGCTTTACCCCGGCACCGAAAATCCGTTCGACGGTTTTGCTGTTTACTCCGAAAACCGAAATTCCCGCTGCCGAAACGCTGGCAAAAGTCGAAAAAATCACCTCGCTCGCCTTCGGCCAGCGGCGCAAAATGCTGCGCCAAAGCTTAAAAGCAATGCCCGGTCTGCTTGACAAATGCCGCGATCTCGGCATTGAGCCGACCGCCCGCGCCGAAGAACTGCCGCCGGAAGCTTTCCTGCGCCTGGCCGAAAACTGACCACGACAGCCCCCGAACGACGGATTCGCACACTGCCGGCAACTTTCGGCACGGCCTTAAACGATACCCCCGGACAACGGATCCGGCAATTTCCGGCGCGGCAGTAAACGGCGCTTGTTCGCTTTCGACAACCGTATCCCGTATCGCCTTGCTCTGCCCGGCAGCAATTGTTCCCGAAAGCAGCGTATTTTCGTCATGGCGCCCTTTTTCAGACAGAAAAAATAAAATTTTGTCAATTTTTGGCTTGAAAAATTTAAACGTTTATGCTATCCGTAAATTTAGTCAATTTATTATTAATAAAATTAAAAACCGACCATATGAAAAGAAAAGATGTTTTCGCCGCTTTTGCCCGCAAACTCGGCATCAGCAGACAGAATCTGGAAAATTACCGGATTAATGACGGCAGGATTTATCTTCCGTATTTGCAGAGCATTTTTACCGACATCAAAAAACAGCTCCAAAGCGACCGGAAAAACTACAATCTCGTCGACGAATTCAGCGTCAGGTCCGCTAACCCGTGGGCCTATCTCCGAACGGACGCCGGCCTTCTCACTCTGGTGCGGCTGCTTACCCTGCACACCGGACGAACGGCGGCCAAAGTCAGGGCGGAATGCACCCGGCCGCGGATCACGCCCTCTTTGCTGTGGGAATTTCTGGCGGTACAGATGGAAACCTCTGTCGACAAACTGGACAGGGAAATGTCGGTCAGGGACATCAAACTGCCGTTGACCGGCAATGAAAGCCATTCCTGGCTGACGTTCGTCATCTGGGGCGACAATATCTTCGGCGACGGCACTCTGAGCGAGCGCGCCGACGAAATCGCCGGGATGAAAGTCAGCGAACTGTTTTCTTTCTGGACTCGTCCGTAAAGCGGACTTCACGTCTAAAAAAGAGAAGCCTTGAAAGCGGCTTCTCTTTTTTTGTGCTTCAAACGTCTGCATAAACAGGCCGATACGAATATGCCGCCCGGCCGCAAAGCTTGCGAAGCTTTACATTCAAGGACAGCACCGACTAACGCCGTCCGCATCCCCGCTTTGGCCGGCGGAAACTTATGCCGGAAAAACCCGCCTCAAAAGCGGGCGTCCTTTTTTGCCCGTTTTGTCTCACACGCCGTCCGTTTCCGCAGGCGCCGTCCGCATCCCCGCTTTGGCCAGCGGATGATTTTTATTCACCGTATCAACCAACTGCTCGGAAATAACATGAGTATATATTTCGGTGGTGGATATGTCTTCGTGCCCCAGCAGTTTTTGCACGCTGCGCAAATCCACGCGGCGGTTTAACAGATGGGTGGCAAAAGAATGGCGGAGAACGTGCGGAGAAATCCGGGCCGGCGAAATGCCGGCCTTAACCGCCAGATTTTTCAGATTTTTAAAGAAATTGTCGCGGGTCACATGTCCGGAAACCGCGGTGTTGGAAGGAAACAGCCACGGCGATTTGCGCCCGTCAAGATACCGTTCGCGCCGCACCGCATATTCCTCAACCGCCGCAAGCGCCGCCGGCGCCGCCGGCACCAGTCTTTCCTTGGCGCCTTTGCCGAAAACCAGAATCTGCCTTTTTTCAAAATTGACGCAATTTACCGGCAGCGCCACCAGTTCCGACACCCGCAGACCGCAGGCATACATCAGCGCCAGCATCGCTTTCAGCCGGCAGTGGGCAAAATCCGTTTCCTCTTCCGCCGCCAGCAGCAGCCGTTTTATTTCCCCCGCGCTCAAAAACTTCGGCAGCGGCTTTTTCTGCCGGGGCGACAAAACGCCCGCCGCCGGATTCGTTTTGATTTCGTCTTCCGAATAGAGAAACTTGTAAAATTCTTTCACCGCCGAAAGCTTGCGCGCCATGCTTCTCGGCGCAAATCCCCGGCTGCCGAGGTCGCGGACAAAGGCGGCAACGTCGTCTTCTTCGGCCAGCGCACAGTCCCTGCCGAAAAAAGCCAGAAACTGCAACACGTCGCGCCGGTAAGCAGCAACCGTATTCGGCGCCGCCCCCTTTTCGGCCGCGATCATGTCGAGAAAATCTTTCAGCCGCCGGTCCGCCATTTTCTTCTACCGGGCAAAAGTATTTTCGATCGGCTGTTCGACCGTTTCCGGCGTAAACGGAATCTCGCGGGAAATTACCCACAGCACCAATGCCGCGATAACCGCGGCCGCCGCGTAAAACCAAATTTTTCCGTTGCCTTTCTGACGCATATTTTCACCTTCCGCAAAAAAAAACATTGATAAAATTTAAACTGTTTATATTATGACAGCAAATATTTGAAATAAAGATTAACAAACCATGGAAAACAACAAAATAATTTTGCTGGTCGGCCTCATGGGTAGCGGCAAAACCAGCGTCGGCAAGCGCCTGGCCAAAAGGCTCGGGCTTCCTTTTGTCGACGGCGATCAGGAGATAGAAAAGGCGGCCGGACTGCCGCTGGTTGACGTTTTAAAATGTTTCGGCGAAGAAGAGTACCGTGCCGGCGAAGCCCGGGTCATGAAACGGCTGCTTCAGGGCGAACCCTGCGTACTGGCTTCGGGAGGCGGCTCTTTCGTGCCCGCCCAGACCCGTGAACTGGCGCGGCAGCACGCCGTCACCATCTGGCTCAAAGCCGACGTTGACGTTCTTTATCACCGCACCGCCGGCCGGCGCCACCGCCCGTTTATCGAAGGCAACGACGAACATCTGAAAAACAAGCTGGAAAAATATATCAGGGAAGAATACCCCTATTATTCCGAAGCGGACATCGTGGTCGAAACCCGGGAAGAAATGGTCGACAACACGGTCGAACGCGTAATTGAGGCTATCCGGAAGTTTATGCAAAAATAATCGTTCCCCGGCCAAATTTTTTACTTGCAAAATAAGCAAAGTGTGTGTAAAAAGACAGCGAATATCAACCATTTGATATTCGCTTGTTTTAACAATTCACACGCAGGCGCGGCGGAAGCTTCTTGCTGTTTTCAAAGAAGAGTTCGCTCCGGTGCCCGGGCAGACCGGGCCGAAAGCCTGCGGAGGTTTAACCGGAAAAAAGGATATATAAATGTCACTTCCTAAATTTACGATTCGCCAGATGATTGAAAACGGCGTTCATTTCGGCCACCACGCCCGTCGCTGGAACCCGAAAATGGCCGGCTACATCTACGGCAAAAAAGACAACGTTCACATCATTGACCTGCAGCAGACCTACCCGATGCTCTACACGGCCTTGAATGCCGCGAAAGAAATCGCTGCCAACGGCGGCAAGGTTCTCTTCGTCGGCACCAAAAGACAGGCTCAGGACATCATTAAGGAAAACGCCGAAAGATGCGGACAGTACTATGTCAACTACCGCTGGCTCGGCGGCATGCTGACCAACTGGAAAACCGTTTACAAATCAATTTCCCGTTTGGTTAAGCTCAACGAAATGTTCAACAACAACGCCACCGAAGGCTACACCAAAAAGGAACTGCTCAACCTGCGCAAAGAACAGGAAAAGCTGGCCAAGGAATTAAGCGGCGTTATGAACATGGGCGGACAGCCGGACCTGCTGTTTGTCGTTGACATGCCGAAAGAAGATCTGGCGATCAAAGAAGCCAAAAAACTCGGCATTCCGGTCATCGCTATTGCCGACACCAACGCCGACCCGACTTTGGTCGACTTCCCGGTTCCGGGCAATGACGACGCCATCCGCGCCATTCAGTTCTACTGCGAGCTGGTATCTTCCGCCGTTTTGGACGGTATCCAGGCCGAAATCGCCGCTCAGGGCGTTAAGGTAGAAGAAATCATGGCCGAAAACGACGCCAAACCGGCCAGAAAGAAAGCCGCCAAGGCTGCTGCGGAAGGCGAAGAAGAAGCCAAGGCCGGCAAAAAGGCCAAAGCTGCCGAATAGTTCTTCCGCTGAAAAATCAGCGCTTGCAACTTAAACAATGGCGGTATTTTACCAACTAAAATATCGCCATTTTTATTCAAAACATCAGAATTGGGGAATTACGAAAAATGACCGAAATTACTGCCGCAAAGGTAAAAGAATTAAGAGAATCGACCGGCGCCGGAATGCTTGATTGCAAAAAAGCCCTGGTCGAAGCAGACGGCGACATGGAAAAGGCCGTCGACTGGCTGCGCAAAAAAGGCCTGGCCTCGGCCGCCAAGAAAGCCAGCCGCGTTGCCGCCGAAGGTCTGGTCGCGGTTGCCGTGGAAGGCAACAAAGGCGCCGTGGTCGAGGTTAACTCCGAAACCGACTTCGTTGCCAAAAACGAAATTTTCCAGGAATATGTCGAAGACGCCGCTCTGGTTGCCCTGATGAACAACGGCGAACTCTGCGATATGAAAAACTTCCAGTGTCCGAAAGTTCACAAGTCTTTTGAAGAACGTCTGACCGACATGATTGCCAAAATTGGCGAAAATATGAATCTGCGCCGCGCCAAAGTGGTCGAAGTCAGCGAAGGCGTTGTTGCTCCCTACGTTCATAACGTTACCCGCAACAACCTCGGCAAAATCGGCGTTTTGGTCGCTTTGGAATCCAAAGCGGACAAAGCCAAACTGGCCGAACTCGGCAAACACATTGCCATGCATGTCGCCGCTTCCCAGCCGTTGTTCCTGACCATTGCCGACGTCGATCCGGCCGCGGTCGAACACGAAAAGTCGATCTTTGCCGAACAGGCCAAAGCTTCCGGCAAACCGGCCAACATCATTGAAAAAATGGTCGAAGGCCGCATCCGCAAGTACTACGATGAAGTCGTACTTGAAGAACAGGCTTACATCATGGATCCTGACAAAAAGGTTAAGCAGGTTATTGCCGACGCCGCCAAGGAATTGGGCGCCGACATAAAAATCAAGGATTTCGCCTGCTTCAAACTGGGCGAAGGCATCCAGAAAAAAGAAGAAGACTTTGCCGCTGAAGTTGCTGCTCAGCTGAACAAATAGTTCTTCTTTTCAAGAAGCAAAAACAACCCGAAAGCGCCCTGAAAACGGGGCGCTTTTTTGATGCCTCAGACATCCCTTTTTCCGCTCCGAAAACGTAACGGCCGCTAAAAAGAAAAACGCTTCCCTTGCCGCCCGTCCTCTCTTTACCTCCGGATTTAATTGCCATAAACGCAGCTTTTCCGCCTGTTATTTAATTTTGGTTCAACCGATACAAATCTTCCTTTTTGAATACCGTTTTTAATTTGATTTTTTCAAATCATGGTTTTCCGCCTTTTATTCTTTTCTGCATCTCGGCCGGTCTGCAGCAAACTTTTCTCCGGGGAAATCAGCAGAAGCGTACAAGGCTTTATAAACGAACATGCCTCTAAGATTTCAGAACGTTTGCCGACACCGACAAACTAATAATACCGGCCGTCTTCCGCCGATCCTCACACCGCACGCGTTGTTTTCTCACCTTTCCTGCCGCGCTTCTCTCAAGTTTACCTACCTTTCCCGAAAATCCCCTGCCGGCCGTCTTCCGCCGATCCTCACACCGCACACGTTGTTTTCTCACTTTCCGGTCCTGTTCACCGCTCCCCTGCCTGACGTTTTCGTATCATCATTTTAAAAGTTCACCTTCTCCCTCTCCTCACAATTCCTTTTTGAATTTATCTCAACATTCCAAGTAAAAACAAAGAAAAAACAACAAAACAAAAAGAAAAAAAGACAACAAAATCAATCTGAAACAGTACAAACACAATAAAAAACCAATACGGCAAAAGCCGGTCTTCCCCTGCCGGTGGAAAAACGCCGCTCCAAAACCCCGGCACAACAAAGGGGAAACGACAAAGAGAAAGGGGAAGAGAAAGAGAAAGAGAAAGAGAAAGAAAAAAGACAACAAAATCAATCAGAAACAGTACAAACACAATAAAAACCCAACACGGCAAAAGCCGGTCTTCCCCTGCCGGTGGAAAAACGCCGTTTCCAACCCCTCGGCACAACAAAGGGGAAACGACAAAGAGAAAAACGAAACAATATGAAAAAAGAGAAAAAATATTTTTAATAGATATCCCTGGGTAAAACTGGGGGTTCTATAGAAAAGGCGTTGATGTTGCCTTTTCGTTACAGCGTCAGTCAGAGCCGACCTAAACCTGTCATTCTTGGAATTCTGCATAACATTTGATTTTTTCTTTATCCAAGCCAACGCTGCTTACAAAATATTCCCGTGACCAAAAATACATTTTCCTTAAAACATACTTTGCTATAGCCGGGCAAACTGGCTCTTATCGGCGATGAAAACTGGCTTTTCAATTGCGCGTTACATCCGTTGTTGCATATCTCGGTCGGATGGTCATCACAAAATGAACATGATCTTTATCAAAGCCAAGCTTCTCTGCCTTGCAACCGGGGATACTTCTTAGCCGTTCAGGCTATGACTTTCCTGATATAATCTGCGACGCCAGTCTTCAGGACACAACGACGATACTTACACCCATACCACGCAGCAGCTTAAAAGATATATGCTATGTTGACTTTGTACAACTTCCATATTTTCTTGATTGTATCGTCGTCGTGAGCATTCAACCCCATTAAAATGGGGGAGTCTGTAAGGCATTAAAACAACAACAGCCGGCCGAAAACCGGCAGGCTGTTGTCATGACAAGAAGACGCGAACGCTAACTGAGCAAACCGCCGCTTCTTTCCAACGAACGGCGCATGATCTCATTGTTGACGTGAACAAGCATTTCGGCGTCCTTTTCGTTCTTTGCGGAAGTTTCCCTCAACGCATCCGCCCAGTCAAGCAAAGCGTTAAAATCCATGTCGACCAAAGCTTCGGCAATTTCTTCGGGGTCAGCGTCCGTCAGTTCGGCGCTGTCGACAACCCGGTAACCGCGTTGCTCCATCTCACGAGCCGTCAGATTGTCGAACTTGCGGACGATTTCAATCGTCTGCCGCTGGGTTTCCGTCAGGTTTTCCTGTTGTGACATCACAATCAGCGCCATCCGCAGCTTCAACCCCAGACAACACAAAGCATTGTCATCCAATGCGGTAATCGTTACGCTTTCCAGCTCTTTTAACAGCTGATCAACGTTAATGTTCATGTGCAGCATTTCCATAATATCAAAATTTAAAATGTTTTTAATATGCTTAAATATCCAAACTTTGATCGGGAAACCGGCCGTCCGCAACGGGAAAGCAGGTTTCCCGTTCAATCAGGCCATACCACCGCTGCCGCCACGCCGGGCAATTTCCTCATAAACCAGCCTTTTCAAAACCTGAAAAGAATCGTGTTTGTGCAAGGATTTGGTCATTTCTTCCAACTCGTCTGCCAATCGCACCAGATATTGTAGAGAAAATTCTTTCAAAATTTCCACAATATCGGCCTCATGACCAACGATCAGTTCACTTGCATCTACAATGAGAATACCGCGCTTTTTCAGCTCGCACTCCATCTTTTCCAAATAATGGACAAAACCGTTGACCATTGTTCTTTCAAACGGAAGCAGTCGCTCCTGCTTGTCATAAACAGAAACAATAACTTTTGTGTAAATCGCCAGCGTTATCAACTCACCGTCATAACACTTTGCAAAGTCTTTCGTTGTCAATTCCTGCAAAAATTTAGGAACAGCCAACCTGTCATTTTCTCTTTTTTCCATATGTAATAAGCATTAATAATTATTTTACATAGTTTTTATTATGCCAAACATTAGACAAAAATCAATGTTTTTTTACAAACTAAGCGGCAAAAAGATCCTTGATCTTTTCAAAAAAGCTCTTTTCCGCCGGCTGACAGCCATCGTCGCCGCTGATGCTGCGGAACTCTTCCAGCAGTTCCTTTTGCCGCAGACTGAGGTTGACCGGCGTTTCCACCTTAAATTCCACCCACAGGTCGCCTTTGTCGACCGAGCGGATCTTCGGCATTCCCTCGCCTTTGATTTTCAACCGCTGGCCGCTTTGGGTACCGGCCGCAACCTTAACTTCTATCTTGTGTCCGTCAATGCCCGGAATGTCTACCGAACCGCCAAGCGCGGCACAGGCCATCGACACCGGAATCTGCACGAACAAATCCGCCCCCTGCCGGCTGTAAAGCTTGTGTTCGCGAACGGTGACGAAAATATACAGGTCGCCGTTCGTACCGCCGCCGACACCAGGCATGCCTTCGCCGGCCAGCCGGATTCGGGTACCGTCGTCAATACCGGCAGGCACCTTGATTTTCAGTTCTTTGGTATAAGGCACGGTTCCCGCGCCTTTGCACTCCGGACAGGCGTCTTTTACCTGACGGCCGCGGCCGCCGCAGTCGGGGCATACCGTTTCCATAATCATAAACCCGTGCTGACGATGAACGCGCCCGCTGCCGCGGCAGGTCGGACAAACCGGCGGTTCCTTGCCGTCCTTGGTTCCAAACCCGTTGCATTTGTCACAGACCTTTTCCGTCGGAAAAGAAATTTCCTTTTCCAGTCCGTTAAAGGCATCTTCCAACGAAATCTCCAAGTCATAGCGCAAATCCTCGCCGTCGCTTCCGGCAGAAGCCCGGTTTGAGCGGCGGCCGCCGCCCATAAAATCGGAAAAGACCTCGGAAAAAATATCGCCGAAACCGCTGCCGAAATTAAAGTCAAACGGATTGGCGCCGCCGCCCTGCTCAAACGCCGCATGGCCGTAACGGTCATAGGCCGCACGCTTCTGATCGTCTTTTAAAATCTCGTAGGCTTCGTTGATTTCCTTAAATTTCGCTTCCGCTTCGGCATTTCCCTGATTGCGGTCGGGATGGTATTTCATTGCCAGCCGGCGGTATGACTTTTTGATCTCTTCAACGGTTGCCCCTTTCGCAACCTCCAGAGTTTCATAATAGTCCTGTTTGCTCATAACTTTTGCGCTTTCTTAAAAAATGACTTGTTTTGATTGAATATTTAGGGTGTTTATAACCGAAACGCAAGGCTTTTGCAAGCCGCGATTAGCAAATTTGCCGGCTTTAAAAACGATAAAAACGGATTATCTGATTATTATCAACATTAACGGAGACAATTATGGAAAGAAAAACCAAAATCAAAGACATGTCATACATGTCTTATGAGGAAGACGACGAAAAGGATTTTCACGTCAAAACCGTCGCCGACGAAACGCTGATCACCCCGAACGGCGGCCTTGACGATGAAGAGGAGTTTGTCTGTGACATGCACAATTTCGGCGACAGTGACGATCTGCCCGTCAGCGACCGGGCGATGATGACTTCCCGCCAACGCTGCGATTATCCGTAAAAAATGCGTCATAACAGGTAATAGCAGATTCTATCGGATAAAAAAATATCTTAATATGTATGATCGGATACATTCGGCGGCAAAAAGACGACAACAATAAAATTTTGCGCCCTCTCGGGTTCGAGTCCCAAAATCATATTGCCATAAAAAAACCGCCGCAAGGACGGTTTTTTTTATGGCGTCAGCGGCGGGACTTCCCGCTTGTTTTCTAATTTCGCCGACAGCGCTGCCGCTTGTCGGCTCAATAAGCAAACGGCGCCGCTCACAACGAAAAGTGACATTCAGTCACTTTTCTATCGGTTCGCGCCCTCTCGGGTTCGAGTCCCAAGATCATATTGCCATAAAAAAAACCGCCGCAAGGACGGTTTTTTTTATGGCGTCAGCGGCGGGACTCGAACCCACTGCCCCAGGTTTAGGAAA
>ENA-UESE01000358-UESE01000358.1-human-gut-metagenome-genome-assembly--contig:-NODE-358-length-62389-cov-15.775292_pt1 | contig 62389 bp, 42 predicted proteins | sample MGYA00242995_ERZ507996 | MGnify/ENA primary metagenome ERZ507996 (study PRJEB26167, sample SAMN06115489) | human gut metagenome | host: Homo sapiens | place: China:Sichuan | collected 2015-04-15...
AAATCTTTACGGCATCGGCTACAGCCTGTGACGGAGGGATGGTTACGAACAAATGGATATGGTCAGGTTGGATTTCCAAGGTCAGAATCGGCCACTCGCGCTCAATGCAGATCGCGGTGATGGCAAGACGCAAAGCCTCGGCTATTTCACCTTTAAGTATCCGTTTGCGGTACTTCGGACACCATATCACATGGTATGCCGTCTGGTAAACGCAATTTCGGTTGTATACTATTTCCACTATATCCTTAATTTTATCACGTGGTAGTGTGAAATGCATGGGCCGCAATTCCTCACCTGACTGAAGTCAGATGTTTCCTTGCGGCGTTTCTATGAAGATAAGGACAGGGAAAAGCCGGACACCTCGATTCGCGACGGCGTGAACAAAGCATGCATCACGACACGCGCGAGGCGCACCGCCCGTCCGTTTTCCTTTCAACCATCGTCGGCGCAGCCCTTTGGCAACTGCGCTGGCCCTTGACTCGAGGTTGCAACATGCTCTTGACGGACAATGACCGAAACGCTCTCGAAGCCTGCGATGAGAACGGCGTCACGAATGTAGGACGCATCTTCGCCTTGCTCGACAACTTCGTGGAAGAGGGTGTCCAGCAGGGCCGATTCTCACGCGAAGAAGCCGATGCCGATCTGGAAATCGCGCTCTGGCGCTCGTTCGCGCTTCTGCAGTGCGACGACTACGTTTCATATGCACAGGCGGTCGAAGTGCTCCAAAAGGCCGAAGCCGCGGCCGCCGGGAGCGGTGTCTGGCATTATCGCCTCGCCGCCGCGCTGACGCACGTCGGTCGACTCCGGGAAGCCTTCGACATTGCCCGTCGGGGCGTCGAAGCCGAACCCGGCTATCCCTGGGGATGGCTCCATTATGCAAAGCTTCTGGCACACTTCGGGGAGACCGAAGCTGCACAGGCTGCCGTTCAAAGAGGCCTTGAGCTCGTGCCGGGTGACGCGGAATTCCTGACGCTCGAAAAGGAGATCCGGGACGGTGCAACGCTTCCGGAAATGCTCTTTCACTACATTCGCCCGGAACATGACGAAGACCTTCAGAGCAACCGCATGGATCTCAAAGAGGTGATGGAAAAGCACCAGGCGCTCCTGTGCGTGGTCAAGGATCCGGAAGGCTTCGAGGCGGCCTGCGCGGCGTTCGAATTTGACGAAATGAAGCCTGACGAGGAGTTGTCCTATCTTTTGTCGGCCCGCATGCCGGTCGAAGGCGTCCGCGTCCCTGTGACTCTGCGCATGAACGAGGCTGGACTCTCGCACATGCCGCCGGTCTGGATCCGACATGCCCGCAGCGCCATTGCCGACACGATGAACAAGCAGGATTTGAAGGCGGGCGACATCGTCAACGTCGCTTTCGACCTTGATCGCAGCATTCATCTCATCTTCATGCCCGACCCTGCGACCGGAGAGTCACGCGAGCACCACTTCAAGCTTAATCCGGCCGTCAGCGGCCTCGGGGATCGGGAGGCGCCCGAACGCTCCGAGGATTTCCCGCCCGACGTGGTCAAAATGCTCGAGATCGTCGCCGACCTCGACGAGAAAGAGGACTATCGCGGCATCATTCGACTGCTCGAAGCCGAGCCCGACGACGAACGCCATCCCGCGCTCACCTTTGAGCTGGCACGCGCCTGCAACAATGCGGCCGAATTCGGCGGTTCCGAACTTCTTCGTGCGATCCGGCTCCTTGAGTCCGTCCGTGACCGCTACGAAAACACGCACAAGTGGCAGTTCCGCATGGGCTATGCACTCTTCTACCTCGAACGCGAGGAGGAGGCGCTACCCTGCTTCGAGCGTGCAGAAGCGCTGCAGAAAGGCGATCAGGATTCACTTGAATTCATGCGTCTGTGCCGTTTTCAGATGGCCTTTCCTCGTTTCTCGAAACCGCTGCGGGAGCGTATCAACGATTTCTGGGACGGCATGGCGCAGAAGACGCCTGGGCTGCTGAAGCGTCTGGCCGATCCTGACGAATGCCAGGATGCGCAGCTCGAGATCACCGAGGACCTTCAGAAGGTCGTCCCGGGAGCTCTGGCGTACGTCGGAGCCATTGCCGGCCCGGTGGATCTCAACCTCTCGGCCGACGGCGACTGGCTGAGGACCTATCTTCTGCGGGCACTCATCCGACGGATGCCCGAAGAGCTGAGGTCCGACTGGCGCTTGACGCTCGGACGCCGCAGAGGGTCGATCCCGCTGCGGTTCGACATCAACGGCAGGGAGCTCCATGCCGGTAACGTCTATCTCTGGGAGGAAAAGCCGGAGGAAGGGGGTGCAGACCGGTTGATCGCCTACCATGAAGCCTTCGAAACTCTCGAGGAGCCCGAGTATGCCGAAGCCTTTTCGTGCGTGCAGGCGCTCCTTGACAATGCCGTGGGCGAAGCGGTGCGGATGAAGTATTACTACGATCTTCGCCTCACGCGCAAGCCTGAATCGGGCGTCGGCTTCTCGGTGCAGGAATTCCAGAGCTACCTGCGCGAAACCGATCCGATGAAGCTCGTCACGACGATGGATGACTATCTCGACGAGTCGAATGAATTCGACTGGGACGGATCCGAAGAAATGGACTGCGATTACCTGCTCGATGCCGTGCATGCAGAGCTGTCCTGTCCGGCACTTGTCCTCGCCTACTTCAAAAACGACCCCGATCTCATGCGCATGCTCGCGCAGTCGGGCGCAACGGCGGGCATCCTTTACATGAACACCCGCGATCGATCGCCCGAAGGTCGAAGGGAGGTTCGAGATTCGCTCAGAACCGAGCTGCAGGCAAATGTTCCTGAAGCTTATGAGAGTGTCGGCATCGTCGACGGCAGGCGGTATGCCTATGACGTGTTCCTTGCCTGGGATCTCCCCGCAGTGCTCGAGGCTGCGCGGGAATTTGCAGAAGGTCGCGATGACGTGCTCGAGCTCGGGTTCCACTCCCTTTGGCGCGAAGCGGGCGGTCTTTCAATCAGGAAGCCCGAAAAAGCCTGATCGGCTACGGAAGCCGTGCACGAGGTTGACACGATTTTCGAAATGCCTTGGCCGCGGCTTCCTGAAGTCAGATGTCTCCTTGCGGCGTTTCTATGAAGCCCGAGGTGAAGGGCGAGAGCCCGGCATGTGCCCCCGTAGCGCCGAGAATGAGGCCGACCGGAACGAAGCCCGTCATGACGGGCACGGCGGCACGAAGGCCCCTGAGGACCTCCTGCGCCGTGTCGGGTTGTGAAACGAGAGCTTGGTCTGACATCTTCAGATCAGAAGAGAGCCTGTCGTTACAACGTGCCGAACCACGTGATGACGACGGCGTTGATCAGGTCGATGAGGAATGCGCCCACGACCGAGACGATGAGCCAGGCGCGCGGGGACGAGCCGTACTTTTCGCTGATGGCCTGCATGTTGGCAAGACCGTTGGCCGTAGCACCCATGGAGAAGCCGATGCCGCCCACGGAGAGCATGACGGCGTCGTAGGAGCGGCCGAAGGCCGTGAAGAGCACTGTCCAGGCGTAGATGAGCATCAGGATCGTCTGGCAGGCGAGGATCACTACGAGCGGGAGCGCGAGGTGCACGAGCTCGTGGAGCTTCAGGTTGTTGATGGCCATCGTGACGAAGAGGACGAGCGTGATGTCGGCCACTGCGTTGAGGCCCTTGCCTTCGACCTTGTACATCCCCGAGAAGTCGCCGACGTTGCGGATGACGGTGGCGACGATCATGGCACCGATGTAGGCGGGAAGCGTGATGTAGTGGCCGAGGTAGTTCGAGACGATAGTGCCGAGGCCCATGGCGAGCGCCGTGACGGAGACCGCCCGCATGATCTCATTCGTGAAGTTTGGCTTCGCGGATGCGTGCTGTTCCGTAATGTCGGTGTCCATGTCGTCGGGGAGGTGCAGCTCGGGTTCAGGCTGCTGGACTTCGTCGGGAGTCTTCACCTTGTAGCGGCGGATGCACCATTCGCCGAACGGGCCGCCGATGAGAAGGGCGGCGACCATGCCGAAGGTGGCGGCGGTGACGGCAACGGCGGTGCCGCCCGTGATGCCGTAGGTTTCCTCAAAATAGGGACCGAAGGCAGCGGCGGTGCCGAGGCCGCCCATCATGGAGACGGAGCCCGCGAGAATGCCGTAGTGCTTGTCAAAGCCCATGGCTTCCGCTATGGCCATGCCCATGCCGTTCTGGAGAAACACAAGTACCGTGACCGCGAGGAGGAAGCCGAGAAGGAGCCTGCCGCCGTCCTTGACGACGCGAAGGCTGGCCATCAGGCCGATGGTCGTGAAGAAGCCGAGCATGAGCACGGTCTGCAGCGTCGAGTCGATCTGAACCTTGACAATGTTGAAGTACTCGAGGAAGGAGACGACGATGGCAAAGGACATGCCGCCCACCACGGGACTCGGGATGGAGTAGCGCGAGAGCACGCCGACCTTTCCCTTGAGCCAGACGCCGAAATAATAGGTACACACTGCAAGCGCGACGGCCTGCACCTTGTCCACTGCGATGACCGGCACCGCTCCTGCCATATCTGTCATGATTCTATCTCTTATTGTTGGTTGTTGCGAACGCCTGATTTTCAGGCAGACTGATGAAAAGTCTAGCAGTGCGGGAAAGCGGCTCAAGGTGCCTTCCCTAAGGCATTCGCCCGAGGGGAGTCGACATTTCTCAATCAAAGGCCAAACCCTGCAGGGTTTATCCTGACTCGGGCTCAAGGTCCGCACCAGGTCCCTTAAAATCGAACAACTGCCGTGGAAGTCGTCCGCGGAATCACAAACGTTCAACCGTTGCCGGAGTCTAAGAAATGGCACAAACCTCACGAAAGCACGCCCTGATCATCGTCGACCTGCAGAAGGATTTTCTGCCCGGGGGCGCGCTGGCGGTACCCGGCGGCGACAAGATCGTGCCCATCATCCGTGAAGTGCTCGAAAAGAATTCCTGGGACTGCATCGTCATGACCCAGGACTGGCATCCTGCGGGTCACGTCTCCTTTGCCCGGAACCATGAAGGCAGGCACGTGCTAGACGTCATTGAACTTCCATACGGCATGCAGATGCTCTGGCCCGTTCACTGCGTTGAAGGCACCGACGGTGCTGCCATCGAGGGCGTCGACACGATGAAGGCCGACCTCGTCCTTAGAAAGGGCAGGGAACTCAACATCGACAGCTACTCCGCCTTCTGTGCGGCCGACAACGAGACGAAGACGGGGCTGGCGGGGTGTCTGCGCGAGCGCGGCATCACTGACGTCTGGGTGTGCGGCCTTGCACTTGACTACTGCGTCTCGTTCACCGCAATCGATGCAGCTCGCGAAGGGTTCGACACCCATGTCATCACCGACGCCTCCGCCGCGATCGACGCCAACGGCAGCCTTGAGAAGGCCGAAGCCGCCTGGCGACTTGCCTGCATCGACGTGTGCAGGGCCGAGGATGTGCTCGAGCCCGAGTACTGACGCAAATACAACCCATCAATCTTTAAAGGCCGCCCCTGTCTCACGACTCGGACGGCCTTTTTCTTTGCTGGCGACGGGCGGCGTCGGGTTTGAAGCCCGCGAGAACGCATCGGATTCGGAGAACGGAGGGCGGAAAAGGGGGCTTCAGAGGGGTGCCAGCTGAACGAAATCCTCGTTTCGGAAAGGCCCTCGCTTGCGCATGAGGCTCCGGCTCGGAGTCTCGGCACAGGGTCAAAAGACATATCTCACGCTTCAGCGGTTGGGAAGATGTTGCGTGCCGTCCTAAGCAGGAACCTACCGCGGTCTGCGATGCGCATTCGTTGCCGCCCTCTGCATCGCCCTTTTTTGCTACCCGATCCTCAACCCCATCCGATCATCTTGATCACACGAGTCGACACGAGAGCGACTGACATCATGGTCATGACTGGAAAGCGTTCCGGGTTGGACTCCGCCGTTCGTGCGGGCTGTCCGAACGGCGGCATCTCGGACAAGCCCCGTTCGCTTGTCCGCTATCTGGGTGGCAATGGCGGAGACACAATGCACAACATGGATGTTTGAAACTACGACCATGACCTGCCGTACAAATTCGGCATGTCTGAAGATGTCGGTTATGACTCTGATCTGCAAGCCGCAAACGTTCATAGGTTGTATCTTACGTATACGCGAATCGATAGAATTTTCCACTTTAAGTGGAAACGCTAATGTCGCATAAAAGCGACTGCGTGTTTACCCTCGAAGTGGATTTTCACTAAATGTTTGATGTCTGGCTTTCAGGCAATTGAATTGTGTTGATCCTTGTCATCGTCTTTGAGCGTTTCCATTGAAAACAGCTGGGGGACTTGCGCTAAGAAGTGGACACTTGAATGGTGTCAATAGATGCGCTTCAGAGCAAGGGTAAGCCATGATGTGCTCGAGATGCTTTTATTTCATGAAATTCGTGCAAAAGCCGATTCTGTTGTCTGCATGTGGATAAGCTTCAGAGGTCTCCGTTCGCAGTAGCGGAGATACAGGACCAACCATAGACCCCATACATTTGGACTTACGCAAAATGAATCGCGTTTTCAAGACTAAGTGGAGTGCTGCCCATCAGCAGTACGTCGTTACGGACGAACACCACGCCACGAAGGGCAAGGCCGCCAAGAGCGCTGTTGCCCTTGCCGTCGCCGCCTTTATGATGGCCGCCGGCGCTCAGGCTGCTTATGTTGAACCCGGTTTCAAGGCCACGAGCAGTGCCGCCATCGCCGAAGCTCAGCGTTCCTTCGAAACGGCTGAATACCAGAAGGACTGGGGGCTTGCCGCCATGCACGCCTCGAAGGCCTACGCTCTTGGGTTCAACGGCGATGGTGTGGCCGTCGGCGTCATGGACTCCGGCGCTCTCCTGAACATTCATCCTGATCTTACGGGCGATCGTTTCAGTGTTTCCGAAGCCAAGGGAAATTACGGTACCACGGACAACCGCTATCCGCAGGCTGTTGATAAGGACAAGGGTAATGTTGGCAACCCGTTCAATCCTGAGACCACGTTTGACATCGATGGCAACTGGAAGGAGGGGGTCAATGACTCGCACGGCACGCACGTGACGGGTACAGTTGGCGGCAATCGTGATGGCAGCGAATTCCATGGCGTGGCCTGGGGTTCCAAGATCATCGTCGGCAACACCGGTGCAACGGACGACAACAACTACGGTCCGTTCCAGGATCGCACGTACTTCCAGAAGGCCTGGGGAGACCTTGCTGAAAAGGTCGCAGCTGCTAATGGTGATCGCGGCGGCGTGATCAACAATTCCTGGGGTACGAACACTCGCGTTGAAGACCAGAAGGACAAGGGGCATGACGGCTACAACACCGGCGTTCACCTCAACGTGAACACCGAAGCTGAAACCGACTACGAGTTCATGCTCTTCGCCAAGCGTTATGGCAACTTCGATACTGACGAAAATAACGGCATTGTGGACAATACGTCCTTCGTTTATGCCGCTTATGAAGCTGTCAAGGACAGGAACATCATTCAGATCATGACGACGGGCAACCGCGACATGAAGAACCCGTACTATCGTGCTCTCTATCCGCTCTACAACCCGGCCGCTGAAAAGCACTGGATTGCTGTTGCCGGCTTGAAGCAGGGTTCCAAGGCTGGTTCTTACGAACTCGTCAAGAACTTCAACGAAGCCGGTCAGGGCAAGTGGTGGACGGTTGCCGCTCCTGGCAACGCCATTTACTCGAGCACGACGGACGATCACGGCAATCCGGGCTACGCAGCCTGGGGTGGTACTTCCATGGCTGCGCCGCACGTTGCCGGTGCCATGGGCGTCCTGATGTCTCGCTATGACCAGATGAATGCGCTTCAGGTTCGTGACGTCATGTTCACGACGGCCAACCATAAGAATGCCGACGGTACCAACATGGAAGGCTGGACTGATGTTAACGGTACTGTCCGCGGAGATGGTGAAGTTTCCGACCGCATGGGTTGGGGCGTGCCCGATCTCGACAAGGGCATGTATGGTCCCGGCCAGTTCCTCGGTAAGTTCGAATACAACATGGCCAAGGTTGGTTCTCTTGACGTTTGGTCGAACGACATCTCCAACGTGGCTCTTGACCAGCGCTCCAAGGAAGACGCAGCCTGGCTTAAGGCCTACAAAGAAGCCACGAATGGTCTTACCTACGGTGATGACAAGATCGTGACCGGTAAGGATTTTGTCGTCAAGGATGGTGATGACGACAAGACCAACCATATCATTGGCGAGGATGAGATCAACATCCTGAAGGCTGCGTACGCAGAACGTGCAAACGCGATCCAGAAGAGGATTGACAATGATGGTTACAAGGGCACGCTTGTCAAGCAGGGTGAAGGCACTCTCATCATGACGGGTAACAACTCCTACGCCGGCACGACGACCGTTGAGGGTGGCACGCTTCTCGCCTTTGCTGAATCCATCGGTACTGACAACAAGGTTACGGTCAAGACTGGCGGGACGTTCGGCGTTCTCTCGAGCTACAACGATCAGTTCACGATGAAGGGGCACCTTTACAGCAAGGAAGCCACGACGAATACGCTTGAGATCGACCTCTCTCAGGGCGGCAAGCTTTACGTTGACGCAGGTTCCAACGTGAAGGTCCAGAAGGTTATCTTTGGTAACAACAAGGAGATCGCTGTTGGTCTTGCGGGTGCCGATACCGAAACGCTCGTGAAGGCTTGGAACTCCAAGGAAGCTGCTGTGACTGGCTCCTTCGAGGTTGCTGACGGTCAGCACGTGTTTGATGGCGTCACCACCAACAACATGGATGTCAAGTCTGTTTTCTTCAAGCTCGGTGAAACGACTGTTAGCGACAAGAAGATCGATGTCAAGATGGAAAAGAACGCCGATGTGACCTTCGAACAGTTCGCCGGCACTGCCAACGAACAGAAGATCGCTGCTGCCATTGAGGCTTCCGGCAACAAGCTCACGGGTGAAATCCTTTCTGCTAAGACTGAACAGGAAATCTCTGACACGTACCGCACCCTTGACGATGACTTCTACGCCACGGCCCGCAATGCTCTCGTCGTGAACGCCACCGCTGTGTCCCGCACGGTCATGGATCAGGCTCGCGGCATGGGTGAAGGTCGCTCCGCTGAAGTTGACAACGGTCGCGCCCGCATTTGGGCTGCCGGCATCGGTCACTGGGGAGAAGCTGAAGGCACGAAGAACACGATGGACGTCGACTTCCGCACCGGCTTCCTCGGTGCCGAAGCCCTTGTCCTCGACAACACCAAGTTCGGTGCCTTCTTCGGCTACGGTACGACGGACTACAAGTCCGGCCTCAACAAGATCGACGGTGAAGACAAGCACTTCGGCGTCTACGGTCTGACGGACATCGGCAACGTGACGATGACCTACGGCGTGGCTTACACCGACGAAGATCGTGACACGGTTCGCGTCATGAACACCAATGTCAACCAGCACAGCGAAAACGCCTCTGTCCTTCAGGGCTTCGTTGAAGGTGCGTACAACTTCGACCTGAGCGTTGCGAAGGTCTCCCCGTACGTCGGCTTCACCTGGGCCCGTGTCGAAACGGATGCCGTGGTTGACAACGCCATCGGCCACAGCTTCAAGACCGACGAGATCAAGGACGACATCCAGATCGCCACGCTCGGTGTTCGTACCGCTGTTCCGTTCGCCATGGGCAACATGCCGGTCGCTCTGACGGCCGATCTCGGCTGGTCTCACTACTTCGGTGACACCGAAGGTCTCGTGAACGTCCAGATGGGCGAGGGCGGCAAGTTCGCCGCGATCGAAGGTTCTGAACTCAAGGATCAGGCCAACCTTGGTCTCGGCATCGTCGGTCAGGTTGCGAAGCACGCCACGGTTGGTGTTTCCTACTCCGGTTCCTGGGGCAGCGACATCAACACCCACGGCATCTTCGCCAACGTCCGCTTCAACTTCTAAGCCTTCGGGTTTTGAAGCAGGTGACATCACCTGCGGATGACTGAAAACGGCCTGCAGTTCTTCGGAGCTGCAGGCCGTTGTTTTATTCTGATCAGTCGCTGCGAGGCCCGGCCCTATTGCTTGACGTAGGGGCCTTCACCGTGTCCTGACCTCAATGCCCATCTCAACACAGAGAGTCCAACCGTTCCGCTGAGCGAGAACGACGTTCTAAAAAGGGGAGCAACAGTCAGGTCGACACGATCAGCCATAGAGAGATGTCTGCTAGAGACGGCTTTTGTCCTGCGAAGCCGCCACCAGACTTCAAACTCCCGTCTTGTTGTCGGGGATATGGAGGGCACCCGAGACGACGGCGAAAGAAGGCGGCCTGCGGGATTTTCCGTGCGACAGATGTTGACGCACGAGGTCCTCATAATGAACTCATCAGGAATCGGGAAGAAAGAGAGGGAGTGTCTCGGAAGATAATGTCTGACGAGGATGGAATCAATCGGCGGCAGCTTTCCTCAAGTCAGCAACTGTCCACTGCTTCAGGGAGTAGAGTTTCATCAAGGAGTTCGTGAATGCAGGATTTCAACAAGGAATGTGCGGCCTCGTCCGACAAGGGCAGTGAACCTGTCGTCCTTTGCTCGAAGATGGTGAGGATTGCCGCTGCGTTCCTCAAGGAGATGGATCCGGAAGGCTATGAGATGCTCTGCGAAGGCCTTGCAAAGGCCAATCCCGACTCGATCGCCTTCATCAACGAGCACCTCCTCAAGGGGAGAACTGGTGACTCTGAGCAGGCTGAATGGGACCTTCCGTCCCTCATCATCGGGCACAGTGTGGCGCTCGCGGGCGGCCGCTGCGCGATCATCGAGCCCGGGTCCGAGGAGAGTCCGCGTGGATGGCGCATCAGAGTGAAGAAGGGTGGCAGAGAAAAAGTCACGAAGGTCTGGGACCGGTTCTCTGCCAGCGACATGAGGCATGACATCAAGTTGCCGAGTGTTGCACGTCTGAGCGAAAAGGAGCGGGTGCTGCTCAATTCTTCAGCCGAGCCCGTAACGATGCGTCTGGAGCTCGAGCCGGAGCCCCATCTGGTCCTGACCGTGAACGGCGCTTTGGCGGAAGATTTGGGTTTGACCCATTGGTCTCCATCGTTGGGAATCATCAGCATCGTGAACGGGACCGTAAAGACCGTGAGGGTCAATACGGAAATCGAAGAGATTGACGGCGAACTTCATTACGAGCTCAGCGTTGAGGCAGTCATGCAGATCATGGCGATAGACGATGCCTGGCTCACGACGTCCGTAGTGCCAGGATCGTGGTATTGCCGGGTTCCGTCTGTCGACGGCACCAGAGTTCCCGTGGCCTGGAGCATGACGGCGCACAACACCGTTGCGGTGCCGATGCCGGCCTCTGTCTACGCGGACCTCAACAGAAGAATTCCGTGGTTCGGCGTTGACGACGCGGAGAGGTGGATCGCCCAGATATTGCTCGAGGGCCAAAGTTTACGCATAAGGAATGGTTAGGAAATAACTTGTGAGTCTTCGACATGCTTGAAACCACGAATGATGGAGTTCCAGTACCAAACTCCAGAATAGGATCAAGTGCGATCTGACTAATTCTCCGTCGGTGATCTTTGTTCCCTTCAGATATTCATTGTTGTCAATGTCACATCTAACCTTCAGTCCGGTTCGCGTCGTCGTGTTGCTGATTAGATTCACAACGGTCTCAATATCAACCAACGGCTGACCGGCCCAATTTTCCGAGACTGTCGGCATCCGCCACGCCTTCTGATTGAGCAAAACACCGTGCTTGTGCAAGATCCTTACACAGCCAGCACAAGCCGGTCGCTCCATGGATTGAGGTTTTCAAGGTCTTATGAAAAAGCTCCGGCGTCGAAGGGCGCCGGAGCTTTCATCATGCTGGTTTGGCCGATCGTGAAGGCGACTTAAGTCCGCCTGATTCGGCAGAAACGTACTGACGGCGAGAGCGAGGTTGCGCACGCCGTCAGGCGCTCAAGCTCATGGCCTGCGACGAGGTCTGAGTCTGGCTCCCGCTTTGAGCAACCACTGGCAAGTGGTTCTGCAGAGCCCCACAAAAGGCTCCCATGGTTTCATAGTCGAGAATCCGGTTGAGTGGCTCACTGATGTGTTCCAAGAGCGGGAAGGCCGGCGTTGGGGGGGGGCTCGCTAGCTGACTGAAAGAAAAAGAAGAGTTTTTGCGCACGTGTACTCGCAACAAGCATTTAACGCAGCCCGAAACAAGTAGGCGATACGCGTCCTCCGAACGCCGCGCCGCCTGCGCCGACGCACGCGTTGTTTTACTCCACCTCGTGGGCCACCCCCGCTTCGGTGTTACCCACCAACGAGCGACGGGTGATTGCGTCTCTTTTGTGGAATTGAATCTCAGAATCGCTCACCGCTAACACTTGATCTTCCGCAAAGTGTACAAATGTCCCTTTGATATAATTGGAAAACTTTCTTACAAGAAGCCGCCTTTTATTAACGCGAACAGTTAACGCGAAACGCAACCATGATATTGGTGCATCGGCTATCGAGAAGTTGATATGATTTTAATACCCCCCCCCCCAGGCCAATAGTTCCCAGCGATGAGCCGACCTCACCTTTAGTTCAAGCCCTTGATCTGCTTCGTCTTGATGATGCGGAATTCAAGCAACGTCTCTTCGCCGGCTGTCGCCCAGAAGACAGCCGCCCTCTCTCGTGGGATCTCTGCTACGGCTTTTTCCATCAGAACCATCAGCAGTTTCTTGATGGCATCCCCTCTTCAACAAGTCTTGAGCTAGGCGCGTTACAGCTTTCTTCGTATCTCGCGTCCTTCGGCATGTACCGAAATGCGGTTCTGCGCACGCTCAACCGCCGCCTTTTCTCAGCCATCCTCAAAACACTCTTCGAAGCGGCACGCAACGCTCATATCGACCCGTACGCCTCTAAGGGGATTCTCAGCGTTCAGCAACTACAAGTGCTGATCGACGCCGTCAAAGACAGCTATCAGACGTTTCTTTGTGCTTCCGGCTATCCCAAGCCAAGCCATTCCACCACCACCACGCTGATCTCAAAAGTCCTTATGGGTGTCATGGGCGTTCTGCCGGCCTTTGACATCTGCTTCAAAGCCGCAATCCCGATCTTCAACACCAAAGCGCCTGAAAATTGCCGTCTCTCCGACAAGCTTGACGACGCCACTCTCACGTCCCTCCTCAATGTAGCTCAAGACACCAACGTACTGAGCTATATCAAAACCCAATTCGACGGCGTGATCGAAGTCTCAAAAAAAGACGAAAACGGGCATATCACCAAACAATTGGTGCAATATCCGCCGATGCGTTTATTGGATTTGTTTTTCTGGGCATATGGCTTAAAAAAACATACAAATATAGCTGAGATCAACTCCGTCACTCTTAATTTGTACTCAACAAGGTCTAGCGTTAACCGCTTATAAACGTCATGAATAAAATTTTCAAAGCATTTTTCAATAAGCGAAAGAAGTGTTACGTCGTCACAAGCGAATATAGTTCTGTTACACACAAAGGCTCAGCAAAATCAATTGCTCTAATCATTCCGATCATTGCATTGATATCGCCTTTTCAGTCTGCATATAGCGTAACATTTGGCGGCTATGTAAATAATGCAAACGGCGTATTTAAAGACGCTGACGGGAATAAATTATTAGACCTTCGAAAACTAGACGTTGACAATGGACCCACAGTCGGAGAGGGCTCGATTGGAGCAGGCCAGGACGCTGTTTCTTTTGGTTCCGGCAGATTCTGGGAACCGCTTGGTGACTTATCAGACACTAAAATATTCTTTCTGAATGATGCCAATAAGAAATTCCAAGTTTACCGCGGACAAGGAGCCTATGAAGGATATGTTTGGGTTCGCGGTAGGTATAATGAAGTATCAAAGGACAATTCTGGAACAACTACAATAAAAACACGATATGCAGAATATACTATGTGTTGGGGTCAGGGGAAATGCGTTCCTGGATATGAAAACATTCAAACAAAAGATTTAACCTTCGATAAGCTTCAAGAAATCTTTACTACGCACGATCCGAACAATGAATATACAGATGAAACAAAAACATATAATACTGTTGACACTCGTAAATTAGTTAACGTTTCGGCTGGTGAGATTTCCGCCACAAGTACCGACGCCGTCAATGGCAGCCAGTTGTATGAGCTCGACCAGAAGATCAACGCAGGCGCATCGTCACCGTATCTTAGCGTCAACGCCACCGACGACATCGCCGATCCTCAGACGTCCGCCAAAGCGCAAGGTGTACATTCGCTTGCCGTCGGCGAGAACGCTGTCGCTGCCGGCTCGCTTTCGCTTGCCATCGGTACCAATACTCAAATCAAGGAAGGCGTTACGAATGCGGTGGCATTGGGTGCCAATAGTGCCGTTCTGCAGTCCGACATCCTCGAAACCGACACGAACGGCGTTGTTTCTGTCGGCAGTTCCTCGTCCGACACTGGCTTCAATCGCCGCATCGTCAATGTTGCGAATGGCGTCAATGACCATGATGCCGCTACGGTTGGTCAGCTCAAAAGTGAAACTTCTGGCTTTGCCAAACTCGATGGTTCAAACATTAATGTCGATAACGGCAAGTGGTTGACTGCACTTGGCAGTACTTCAGCCAATCCAATTGCGAAAGGCAATAAACACTTTGTCACCGGTGAACAAATCGCCGAAGAGACTAGAGTTGTAGTAGGCAAATACATCACAGGCGGAACCACTACAGTAGCTCAGAATTTGTATAACCTCGACAAAGCCATTGAAACCGTTGTTCAAACGAAAGCTTCTAAAAATGAACTCAAGGATGCCTTTGACTTTGAACGCAACACAACCAACGCGAACAAGGTACAGAACCAAGCTCGCAAAGCAGTCACTGTTGCGTCAAACGATTCTCTTCTCCAAGTTTCCGCTGGTTATGGTGATACTGCGGGTCACTACTCCCTTCAACTCGTGAAGGGTTCGATTGCGGATGGTACTGCCGGTGCGGGACTCGTGACCGGCCAGACCGTTTTCGACTATGCCAACCAGCATCTTGCCGCCATTGACGGAAGCAACATTGATCCTGACAACGGTCAATGGCTGACGAAGCTCGGTTCCGTCAATGCATCCGCCGTTTCTTCCGGCAACACTCATTTCGTGAGCGGCGCTCAGGTTGCCGCTGAGACGCGTGTGGGCGCAAAAGGCAATTACATCCTGAGCGAAAACTCCGCCGCTGCCAATTTGCAGGCACTCGACAAGGGTCTCGGATCTGTCGCCGATGCCGTTGGTGACAAGGTCAACAAGTCCGAAGTAAAGGACCTTGTCAAGGTGACTAACGGATCACACACGCAGGTAACGTCCGGCGAGACGGCAGACGGCGGTGTTGAATACAAGGTCAACGTCGTCGCCGACGGTCAGGTTGCGGACGGTAATGCGGGGCTTGTTACGGGCGGTGCCGTCAAGACGGCCATTACCAACGACATCAATGCGGCCTTTGAGTTCACGACCAATACACACAATGCGCATGCTGTGCGCGATGAAGCTCGTAAAGCCGTAGCGGTGAATTCAGCCAACTCCACTCTTCTGGATGTGACGGCAGAAAGGGACGAAGCCAATCACACGACGAGTTACAAGCTTGACATTAAGACTGGCGCTGTTGCAGTCGCGAACGAAGGTCTCGTGACCGGCAAGACGGTGCACGATTACATCGCCGACGAAAAATTTGCCAAGATTGACAACATGGGCGACTACGTGGCCGTTGCAGATGGTCAAAACACCACGGTGACGACGATCAAGAACGGCGACAAAACAACATACTCCGTGAATGTTGCGGGTAATGGTGCTGTTGAGCAGGGCAATGCCGGTTTGATGACGGGCGGTGCCGTATTTACCGAAACACGCCTTGGTCAGGACGGGCACTATGTAAAACAAGCTAATTCTGCTTCTCAGAACTTGTCCGTGCTTGATGACCGGATTTACACCAACACGGAAGCGCTTAAAGGCAAGGTCGACACGAATGACGTCTCGACGATTGTCAAGAAGTCCGTCAAAGTGGTCGGAAGGGGCAACAACGTCGTGGTCAACGGCTCCGAGGGCAATGACGGTGCGATGTCCTACACGGTGAGCGTCCTCGATGACGGTACGGTGGGCGGCGACAAGGATGCCCGTCTGGTCACGGGCACCACGGTTAAGGCTGCCATCGACACGAATATCGGGAACGCCTTCAACTTCACGTCGCCCGTTAACACCACCTATCGCAACGCGGTTCGCGATCAGGCCATGGAAGCCGTCAAGGTGGCCGCAGATGGCCCCCTCACGCTCAGTGCAAGTGCCGGAACGGATCACTCTAAGACTTATACGCTTGGCATCAAGGCGGAAGGCAAGATCGCAGCGGACGACAAGGGGCTTGTGACCGGTGGCGCTGTCTATGACTACGTGAAGGACTTCACGACTGGTCAGGGCTACGTGACAACGGACGGCGCGAACATTGATGTCGACGGCAGCAATAGCAAGTGGCTCTCGAAGCTCGGAACGCAGGCCGGTACGGCAGCCGTTTCTGATGCCAACAACCACTTCGTGACGGGCAAGGACGTATATGAAGCCACGCACGTGACGAATGACGGCAACTATGTCAAGGGAACCAATTCGGTTGCGGCCAATCTTGCGGCGCTCGACAATGGGCTCAGCTCGAAGATCGGCAAGGACAACCTCACCAGTGTGTTGGCCTTCAAGGACGGCAAGCATGTAACCGTTGGTGAGGCTGTGCTTGAAAATGATAAGTGGACGTATGCCGTTGACGTGAAGGCGGACGGTGCCGTGACGGCTGGCAATGATGCGCTGGTCACCGGCGGTACGGTTCACAATGCTGTCAAGGATCTGGCGAGGAACGACCTTTCGAACGTGACGGCGATCACCGGTTCCGGCCTCACTGTCGTTCAGAATGCCGTCGTTTTTGATGCCGGTGATTTCGTCACCGTGACGCATGCCAAGGACAACAACGGCAAATTCAAGGTTGATCTGACGACGACCGGCACCGACAAGGCTCTCAACGAAACCAATCGTCTGGTTACGTCGGATACGCTGAAGTCCGTGCTCGCCTCCAATGAAAGCGACATCATTGACGGCCTCGCCGGCACATATGCCGCTCTCGACGCCAACAATCTGAAGGCCGAAAACGTCGAGGCCTGGCAGACCAGGCTCAAGGGTGAAGTGGCCGCTGGCGTCAAGGGCTTCGTCACCGGCGACGCACTCCACAGCGAAGTGCGCGGAACGAAGGATGGCCAGTTCATCAAGACCACAGAATCGACGGCTTCCAATTTGCTCAAGCTCGATGACAACCTGGCAAAGGTTGTGGATGCCACCGGCACTCTGAAAGTGGCCGACCTTGACCTTTCCAACTTGTCCAAGGCCGGTTCGAATGTGATTACCGGCTTGAGCCGTCAGGCGATCACGTTCCAGAACGGAGATTTCACGGTTGTCGAGTACGACAGCGATACGGGTACTGCGAAGTTCGGTGTTGATTCCACGGGAACTGATAAGACGTTGCCGACGACTGGCAACAAGCTTGTCACCTCGACAACTCTTGAAGCTGTTCTCGAAGCTCATGACGGAACGATCGGCCAAACCTACGCCACCGTGACCGGCGACAACATTGATGTCGAGGGCGGACAATGGCTGAACAAGCTTGGAACGAAGGCAGGCACGCAAGCCATTTCTCAAGCCAATTTGCACTTCGTGACGGGGCAAGAGGTCTTTGCTGAAACCCGCGTCGACACCGACGGTGCATTCGTAAAGGCTGATGCCTCCACAAAGGACAATCTCAAGAATCTTGATCGAAACCTCTCAGTTGTGGTGGACGCTAACGGCACGTTGAAGGTGGCCGCGATGGATCTCTCCAACGTCACGTCGATCACGGGCAACGGTCTGACAGCTGTTCGCGGGGCCATTGAATTTGCTGACGGCGACTTTGTCTCTGTGACGCATGCCAACGACAATGAAGGAAAGTTCAAGATCAACCTGTCGACGACCGGTACTGACAAAACCCTGACGGACGACAATCGATTGGTGACGTCTGAAACGCTCAAGTCCGTTTTGACGTCCGACGACTCGATCCTGAACGGACAATTTGCAGCGTTGGACGCTTCCAATATTGAAGGCGCCAATCTCGACTCGTGGCGCGCCACGCTCGGCAGCGGTGCTCAAGGCATTGGTGCCGGTTCCAAGGGATTTGTGACGGGCGAACAGATCTACAACTGGGCGACACCTGTCGTCACTTCTCGTGCCGGCGGCTTCACCTTCATTGATCCCAACAACTCGCTCGGTCAGAACCTGGGACTCATCGACAAGACGCTCGGTGAACATCAGACGGCCCTCGGCGGCATTCAAGACCAGATTGACGGCATCAACAGCGGCAACAGCAACCTTCAGACGGCCTTGGATAACTTGAAGCAACAGCTTCGCGATGACCTTGGCGGTCAGGGCTTTATTGACTGGATCAACAGCAAGGTCGAACACCCTGATCAGGGTTCCGATCTGACAACAACCGACAAGGTTGAAGCCGGCAACAAGAATCCCGTGACCTCCGCGGGTGTTTATGACTACCTGCATGGCAACACCATTGCCCTTGGCAAGAATAGTACCGTCACAGGGGAATATGGCACGGCTGTCGGCTACAACAATACTGTCGCGGGTAACAAGTCCGGCGCTTTCGGCACCCTGAATTCCATTGCTTCGGGAGCTGACGGCAGTTTTGTAGTTGGCACTGGCAACAAGCTTGAAGAAGGTGCCAAGGATACGTTCGTGCTCGGCAGCGGCGTGACGACTGGTGCGAAGAACGCCGTCGTTCTGGGTGCGGGCTCAGAGGGCGTTGACAATGCGGTGTCGGTGGGGTCGTCGAGCAACAAGCGCAAGATCGTGAATGTTGCAGACGGCATCATTGCCGAAGGCAGTTCGGATGCCGTGACGGGCGGTCAACTTTATGAAACCCAACAGGCCATCCAAGAAAACTCGCGGACGATCAACGAAGTCGCCAGCAATCTGCATGACGAAATCAATCGTTCAGCTGCAAACTCTGCCGCGATTGCTGCTTTGCATCCGTTGGGCCTTGATGAAGAGCATCACTGGTCTGCCGCTGCCGGCGTCGGCAGTTACGGCGGCGAACAGGCCGTATCCGTCGGCATCTTCTACAAGCCGACTGAAAACTTCATGATGAATCTCGGCGCGTCCACCGCTACGGAAGGCGACCGCATGTTCAATGCCGGCGTTTCCTACCGCTTCGGCGCACCTTCGACATACGGCTCTCCGACGACTTCGCAATTGTCCGCCAAGGTTGTGGCGTTGTCCAACCAGAACCTGGCACTCGAAGCGCAGCTCGAAAGCTCCCGTTCTCGTGAAGAAAACATGGCGAAGAAGGTTGCCCGTTCTCAGGAAGACCTTGAAGCCCTGCGAGCTGAAATCGAGCAGATGAAAAAGTTGCTCGGTCTTGACAAGAAAAAGAAGGCTGTCAAGACGCGCACAACTAATCCGTAATCGTTCAGAGCACAAAACGGAAGCGGCATCTCCAATAGGAGGGCCGCTTCCGATTGCGATGACGGCATTTACGGTTGCACCAATACACGCCGAGAACGGCCACGTGGATGCAAATCCAGGGGCCATCGACATCTCCGCCGTTCCATGACGCTCCGGTCCAGATGCTCGGGCGTTCATCTTGTCGATACCTCATAACACCCACCCAACACCCATACGAGATTCACATGCACAATCAATACTCGCCCTATCTCCTAAAGGCCTCTCTCCCGACCGCCGTAGCGGCTGCGCTGCTTTCGTTTGCTCAGATGGCAAACTCGACCGTTACGGATTATTCGCACAACTTTTCAAACGCCGTCGAAATCTCCTTCAATGAGGATGCAGCGACCAATCCAACACAGGCTGATCGAGGCTGGTTTGGTACAACCACTTCGTCAAACCACTGTGTTAGGCTCGAATTCAAATTGACGAACTCACAAATGCGCGATGTTGACGTCATCGGCGCTTGGCGAACCAGTAGTGGTACCTACGCCTCTCAAGTACGGGAGAACAAGCTCCTCATCGCCGGAAGCAATGTCAACGTCAAACGTGTGATGGGGTCGTATCTCGGAGAAGATACTGTCGACAACGCCATCAGCGTATTTGACAATGTCCTTGAGATCTCCGAAGGTCAAACCCAGGAAGCCTGGGGCGTGTATGTCGAAGAAATCAATGCCGAGGCTACGAACAACCATGCAGTCATGTCGGGCGGCAAAGCCGAATACTTCGTCGGCGTAGCCCACGTCAACAACGGTTTCCAGATGTCGGGAAACAGCTCTACCCAGGCCACGCTTGGGGCTGATGACGTCTCGTCCAAGATCATCACCTCGGACATTCGCAACAATCGCACGATCATGACGAGCGGTGAAGTGACACAGCTTTACGGAGTCCTCAAAAGGACCGAATCGCACATGGTACTGTCGGGCGAAACCTCGCATAACACACTCGAAATCTACGGCGGCACTGTTGGACTGGCTTACGGCGTGATTACCACTGCCAAGGGTAAGTATGACAACAATGCGGTCATCATTCATGGTGATAATTCAGACACCAAAATGATTTCCAGCTTGCACGGGATCCTGTTCAACCCCAACCTGAACGCGGCTCAGGATGTGAATACCACCTTCACTGGAAACACTGTTACCATTGACGATGCGCATGTCGGCGTCGTCTATCTGAATCAGACCCAAGCCAACGGTAAGTTCACCTATACCAACAACACACTAAATCTAACGAATGCCCAGAGCGAAACCGCTTACGGTATTTTTACTTCTTTCACTGACGATGGCGTGGACACTCAAATCGACAAGATTGAGAACACCGTCATCACGCTCGAAAACAGTACACTGACCGGAGATCTCTATCTGATTCGGGATCATTCGAAATCGAGCACCAGCGAAATCACCGGCAATTTCGTCAATTTGATCGGAACGTCCACCGTAGCCGGGACACTGTCTTTCGTCGATTCCAACTCGGCCAACGTCCATAACAACGGCCTTCGTGCCCAAGGCGTCCATTCCGTCGGTCAGTTCTTCGGTCAATACGACACGCTGCAGCTCACTGTCGGGACGGAAAACAACGCTACTAGCGGTGCGCCCATTCTGACGTTAGCTCAAGGCGATTTGGATCTCTCACACATTGACGTCACGATCAAAAATCTTGACGGCCTCAAAGCTAACGAAAGCTACAAGCTCATACACACCGCTGGCGGTACGATCCATGTCGACGCCGGTACGGTTTTCAAGACCGAGGGGACGCTCTTTACGGACACAACATGGAAATTCACGAAGGACTTCGATAAAGACACGCTGTCGACAGGAGATTTCGTAAAGGATGACGGTGGCTCCGGCATCATTCCGGACGTCACCCCAAACGACAACTCTCGTACCCTGTCTGATGCGATTCTCGGAAGTGTTGCCGTCATCAACCAAGGAGCTTCGTTTATCGCAAACGAAGGCTTGAACGCGATGGACTCCGCTTCGTTAGTCGATCAGTCTGCTGTGTTTGGTACGCTCGGCGGCGGCAAAACACGCTATGACACCGGCTCGCGCGTTGATGTCGACTGCATTTCCCTCGTTACGGGGCTTGTCACGCGCGTCACGCCCGAGTGGATGGTGGCGGGTTATGTTGAAGCTGGTTTCGGCAACTCCGAAAGCAGTACTCATGACGCTTCAGCCGAAGGCAACCATGATTACTATGGCGTCGGTCTGGCTTCGCGCTATCACTTCAACCTTCCTGTCTACGTTGACGGCTCGATCCGCTTCGGTACCGCCTCGACGGAATTCTCCGGGAAGTACACTGAAGAGTCTGCCAAGTATGATGCCAACAGCCTCTATGGCTCCGCACACATTGGTCTGGGATACGTGTTCGACCTTGCCGATAAGGTGTCTCTTGACGTTTACGGTCGCTACATCTTCACGTACCTCGAAGGCGATACGGTTTCGCTCGGCACGGCTGATCACGAAAGATTGAAATCGGAGGATACAAAGACCCACACGATGCAGGTTGGTGCCATGCTTCGCGGCACGACGCCCGAAAACATTAGTTGGCGTTTCGGCCTGGCATATGAACATGTAGCCGACGGCGATGCCGAGTCGACCGTTTTCACGAAGACCGATCTCGTTGCTCTGGATATTCCTACGCTCGAAGGCGATTCGGGCATCGTGGATCTGGGGATTACAATGCGCTCGAAGCCAACTGATCCGATGGCGCTTGATCTTGGTCTCAAAGGATACGTCGGGGATTATCAGGGCGTAACCGGCACCGTGACCTGGAGCTACGCGTTCTAAGAGGTGTGTAGCACTTTAATGCCACTCCCCTGCGCATGAAAGCGGGGAATTAAACTAGGGCGTACAATCACGGTTGTACGCCCTAAAATGTTATGGGGGACAGTAGTTGCTCGGTGCCGGATGTGCGATCCCTTCGCGTTTCTAAAATGAGCCCTCGAGTATCGATTCCCTGTCTGAGCATCATTGCTCGAATACTAAATGGACCTTGTTGAGATAGTCTTCATGGGTTACTAACTCGCAGACTGCCGAAAATCATTTCACCTCCTCAAGAAAGGCCACGCTTGCTGCTAGCGAAAAAAGCCCCGATTAAACAGGGCCTTTAAGAGAAGTGTCTGCTTCGTTTCTGGGTTTTGAGAAAGCTCTTCAAAAGTACCCTGAACAATCGTTTGCACAGCAATTTATCTTGTGTAATAGACAAGACTTCTCAGGGCGCAAAATTAAAGAGGGCTTTTGAAGAGCTTCCTTGAGTGATCTTTTGACGACTTGCAGGATGGAAGAGGGAGTGCCGGCACAGCCTGCGAGCAGAAGCGCGGAGGAGAGGGCGAAGAGTATGGGAAGCCTGGTCATGACAACTCCCGAATGTGGCGATGGATTTGAGAAGACTCCCGCATGCTCGGCGGATGAGCCTTCCGGATACAGATCATTGTGCAAACGCCCGCGCAGGGCTAAGCCGAGGGCATTTTTCCTGGCATCCTAGGGAAACACCCTAGAGCAGGCGATGAGGACATTGACCCAAGGACAGATTTGCCGTTCTAAAGCGTCCGAGGCCCCCACAAACGGCTGTTTGTTTGCGATAATCACGCCAACATTGGCGGACGGTCCCGTTCAGGCGAATCTCACGACGCCAAGCGTCCGCGACTCAGATCTTCAACTTCAATACAAGAGCACAGCAAAAATGGGCGGCTTTTTTGGCGCAGTATCCAAGCGCGACATTGTTCTCGACACCTTCTTCGGCGTCGACTACCACTCCCACCTCGGCACCAAGTTCGGCGGCATGACGATCTACCACCCTGAGAAGGGCTTCCAGCGTCAGATCCACAACATCACGAACACGCCGTTCCGCACCCGCTTCGAGCCGGACATTGCGGACATGAAGGGCAACTGCGGCATCGGCTGCATTTCGGACGACGATCCGCAGCCTCTGCTCCTTAGGTCCCATCTCGGCCTCTTTGCGATCACGACGGTCGGCATCATCAACAATGCCGACGACCTGATCGAGCGCTACTTCAGCAACAACAATTCCCAGTTCCTCGCGATGGGCTCGGGCAAGGTGAACTCCACCGAACTCGTCGGCGCGCTCATCAACCGCAAGCAGTCTATCGTCGAGGGCATTCGCTACGCCCAGGACATTATTCAGGGCTCCGAAACGATCATGCTCCTGCAGCCCGACGGCATCATCGTCGCCCGCGACAAGCTCGGTCGTCTGCCCGTTCTCATCGGCAAGGATGAAAACGGCTACTGCGTCTCGTTCGAGAGCTTCGTCTACCACAAGCTCGGCTACGAGGACCACTATGAGCTCGGACCTCAGGAAATCGTCAAGATCACGCCCGAGGGCATCGAGGTTCTCTCGCCCGCTGCCGAGAAGATGCGTCTGTGCGCCTTCCTCTGGACGTACTACGGTTATCCGAACTCCAACTACGAAGGCAAGAACGTCGAGGTGATGCGCTACCGCAACGGCGAGATCATGGCCCGCAACGCCATGGCCGACGGCACGGCTCCCGACGTCGACTACGTGGCGGGTGTTCCCGACTCCGGCCTTCCGCACGGCATCGGCTACGCCAATGAAAGCGGCAAGAAGTTCGCCCGTCCCTTCATCAAGTACACGCCGACCTGGTCCCGCTCCTTCATGCCCGCGAACCAGCAAATCCGCAATCAGGTCGCCAAGATGAAGCAGATTCCGGTCCCCGAACTCATCAAGGACAAGAAGCTTCTTCTCATCGACGACTCCATCGTGCGCGGCACCCAGCTTCGTGAAACGGTCGACTTCCTCTACAAGTCCGGCGCGAAGGAAGTGCACATGCGCTCCGCCTGCCCGCCGATCATGTACAGCTGCAAGTACCTGAACTTCTCCCGCGGCAACTCCGACATGGAGCTCCTCGCCCGTCGCGTCATTCAGGAGCTTGAAGGCGACGAGGGTCACAAGCACCTCGCCGAGTACGCCGACGCCAAGACCGAGCGCGGCCAGTGCATGCTCAAGTCCATCTGCGACAAGATGGGCTTCGACTCGCTCGGCTTCCAGTCCGTCGAAGGCCTCATCGAAGCCATCGGCCTTGACCCCGAGAAGCTCTGCACGTACTGCTGGACCGGGAAGGAATAATCCGCTGATCCTGCATCCGGTGCATCCGCATTGAGAGGGGCCTGCCCGCGGCAACCGCCGTCGGCAGGCCCTTTCGCATAGGCGGAAAACACTCGGTAGAACTACGGAGTGAGGCGACCTCAATCCGCCCTCAGGAGAGGGGAGAAGAGGGTGCGCAGGGGTTCTCGGCCTTCAAACGGCTGCAGTTGAGGGGAAAAACCACAGGCGGTTTGTAAAAAATCATGACACGGCGCATGGAATTTCGGAGAACCCTCTCTCGGACTGAATTCGAGGCATTTTAAAGCTCGGGGACTAAGGTACCTTTCGGGTACTGTTGCTCAGCAAACACTACAAACGCCTGTGCCACGCGCATTTTCAAAATGATCAGCCTCCTGTGAACGTCAGCAATGTTAAATCGAAACCGATTTGAGGCCGCACCGCCGGGAATCATGTGAAATGCAGGGGATTTCCCGGGACTGACGGGCCGTTCAGGAATGGAGGCCCAGACGAGAAGCATTTGCAGGCGAGTCGTTTTGGAAAACATTACAATTCGTCTGGGTGACACCCCCAAGCATATTTCCCCGCAGGTACAATTGGGATGTCACCTTAACGTGACAGGCGGACCACAACACAGACGTTCCACAGGACCGGAACGGAAAGCGTCGCCGAAAGAGGGTGCCCGGACGGGCAGCCCGTCCCCAAGAATAAAGAGAAGGACTACCGCAATGAACAAGAAGGAAATCGCGCAGGCTGTCGCAGAACGCCTCGTGCTCTCGCCCTCCCTCGTAGAGGGCATCGTTGATGCCGTGCATGAAGAGATCGTCGAGGCCATGGCCCGCGGCGAACGCGTCACGTTCTGGAACTTCGGCCGCTGGGAATTGAAGACTACCGCCGCTCGCGTCGGTCGTGAATTCAAGACCGGCAAGTCCGTCGTGATTCCGGAACGCAACAAGGTCTGCTTCACCGCCAGCCCGAACCTCGTCGCGGCCGTCGAAGACGCCATGAAGACGCTCTGACGCTCAGGCACCAGAGAGACAAAAGGGGACGCCGTCCGAAATGGATGCCGTCCCTTTTTTGCGCACGCAGGCTTCGCTCCGGAGCGGCGTCCGCCCGTCTAGTGAAAACACCTTATGTTTATTTTTCGAAATGTGTGCTTATAATACGAAAGTTTGCACAGACGATTCGTCCTTAGGAGGAGCCCTTACGACTCTTTGAGCGCGAGGCGTTTTGTCCGGAAAGCCGAAGGACGAGGCGCCTGTGCGTGTAGATTCAACGTGTTTGAGGAGTAAGGAAAAATGGGTTATTTCCCGCAGTGGAAGCTCAAGGAAAAGGGCGTGGTGGCCCCTGACGAGCGTCTTCCCACCGGCCAGACGGTGGCGATGGGCGTTCAGCACGTGGTGGCCATGTTCGGCTCCACCATTCTCGCCCCGATTCTCATGGGCTTTGACCCCAACATGGCGGTTTTGATGAGCGGCATCGGCACGCTCATTTTTTTCGCCATCGTGGGTGGCAGGGTGCCGAGCTATCTGGGTTCATCCTTTGCGTTCATCGGCGTGGTGATCGCAGCGACGGGCTACGTTGCGGGCTCGGGCCTCAACGGCAACATTCCCGTTGCGCTGGGCGGCATCGTGGTCTGCGGTCTCGTCTACTGTGTCGTGGGCCTCATCGTGATGCTTACGGGCGTTAAGTGGATTGAAAAGCTGATGCCTCCCGTCGTGACGGGGGCGGTCGTCGCCGTGATCGGCCTCAACCTCGCCCCGACGGCCTGCCGCTCGGTGGGTCCGACGGACTTCGACGCCTGGATGGCCGTCGTCACCTTCATGTGCGTGGGCGGCGTTGCCGTGTGGACGCGCGGCTTCATCCAGAAGCTCCTCATCCTCATCGGCCTTGTGATCGCGTACTTCATCTACGCGGTGCTCGCCAACGGCTTCGGCATGGGCAAGCCGATCGACTTCTCGATCATCTCCAACGCCGCCTGGTTCGGTGTTCCGACGATTCACACGCCGGTCTTCGAGATGCACGCCATCGCGCTCATCGTTCCGGTCGTGATCATTCTCGTTGCCGAGAACCTCGGCCACGTGAAGGCCGTGACCGCCATGACGGGCCGCAACCTTGACCCGTACATGGGCCGTGCGTTCCTCGGCGACGGCATCGCGACGATGCTCTCGGGCTCCTTCGGCGGCACGGGCGTGACGACCTACGGTGAAAACATCGGCGTGATGGCCGCCACGCGCGTCTACTCCACGCTGCTCTTCCCGGTCGCCGCGATCTTCGCGATCATCCTCGGCTTCTCCCCGAAGTTCGGCGCTGTGATCCAGACGATTCCGCAGCCCGTCCTCGGCGGCACCTCGATCGTGGTCTTCGGCCTCATCGCCGTGGCCGGCGCTCGCGTCTGGGTCGTCAACAAAGTCGACTTCGGCAACAGCCGCAACCTGATCGTGGCTGCCGTCACGCTGATTCTCGGCGGCGGCGACTTTACCCTCAACCTCGGCTTCTTCAGCCTCGGCGGCATCGGTACCGCGACCTTCGGCGCGATCATCCTCAACGCCGTCATGTCGCTCGGCGAACCCAAGGAGGAAAAGGCCTCGGGCGAGCCCATCGAGCTTGACCGCAAGGCCTGACGCCTGATCAGACTTCAAGTCCCGAACGGGGCTGCTTCTCAAGGGAGCGGCCCCGTTTTTCGTTAATGGCAAAGGAGAGCAGGTTGGGAAGGGAGGCGGCAAAGTCGGGCCGTCTGAAACCTGCAAGTCGTCAAAAGATCACTCAAGCCCAGAAACGATGGACGATCGCGTGCGCAGGCTGCTTTATCTGGGCCTCACCAGGGCGTCCGCACGCATCGAGCTTGTCGTGAGCGCTCAGGCGATGGCCGCGCTTAACGCAGCGGCAGGCTGACCGCCGGAAGTCCGCAGGTCGCCTGAGGCCCGACGAATGATGGAAAAGAGAAGGGGACCCGTTGTTGATGGATCCCCTTTGTGTTCTCAGGTCCCTTGCGACAAGGGACTCAAGTCGAAAGATCAGCGGTGGTTGCGGCCGTGCCTGGCCTTGGGCTGGACAGCGGGAGCGGCCTCAGCGGCAGGCTCTTCAGCCTTTTCGGACTCTTCGCACTTGCATTCGGCGTCGTCCTCGCACTTGCAGTCGCAGTCACACTTGCATTCGACTTCGCAATCACATTCGCATTCCGCGGGTTCTTCTTCCTCGAAGTCCTCGGCGGTGGCTTCCTCGACGTCTTCGTCCTTGCCGTCGTGCGTGTCGAGGCTTTCGACGAGGGCGAGAAGAGCCTGAGCCTCTTCCTCGGTGAGATGAATGTCGGCTTCGATGTTGGAGCCGAGGGAGCGGTTTTCAATTTCAGCCGTGACGTGCAGGGCTGCGTTGATCACCGCCTGGGCCGCGAAGGACTTCACGGACGTACCGGTGAGAGTGGCGGCAAGTTTCACGATGTCGTAGGAGACGGCGGGCAGCTTGATCTTGATGCGGTTCTTATCGTTGTCGGACATGACCTTTACCTCCGGAGGCCAACACTTTGAAAAATGCTGAACGGGGCGTGAGAACCACGCCGACGCTCATGACAACTATAATAACTCGACTTAATGAAATTTGCGCGGCAAAAGTGTGAACGTTGGTCAGGAACTTCCCCTGAACCACGCTCGTTTTGGGCTGTCGGCCCCCTTGAGGCTGCCTCTGCGCGAAGCGAGGGGTGTTCAATGGGACCCGAGCGAGTTCAAAATGAATTTCATCGCACCGGGCACGCACAGGACTGAACGAGCGCTACAAAAGGAGAAGACCTTGCCGGAAGGAACTACAAGGGGCCCGCGGACCGTCGCTGGCCGCGTCCGCACTCTGCTGCTTCTGGCAGCCTGCGCCTCGATGCTCGGCGGCTGTGCCGTCGGAAGCGGCGAGGTGCGTGACCTCTCGACCGAGAAGGCCGCGAGGCTCATCATCGACGGTCGGACCACCATGGCGCAGATCGATGCGGAGCTCGGCGAACCCGACTATGAAATCCACATGGGCCACGAGATCGTTCGCCACTACAGCTGGATGAGGGGACGCCCCTCTGCCAAGAACTTCATACCTTTCAACCCGATCTCGGAATTTCCTATCACGCAGAAGAACCTGCGCATCTGGTTCGACAAGACGGGCGTCGTGAAGCGGCATGAATTCACGGGCGTCTTCTACATCTACCGCGCGCCACTTGTCGGCACGGACGCGCCACACAGCTTCAGGCCGCTCACGCCCGCCGAGCTCGATCATTTCTCGGAGTAGCAAGGATGACGATTGACTTCAACCGCAGAACGCTCGGAAAGGCCGCGGCCATTCTCAGCGCCTCTCTCGGAGCTCCGATGCTCGCAGGCTGCAGCGGTCCCCAACAACACGCCGACAACCGCATGATGCCGGGCACTGTCTTCACCCCGGAGGCGCTCAAGGCAACGGCCAAAGGGAAGACCTACGTGCGCGACTTCGTCGCCGTCTACGGCCGGCCCCTTCGCCGCATGAACGACCACGTGCGCCATCCCGACCAGAAGGGCTACGTGTGGGAATGGGTGGCGACGAGGCCGTCGTTTTGCAGCAATCTCAATGACCGCCCCTACATGACGCCCACCGTCAAGAAGGAAATCCACGTCTGGCGACGCAACAGCGATGCTGTCGTCACCGACGTAGAGGTGGTCGGGACCTTCTACGTCCAAGTGAAGCACAAGATGCTTCCACTCGTCATCACCGACATCCGACCGCTCACCCGAGACGAACTCACCGCTTCGCGCGTGCCCGCGGGGCCGGGCGAGAATCCGCGCGAAATCGAGCTCTGGTACCAGAGCCAAGGCCGATAAGCTCACTTAAATAGAATTCCCTTTGGGGAACTCTATTCAAAAAACAGGACAAATTGAAAGGGGAGGCGCTTTATCCCAGACGTCGAAGGTCGAAGTCCGAAGAACGCACTGTCTCGCTTTTGCAACACGTGCCTTGCGGATCCATCCCTGCGGGACGGGCGCTTAGAGGAGAACGCTTGTTCAGGACAAGGCATCATCCGCCATGAAAAGAGGGCCTGCCCTCGGAATGGAGAGACAGGCCCTTCGAAAGCGCTCAGGAAGTTCCCCAAAGGAGAAGAAGAACGCGCGTCAACCGATGGTAAGGACCATGCGGGGCGTGCCGTCGGGGCTTCCGAGTTCGGCGGGATCACGATCCTCGGGCGCGAAGACGAGCTCGCAGATGCCGCCCGGGAGCCTCACGGCGAGGATGTCGAGGCCTTCATCTTCATTGACCACGCGCGTGAGGTCAAGGTCGAGCGCGAGGATGCAGGCGGCGCAAAGCCCGCCGATGTCGAGGTCGGCATCCTGGTCCTCGATGCAGTCAAGCATTTCGCAGAGGGCATCCATGGCCTCGTTGGGCTCGCCCGACCACATGGCACGCATGAGCTCGCGCGTGGGCGTCATCCAGTCGGCTCCTTCGCTCATCACGAACCTGAGTGCGAGGACGGCCAGCAGGCGCACGCCCCAGACGGAGGCATAGTCGTAGAGCCCCACATCGTCGGGCTGCTCATCCGCAGCATCGCCGGGGAGCGGCGTCCAGAAGCCGAGGGTCACTATCGCCTCGGCAAGAAAGTCAATTTCCTTCTCGGTCGCGGCGGGGATTTCCTGAAAGAGCGCCATGCGCTTCAGATCCATCAGGCCTGCGTTTTGGAGTCGCTCGAGGAAGCGGGGCGTGAGCGCGGCGGGCACGGGCGGGAGGATCCCGGCCTTCCCCTGGCGAACCCATTGAAGAATGTACGGTTCGACGTAGCGTGCGCCGAGTGCGGCATGGCGGTCCAGCTCCATCATGACGAGGTCGGGAACCATTGTCCTTTCCTCGGAGATGCGGGCAAGGTCCGCGCCGTAGAGAAGGCCAACCTGCTCATGGGAGATCGTGAAGAGCTCCTCGGTCTCGTGAGGCGCAAGAGGCTCGGCGTTCTCAAACGCTTCGCGGCAGATGTCCTTTGTGAGGCTCGTGAGGCCCGTCACGATGAAATGATGTCCATGTGTCGCGGCGATGCGTGCAAGCCCGCGCACGATGATCCCGCGCATTGCCTCTCGCTCCTCCTCGTCGTCCCAGGCCGCAAGGACGGGAACGTCGATGTCGGAAAGGAAGAGGCAGGGCGCTTCCGGATTGGCAAACTCATCAAAAAAGGCTTCGAGTTCGGCCGTATCCCCAATTTCACTCAGCTTGACGTGCCTGAGATTGAGCCCAATCTCGGCCGCGCAGTGCTGCGGATCGATGGGGAGCCAGTCGGCGCAGCCGATGCCCCAGCGGATGCCGCCTTTTTCCAGGATGCGGATGAGGGGCTTCATGAGCGTACGCTCGTTGTCTGTGGGCGTCAGAGGCGCGCCGGGAACGGGAAATCGGAGCATGCGATGGATCCTTGATGGGGGAACGGTGCCCGTAGTTTATCTGAAAGAGAATCGGACCACGCAGACGGTCTGCTGCAGGGATCGCCTGAAGGAGGCGGAGAGGTCCTCGAATAAGGTGAAGAGAGGCGCAAAAGCCCGAAAGCCGGAAAAGAGAAGGCCCCGCGCTTCGGGGAAAAGTGCGGGGCCCTTTGGGTTTTCTCAGTGAGTCCTGACCGGGGGCTTCACTTGAGAGTCAGGTTGTCAGGCCGGCTTGCAGCAGGCCTTGCAGGGGACGGCGGCCTTGTAGGCGAGGCCGAGGACGTAGCCGGTGACGGCGAACGGGACCCAGGCGAGGCCGTACTGGGCGAACGGGACGTAGGCCTTGATGGCTTCGGAGATCGCGCCGAGGTTCACGCCGGCGGTTTCGAGACCGGAGACCGCGGCCATCACGAACGTGAAGGCGGTGGTGAAGGCGTAGACGCACTGGCGGCCGTCGAAGAGCTTGTCCGTGAAGAGCAGCACGATCAGGATCACGCAGAGCGGGTAGACGAACATCAGGACCGGGATCGTGGAGACGATGATGGTCTTGAGGCCGAACATGCCGATCAGGAACGAGACGATCGTGAAGAGCAGGCAGTACTGCTTGTACGTCAGGCGGCCGACGATGCGCATGAAGTAGGCGGCGCAACAGGTGATGAGGCCGATGGACGTCGTCAGGCAGGCGAGCAGCACGATGACCGAGAGAAGGATGGCGCCGAAGTTGCCGAAGAGGATCTTGGCGGTTTCAGCGAGCACAGGAGCCCCCGTGTCCTGCATGCCGATGGCGGTGACGGACTCAGCGCCGATCTTCGCGATGAAGAAGTAGATCACGGCGAGGAGCGACACGGCGAGGATGCCGGACTTGTAGACCTGGGAGGTGACTTCCTTCGCGGTCTTGGCACCGCCTTCACGGACGAAGTTCGTGACGAGCGTGGCGAAGACGAACGCGGCGATGGCGTCGAGCGTGTTGTAGCCGTCAAGGATGCCCGCAACCGTGGCGGTGAGGACGCCCGCATAGTTCGGCTGGGCGGCCTGCGGAACGCCGAGCGGATCTACGACGGACTTGACGATCAGAGCACCGAGCGTGAGCACGAGGGCCGGCGTCAGGATCTTGCCGACGCGGTCGACGAGCTTCTGCGGCGTGGCGGCAAGCCAGTAGGAAACCACGAAGAAGAGGACGAGGAAGATCCACAGGCCCATTTCAACCTGACCTTCGGTGAGGAAGGGACGCAGGCCGATTTCAAAAGCCACCGTGCCCGTACGCGGAATGGCGAAGCAGGGGCCAATGGACATGTAGACCACGACCGTATAGAACAGACCATAAAGGGGATGTGCGCGGCCGGCAGCCTCCTGCAGGTCATTGCATCCCGCATAAGCCATCGCCATGATGGCGAGAAGGGGAAGGCCTACACCCGTAATGCAGAAGCCAATGAAAGCCCAAACGAAGTGATCGCCGGAAGCCTGGCCCATGGAGGCGGGGAAGATGAGATTGCCTGCGCCGAACAGGATCGCGAACAGCATCAGGCCGATCGCGACAAAGCGCTTGTTGTCTGTGTTTTGCATAGCTTTTCTAATGCGGGAGGTGTTGTAGGACTCTTGTGTGGGGCGCCTTCGGGACCGTCCGTCGTTTTCAGCAGAGACGGTGCGGGCCTTGTGACCGATGCCCTTGAATAGGATTATATGGACATGTAGCTTATGGTTACATAGGGCAAACAGCTTACATGAGGCGGATTTCTGCAAGGTTCCGTCACTTTGAACCCGTTGCGGGACATGGATTCCGCCCAAAAAAGGCTCTGCTGTTTCGCAAAAGTTGCAGGAATCAACGCCTGAAATCGCACCTTCTGCCGACGGCAGCTGGGCCTTCAGAGGCGCAAAGCGCATAATTTTATATGTGGGGCGCGCGCTTTGGGGGCATCGTTCCCGATCGGGCGCCAAACGCCCGATTCAGTTCGCATGACGTGCGGCAGTGGCCGAAAGCCCACGATCAGCGATAAGAGGAGGGTGAAAAATCAAAGGGCCCGAAGATGTCGTATCTGCGGGCCATCGAAACAACGGTTTCAGGTCGATCAGCTGTTGCCGATCTCGTTGTTGATGTCAAAGCGCAGCGGATCACCGTTAGAGGCGAAGAGGCTGCCTGCGCGACCGACGATGAGCGGGTCGATGTTGCCCACCTTCTTCATGTCGCGGTTGTCGTACGGAATCGATTGCAGCAGCACGCGGATGGCGTTGAGACGACCGCGGCGTTTGTCTTCGTTGCGGATCACCGTCCAGGGCGTTTCGGCCGTGTCGGTCATCTGGAACATGCGGCGAATGGCCTTCGAATAGTCGTCCCAGCGGTCCATGGACGCGATGTCGACGGGAGAGAGCTTCCAGCGCTTCAACGGGTTCTCGCGGCGTTCGCGGAAGCGGCGGCGCTGTTCGTCCTGGCTCACGGCGAGCCAGAACTTGATGATGTGCGTGCCGCCCCTGATGAGTGACTGCTCGAAGCCCGTCACTTCGTTGAGGAAGATTTCGGTCTGCTCGGGCGTGCAGAATCCCATCACGGGTTCGACCACGGCGCGGTTGTACCAGGAGCGGTCGAAGAAGCAGATCTCGCCAGGATTGGGCAGGTGCGCGCAATAGCGCTGGAAGTACCACTGGCCCGCTTCATTCTCGGTCGGCTTCGAAAGGGCCACCGTGCGCGCGCCGCGAGGATTGAGGTTCTCGGTGAAGCGGCGGATCGTGCCGCCCTTGCCGGCCGCGTCACGGCCTTCAAAGAGCACGATGATCTTCGAGTTCGTGCGCTTGACCCAGTCCTGAAGCTTCAGAAGCTCGACCTGCAGGTCATAGAGTTCCTTCTCATAGAGCTTGTTCGGGTAGCGGTTCTTGTACGGATAGGCGCCTTCGCGGAGCTTGTCCGAAAGAGCGTTCATGTCGATGGGCTTCTTCGGGAAGAGGCCCGCCTGATGCGCCTCCTTGACGAGCAGCAGCTTGAAGAGCGCGTCACGTTCCGTCTGCGTCAGGTCGCGGTTGAGCATCTTGAACACTTCGGCGGCCGACTCTTCGGGGGAGACGAGCGGCGTGTCGCGAAGCTTGTCGCGAAGATAGGTGACGACCTGCGTCATCGAGTCGAACGAATGAGGTTCGACATGCTTGTGTTCAAGGGGAGCCACAGGATAGGAGGGCTTCCTTTCAACGTCTACGACTTCAAGGGTGCCGCCGCCGGTGGGTTCGACGGCAGACTTGTGAGAATGATCCTTGGCCATGTGCGTCCTCCTTTCTGATTTTTACTGTCACGCATCAGCACGTGGGATAAGTGTACAACCACCTGTAACGAAATGTTATGAGCAATGTCCCGTAACCGTCACGACGCGACGGCCCTGACTCAGGGAATCGTCGCAGGCGTTGTGTGAGGGAGAATGGCTCCCGTTTCCGTCAATCATAATCCACGACGGCGTGCATGAGAATTTCCGCACCTGAGAGGAAATCCGAAATTCGCATCGCCTCATGCGGGTTGTGAGACCCATTCTGGTTGGCGACGAAGAGCATGCACGTGGGCACGCCCGCGCTCGTCATGACCGCGGCGTCGTGGCCCGCTCCGCTCGCCATCTGAAGATGAGGTATGCCGTGATCCGTCGCGGCCTTGACGAGCCGATTGAAAAGGATTGCGTCGGGACGTGCCGCCTCGCCTACGATGACGTCGTCAAAGATGAACTTCACACCGCGCTTATCTTCGATGGCGGCCGCCTCCTCAAGAAGGAGGTCGTGGAAGGCGCGGATCGTCTCCATCGAAAGGCTTCTCATGTCGAGCCCAAAGGAAACGTCGCCCGAGATGATTGAGATGTCGGCCGTCGAAGGCGTGTTGATGACGCCGCAGGTGAAGACCAGATCCTTGCCGTCATGGAGCCAGGCCTCCCAGTGCCTGTTCATCACGTAGAGAAGGTCTGTCAAGGCTGCGACGACGTCGTGCCTGAATTCATAATCAACGGCGCCCGAATGCGCGGTCTCGCCCTCAACGCGGCATCGCTTGTGCCTCAGATACCCGCGGATTCCCGTGACGACCGCCGCACGGTTGACAGGTTCCTTGTCAAGCCTCGGACCCTGCTCAATGTGAAGCTCGACAAAGGCTGCAATCTTCGAGAGATCGATGAGCGACTCTCCCGAGGCGATGCGCTCGACATCGACCCCGCGCTCAAGGAGAACGTCCTTCAGAAGCTTCCCCGTATCCCTGTGAGGAAGTTCTAGCTCGAAGGGATTGAGCTGCCCCGTCAGGGCGAGACTGCCCGCATAGGCACGTCCAAATTCAGGGCACTCCTCCATGCGGAATGCAACAATACAGAAGTCCCGCTCAGGAATTCTATTCGCATCCTTCAGATATTTGGCCACGGCGAGCGGCGCGACGATGCCGGCAAGCCCATCGTAATTGCCGCCCTGCGGAACGGAGTCGGTGTGCGATCCCGAGACGAAGGCTGGCAAATCCCTGTTGCGACCTGGCAAAGTCATCCAGAGGTTTAGCGCTGCGTCCGCATGGACCTCTAGACCGATCTCGCGCGCAGCCTCGGCGAGTCTCTCATGCACCTTGTCTTCTTCAGGCGTATATCCCTCGCGCGTGACGCCGCAGGTGTCGGCGGTAAGCTTTCGGATGTCTTCGAAGAGACGAGTACAGAAGTCTTCAACGTGGGCGGCGAATTCAGTCATGAGGCGGGTCCTCCTCCTGTTGGTTTCGGCTGGAGTGAGTGGAGTAGGGATCGGTTGGATTGTTTTTATTGTTCAAGTGTACCCCTCGAAGGATCTGAGCTGATGAAGGGTTCTGCGAAGCAGCTCCCAATGACGAATCCTGCGGGGAGTCGAAGTGCGGATTGCAAGGTACAAAAAACCTCCGGCATTCCGAAGGATGCCGGAGGCGGGGATCCCCGCCGCCCCGGATGGAGAGAGGGAGAAGGCGGCGGAGAGGGAGACGATCAGTATCAGAAGAGATACTTCATGTTGAGCTGGCCATAGAACTCGCGATGGTCGTTGTCGCCGAAGGCACCACCGATCTGGCCGCCGAAGGAGAGGGCGTCCTTGCGGGCTTCAAGACCGAAGCCCACGCGGCCGACGTTTTCGCTCCAGACGTCGAGGTTGGTGTTGATGGCGGCAGCGCCGAACTTCGTCGTGGCTTCGACGTCCGTGTCACCGAACGTGTGGACATAGGCCACGTCGACCGTCGGACGGAGCGTCCAGCCGGAGGCGAGGTCCATGTTGCCCGAGAAGGCCACGCCGATCGGCATGCTCACGAGGTTCTGGTCCATGTCATCCACGGAGAGGCCCTTGGCGGTGTTGTAGCCGTCAGTGGCGACGCGCAGGTAGTTGAGGCCGACGTACGGAACAGCTTGGCAGGACTTGCTGATCTGGAAGGCCATTTCGCCGCGGGCACCGATCGTGAAGATCGTGGCGTCGATGTCGGCGGAGTCGCCATCAGCGGACGTGACGTCGTTCTTCGTCGTCATGAGGCCCATCTGGCCGACGAGGTTGAACTGGCCCATGCGCTTGGCAGCGTAGCCCTGAACGCCGTAGTAGTCCACGTCGTTCTTGACGCCGTCGTTGTCGCCTTCGCCTTCAACGTCGCCGGTGCCGAAGTTGCCCATGACGCCGAACGTCATGTCGCCCATCGTGTATTCACCGCCGACCGTAATGCCGCCGAGTTCGGTCTTCGTTTCAAGAGCGCAGGAGTCGCCGCCCATCTTGAGGGAGGTGCCCGTCACTTCAGCGAAGCCCGTCCAGCCGTCCTTGAAGACGTTGGTGAGCGCAGCACGCTTCGTGGCCTGATCAATGGCCATCGTGGCGGCTTCAATGCCGGCCGTCTGGACACCGCCTGCAGCAGCGAGGTTGAGAGCGCCGTTGAGGCGGGCTTCGCGCTGGCTGCCGGACGTGATGGCAGTGTTGGCCTGGTCAAGGAGGGAACCGATCACTTCGTTGTCGGCCATGCCGTCAAGGGCAGCGCCGTCAAAGTGTTCAAGGCCCGTACCGGCGAGTTCGGAACCCGTGGCGATCTTGAACGTGTACTGGTTGTCCTCGTTTTCAACCTTGACAACCTTGTAGAGGAGGTTGTCGACCGTGACGGTCGTAAAGCCTTCATGTTCGACCTCAACGACACCCTTGTCGGCCACGTGCACGTAATGAATCGTGGAACCCTTTTCGCCAGTGATCTTGCCGGTCACGTCGGTGGAAAGATTGCCTTCCTGACCGTCATCAACAGAGGCATCAACAATCAGCGTGCCGTTGGAACCAATGTTCACGCCATTCTTGGCTTTGGTCTCGCCAACGTTGATGCTGGCGTTGGTGAGATTGACCGTGCCGCTCAGATAGAGGCCTGCCTTTTCGTTGTACCTGCCGAGACCTTCGCGAGCGTCAGCCGTCTTGGCGGTCGAGCCGAGAGCCAGAACGCCTTCCTCAACCACAAACTTGTTGGCAGGAGCAGCTGCGGACTGGACGGCGAGGGCGCCGCCTTCCGTGACGGCCATCGTCTGCGTGGCGGTAGCATTGAGAATTTCGCCAAACTCGTAATTGCCGGTGACCTCGACGCTGGTCTTGTCACCCATGTCATAGTTCGCACCGGTAACAAGGTCACCGGAATCGAGCTTGTCGAAGCCCTTGATCACGATGCCGGCAGGCTGGTCGAGCAGGGCGACTTCGGAGGCTTCAGCCTTGGAGAAGTCATAGCCGTTCACGAAGTTGAGCGTTGCCGATTCAGCGCCGGAACCGTCGATGACGGCGTCGTCAGCGAGGAACTTGAAGTCCTTGTAGATTGTGAGCGTACCGGCGCCAACCGTTGCCTTGGCTACGCCCTTGGTATTGGCGCCATCCTCAAGCACGCGACCGCCAAGGTAGACGTTGCCCTTGAGGCTGCCTGCTCCGAGCGTGACGTTGGCCGTGTCCACGGCAGAGAGGGCGTCGTTGTAGCACTCATGACCAACGCCATAGTTGCCGCCGATCGAGAGACCGCCGCCGTAGATGTCGCCGTTGATCGTGCCGCCTGCAACCGTGATGTTGGACGTGCCGACCCAGGTCGTGCCACCCGTGGAGGCGATGCCGCCGCCATAGATGTTGCCCTGCATGCCGGCCTTTTCTTCACCGATGACGCCGCCGGAGATGTTGATGTTGGCAACTTCAACACGCGCGCCCGCGGCATCCTTGGCAGAGCCATCTTCAGCGATGGCGATGCTGTTGCCCGCAGCCATGCCGCCGCCGACGATGGCAGCCTTGCCGTCCTGAATGGCCTTGAGCCCGGCCTTGAGGTACAGCTTCATGTCAGGCGTATCCTTGCCTTCACCGCTGGGATAATTTTCGACCTCGTTGAAGACCTCAACATGAAGACGGCCGACCTTGCCGCCGGCAACGTTGATGTTGACATTGCCGACATTGGCCTCGGCGTTGCGGGCGTCAACATAGGAGCCGCCGTTTTCAGGATTGGAATCGTCAACGGCAAGACCACCGCCGAAGAGACCATCAACGGAGCCACCCGTCACGTTAAACGTAACATTGCCGACATTGGCCTTGACACCTACGCCCTCATGTGCTTCCTTGCTGCCGGTCCAGACAGCCACGCCACCGCCCATCAGACCGACCGTTTCACCGCCGGCGATGTTGACGAGAACATTCTCATCAACATTGGCTGAAGACAACACGTCCTCGCCCGTGAGAGAGTGACCGGAACCAACCGCAAAACCGCCAGCAACGAGGGCAACGTTGTAACCGCTGTTGACCTGGATGCCGACATTCTTCACGGAAGCGTCAGCCTTGGGCGAATGTTCGCCATTATCGCCACGCATGCTGTCATAGCCGAGGGCGATGCCACCGCCGAGAACGCCTATGGTAGCGCCGTCGTAATCGTCAATGGCCGTGGCAAATTCGACGACCTTGTCAACCTTGGCCTTGCCACCGGAGGCACCCAAATTCTTGATGGCACTGATAAGACCGCTCTTCCAGGCGCCGTCAAACGTCTGATCCGGCTTTGCTTCGTTGCCGCCGAGAAGGATCGTGACATTGTCAGCCTTGGCCGTACTGACTGCAGAAGAAGCAGGATGGTTGTTCTGATAGGTCGCTGCCATGCCACCGCCCACAAGGCCGAGCGTCGTCATGCCGGTGCCGACCTTGATGGTGATGTCGTGCGATTCGGCCAAAGCCGTGCCCGATTCCGTCTTGACGGTGTCTGTGAGTTCAGGACTGAACCCCTTCAGCTTTTCGGAGATCTTCTTGCCCAGTTCGTTGATGGGGTTGAAGGCATTGTTCTCCGCATGAAGCGTCCCGTTGAAAAAATCCATCATCGTGCCGCCGTCAACGGAAAGGGCCATGCCGCCGCCCATGACGCCGGCTGCGAGACCATTCTGAAGATCGATGACAGTGGAGCCCTCGACCTTGGACACGGCGTCGCCGCTGGCCATGCCGATCGCAAGACCGCCGCCGGCAATGCCGGCAGCAAGAGTGTTGATGGAGCCATGGGCTTCGTTACCCTTGGAGTTGTTGAGGGTGAAGTAAGAGTTCCCTGTAACGATTGAATTGGCAGTGCCATCCAAAACGGAAATGGCCGAACCACCGGCAAAGGCACCGGCAACGCAACCAGAACTCTGAACATTGATGATAGAATCACCATCAAGGGTCAAAGAGGTGTTCTTGGCATTAGTTAGCATATTGCCAGAGAGTATCGAAAAGCCTTGTCCTACATTGATGGCAGAACTGGCACCGACAGCCCCAATGACATTACCTGAAAGAATATCGAGTCTTGAATCCCCCTTACGCGTGATACTGAACTCCTTAGTGTGTTCGTTCTTGGAGAAGAAGTTGGCGTTTACAAAACGATCTCCACCAACCATGCCGAGAACAACAGGAGAATTTTCACCATTTGCATCGCCAACGATAGTTTGCGTGGACGAATTGAAATTCAGTGCGGCAAGACCGGCGTCTTTATCAGTAGAGAAATTTTTCCAGCCATTGACCCAGTTGCTGTGACCAGTAAACACCGATGCTAAAATGACAGAGTTTTGCGTGCTCTGGTCCATCATGTTATAGCCGCCAGCGTAGCCTAATACGGTGCCGGTCTTGTTTTCCTTGTTAACCTGCCCCAAGGCTGTGATTATGGCGGAAAGACCTTTATTTTTTGCATTGTTAAGGTCAACAATAAGCTGCGGAACGCTGGCGTTGGTCAGAATATGCGTTGTCTCACCCTTGCCGTTGAGGAACTTGAACGTTCCCTCGTTTTTGACGATCGAGTCATAAGTGAGGTCGCCGGCCATCGTACCGCCGGCCATCAGTGCCGTCACGGCGGCCGCAATCACCGTCTTCGTTCCCTTCGCCTGGACGGAGGATGTGGCTTCATTTACCACCATCAGGGCACCACGCGCCTTGTTGAAAACAACTTTGAATGTCGAGTTCATTGCAATCTCCAGTTGCATGTCGAGAATTTTGAACGTGTCCATCGGTTGTGATGAATACGCGGTACACAGTTTCGGCTCTGCACACACTACCCTCCGATACGGGTAAACCCTTACTCGGGGGGGGGGCAGTTAATTTCAATTGATTATCACTGTGTCACAAACGAAAATGTGTTGTTGATATGAATTGACAAATCGTTTTTGAAGGTGTGGCTTGCTTGCAACACTAACCTAAAGGGATCATTCTCGGGGAATGGTCGATAATTTGTGATTCGCTTGATGCCGACAGTCAGCGATGCGGTTCCGGGATGCGCCTATTCTGATTCCGTTCGGGATAGTTTTTTTCTGTGCGACTGTGCCATTGCCGGATAGACAGATGCCTGATGAAATGAATCAGTGCCGTGGTGCAAGAAACATCCCTCATTGTGGACGACATGTCAGGGCATGCTTTCTGAGCTGCGTTGCAGGGAAGGCATATCTGGCGCTCAAGAACATGCCCGAATGGATTGGAAGGCGGGACCGAAGTGCGTTGAGGTTCGAAAGGTGCACTCTTCAGGTAAAAGGCGGTCGGCAAAATGGCCGCAGGAAATGGGAACCTGCGGCCTTGCATGAATGAGGCGAGCGGCTACTTGAGGTACCTCGGCACCCTGCGCTTCGTGAAGAGGGTGGCGATGAAGAGGGTAACGGTGTAGAGAAGGGGCCAGAGGACGCCGCCCAGGACGGCGATGATGTTCAGCGAGGTTTCTTCAACGATGATGCTCTGCATGCCGAACCAGCCGGTCATCATGGCGACGAGCGGGCCGCCGTAGTACTGGTCGACGGCCGAGATGAAGACCCAGACGAGGAGGGCGACGATGGAGGCGATTAGAGAGGCGCCCGCAGCACGGGTGATCGTCCTGCAGCGCATCATGGCGAGGCCGAAGAGAAGAATGTAGAGAAGGATCGAGGCGGGGTAGACGAAGGATGAGGACATCCATCCCGTGTAAAAGAGGATGCGCTCCCAGCCGACTGCGGTGACCGCGACGGAAAAGGCTGTCGCGATGAGGGAGAGCACGATGACGATGAAGGATCCGATTCGCATGTAGGGCCTGTCTTCTTGACTTGTTGGGGCAGGCTTCTGCCGTGAGGCGGGCTCCTGAAACGCCCTCTACGCACGGCATGCCATCGATAATACATTTTACCTGAAGCGGTGCCGGGCGGCCGAAACGAGACGTTGCAAAACGTATTGCGGCTGCCCTCAGGCCAGCCCCGTGAAACGTCTCTACCGCAGAGGCTCCGATCTGCACAAAATGCTCACGATTAGAGCATAAAGGAATCGGCATCCTGAGTGCTTTGTTATAATACCGGATCCGCCTCGACGATCGGGGCGACCCTCTGAATCCACGACGGCAATCAAAAACGGAGACATCGAATGACGGGAAGTCGGATATCCAGGAACTCCCCCAGCAGGACGTTTGACCGGCAGGAAGCCCTGAAGCTCATTCAAGGGGAGAAGCCCTACAGCGACCTGACCGCTCGATTCGAGCAGACCGACACCGAGGACGTGATGTTTGAGGCTCTCGACGTCATCATTCCCTGGATCGCTTCCGCCTCCATGGAACTCAGCCTCACGGAGCACTGCGCCGACGTCTACTACTTCAACCGGATCTGTCTGCACATCCTTGAATGCGGCGGCGAGTGCGGTCTGGTGCATCTTCTCTGTGCGGAATCGTACCTGCTCAGGAACGAGGTCGACAACGCTGCCGCACACCTCAAGGCATCCGAGAGCTTGGCGAAGGTCGAAGGCAACTCCTACGGATATGATCTTCGCAGCCTGGTGAAGGCTCGCAAGCACACCCTTCAGATCATCCGTGCCTTGTATGAACACAAGGAAGACAAGGCCGAAAAGCTCTTCAACAAGCTCACTTTCGAAGAGCAGATGGAAGACCCGTTCGTTCTTCGTCACATGGCCGAGACATGGGCCTTCCAGGGCTTCTTCAAGGAGGAAGAGGATCATGAACTCTTCGAGAAGAACCTCAGCAAGGCCCTCGAGACTTTCGGTCTCTACTTCGTGGCAGGAGGGTCTGCGCCCAGGGCCTACCAGGTTACGGCCGTCATTTTGAGCAGGCTGGGCAACAAGGCCGAGATGATCGAAACGCTTGAGGACGGTCTCGACTCGGTGGTCGACTTTGAGGACAGCGACGGCGTGCTGACTCTCTCGGTCATGTGCCGTGCCGCAGTCACCGGAGGCGACCGGCTCTGCGACGAAACGCCGAGGGACTACGCACTCGACTTGACGAAGGCCGAGCGCATCGAGTGGATGCGCAGCCAGTATGAGCGCGGTGACGAGGGCAAGCGCGCGATTCTCGAAGTGACGTCGCCGATTCCTCTCGACAACTTCAGCCGCGTCGAGCTTGATTTCATCGCGCGTGCCGCACTTGACATGCAGGACCCGCAGAAGCTTGAGGCAGTTCTGGATGTTTCCGGCAACAACAAGGACGGCAACCTCATCAGGCTCTCGCTCGTCTGCGGTCTGCTCCAGCTGAAGGGTAACTGGAAGGAGGCGCGCCATACCGCATCCTTGGCTGCGCGCTTGCTCTTTGACGGGAACATTGAGCAGCATTTTGCCGTCGACACGGGGCTGCTGCTCTTCACGTACGTCGTCGAAGGTTTCAAGCAGGATGGTGACATGTCGGTGATTGACACTTTCGTCAATAACATCAAGCCTGAGTGGGGCATGCTTCGCCAACTCGTCTCCATGGCGGCCGCAGGTGAGATCCTCGAGAGTAGCTTCGGCAGCAAGGAAGACCGCGTGAAAAAGGCCAGGGGCCTTCTTGAAGCCCTGCCCGAAGAGGGCAGGGATGCCGACTGGTTCTTCCTGATGCTCAGGTGCCTGGTTCTTGCCGAAGACTACGACGAGGCGAAAAAGGTCGCAGCCAAGACGAGGAAGTTCCTCGACGAATACGCCAGGAACCTGATCGAGCAGGCCGAGGCGCAGGGGTATTACGGCACCCAGTCCGAGCTGAACATGCTTCGTCGGAACCTCGCGATTATTGAAACCATTCTCAAGGATCACGACTCCATCAAGGATTTCTTCAACAAGAGCACCGTCGCTGAGCTCGACAAGTCGAACCTCAAGGTCGAACGCATGATCCCGAACCCGAACGGCCCCGCCATCATGGTCTGCTCTCATCCTGTGGACAAGCACATCGTGCGCATCGTCGCCGTGGCCGACCTGGCGATGAAGCATGTAATTAATGCCGCTCAGGCCGAAGTCACCGGATCGGTCACGAACGAAGACGCCGAAGCGGTCAAGCTGCCCGTGCTCACGATTGCCGCCCCCGCAGAAGAGGTGAAGAAAATCAACGCAAGCGACTGGAGAGTGCTTCTTCTTGACGCCATCGCACGTCAGATGAACAAAGAAGGCAAGATGCCCGAGCCCGGCTACATGGTCACGTGCACCAGTTCGCCCACGTTCCCCAACACGCCGTTTGCCGGCATGTGCCTTTGCGAAGCCTGGGACGCCGTCTCGGCCTCGCTCAACTCGATCACCATTTATGAGCTCGTGCCGCTCTACGCCAACGAGTGCGATTTTGCCGCGCTCTACGGCCATGAGAAGCTTCTTGAGCGCCTGCAGAAGACGAACTTCTGGCCCGTGTCGATCGATCGACAAGACTGCTGCGCCACGTCCGAATGGCGCCCGCTCATCCCCAAGAGCCAGATCCGCCCGATGATCGAGGGCCCGATGGCCACGGCCTATGCCTGGGTAACGCCGGGCGTTCTTCAGAAGGGCGAGGACATCGGCATTTTCTACCGCAGGAAGCCCGACGGGGCATTCTCGGGCTGGGTGTTCCTCGGCACAAGCGAACGCATGGACGAGAACTTCACGTCCTCGAAACTCCTTCAGATCGACCTCAACACGCTCGCCAACTACGCCCCCTACATCGTGGGCTTCCTTGATGCGAAGGAGAAAAGCGCCTTCAGGCACGACGGTTGCGGCTCGGTCTCGAAGATCGAGTATGCCACCATGAAGTACGCAGGCATTCCTGATGCCGGCGGCAGGCGCCTGAGCTGATCCCTCAAACCTGCAGACAAACGACAACTTTTCCAAAACCGGCATTCTTGAACAGCCGTACCGACCAGCCCGATGACGAAGCGCGTTCCCGCCCTCAAGGAAATCAAGCGCTACGTCCAGCAAGCCCAGCAGCTCGAGCCCATGCTCGAATACTGATAACGATTGACGGCGTCCGTCAGGGGCGCCGAGCCCAAAAGGGATGAATGCAGCATCCCGGGCAAAGAACAAGGCCCTGTCTCCATGCGGGAGGCGGGGCCTTCATGATTCTTGGGCGGCCGAATCAGGCGGACGGAAAGACCATGTCTCGTCGCCAGGATTCGACGAGCCAGCGTGCGAATCGTTCGACTTCAGGAACGGGGATGTCGGTCTTCTGGCGCACGAGTCGGAACTTGAGGGACGGGCCGGTGAGTTCGGGAAGGACGCGGACCATGCGGCCCTTGACGATGTCGGTCGCGACCGTGTAGGCGGGAAGGGAGGCGCCGACGCCCGTGTCTTCGAGTACCGCGTCGCGAAGTCCCTGCACGCTGTTGAAGTTGACCGCCATTCTGAGATCCCGTCGAACGGGAAGCAGAGGATCAACGGCGGGGGCGATGAGGAAGGGCGCAATCCAGTGAGAGCAGCCCAGAAGCGGAACCTTGTCCAGATCTTCGACGGTCCTCACGGAATGGCGCTCGAGGAAGGAGGGCGTGGCGCAGAGCCAGCTCGGCACGACGCCGAGGTCCTCGAATGTGAAGTGAGGGGACGTACCCGAACTCGCCCAGATGCCGAGGTCGGCGTCCATGACGCTGCCGACGGGCGGGGTGTGCAAGGCGGAGACTTCAAACTTGTACTCGGGATGATTGTCGCGGAAGGGCTTGATCGCTCGCACGACGAAGGGAAGAAGCCCTGATGCGCAGCGAACCTTGAGGACGACGTCGCCGGACGTGGCCTTGACGGCGCGGGACGCCATCTCGAGTCTGCGCTCAAGGTCCACGACGTAGGGCAAAATGCGGTCAAGAAGGGCATGCGCTTCGTGCGTCGGCATGCAGAGGCGCGTGGTTCGCTCGAAGAGCTTCGAACCCACCGACTTTTCGAGCGCCGCAATGCGTCGGCTCACGAACGAGGTCTCGTAGCCCGTTTCCTTCGCCACGCGGCTCATGCTGCCGAGCCTCATCAGTGAAACGAAGATCTGCCAGGTTTCGAATTCAGCAAAGCGCCTTTTCATGAGTTAAGTCCAGGAAAGGTCTGTTGTTCTGACCGAATCCTATTATTATTGCATAAACGCAACGCACTGTTGCAACAGTAGTCGTGCAACTTAAGTAGAATTATCCTGAAGCTTGCTAGCCTTGCGCCCGTCATGCGCAAACCTCCTCCTTCCGGCGGGTTTCTCTTCTTGAGAAGACTGCATCTTCTCGCAGAAGTCTTTTGGCGTGTCTGGATCTGCATCAGGCACGCCTTTTTTTATCCGGAGTTTGGAGGCAACAAAAAGCCCGCGGCTGCTGATGCTGCGAGCTCTGGATCTCCCCCTTCGTCAGGCCGATCTGGGTGGCTTTGGACACCTGGCGGACGATGATGAAGAGGGTGAATTCGTTGAAAAATTCGATCAGTCGACGGCGAGCATGACGTTGGAGGCCTTGATCATCGCGTAGGCCTTGGCGCCCTTGAGGCCGAGGGCCTTGGCGGACGTCGTCGTGATAGAGGAGACGATGCGTTCGCCGGCGGCGTTGCAACCGTCACTTCCGTGGAGACGGGGCCATCGTGGATCGCGACGACCTCGCCTTCAATGCAGTTGCGGGCGGAAATCTTCAAGGGAATCTCCTGTGAAAGATGCGTATGTTGTGCGGCTCCCGTGCATTCAGCAAGAACATCCGAAGTGATCAATGGGCCTTGCGATGTTCGCGAACTTCTGCAAAAAGGAAGGCAGCGATGCCGCTCCAGATGAAGAGGAGGGGGAAGAGTTCGGCCCAGCCGAAACGCTCGTTGAAGAATAGGATTCCGAGCAAAAGCGTGAGGATCGGCGAGATGTACTGGCAGAATCCGAGCACGTTCATCGGGAGGTTGACCGCTGCGATCGTAAAGAAGATAAGCGGGATGGAGGCGACGATGCCGGTGCCGGCGAGACAGAGCGAAAGCTCGGGATTGACCGTCGGCAGGAAGTGATTTTCACCGATCGACGAAAGCCAGAAGACATAACCGAAAGCAACGGGCATCATCATGAGGGCTTCAAGCAGAATGCTCACCCAGGCGTCGAGCATGAGCTTTTTCTTGAGCGCCCCGTAAATTCCCCAGGTCGCCGAGACGCCGAGCGAAATCCAGGGGAAGTGGCCGAAGGAGACGATCATGATGAGGACGCCGGTCATGGCGAGCATCACGCCAGTGGTCTTCGTGCGCGAGAGGCGTTCATGGAAAAAGAGAACACCGCAGGAAACGGAGATGAGCGGCGTGAGGAAAGTGCCGATGCCGAGCTCCACAACGTGACCGCTCAGAACGGCGATCACGTTTATCCACCAGTTGAGACCGGCGAAGCACGCGGCGGTCGCGAGCAGAAGGGCTGTGACGGGGGAGGTGAAAATCGACTTGATGTCGGACCAGGCGGAGCGGAGTTTTCCGCGGACCGCCATCACGAGCGGGATGAAGAGAAGCGACCAGAGAATGCGATGGGCAATCACCTCTACGGAGCCGGCTCCTTCGAGCAGGTTCCAGTAGATGGGCATGAGCCCCCAGCTGAGATAGGAGACGATGGCTCCGGTAAGTCCGAGCCGGAAGTCCGGCTCCAGTCGTTTGGTCATTAAGCTTCTGCAGCACCTTCAAGATGAGAAAGGCCGTACTTCTCCAGAATGTTGCGCGCCCGCCTGATGCCTTCGTCGGAAATCCAGACCGCCTTGTGGTCACAACCGGAAAGATCGGAGGACTGCAAAAGATTGTCGAGCGTCTCCCAGTCGAAGCTACGCCAGCTGGCACGGGCGACCTGGTCGTCATGGTTCCACTTGAAGCGCTTCAAATAAAGGAGCGCGAGGGTCAGTTCCTCGATGCCGGCCTCAATGGCATCGTCAGTCAGAGTGTCTTCATTGTTTTTTTGTTCTTGCATGGAGGCTTCCTGGCTTTGTTTTGTTTTTGCTATCTCGACATTCTACCTGCTGTGGCGAAAACGTGCCCGAACGAGGCGTTTTCAGAGCCCGGAAGCCCAAAAGGGCCTATTTTTTTTCACGTTCTCAAATGCCTCTCTCTCCTTGTCGCACAGCTAAAGAAAGGATTTTCATGTTCATCTGGACGCAAATAAACGCGATCTTTCTACTGCAGGCCATCATCCATTCATCTCAAACCATTCAACCGCGCCATGTGAAGTGCCGTTTCTGGTTTTTTTGCGCCGTCGCCCGAGCACAATCATCCTTGAAGCCCCTCTTGAAAATCCTGTAGTCCTGAACCCCTCAAGGGGTAAATCGGATCGAAGGAAGAGATATAATATGTTAATGTCGTAGAATGTTCATTCTCGTGCGTTATTTGGAGCGTCCGTCGCCCGCACCAAGAAACTCGCGTCTTCGTTCTCCATCAAGGGTTTTCAGAAATGTCAACGGATTTTGAGGTCATGGTTCCGCCGAAGGGCGCCGATTCGGGCGCAACTCAGAAAGGCATGCTGTCGGCAACGGTCGCTGCAAATTCGGGACAGGTCAATGCGGCGCTCGCCTATCTCGCGACGCTTCATTCGCCGCAGTCGCGCAAGTCGGTGGCGTCAAAACTCAATGTCTTCGCCCGATGGACCGGCGCCGCCGATCTTCGAGACTGCCGTTGGGGAGAGATGAAGACCGAACACGTGCTCGCGTTTCTCGCTAAGCAGGAGCGCGACGGCATTTCGGGCTCAACTTCGAACTGTTATTTGGCTGCCCTCAAGGGGGTCGCTCAGGCTGCCTGGCTCGCACGATCGATGGAGCACGAGGACTACCTTCGCATCAAGTCCCTGAAGCAGAGGCGTTTCTATCGACTACCTACGGGGCGCGCGCTTTCCTTTGACGAATCCCGAAATCTTCTCGCGGGGTGCGATGCGGACACGGCGATCGGCGCCCGTGACCGCGCAGTCATCGCACTGATGCTCGGCTGCGGACTTCGCCGCGGAGAAATTCCCGGCATCCGCATCGACAAGCTCGATCTCTACAACCGTTCCCTCACCCTGATAGGCAAGGGCGACAAGGAGAGGAGGGTGTTTCTTCCGCCGCCAGTCGCACAGGCAGTCGAAATCTGGATTCGTAGCTGGCGTGGCACAGAACCAGGATTGCTTTTCGGACGGATCTACAAGAACGGCCGGATTTCCATTACCGACGCTCTCGATCCGAGTTCGATCGGTCGGATTACGAAACGCCGCATGGAGTCCGCGAACCATGAGTCGGCGACGGCACATGATCTCCGACGAACATTCGCCACACGACTTTTCGCGAACAATGTCGACATCGTGACCGTCAAGAACATGATGGGGCACTCGAACATTTCGACCACCGCCATGTACGACCGTCGAGGTGATGATGCGATGAGAAGGGCGGCAGAAAATGCAGTTCTCTAATCATGGGAGTTCAGATTGACAACCTATTTCCGGGACTGATGACGGGCCGCCCGGGCGTCAACCATCCGGGCGTCATAAAGTCACGCGTCTCCAGTCCAAAAGCCAATGGAAAATTGCCTGCCATACTGGTATAGTAGGTTCCCATTCGTCATTGTCGCGATGCCCTGAAACTTTCTACTGCAGGGGCAGATTTCGATTCTGCGTTTTCATCGACCTGCTTCCGATCATGCATGCAGCTCTGTCCCTGATCATTTCGACCTCGAGGAATTCCTCATAGAGCAGCGGATATGGGCGCGTCCGGCTCTCTCATTGAGCCTCCTAGTCAGCCTGTCGTAAAAATTGTCGAGGCGATCTATAAAGCGAATTGCAATATTAAAATGAATAGCATAATGATACCCCCCCCCCCTCTAAGTTACGATTCAACTTGCCTTTCAGAGCATGGGTTAATGCTTTAATTCTGCCGATCACGCTCTATCTTTTCGCAGTCTCCTTCATTTTTCTGACAAATGCCTTTCTGCTCGGCACATACAAACATGCTTTCGGACACGCTGGCTACACTTTGTTGACAGCCGTCGGTCTTGCCGGATTTTTGTACGTCTTTCGCAAGGATCGACGAGATCTTGCGGCCACGCTGATCTTGTATTTGCTTCTGAATGTGCCGGGCGCCATGATGTACTGGGATGCAGATTCGAATGTTAGAGATGTCTTCGATCTGCCACGGAGCCTCACGAAGAACAACTGTTGTGCGATCTCGCTTGCCGTATTAATTATGTTTTTTACGGCATCTTCGTGCTTTTTCCAGAACAGATTCGTACAGAGACTGATCCGTCTGGTTTCCGCAGTACTCTGGGGTGCTGCCGTCTCATTGCCGCTTGCTTTCATTGCATACTGGTTGTCTCATGATGGCTTGATGAACGCCGACACGTTGATTGCGATCTGGCAGACCAATCCCAGCGAAGCGGTCGAATACTTCTCGTATAAGGGCGCGATGTTTACGGTCGGCGTTTGTATTTTTGCCGTCCTTTTGTCCGCCATCTCAATCAGAGCGCTAACCTGTCGTCAAAGCATTGGCATCTTCAGCCGGGCTGTTCCAGTCATATCCGTCATCATGCTGGCCACGAGCATCGCAGCAGCCATGAAAAACGCCGGGAATCTCACCACGAACATCGTGACTGCAGCTGTCGAAAAAGTGCAGGAACTCAATTCATTTGAAAGCAAGTTGGAGGAACGGAAGTCCCTGATTGCATCCCTCGAGGGCATCCGAGAGCAGGGGCGCCACGGTCTTTATGTCGTCATTGTCGGGGAATCCCAGACTCGCGACAGGATGTCTGCCTACGGCTATGAGAAAGAGACGACCCCGTGGTTGACACGTCAGGCGGTAGACGATCATTTCGTTCTCATGCAGAATGCCTATTCCTGCTACCCGAATACTGTTCGATCCCTTGAACAGGCACTTACGGCTCGCTCACAATTCACCGACAGACCTCTCGCCGAGAGCCCCTCGATCGTGGAAATTGCCCGAGCAGCCGGCTACCATGTTTCGTGGTTGAGCAATCAGAACAGGCTGGGCGGCTGGGACTCTCCAACTACCGTTATCGCCAACGAGGCAGACCATCAGGTCTGGATCAACGAAACCATTGGTGAGAAAATTCAGAGCCGGCATTACGACGATGCACTTGTGGACGAACTTCGAAAGATACCTGTGAACCACGACGCCAAACAACTGGTCTTTCTGCATGTCCTAGGTTGTCACAGCAACTATGAACAGCGATATCCGTCCTCGTATGCCTCTCGGGACGGCGAACCTAGCGAGGATTATGACAATGCCGTCCGCTTCAGCGACGATTTCACGCGACAGGTATACGAATATCTGCGAACCAGGTCGGATTTTCAGGCACTTCTCTTCTTTTCAGACCATGGCGAAGATCCGAAACACGGTCATACACTCGATCCCTTCACCTGGAAGATGGTGAGAATTCCCTTGTGGGCCGCATTCTCTGATGGTTTCATTCAGTCGGCACCGGAGGCAGTTCAGGCGCTGAAGGAGAACGTCGGCAAATTTTTCACCAACGACATGGTTTTTGACCTCGTCTGTGGTCTTCTCGACATACAGGATCAACCTTACTACGAACCGCACAACGATCCTGCATCTCCGTCATATTCTCGTACTCTTCGGGATCTGTCGACGATTTCCGGAAAATATCGAATTGCGGATGATCCAAATCTTGGCCAATGAACAGAATCCGTCGAATCAATCAGGATCATGAACTTCATGAAGCTGAATCATGTGCGTCCAGATTTGACGGCTGACTCAGCCAAATCCGCCAGGAACCCTCGCCTCGGTGAGGCGGGGAGGAATGGCGGAAATGACGGCGAAATGCGAGGCATACGCCAAAATAGGAAGCCTCATATAATCAAATATCAATTCCTTTCCTGCCTCTGTCACGAATGATCCGCGCCATCCGAGTTCGACTCTATCCGACACCCGACCAGAAGAAATTTCTGGCCGGCCTTTTCGGTGCTGTGCGGTTCTGCTTCAACAAGGCGCTGTATCTCATCTTGCAAAGGCGATTGCCGATGCAGGATGGGGTGAATTCATGCGCCAGTGCGAATACAAGGCGAAGCATGAAGGCAGGATCTTTGCAAAGATCGGCACCTTCTATCCGTCTTCGAAGACGTGTTCCGCTTGCGGTCACAAGCTCAAGGACCTGAGCCTTGCAACCCGCAGCTGGACGTGTCCGCATTGCGGCGCACATCATGACCGAAACCTAAACGCCTCCCTGAATATCAAACAGGAAGGCATAAGAATGTTGAAGGCGGCTGGGCTGACCGTCTTGCGCTCGTAACGTTACGAGCCGAAGCCTGTGGAGACATGTAAGACCCGAACGATTGTCCGGGCTATGTTGAAGAAGCTGGAAGCCTCGCCCGATTTGTTTTCAAATCGGACGGGGAGCAGTCACCACCTAATGATGCGTAGCAAGATTGCTGTCGAAACCTTTTCCGGGATTCTGCAGACAAGTGGCTACTCTGCGAATGAGCAGACTCGAAGAAAGTGTCAGGGATCAGAACAACAGTTGGCTGGTCTTGGATTCCACAAGGCAGCCCGCTTGGCATCAGGACTCACTTGAAGTTCATTCGGAGCTCGACGGCCGAGACACAAGACTGCTGACTATGTGACGGACAAACAAGCTATTCGTCAGCGTGCTGAAAAGTGCAGCCGAACCCAGAAGAAAACAAAAGGGCAGGGTCAGGTGGACAGCCTGCCTTTTAGGTTTCCATCGATAACAACAAGAGGGTAGGTTGACGGCAAGTCCTCTCAAGCCATTACTTGGCGTACTGGGCGTACAGGTTCTTGAAATACTCCCCGGAGACGCCGAAAACGCGGCCGAAGCGTTCGGCATCGTCGTCCGTGAGCGGACGTTCGTCCTTGATGATGGCTTCGATCTCGGCGACCGGGATGCCGGAGGCGGAGGCGAGCTGCAGCAGGCTCATGCCGTTGCGTTCAATGAAATCGCCCTGAAAGATCTTGCCAAACGATTCGAGAGGGGCGGCGGTATTGGTCATTCTTGTTCTCCAAAAAGACGAGCGCCCGACTGGCCAGGCGTGAGCTTGAGCTCGAACGCATTCGGACCTCGGGCGCAGGATTTTGTGCCGGCGTTGGCGGGCATTAAGGGAAAAGATAAGGATAGCAACTTTTGCCGCAAAAGTGTAGGATCTCGGCTCAATTTCTCTCTATCTGCATGATAACAGCGCCATTACCTCTGCTCTACCTGAGGTTTTATGAGTCCAAAATGTTCGGGGTAAAGAGGCCCCCATCTTTGTCGCGCGTCTAAGCGTTCAGGCCTCTTCTGTTCGCAACCTCAGGTTTTGACGCATGGTGCAGTATTCCGGGACTCGTTGATTTCGGCGTTCCGTTCACGCAGAACGGAACGGTCGTCATGAGCGAGAAATATGACGTCTTCAGGCCCAACCGCGAGGTCTCCGACAGCTTCAAGCTGCGTCCTGACGGCTATGCCGACTTTGTCGAGTATCACTTCAAGCACCTGAGTACCGACGAACCGACGGTTGAGGTCACCCGCGTCCATGTGCCGGGCATCAGGCGAGCGGAGGTTGACAAAGCTGTCGCCGTCTATGTGGACCAGATGGCCAAGTCGAGCGGCGAGGCGTTCGTCAAGAAGGGATCCAACTATCTGTCCGAGACCTTCGACATCATTGTCGACGGCACGAGCATCGCCGTCATGGTTGCACCTGCAGTTGCTCAGGCGGTCGAGATCGAGGCGCTGATGAAGCGCAAGGACTATCGCATGAGGATCGGCGCCGTGACGCTCGGCATCAACAGCAAGGATGCGCTCGAAAAGCTCTTCAAGGAGAAGCGCGGCTGCAAGGTGAAGCGCATCTGGCAGGACAAGAGGTGGGAGACCAAGGACGTGTGCTTCGGGTTCCGGAAGAGAACGATGGGTGGGTCCACTTCGACGGCAATCACGCCGCGCAAGCCCAGGTCAACATGAAGTACGACAAGGACCTCCACGACGCCCTCATTTACGAGCTCCGCTCAAGGTACAAGCCCGCGCCGTCGCTTCCTTCCCGCGACTTCTTCCGGACCGTGCCCCGGGACGAATACAGCGGAACCGGTTGGAAGAACAGCAAGCCCGAACTCGTCATCGAGGTGGTCGAACTGCTCAAGAACCGCATCGCCGTGAACGCCTCGCTCGGAAATCATGTCAACGTTGAAGACGCCAGCGCGTCGAGAAGGGCACTGATTGCGAAGATCCGAACCGAGATCCACGATTATCCCGCCAAGCCCGAGCTGGCGAAGGGACTCTTCTGATCACCGGACACAGAATCCTGAGGGCACGGTTCGCCCTCAGAACCCGCGCCACGCCGGGCAGCCCTGCATGAACATATCGGAGCAAAGAGGAGAAGACGGAACCTCACAGTCATCCCATCTCAAACATCTTTCAGGAAGAGACGGATGTTGTCCTCAGTGTCAAAAAGGCGACACATTCGCCTTTCGTCTGGACTAACGTCTGGTGAGACCAATTGACATTGAAGGTATTGGATGTCAATTGCCAAAACGCCTCTCTCATCGTATTTTCGGGTTCTTCTCCGAAGTTTCGCGGCACGAACAGGGTAGGGCAAAGACAACAATCTAAGGGTTTACCCACCCCCCCCTATCGGCAATTCCTTTAAAAAGAGAGGTATGCGAAACAGGCGAACCCGAAACCGTTCACGTTGAGTGCGGAATTCTACATGAGGGTTCGCACCTACTTGGAGGCTTTATGCAAAAGACAATCCTCGCCGTCGCCCTTGCCTCGGCATTCTCCATGGGCGCCGCTTGCGCTGCAGACACGAACGTCACGATTCTTCAGGGTCAGGGCGCCCAATCGCTCCTCAACGGCCAGTACCAGCTTGGCGGTGACTACACTATCAACGGCACGGAATCCGTCATTGTCAAAATGGCAAACATCGACCTCAACGGCCACAACCTGACAATCGATACCAACTACACTTCCGCAACTCCGGATTACCAATCCGCGTTTCAGAACGTTACGATGCAGGGCAAGGGTAATCTCACGCTGAAGCATAGCGGCAACAACGTGGTCTTTTCCACTGGCACGTCGTCTCTGAAGGCTGATAATGTGACGCTTTCGAGCGCCCAAAATTACTGCCTCTGGCTTGAAAGCACTTCGAAGATGAAGATTGCAACCAATGAGGCGGCGGGTGTCATCAACATTTCGAGCAAAGATCAGACCGCCATCTACATGACCGGATCGCAAACGTCCCTCGACATCACCGACTTCGCTGAACTTCACATTTCTACGACGTCCGAGGTTGACAACGGCAGCGCCATCAACAACAACGGCGGCACCTTGAACATCAAGGGCGGAAAGGTTTTCCTCTCTGCTGACAAGCGCACCGCCTTCAATTCCATGACGCCCGATAAAAATTCGTTTCCCACTTCGAAAACCACTTTCGAAGTTGACGAGCTTCACGTGAGCGCCAACATCGATCAGGGTGAAGGCGCCGGAGACCGCAAGGTCGCCGCTTTTGCCGTCGGCGCCGGTACTGTCGACGTCAAGGCCAACGTCTTCACGATCGACGTGACGGAAAGCGAATCCAACAAGGCCGACGTCATCGGTCTCGACGTCTATGCAGCCGAAGCCGATGCCGCCGCGCCGATCTTCAACGTCGAAACGAAGAAGACGGCCATCACCGGCGACGTCGTTGCCAAGGCCGGCACTTCGACCATCAAGTCCGAAACGCTTCAGGTCACGGGCGACGTGACGGTCAAGCAGGAAGCCTCCATGCCGCTCACCTTCAGCGGCAAGGACTCCTTCCTCACGGGTCAGGCGAACATCGAAAAGTCCACAGCAAGGGATGGCGACAACACGCTCGCCTTCAAGGAAAACGCCGTCTGGACGGTCAAGGGCGAAAGCTCCGTTGACGCCCTCGTCGTTGAAAACGCCACGGTCGACATTTCCGCCACGGACAAGAACGTGACGGTTGCCTCGCTCACGGGCAAGAACGGCACGATCGTCATGGACGCCGCTGGCGAGAACAGGCTCACGGCGACCACCAACACCGTGAAGGAACTCAAGGCAGTAGCCTCGAAGACCGCCGACTACGTGACGACCGAAGAAGCCGCCAAGATGCTTGACCGCATCAATGCTAAAGGTGCCACGATCACGGGCGAAGTGAAGGAAGGCGACTACAACGGCTCGATCATCGTCGACCAGCAGGGCAACACCGTCACGAAGACGAACACCCTGATGCAGGACGTCCTCACGCTCAACGGCGCCACGACGCTCAGCCTCAACCGCATCCTCTCGAACGACATCAGGAAGCGCATGGGCGACGTCCGTTCCGCTGAAGGCACGACCGGCGCTTGGGCACGCTGGGACGGCGGCCGCCTCTCGGGCGGTGCCGTTGAAAACGACTTCAACACGATCCAGGTCGGCGTCGACACGCTGGTGCCGAACCAGAACTTCCGCGTCGGTTTTGCCGGCAGCTACACCAACGGTGACGCCGACTTCACGCGCGGTTCCGCCGAAATGGACGCCTGGTCGCTTTCCGCCTACGGCCTCTGGTACGGTGACAACGGCATGTTCGCCGACGTGATCGCTCGCGTCGCGAAGGCCGAGACCGACGTCACGGCCGACGGCGCCGCGAAGAAGGGCACGCTCGAAAACTACGCCTACAGCCTGTCGGGTGAATTCGGCTGGCGCTTCAACCTCTCCGAGCAGTTCTACGTCGAGCCGCAGAGCGAACTGACGTGGACCTACATCGACGAGGACGACCTTCACCTCGGCACGGCCTCCTACACGTTTGACTCCATGAACAGCTTCATGGGCCGCGTGGGCTTCGCCACCGGCATGAAGTGCCCGAACAACAAGGGCGACGTCTACCTGCGCGTTTCCGCAGTCCATGAGTTTGCGGGCGACCGCAAGATCACGGGCGCCAACGGCGCAACGCTCGAAGAGGACGGCAAGGACACCTGGGTTGAATACGGCATCGGCGCCAACTTCAACCTGACGCCCAACACCTACTTCTGGGCCGACGTCGAACGCACCGAAGGCGCGACCCTTGACGAAGACTGGCGTGCCACCATCGGCGTGAGGCACGCGTTCTGATCTACGTGACGAAAGAGTGACGTCCATGGGATGAGCTGACGGCTCAACTCGAACTGTCACCTCCAACCTCGCCCGAACGTTTGACGACGTTCGGGCGATTGTCTTTGTCAGGAAGGAAGAGGAGCACGCCCAACAGCGTGGGATGAGAAAGACCGCCGTGGATACTCTCCGCCGGCGGCGTTTCCTTTGCTCTCACCCGCCAAACCGATCGAGCAAAAGGGCGGGAGCTTCTTCAGATCTTCAGGCTTCTCAGAGGCTGCGCTTCAGCACCTCCACGACGTCCTTCCTCGAGAACGGAACAGGAAAGGCTTCAAGCGGCGCAAACCAGTGCTTCTCGATGTGCTCGGCCATGGCCTCGAAGTGCGTGTTGTCGATGCCGTTGCAGCCGAGCGTGCTCGCCCAGAGAAGTTCGGATCGAGCGTCGAGGTCGGCAGGATTTTCGAGCACGACGGGCGTGTTGCGGATCACCGTACGCAGGATGCCTTCGATGAGACCTTCGGCGACGGGAGAGATGTCCTTCACGAAGTACTGTTCCAGGTAGTGGCTCATGATGTCGCAGGAGCCCGCAACGGTCTGGCGGGCGGAAACCGTAATCGTATAGGTCGGATCAATGAAGGAGACGACGGGCCAGAGCAGGTCGCTCACGAGCGGAAGCTTCTCGTTGGTCTCGATGTTCGAGATCACAGCGCCGTTGTCATATTCGCTCCCCGTGGCGGCGATGGTGTTGACCGTCATGAGGGGCAAGGCATCGGTGACGAGACTGTTGTCGAGCACGAGATCCCAGGCGGGTCCGTCATGTCCGGCCGCCGCGCAGATCGCCTTTGAGGCGTCCATCGTCAAACCACCGCCGACGGCAACTACGAGATCCACGCCTTCAGCGCGGCAGAGGGCAGCAGCGCGGTCAACCGACGTCACGCGCGGATTGGGCTCAATCCCTGAAAACTCGACGACACGAACGCCTGCAGCTTCAAGGGCCTTGAGAACTGCGTCGAGCTCCCCGTTGCGGCGCACGCTGCCGCCGCCCGTGACGACGAGCGCCGTTTTATACCTGCGTGAGGTAAGTTCGTCAGCCATGTGGTCGGCCACGGCGCCGACGCCGAAATGAAGCTTCGTGGGTTAATGGTAGGTGAAGGACTGCATGAGCCGGTCTCCGTGTTCGTGGTGTGTGCGTTGCGGACGGCTCCGGCACTCGGCCCGCCCTCCTTCATGCAGGGAATTCTGCACCTCACGGCTTTGGTGTCATTGCCCGTTTCTCTCAACGACTTGCCCAAAGTTCTTGAATTGGACGTGTGGCAAAAAAGTCACGCCGCAAGCAGGAATTATGCAAGCTAGGGGAAATCCCTTAGCTCCGGGATCCAGACTGGCGCTGAAAACAGGCCGATCTACTGCCGGAGCCTCTCGCAGAGGGAAAGACGTCCGATATGTGATTCCCACTGAAGTCAACGTGAAGCCGAAGGCGCTTCACGAGCGGGGGAAGGGCGTTCTCGGCATTTCGTCCTCTTTGTACGGCAGGCGCCGTTGCTGTATAGTGTCGCCTCACTGAACAAACGTTCATTCAGCAAATTCCTCCCTGACACAGTGCGACAGGGGTTTAGGATTTCCAATCCACAAGAAACCACAAAAGAAGACATACATCATGAAGCTTGCCAGCAAGTTCAAGACCGCCACCGTTCTCGGCGCCGTCTGCGCCGCCTTCGCCGTTCCCGCCCACGCCGAATTCACCGGTTCCGCCGGTCTTGGCGTTCACGTCTGGGACGGCGGCTACCGCGACACGGACGCTCAGGTCTGGCCGATCCCCGCAGTCGACGTTGAAACCGATCACTTCTACTTCAAGGGTCTCGAAGCCGGCGGCTTCCTCGTCAAGACCGACGCCCACCGCCTGATGCTCGGCGTCTCCTACATGGGACTCGGCTTTGACGCCGGTGACTCGGACGACGCCCGGATGAAGAAGCTCGACGACCGCGACGGATCCTTCTTCGCCAACGTCACGTACGCCTGGCGCAGCCAGCTCGGCCAGATCACGGCCAGCATCGGCGCCGACATCTCCGGCAAGTCCGAGGGCTTCATGAGCGACGTGAGCTGGATGAAGCGCTTCGACGTGGCCGGCTTCGGCGTCACCCCGCAGGTCGGCGTTCTCTTCACGAGCGAAAAGTTCAACGACTACTACTACGGCGTCTCCCACGCCGAATCCAAGCGCAGCGGCCTCGACGCCTACAGCGCCGATGCAGGCGTCTCCCCGTACTTCCGTCTGATCGGCGACTACCGCATCTCCGAAAAGTTCAGCGTCTACGCTGAAGGCACGGTCCGCTCCCTCTCCAAGGAAATCAAGGACAGCCCGATGGTTGACGGCGACATCGCCTACGGCTTCGGTGCCGGCGTTTCCTACCACTTCTAACGAAGTCGCAGGGACCACCCGTTCCTACAGCGCATTCAGGAAGGCCGCATGTCTCCACAAGGACGTGCGGCCTTTTGGACGTCCGGGCATGTCTCCAACGCCGTGGGTCCCGTATCCAATCCGGAAGCGGGACCCGCGTGCATGTGGATAAGTCCGGTAAATCAGCCCTGAACGATCAGGTTCTTGACGGCGAAGCCCGGTACCCGGGCGAACCTGTAGCACGATGCGCAGCTCAAGCCGACGGCGTAGGCTTCATCGCCCGTTCCCGTGTCGACCCGAAAGGACAACGGGTGTAAATGTGTCTAAACAACCTCGCCACTGAAGTGGGAGGGGTTCGATACAGTCGAGGTTTTCGCCTCGGGGTTGTCCCCGATTTGTTGTTACTCCGACCACGAAATCCTTGCTGACGCAGCCCTTGTACGGCAAGGGTCGGAATCCCCCGCTGTCGAAACCTCCCGAACTCGCGCTCGGTGATGCCTTCTCGGGCTTGAATGACTACGACACCGGCGTCACGCCAGGCTGTTGCTCCGGCTGGAACGGCCTCGCGGATCCGTTCCGGGGCGTGGGTTTCTTTTTCAAGATCTGCGTACAACATGTTCAGACAAGTCGCCGCATCGCGGTCGATCCGGCGATCGTCGTCATCTTCACCCTTCTCACGAACACGATTTGCGTTTCGAGCTGACGAATGAGCGGGGTGTGTCCGGATTGCCTCGTTCGGGCCGGGCATTCCGGGGGCAGCCTGACGAGGCTGCCCATTGTTTCCGGAATGCTGGATGCTGTCCTGCAGCAGGCAAAAGGCCGCTGCGCCCATGTGGGAAACGCAGCGGCCTCAAGTGCGTCCGAAACGGATGCTCGTCAGGGCATTCGGTTAGAAGGCGTATCTGACGCCGGCATTCCAGCGATACGGCGTCTTGATTTCGCCGCCTGTCACGTATTCAAAGTCGGCGTAGCCGTACAGATTCTTCGTGAAGTTCACGTTCATGCCGAGGCCGAACTCATACCAACCGCCTCCAAAGTCCTGATCGAAGCGATTGGCATCCTTGGCATTGGCCATGCCGGCCGTGGTGGACGTTTCGCCGTCAAGGTCGTAGAGGTAGGAGGCGCGAACGAAAAACGCTCCCATATTGTTCGGGCAGTTGACGCCGGCCTGAAGGCCCACGCGTGCCACGTACGAGTTGATCGAATCCTGCTCGACCGTAACGCCTTCAGACGCGCCGTAGTCTTCGCCGAAGATGTGCGAGGCCGTGAAGGCGACCTGCGGCTCAACGTAGGTCAGGCGACTGAGCGGGAAGCGGTGTCCGGATTCAACCGTCAGCGCAAGCGCTTGCGTGCTGTAACGGCCCGAGAGCTTTCGGGTGTCGACGGCGAGGTCGAATTCATTGTGGAGCTTGCCCCACTTGGCCGTCACGTCGATGTAGGCGCCGTTTTCGAAGAGCCAGGTGCTGTAGCCCGTCAGCGTGCCGATGTAGTTTTCGCCCGTGCCGTTCGCAAAGTCTGCGTCTCCCGTCGCATAGGAGAGCGCGCCGCCCGCGAACTGCTTCGTGCCGCCCGTGCCGATCAGGGCGTCGACGCCCGCCTGGATGCCGTAGTACTTGTTGTCGACATGACCGGCTTCGGCTTTGCCGCCGAAGGTGCGCACCCAAGCGCCGGCCGTGCCGTCGCCGCTACGAAGGTCGCCCATGCGCTGGGCCATGTCGTCGGCGTCGGCACGCCACTGCATCATCGTGATGGCCGTACCTTCGCCAATCGAGACGAGTTGGGTGTTCTTGCGCGAGGACTCCTGCACGAATACGCCATTTTCATCGTTGCGGCCAATGAGGTCGTCCCCGATGAGGCCGCCGGAGAAGGTGACCTTGCCGTTGCCGGCGTAGTTTTTGCGGTCGTTGTAGGCCTTGATGACGGCGTCCATGCCCATCTCGTCGGCCAGGGCGCCGGCAATCGTCACGCTGGCGCTGACGTCTTCGGCGGTCGTGAGCTTCGAGCCTTCAAGGGACGTCAGGGTGGCGTTGACATCATCGGAGGCGGCTTCGATCGTGACGACACCGTTCTTGTTCAATTGGACCGTCCCGCTGCCGCCGATGCTGTTGATCGTCACCTGAGCCGATTCAACCTCGAGGCTCGAGCCCGTGCCTGTCTGAAGGCTGCTGATGGTGCTCGCGGAAGAGCCTTCGGCAATCGTGAGCGTTACGCCGTTGCCGATCGTCACGCCGCTGTTCTAGGCGGCCTGACGGGACTCGGACGGGGCAAGCCCGATGGAGTTGACCCTGCTGTTCTTGGTCACCATCCAGGACGAGGTGCCGTCGAGGGTGACATCAACAGTCGACTTGGCGGTTACGTCGACGCCGCCGATCCAGGAAGAGCCGTCCGTAAGACTAATGACGTTTTTGCTGGCGGCATCTTCTTTATTGACGGCTTCGCCAAGAGAAGTCCCGTTCAGGTTGATTTCGTCCTTGAGGTCGCCCGTCCACTGGGAATCGGTGAGGACGACTTTCGTATTATTTTCCTTGCTAATCTGGTAATAGTAGCTGCTGCTCTCACGAAACGTGTCGAATTGATTGATGACGGCTCCGGTAAGCGTGCTCTGACTGAGATTGAGAACAGACTCGTTTTTAAGTTGCTTGCGTTTGTTTTCGTCGAAGCTGCCATCCCCGTTCCGCTCGATGAAGTTGGAGGCATTTCTGAAGATGACGCCTTTCGACAACGTCAGAGTCGTCTCATCAAGACTGAAACTTGAGCGATGAATGGCGTTGTTCTGCCCGGAGTTGTCGGCGAACAAGATGTAGTTGACGTTGTCGTAGGTCTTGCCGGACAACTTGAGCTCGGTGAGTCCGTCCTTGCTGGTGTCGTCGTACTTGCCATACATGGAGAGTTTGACGGCGTTCTTGCTGGAGTCCGTTCTGTTAAGAGAGTTCTCCAGTGCTTCACTGAAAAGGTTGTCATCGGCTGTCAAATATCCGTCGCCGCTTCGAATTTCGTTGTAATCGACTTCAGTTGCAGCCAGAACGGGCGTCACGAACAAACCGGCCAAGGCGAGGGCCGTAACTTTCTTCTTGCTAATCATGATTGTTCTTTAAAAAAAAGAAGTGAATTTTTCGGAAAACACCGCTAGCAATAACGGTTGTTTCTGCTCACGACCTTGCGAAGGGCGAATTCATTTGCACGTCGTTATAGGGTTATGACACCCAGGACTGGCATTTTAGAAACCGTTGTAATAAAGGCGTTAACATACATGTATGAAAGGGGTGCCTTCCAAGGTTATTCGTCCGAACGTAAGGACCGTCAATTTTGGATGTTACGTACGGAAAGCTGAACGGGGTTGCTCAAATACATAAGGTTACAACCGGGCCGGAAAACGACTGGAGCATCCAACTCCAGTGCACAAGACAAAGTCGGTGTGGCTGTATGCGACGCATCCTTCCATGCGCTCGCCTAAACAACCTCGCCACTTAAGTGGGAGGGTTTCGATACAGTCGAGGCTTTTCGCCTCGGGGTTGCCCCCGATTTGCTGTCACTCCGACCACGAAA